>Ga0209257_1001965_pt1 | contig 22155 bp, 19 predicted proteins | sample AraplaCvi_mCL_r2_FD_184277 | JGI IMG/M metagenome (GOLD analysis project Ga0209257, IMG submission 184277) | Arabidopsis root microbial communities from North Carolina, USA - plate scrape MF_Cvi_mCL_r2 (SPAdes) (version 2) | ecosystem: Host-associated > Plants > Roots > Endosphere | place: USA...
GGGTCGATGCCGAGCTTGCGCGCCGCCATGTCGATCAGCCGCTCCATCGCGAAGGTAGAGGAGGGCCGGCCCACGCCGCGGTAGGGACCTGTGGGCGGTTTCGGGGTTAGCACACCCCTGATCCGGCCCCTGTAATGTTCCATGCGGTAGGGGCCGGGCAGGAAGCTGACGACCTGTACCGTTTCCAGCGCCGCAGTCCACGGATAGATGGAATAGGCGCCGACATCGCCGATCACGTCCGCTCTTAGCCCGATGAGCATTCCGTCGCTCGACACCGCCAGTTCCGCCTCGATCAGTTCGTCGAAGGCCTGGCTTGTCGCGGAAAGGTCCTCCAGGCGGTCGCTGACGAACTTGATCGGGCGTTTCAGCTTGCGGGCCAATGCGCAAACGAGGATTTCCTCGCCGTAGAGCGATCCTTTGCCGCCGAAGCTCCCGCCTACCTCCGGCGCGACGACCCTCATCCTGGTTCCTGGAAGGTTCAGACAGCCCGACAGCACGTCGCGGATCACTCCGGGGATATTCGAGGAGGTGTAGAGCGTAAGCGACTGCTTCCTGCTGTCCCATTCCGCCAGATAGGACCGGTTCTCCATTGCAACGGCAGTTTTGCGGGTCATCCGGAAACGGCCCTTCACGGTGACGGCCGCATCCTCGAACGCCGCGTCGACGTCGCCTCGCTTGAACTCGCGGCGAATGATCGTGTTTGTTCCTGCCTCCTCATGAAGCAGGGGCGCATCGTCCTTGACAGCATCGACCTGCCTGATTGCGAAAGGCAAGGGCTCGTATTCGATGTTGATGTGCTCGAGAGCGTCCTCCGCGGCGTAGCGGCTTTCCGCGACAACCGCGACGACGGGTTCGCCGACGTAGCGCACCTTCCCCCGCGCAAGCGGCCAGATGGGGGTGGCGTAATAGCCCGGCATGCGGGAGATCGGAATGGCGGGCTTGATCTCTGTCTCGATGTCGGTCGCATCATAGATCGCGACGACGCCGGGAACGGAAAATGCATCGCCGACGTCGATTTTGAGTATCCGGGCGTGAGGCTGGTCGGAGCGTCTCAAGGCGACATGCAGCATGCCTGCCGGTGACATGTCGTCGACATATTTCCCGAGACCGGTCAGAAGACGGGGGTCCTCCGTGCGTTTGACGCGTGTTCCGACCAGCTTGGGCCGAAGTTCGGCTGAACGGTCCCGGTGGTTCATTCGTAATACTCCGCGCCCTTGCGCAGTCCTTGCCATTGCGTGTCATCATGGCCGGATATGATCGTGTGACCACCGTCCCGCAGCGCCTTCAGGCGCTGAAGCGCCGCCCCGGCAAGTTCCATATTCCAGGTATTCTTGGGTGCTACGCCGCTTTCGATGTTCGTCTGAAGTGGGGCGGCGTCCGACGCGAGAACGAAGGACCCGTCCTTCCGCAGGTCGATGCGGGCGACGCTCATGCCCGGCGTATGCCCGGGCATGGGCAGGAGAACGATCCGGCCATCACCAAAAACGTCGTGTTCCTCGGCGAACGTCTGGAAGCCCTGGGGCTGGTCCCATTCCCGAGGGAGGTAGCCGAGAGCTGGGGCGCCATCGGCCCGCGCAGCTTCAACCTCGGCTTCGTGGCAAAGGATCGTCGCCTTGCGAAAATAGACGTTGCATCCGCAATGGTCAGGATGAAGGTGGGAGCAGATCACGACGTCGATGTCGTCAGGCTCGAGTCCGATAGTACCCAGCTCATGCACAACCGTCCGCTCCGGTGCGAAGATCGGTGTCATAACCTTGCTCAACCCGCCCCATCTGGCTTGCGGGTCAACGGCCGCATCCGGGTTGCAACCGCTGTCGAAGAGAACGTTGCCTTCCGGATGGCGCATCAGGGTGGCGTGCACAGGAAGCTCGATGGTTTCTTCTTTAGGTGCGCCGGCGACAAAGATCGACCGGCGCATGCGAAGCCGGCCACCCTCGAGAAAATGCATCTTCATGCGATAGGTCCTCTTTCGCTTGCCAGTTCACGAACGGCATTGACGATGTGCTCGTATCCCGTGCAGCGACAGATATTGCCGGACAGCGCCTCGCGGATCTGCTCGTCGGTCTCGAGCGGGTGATGGCGGAGAAGGTCGGTGATCGCCATGATGAACCCCGGCGTGCAGAAGCCGCACTGGAGACCATGGTGCTGGCGGAAGGCTTCCTGTACCCGCCCGAGCCTGTCGATTTCGCCCTGGCCTTCTATGGTTTCGATTTCACAATCTTCGGCCTGGACCGCCAGGGTCAGGCACGAACGGGCGCTGCGGCCGTCGAGGAGGATGGTACAGGCACCGCAGACGCCGTGCTCGCAACCCACATGCGTCCCCGTGAGGCCAAGCTCCTGGCGCAGGAAATCGCTGAGCAGCATGCGGGCTTCAATGGTGCGAGTATAGGACAACCCGTTGACGTTGAGGCTGATGGTTTTGTCGCTCATGCGTCGAGACCCTTGCCATTCGCCCGGCCCCAGGCCGCACGGAGAGCCCGCTTGGCCAGGACACCGGAAAGATGCCTGCGATAGTCGGCAGATGCGTGGATATCGGTGTTCGGAGTGAGTATGTCCGTCAGCCTCTTGGCGACCTCATCGAGCACCACGTCGGAAACGTCCGTCCCATCCAGGATGTCTTCGATTTCGCGCAGTCGCATCGGTGTTTCGCCCACCCCCATCATTCCTACCCGGACATCCTTTGCGCGTCCGCCCACTGCACGAAGAGTGGTTGCGAAGCAGGCCAACGCGAAATCGCCGTGGCGCTTGGCGAATTCTTCGAAGCCCCATCCGGCGTCCGGAGGGATTGCGTCGATTTCAACGGCGGTCACGAGTTCGTCCGGCTCCAGCGAATTCACCAATGAGCCGACGAAAAACTCGGCGGCCGGGATACGCCGCTCGCCGCGTACTGAAAACGCGACGATCGTACCGTCGAGAAAGCGCGTCATCATGGGCATCTCGGCCGCCGGATCGGCATGCGCGACACTGCCGCAGAAAGTCCCCCGGTTGCGGACGGTCATGTGCGCGACGTGATGCATCGCCTCGTGAACCACCGGAAGGTGTTCGGATATCAATGGATCGGTCGCTGTCCTGCAGTGGCGGACCGTGGCGCCGATCCTCACTCGATTGCCCTCCAGCTCGATCCGATCGAGCCCTTCGATCCGGTTGATGTCGATAAGGATCGCCGGCTTCACCAGACGGAAGTTGATCATCGGCATCAGGCTCTGCCCGCCCGCGATGATCTTGCCGTCGCCGTTGGATGCGGCGAGCAAGGCAGCGGCTTCCTCGATCGTCTTGGGCGCGGCGTAGTCGAATTGCGCTGGTTTCATCGTCTCACCCTCCGTCCGGCCCGATTGCTCCAGCCGTTGAAAAATGCGCCATCAGGCTTCCTCCACCACCACCTTCAGCATCGGTGGCTTTATATATTTAACTTGCATTATTAGACTTAAAAGAAGAATGTCAAGCAGTCCCTTGCGGGGTTCGTTCGGCGGTCGCGTCGAGAAAGCAGGAGAGGAGGAATATCGATGGAGATGTCTGGCCAGCAGCTGATTCCGGCTGCGAAAGAAGCGGTCTGGGCCGCGCTCAACGACGCTGACGTGCTCAGGGTCTGCATTCCGGGTTGTCAGGAGCTGACAAAAACGTCGGAAACGGAAATGTCCGCCGTTGCGGTGATGAAGGTCGGTCCCGTTAAGGCACGGTTTCAGGGAGCGGTTACGCTATCGGACCTTGATCCGCCGCACGGTTACAGGATCACGGGCGAGGGGCAGGGAGGCGTCGCGGGCTTCGCCAAGGGCGTGGCAACCGTTAGACTGGAGGCGGTCGATGGCGGCACGGTGCTTGGCTACACCGTCGACGCGCAGATTGGCGGCAAGCTTTCGCAGCTTGGCGGCCGCCTCATTGACGTGACGGCAAAGCAAATGGCGGGGCAGTTCTTCAAAAGGTTTGCCGAGGAGATCGAGGCCCGCCAGAACCCGGTCATGCCGGGCGATCAACGGTCGGAAAGTCCAAGGCCAAAGCCTTCGCAGCACGCCAGCGAGCCGGTCGCGACACATCGCCAGGCTCCTGGCGTGCCGGTTTCGCGTTCACCGGTCGTCCCGGCGGTCGCCGGCTCCGGGGTCGGGATCTCTCTGCCGGCGATGGCCCTGGTCGTATTCGCGTCCGTACTGGCTGCCATGTGGGCGAGCGTATTGATGCCGGCCCTGGCGCCCGCGGTCAGCGCTCCTGGAAGATTCCCGGCCGACTTGGCGAGCGTCACCCAGGTGGTCATGGCTGCGGCCGTCGGCTATCTCTTTGGAGCAAGATCGAGATAGTCGCGTGGCGGGAACTGAAAAAGGCCGGAACAAAATTCCGGCCTTTTCGTATTGGCTTGCATAAATAGACTTTTGTCTTCAGCGCTGGCGGCGCTCCAGGAGGTTTTTCAGCTCGCCGAACACGCCCCGTCTGAACATCATCACGCAGATGACGAAGAACAGGCCGATGATGAAGGTAATCGGCAGGCCGCTCGTGGACAGGAAGTGCTCCAGGCCCACCACGACGGTCGCGCCCACTATCGGTCCGATGAGCGTGCCCATGCCTCCCAGAAGGGTCATTAAAATGACCTCGCCTGACATGTGCCAGGTGACGTCCACCAGCGACGCCAGCTGGAAAGCCAGCGCCTTCATGGAGCCCGCAAATCCGGATAGCGCTGCGGACAGGGTGAATGCGATCAGCTTGTAGCGGTCGGGTTTCAGGCCGAGCGACGTAACGCGGGTCTCGTTCTCGCGGATCGCGGAGAGCGTATGACCAAAGGGCGAGTTGACGGCGCGCCAGATGATGATCAGGCCGATAACCGTGCCGCCCAGGACGGTGTAGTACATCGCCGTGATGTTCCGTAGATCGATCATGCCCAGCAGGTAGCCGCGCGGCACCGCCTGAATGCCGTCTTCACCGCCGGTAAACGGCATCTGGACCGCGAGGAAGTAGATCATCTGCGCCAGTGCCAGCGTGATCATGGCAAAATAGATGCCGTGCCTGCGGATCGCGATTGCTCCGAAGACGAAGCCGATGAGCGTTGCGAACGCCGTTCCGGAAAGAATTGCCAGCTCGAACGGCAAATTCCACACCTTCGCGGCATGCGCCGCGATATAGGCTCCTCCGCCGAAGAAGGCGGCATGGCCGAACGAAAGCAGCCCTGCGTAACCGAGAACGAGATTGAATGCCGCCGCGAAAAGCACGAAGCAGAGAATCTTGATCAGGAACAGAGGATATACCGCAAAGGGGGCGAGCAGCATGACGCCTGCGACAGCCACGAGGAGCGTCAGGCCCAGCGTCCGCGTGGAGTTCGGGACGGCCGAGGTGGCGGAGAGGGTTGTTCCGTTCATTTCACGCCTCACGACTAAACAGGCCGGACGGCCGAATGAGAATCACCAGCACCATCACGACGAAGACCGCAATCGACGACGCTGCCGGATAGAACGTCTTCGTCAGGCCCTCGATCACGCCGAGCGCAAGCGCGGTGACAATTGCGCCGCCGATCGATCCCATGCCGCCTATGACGACGACGGCGAACACGACGATGATGATGCTCGATCCCATGCCCGGGCTCACTTGATAAAGGGGGGCGGCAAGAGCCCCGGCAAATCCCGCCAGACCGACGCAGAATGCGTAAGTCAGCGTGAGCATCAGGGGAACGTTGATGCCGAACGCCTGCACCAGTGCCGGATTTTCCGTCGCGGCCCTCAGATATCCGCCGAGCTTCGTCCGCTCGATCGCCAGCCAGGTCAGGATGCAGATGGCGAGCGACACGGCAATCACCCATGCGCGATACACGGGCAGGAACATGAAGCCCAGATTGATGCCGCCCGTCAGCAAGGCCGGAACGGGATAAGGCTTTCCCGCCGCACCGAAGATATGGCGGAACAGCCCTTCCAGCATCAGGGCGATGCCGAATGTCAGGAGCAGGCTGTACAGGTGGTCCATGCGGTAAAGCCGCTTCAGGAGCGTCTTTTCGATGATGACGCCGGCAAGGCCGACGAGGAAGGGGGCGGCGAACAATGTCCACCAATACCCCAGGCCCATTTTTGAGAGCAGATACCACGCAACGAACCCGCCCAGCATGTAGAAGGCTCCGTGGGCGAAGTTGATGACGTTGAGCATGCCGAAGATGATGGCAAGGCCGAGGCTCAACAGCGCGTAGAAAGAGCCGTTGATCAGGCCGAGCAGCAGTTGGCCGAGGAGAACGGGTATCGGCACCCCGAGGAAGTCTGTCATCGGATTCCTACCTGTTGAAGTGTTTGCGCCATGGTCAGACCCCGAGGTATCGGTTGAGGCGATCCATATTGGCGTCGAGTGCATGGTTGGCGATTTCGTCGACGACCTTTCCCTGGTCCAGCACGAAATGCCGGTCGGCGACGGAGGCGGCAAAGCGCAGGTTCTGTTCCACGAGAATGATGGTCATTCCGCGGTCCTTGAGGATGCGCAATGCGGCGCCGATCTCCTCGATGATGACGGGAGCTATGCCTTCCGTCGGTTCGTCGAGCAGAATGAAGTCGGCTCCGGTCCGCAATATCCTGCCAATGGCAAGCATCTGCTGTTCGCCCCCCGACAGCCGGGTTCCGGGGGTGTTGTCGCGACCCTTGAGATTGGGGAAGAGGCTATAAATCTCGTTCACGCTCATCCCGCCGGATTGCCATGCGGGAGGGAACAAGAGGTTTTCAATGACATTCAGCTTCGAGAAGATGCCCCGTTCTTCCGGGACATAGCCGATCCCAAGCCGGGCGACCTTGTGCGGTGCGACCTTGAGGAGGTCCACGCCCTTGAACGTGCCGCTGCCCGCACGTTTTCCCACCACCCCGATCAGGCTGCGCAGTGTCGTGGTCTTGCCCGCGCCGTTGCGCCCGATCAATGTGACCACTTCGCCTTTCCTGACGTCGAAGGTGACGCCATGCAATACGTGGCTTTCGCCGTACCAGGCTTGGAGGTTGCTGACGTTGAGGAGTGCGGGTTCAGGCATGGGCGCCTCCCATATAGGCCTTGCGGACTTCGGAATTCGAGGAGACTTCGACATAGCTGCCCTCGGCGATGACTTCGCCGCGGCGCAGGACCGTGATCCTGTCGGAGAGATCGGCGACGACGCCAAGGTTATGCTCGACCATGAGTACGGTCCGGCCTTCGCCCACCCGGCGGATGAGGGCTGCGGTTCTGCCGATGTCTTCCGTGCCCATGCCGGCCATCGGCTCGTCGAGCAGCAGCACTTCCGGCTGCAGCGCAAGCGTTGTCGCCAGTTCCAAAGCCCGTTTCCGCCCATAGGAGAGCTCGCTCGCCTTCGATCGGGCCTTGTCGGCGAGACCGACGCTGTCGAGCAGCGCGCTCGCCTCATCGTTGAAGCGCTTGAGACACCTGTCGGACTTCCAGAACGAGAATGTTTCGCGTTCGCGGGCCTGCAGGGAGACGCGAACGTTCTCGTGCGCGCTCAGATGTGGAAACACGGAGGAGATCTGAAACGAGCGTACCAGGCCGAGTCGGGCGATATCGGCAGGAGCCATGCGGGTTATGTCACGGTTCTTGAAGAAGATCTGCCCTGAACTTGGAGAAAGGAACTTCGTCAGGAGGTTGAAGAGCGTGCTCTTGCCTGCCCCGTTGGGTCCGATCAGCGCGTGGATGGTCCCTGCGCTGATCTTGATGTCGACGTTGTTGACGGCAACGAAGCCGCCGAATGAGCGCGTCAGATTGCGCGCTTCGATAACGGGTGCGGTCTCCGGCACGCGTCGTCCTCCCTAGTGTCTTAAATTCTCCTCCAGCGAAGCCATGACGAGATGGTTCGCGCACCTCGTCCCGTGAGAGAGGCATTCTGAGAAAATCACATAAAGTCTAATAATGCAAGCTTGCATATTTTTAGAATATCTGATTTTCTTACCGTTATCGGCTGTTGCATCGCACATAACTCCTGCTTCAGTCTGATCTAAGTATGATAACGCAAGTTCATATCGGCGCGGCGGAGGAGCCTCGACGCCGGATCTGGGAGGATAGAATTATGAAGCGTCTAAAGATTCTGCTGTCGTGCGCCGCCGCTCTCGGAGCGATGAGCCTGTCGGCATATGCGCAGACAACAGGCCCGGTGAGGATCGGTGTGCTGACGGATGTCAGCGGCCAGTTCTCTCACGAAAGCGGGGACGGGGCGGTTGCGGCCGTAAAGATGGCCGTCGAAGATTTCGGCGGGAAGGTCCTGAATCGCCCTCTGGAAGTCGTCGTCGCCGACCACCAGAATAAGCCGGAAGTGGCTGTCTCCACCGCGCGCCAGTGGTACGAGTCGCAGGGCGTGACGATGATCAACAACCTGATCAACTCCGGCATCGCGCTTGCCGTCACGCAGGTGGCCAAGGATCAGGACAAGATCGCCATCGTCAACGGCTCCGGCTCGTCGCGTCTGACGAACGACAGCTGCACGCCGAACAGCATCCATTATTCCTACGATACCTACGCGCTTTCCAACGGCACGGCCAATGAACTGATCCGGCAGGGGAAAAAGAACTGGTTCTTCCTCACGGCCGATTATGCCTTCGGTCATGCACTGGAAGCGGACGCCAGCCAGATCGTGAAGGCGAGTGGCGGGACCGTGTCCGGCGCCGTGCGCTACCCGATCGAGACTTCGGACCACAGTGCCTTCATGCTGCAGGCGCAGGCTTCGCCCGCGGATGTGGTCGCGATGGCCGGCTCGGGCACGACATTCGTCAACGCCGTCAAATCCGCGTCGGAATTTGGCCTCGCGTCGTCCGGGAAGACGGTAGCCGGCCTGCTGGTATGGGACACCGACGTCCATTCGCTCGGCCTTGAAACCGCCCAGGGCATGATCCTCACCAACGCTTTTTATTGGGATCGCGACGACGAAACGCGAGCCTTCGCCAAGAAGTTTGAAGCGCGCGTAGGGCGCCCGCCTCATATGGGCGACGCGGGCGACTATTCCTCGACCATGCACTACCTGAAAGCCGTTCAGGCCGCCGGCACGACGGATACGAAGCAGGTCATGGCGAAGATGAAAGAGACCCCGATCAACGACTTTTTCGCCAAGGGCGGAAAAATCCGGGCAGACGGCAGGATGGTCCACGACATGTACGTTTATCAGGTCAAGACGCCCGCTGAATCCAAGAGCGAATGGGACCTTTTGAAACTCGTGACGACGATCCCCGGCGACAAGGCTTTCCGTCCGCTTTCCGAAAGCCAGTGCCCGCTGGTCAAGAAATGACCGAACGGGGTGCCCGCTTGGCTGCGGGCACCCCTTCAATCCATGGCACATGCCGGGTCGCGACGCGATCGGGAAAGCAAGGCGAGCAGGACATGAGTGATATACTGGTTGAGAAATCCGAAGGCGTGGCGGTTGTCACGTTGAACAGGCCACAGCAGCGCAACGCGGTGACTTTCGAAATGTGGCGTGGGCTCGCGGAGCTGTTTCGAGACTTCGACAAGGACGCCGACGTGCGGTCGGTTATTCTGACCGGAGCAGGTTCGGATTTTTCGGCAGGCGCGGATATCAGCGAGTTCGACGAGATCAGGGGCGGCGCGGAAGAGAGCAAGCGGTATGAAGTCGCCGTCGATGCCGCGGGAGACGCAATTTACGGTGTCTCCAAACCCACGATCGCGGCAATCCGTGGATACTGCCTGGGTGGTGCTGCCCACCTCGCGATGTCCTGCGATTTCCGGATCGCCGAACGTGGTGCAGTGTTCGGAATTCCCGCGGCTCGGCTTTCCATCGTCTACGGAGTGTCTGCGACCCGCAAGCTCTTTTCCCTCGTCGGGATCACCGAGGCAAAGCGCATCCTGTATTCGGCAAACCGTTTCGGTGCCGAAGATGCGATCCGCAACGGCTTCGCCGATGAAGTGGCGGACGACGTGCTCCAAGCGGCCAAGGAGCGCGCCCGGTCCATGGCTGCGAACGCCCCCCTGTCCATAAGCGGCGCGAAATTCATCTTGAATGGCTGCGCCAGGGGGGACTTCGACCTCGCCGAGGCGGAGAGGCTGATCGACGAGGCAAGCGCGAGCCATGATTACGCCGAAGGGCGCAAGGCGTTCAGCGAGAAACGCCCACCACGGTTCCTGGGCCGGTAACCCGATCGAAGCATCCGGAAGAATTCGCTGCGTCGGCAGCATCCGAAATTTAAAAGGAGACTTGGAATGCAAACCAATCTGAAGGGTAAGGTGGCGCTGGTTACGGGCGGTGGCCGTGATGTCGGCGGCGATATCGCGCGCGCGCTCGCAGCGGAGGGCGCCGCCGTCGCCGTCAATTACAGCCGCTCGAAGTCGGAAGCCGAAGGAGTGGTCGAATCCATCGTCGCCACCGGCGGGAGGGCGAAAGCCTACCAGGCTGACATCAGTGACAATGAGCAGGTGAAAGCCATGGTCGACGCGGTCAGGGCCGATTTCGGAACCATAGACGTGCTCGTCAACAATGCCGGGTACGTCAAGTATCAGCGGTTTGTCGACTCGACGCCGGAAGAATGGAAGAAGCAGATTGACATCTGCCTCTACGGAGCAATCAATTGCTGCCACGGGGTCGCGCCGCTGATGATCGGCCAGAACTCCGGCCGTATCATTAATCTTGTCGGTGACAGTTCCCGGATCGGGGAGGCCAATCTCGCAATCGCCGCGGCCGCTCGTGGCGGCACGATCGCTCTCGGCAAGTCTCTGGCCCGCGAATTCGGTCGCAACAACATCACCGTCAACACGGTGTCTCTTGGCCTGATCGAGACATCCCATTCCGACCCGGAATTTCTGGAGAAGAACCGCGAGAAGATCGTCAAGGCTTATCCGCTCCGCCGCATCGGTCGGCCAGATGACGTTGCTCCCACGGTGACCTTCCTTGCATCGGAGGCGTCGTCGTGGATCACCGGCCAGGTCATCAGTGTCAACGGCGGCTTTTGCATGGTGTAAGTGGAATAGGGGAGGAGCTGACAATGATACACTTCGATCTTATTGCGCCCGTCGGAGAAATCCTCCGACGGAACGCCCGACTTTATCCTGAAAAACTGGCCTTCGAAGACCGGCGAAGGTCCGTCTCCTATGCCCGGCTCGACGCCGAGACGCAGGCTCTCGCCTCACGTCTTCTCGCGTCGGGGCTGAAGAAAGGGCAGGCAGTCGCGATCTTCCTTCCCAATTCGGTAAACTGGGTCGTCGCCTGCCTCGCGGTTGTCAGAGCCGGGGGGATTTCCGTCCCCGTCGCCATCGACTCGACCGAGGCGGAACTCGGCTATCGCCTGACGGATGCCGGTTGCTCGGTGCTGATCAGCCTGCCGGAAAAACGACCGATGGTCGAATGTTTGCTGCAGCGCCTGGGACGTCCGGCCGAGCTGATCGAAGCGAACGACGCGATCGGTTTCGACACGCCCGGCCCCCAGTCCGACGTTTTCGCGGACGACTTGGACGTCGATCGGCCTGCCTATATCGTCTATACGTCCGGAACCACGGGGCAGCCGAAAGGCGTGCTGCTCTCCACGCGCTCGATGCTCTGGGTGACGTCCGCATGCTGGGCGCCGATCGCCGGGATGAACGAGAACGATGTCGTTCTCAACACGCTCCCGCTTTATCACTCCTACGCTCTCAACATCGCGGTGCTATCCATCATCGCGACCGGGGCGAGCGAATACATTATGGAGAAGTTCTCGACGACGCAGGCGACGGAATTGCTTCGTACGGGACGCTTCACATTCATGCCCGGCGTCCCGACGGTCTTCCATTATTTCCTTTCGGCGTGCCAGGAGAGTGGCGAAAAGCTGTTGTCGTCCGTCAGATTGTGCGTGTCGGCCGGGGCGATCCTTCCCGGTCCACTGAACTCGGATTTCGAGGAGTTTTTCGGCGTGCCTTTGCTCGACGGTTACGGGATCACCGAGACCTCGACGATGGTGACCATGAACTGGCCCGGCCGCTGGCGTGTTTCCGGGTCCTGCGGGTTGCCGGTTCCGGGGCTGGCGGTGCGTCTCGTAGACCCGAAGACGGGGCATGACGTTCCTGCTGGAACGGAAGGCGAGCTGATCTGCAAGGGGCCGAACCTGATGCACGGTTATCATAACAAGCCGGCGGAAACTCAGAAGGCCATTGTCGATGGCTGGTACCATACCGGCGATCTCGCGAAATCCGATGCGAACGGTTTCCTGACGATCACCGGTCGCCTCAAGGAACTCATAATCCGCGGAGGGCAGAATATCGCTCCCGCGGAAGTGGAGGAGACGATTTTGCTCGACCACGCGATCATGGACTGCGCGGTCATCGGCATGCCCCACCCCATGCTGGGAGAGGTGCCGGTCGCATGCATCGTTCCCAAGAATGCCGTCGCGTTCGATCCGGATGCTCTGCTGGCGCACTGTAAAGGCCGTCTTTCAGCCTATAAGGTCCCGGACCGCGTCTATGTCGTCGCTGAGATACCCCGCACCGGTTCAGGCAAAATCCTGCGGGTTAAACTTCGCGAAAGCCTGCCCGCCGCGTAAGCGCAAATCGCCATTTGGAGACGTGCATGAACCCGTTTATCTTCAGTACGACCGCTCAGATCGTCTATCGGCCTGGCGCTGCAACTGCGATCGGTGATCTGGTAAAGCAGAAACTCGGCAGCCGTATTCTGTTCGTGACCGACCCCGGTTTGCGAAAGCTCGGCCTCTGCGATCCCGCTCTCGCGTCTCTGGCTGCCTCGGGCATCGAGACCACCGTGTTCGATCGGGTCGAAGCCGATCCGTCGCTCGCGACGGTGATGGCGGCAACAGATGCCGCCAAGGCGGATAAGGTCTCGGGGGTGATCGGTTTCGGCGGCGGGTCTTCGCTGGACGTGGCCAAGGTCGTCGCCTTGCTCTGCGGTTCCGGCGAACCGATCGACGACGCCTGGGGTGTCGGGAATGTGAAGGGGCCGCGGCTGCCTCTCGTTTTGGTTCCTACCACCGCAGGGACGGGATCGGAGGTCACTCCGGTCTCCATTATCACCGTCGGCGCCGACGAGAAGCGCGGCATCTCTTCACCAGTCATCCTCCCGGATATCGCGGTCCTCGATCCCGACCTCACCCTTGGCCTGCCGCCTCATATCACCGCAGCCACCGGGATCGATGCCATGGTACATGCGATTGAGGCCTATGCATCGAAGAGCGCGAACAACAATCCCGTTTCCAAGATGTTTGCGCGTCAGGCGCTTCAGCTTCTCGGCGCGAATATCGAAAAGGCGGTCTTTGATGGCAAGGACCGTGCCGCCCGCGGCGCGATGCTTCTGGGTTCGATGCTGGCAGGACAAGCCTTCGCGAACTCTCCCGTCGCGGCGGTCCATGCCCTGGCCTATCCCATTGGCGGAACCTTCCACATTCCTCACGGGCTCTCGAACGCGCTCGTGCTCCCGCATGTTCTGCGGTTCAATGCGCCGGACGCTGCATCGACCTACGCTGAGATCGCTGCCGATGTATTTCCGGACCTCGCATCGGAACAGGGTGACCAGGGACGCTGCGCCGCCTTCATCGAGCGTCTTGGAGCGTTGTCCGTCAAGCTCGGCCTTCAGCCGCGGCTCCGCGACGTGGGTATTGGCGAAGAGCACCTTTCCGGAATGGCGCGGGACGCCATGAAGCAGACCCGGCTCCTCGTGAATAATCCCCGCGACGTCAGCGAGGCGGACGCGCTTTCGATCTACAGGGCGGCGTGGTGATGGCGGAACGAGCAGCACCCGGAAATCGTTCGGCCTACAAGGTGTTCCGCACAGTCGGTTTGCGATGGTCGGACAACGATATTTACGGGCACATGAACAATGTCGTGCACTACAGCATGTTCGATACGGCGGTGAACGCCTTTCTCATCGAAAACGGAGCGCTGGACATCAGGGGCGGCTCCGATGTTTTCCTGGTTGTCGAGACCGGATGCCGATATCATGCCGAAATGGCATTCCCCGATCGCGTGACGGCTGGAATACGGGTGGCGAAACTCGGCAACTCTTCGGTTCGATACGAGATCGGCCTCTTCCGTAACGACGATGACGCGGCGTCTGCCGAGGGTTTTTTCGTCCACGTAAACGTCGATCGCTTTTCACGGCGGCCGGTACACTTCGGCGAGAGCGCAAGGCGCGTGCTCGAGCCGCTCCTGGCTTCGTCCTGAACTATCCAGAGAAAGGTTTCCCATGGCAGCTCTGACACTCAATGACCCCTCGCTCCTGATTGATAAGTGCTTCCTCGGGGGAGAGTGGCGTGATGCCGACGACGGTCGCGTACTCGAAGTCACCAATCCTGCAGACGGTTCCATCGTGGCGACGGTGCCCCGCATGGGCGCGGGCGAGACCAGGCGCGCCGTCGAGGAAGCAGGCAAGGCGCTGCCTGCTTGGAAAGCGCTGTCTGGCAAGCAGCGCGCCGCGATCCTGCGCAAGTGGTTCGATCTCCTCATCGAAAATCAGGATGACCTGGCGGTCATCATGACAGCCGAACAGGGCAAGCCGCTCGCCGAAGCCAAGGGCGAGATTGCCTATGCAGCCTCCTATATCGAATGGTTCGGCGAGGAGGCCAAGCGCGTCTATGGCGACACCATCCCCGCACCGACGGCTGACAAACGGATCGTGGTCATCAAGCAGCCGATTGGCGTCTGTGCCGCGATCACGCCCTGGAACTTTCCCGCCGCGATGATCACGAGGAAGGTTGGGCCGGCGCTCGCGGCAGGGTGCACCATGGTGATCAAGCCGGCGAGCCAGACGCCGCTTTCAGCGCTGGCCTTATGCGCCCTTGCCGAACGCGCCGGCGTGCCCAAGGGCGTGCTGTCATGCGTGACGGGGTCGGCGGGCGAGATCGGCGGCGAACTCACCGCCAACCCGATCGTCCGCAAGCTCAGCTTCACGGGTTCGACCGAGATCGGCAAGGTCCTGATGGCCCAGTGCGCCGGCACGGTCAAGCGCACCTCCATGGAGCTCGGCGGAAACGCGCCCTTTATCGTCTTCGATGATGCCGATGTGGAGGCCGCGGTTAAGGGTGCGATCGCGTCCAAGTATCGGAATGCCGGCCAGACCTGCGTGTGCGCCAACCGATTCCTGGTTCAGAGCGGGATTTATGCCGCCTTCGTCGCACGGCTTGCCGAGGCCGTTTCGGCAATGCCGGTCGGCAACGGGTTCGAAGCGGGTGTCCAGATCGGCCCGCTCATCGACGAAAAAGCGGTTGCGAAGGTGGAAGACCTCGTCTCGGACGCGCTCCGTCACGGCGGACGGGTGGTTTCAGGTGGGCAGAGACACGCGCTTGGGCATAGCTTCTACCAGCCCACCGTGCTTGCCGACGTCTCGCCCGAGGCGCAGATTTTCAGCGAAGAGATTTTTGGGCCGGTCGCGCCAATTTTCCGGTTCGAGACGGAGAGCGAAGCGATCGAACTTGCCAACAGCACGCAATTCGGACTTGCCGCATACTTCTACGGACGCGACATTTCCCGGGTTTGGCGGGTGGCGGAAGCGCTGGAGTTTGGCATTGTCGGCATCAATGAAGGGATCATTTCGACGGAGGTCGCGCCCTTCGGCGGCGTCAAGGAGAGCGGCAACGGCCGCGAAGGCTCGAAATACGGCATGGATGACTATCTCGAAATCAAGTACCTGTGCATGGGTATCTGACACCGATGAGCGTGGTCTTTCCGGCGCCTTCCGGCGCCGGCACGCGAATATGAGAGAGCCCTATGCCGCTTTTGCGGAAAAGCGCTTGAACACTGCGCTTGCATTCACGCCGCCGAAACCGAAGCCATTGGTGATCGCGTAATTCATGAGCATCGGCCGGGCCACGTTTGCGACAATGTCAATTCCGTCGCTGGCGGGGTCGGGCGCATTGAGGTTCAAGGTCGGCGGCGCAATCTGGTCGCGAAGCGCCATGATCGTAAAGATCGCTTCCAGTCCGCCGGCTGCCCCGAGCAGGTGGCCGGTCGCGGATTTAGTCCCGCTCACGGCCAATTCCGGGGCTTTATCGAACACGCTCCTGATGGCCTCGATTTCCCCGCGGTCCCCGATCGGTGTCGAGGTCGCATGCGCGTTCAGGTGCTGGATATCGCGCGGAGAGATTCCCGCTTGTTTGATGGCGATCTGCATGGCTCTTGCGGCGCCCGAGCCGTCCTCGGGGCCGGAGGTTATGTGGTGAGCGTCGGCCGTCGTGCCATAACCGACCAGTTCGGCGAGCGGCTCGGCGCCGCGCGCGAGCGCATGGCTGAGTGACTCGATGACCAGGATGCCCGCACCTTCGCCCATGACGAACCCGTCGCGCAGCATATCGAACGGCCGCGATGCCAGTTCGGGAGTGTCGTTAAACCCGGCAGACAGGGAGCGGGCGGCGGCAAAGCCTCCAAGGCTGACGATATTCATGCAGGCTTCCGTCCCGCCGCAAACGGCGATGTCGACCTCGTTCGCACGTATGAGCCTGGCCGCGTCGCCGATGGCTTGAACGCCTGCGGCGCATGCCGTGACGGGCGCTCCGATCGGCCCCTTGAAACCATGGCGGATCGAGACTTGGCCCGCCGCCAGGTTGACCAGAAACGACGGAATGGTGAAGGGCGACAAGCGCCGCGGTCCCTTCTGGTCGACAGTCCGGACCGCGTCCGTGATGGCGGGAAAACCGCCGATCCCCGAGGCGATGACCGTTGCCGTCCGAAGGCGGTCCTCTTCCGAAATGGGCTTCCAGCGCGCCTGCGCAAGCGCCTCGTCAACCGCGGCAAGCGCAAACAGAATAAAGCGATCCACCTTGCGCTGATCCTTTGGCGGCAAGACGCGATCGGGATCGAACCCGGCTTCCGCGTCCTCGTCGATGGACGGGACCACGCCGCCGACCTTGGCGGGAAGATCGCCGACGACCTCATCGGGGAGGCGGCGAATGCCGGACCGGCCGGCCTTGAGCCGCGCCCATGAGCTGGAAACATTGGCACCGAGGGGGCTAAGCGCACCCATGCCCGTGACGACGATACGACGCATGACGACTCCAAGGATTTCTGTTTGGCGAGATCAGGACGACACGCCCTGATCTCCGTCGAGAGGTGCAAGGCGCGCGACCTCGTTGGCAGCCGCCTCAAGCAGGCGATCCGACATGTCCGGGTCAGTCATGATCCTCGAAAGCGTGACCGCGCCTACCATAAGGGACAACACCACCATCGCCTTTTCATCGGCCCCGGGCTTACCCTCTTCCGGCATCAATTCCTCCAGGACCTGCAAGTGGGCCTCGATCCCATCCTGGAAAGGCGTTCGAACCTCGGAGCTCTGCCGGGCGGCGTCCGAGCCAAGCGCGACCAGGGGGCATCCATCGCTGGTGTCGTCGCGATGGCCGGCGGAGAGGTAGAGATCGACGACCGCGCGCAACGGATCCGAACTCGAAGCGGCGACGGAAGACCATCGGCGCGTCGCGCTTTCCATCGCGCGCCTGGAAGCAAGCGCCGCGAGGTCGTCCTTGGATTCGAATTGCTTGTAGAAGCCGCCCTGGGTGAGGCCGGCCCCCTTCATCAGGTCTTTGAGACCGATGCCGTCAAAGCCGTGCTCTCGAAAAAGTCGGCTTGCCGCGTTGATCACCGCTTCCCGGTTGGCCTCGGCCTGGGCTCGACTGACTCTCATTCGCGTCTCCTTTAGATTTCGATTGACATCTATATACGTTTTAGAGTTAGATCGCAATCTAATTCGAACGCATCGACCGTCAAGAAGGGTCATCACATGAAAACGAAGTTTCTTCTCTCCTCGGCGGTCCTGATTGCCGGCGCCGCCACGGCAGCAGTTTTCTTTTGGCCGACCGAGAAAGTTTCGGCGGCTGCCGACCCTCGCACGGCCGTTCCGTTTGTAAGCGTCGTCAAGGCAAAGACACCGGATACCGTTGCCAGAAGCTTTACCGGGACGATTGCGGCGCGCGTCCAGAGCGACCTCGGCTTTCGGGTACCCGGCAAGATTGTCGAACGGCTGGTGAATCTCGGTGACGAGGTGAAGGCCGGGCAGCCCCTGATGAAGATCGACGAGACGGATCTGCGCCTCGCGCTGACCGCGAAACGCAATGCCGTAGCGGCTGCCCAGGCGGCATTCGTGCAGGCACAGGCGGACGAGAAGCGATTTGCCGCCCTGGTCAAAACCCTGGCTGCTTCCACCCAGCAGTATGAGAGGTCCAAAGCTGCGCTGGACACGGCCACTGCGCAACTCGCCGCAGCGAAAGCCGAGGAAAAGGTAGCCGAGAACGAGGCGACTTACACGGTCCTGCTGGCAGATGCTGACGGAACCGTCGTCGAAACACTGGGCGAACCGGGACAGGTGATCGCAGCCGGCCAGACAGTCGTCAGGCTGGCCCAGGCAGGGGCGCGAGAAGCGCTGGTGTGGGTGCCGGAAAATCTCAGGCCCGAGATCGGCGCGATCGCTCAGGCCACCATCTACAGCCGAGATGCCGAAGACAACGCGGTGCTTCGTCAGATCTCGGCCGCCGCAGACACGCGCACCCGCACCTATGAAACCCGGTGGGTCCTGCAAGGCGGTGCCGCCGCAGCGCCGCTCGGCGCGACGGTCACGATCAAGATCCCCAACAAGAATGCGCAATCCCATGCCGAGGTGCCGGTGGGTGCTATCCTGGACGACGGTATCCGTACCGGCATCTGGGTCGTAGACGAGAAGTCGTCTGCCGTTCACTTCCGGGAGCTGAAGGTTGAGCGGCTTGGCGAAGAAGACGCGATCGTTTCAGGCCTGAAGCCGGGAGAGGCTGTCGTCGCACTTGGCGCGCATCTCCTCACCGATGGCGCGACAATCCGGACCAGCGTCGAAAAAGCAGAGGCGGCCAAGTGATGAGCTTCAATCTTTCCGCGCTGGCCGTCCGCGAGCGGGCCGTCACCCTCTTTTTCATTATTCTTCTGGCCGCAGCGGGGGTCTATGCCTTCCTCAGCCTTGGACGCGCGGAAGACCCGTCTTTCACCATCAAGACGATGACCGTCACGAGCGTCTGGCCGGGCGCAACCGCGCGGGAGATGCAGGATCTCGTTGCGGAACCGCTCGAGAAGCGCATTCAGGAACTCACCTGGTACGACAGGGTGGAGACGACGACACGTCCGGGCTACGCGTTCCTGACCGTGACCCTTCGGGACGATACGCCGGCGAGTGCGGTCGAGGGAGAGTTTTACCAGGCACGCAAGAAACTTGGCGACGAGGCAAGAAACCTGCCGCGCGGTGTCTTCGGTCCTTTCGTGAATGACGAATATTCCGACGTCAGCTTTGCCCTCTATGCCCTGAAAGCCAAGGGCATGCCGATGCGCGATCTCGTTCGCCAGGCGGAAACGATCCGGCAGGACCTTCTGCATGTGCCGGGCGTGAAGAAGATAAACATTCTCGGCGAGCAGCCCGAACAGATCTTCGTCGAATTCTCTTTCGCCAAGCTCGCCACGCTTGGCGTCTCGGCGCAGGATATCGCGTCCGCCCTTCAGAACCAGAACACCGTTACACCCGCCGGCTCCATAGATACCCGCGGCCCGCAGGTCTTTATCCGCTTCGACGGCGCCTACAATAATATCCAGGCAATCGCCGATACCCCGATCGTCGCAGGTGGGCGAACGCTGAAACTCTCCGATTTCGCCGATATCCGTCGCGGCTACCAGGATCCAGCGACCTATGTCATCCGTCATGAGGGCGAACCTGCCATCATGCTTGCTGCCGTGATGCAGTCAGGTTGGAACGGTCTCGAACTCGGCAAGGCGCTCGAGGAAAGATCGGCAACGATCGCCCAGTCGCTGCCTCTTGGCATAACCTTGGCAAAGGTCAGCGACCAGGCCGTCAACATCCAGGAAGCCGTCGGCGAATTCATGATGAAGTTCGCCATGGCGCTCGGCGTCGTGCTGTTCGTCAGCCTGATTGCTCTGGGCTGGCGCGTCGGCATCGTTGTTGCGCTTGCCGTGCCGCTCACGCTCGCCGTGGTCTTCCTGATCATGCTCGAAACCGGCCGCTTCTTCGACCGTATCACGCTTGGCGCGCTCATCCTGGCGCTCGGCCTTCTCGTCGATGACGCCATCATCGCCATCGAGGTGATGGTGGTGAAGATGGAAGAGGGCATGGACCGGATCAAGGCGGCCGCCTATGCGTGGAGCCATACCGCGGCCCCCATGCTCTCGGGCACGCTCGTCACCATCATCGGCCTGATGCCGGTAGGCTTTGCCAAATCGACGGCCGGTGAGTATGCCGGCAACATCTTCTGGGTCGTCGGTTTCGCCCTGGTTGTATCCTGGATCATCGCGGTCGTGTTCACGCCCTATCTTGGCGTCAAGATGTTGCCCGACATCAAGCCTGTCAGCGGCGGTCATGGCGCCATCTACGGGACGCCGAACTATCAGCGCCTTCGTTCGGTGATCAAATTCGCTGTCCGGCACAAGTTCATGACCTGCGCCATCGTCGTGGTGGTGATGGGCATTTCCGTCGTGGGCATGGGCGGCGTGAAGCAGCAGTTCTTCCCCACGTCCGACCGTCCCGAAGTCCTGGTCGAGGTGCGCCTGCCCGAAGGCACGAGCATCGAGACCACCACCGCTACGGTCGAAAAGGTCGAGCGCTGGCTGCAGGAGCAGCCTGAATCGAAGATCGTTACCAGCTATATCGGGCAGGGCGCGCCGCGCTTCTTCTTTGCGATGGCCCCTGAACTGCCGGATCCGGCATTCGCCAAGATCGTTGCCCTGACGCCTGATGCCGAGGGCCGTGAAGCGCTGAAGCATCGCCTGCGTGCGGCAATTGCCGACGGTCTCGCGCCGGAGGCATCGGTCCGGGTCACGCAGCTTGTATTCGGGCCCTACACTCCGTTTCCCGTCGAGTTTCGCATCAAGGGACCTGATCCCGAGAAGCTCTATCAGATCTCGGAACAAGCCCTTGCGATCATGAAGACGGTACCGGATGTGCGCCAGGCAAACCGCGACTGGGGTAACCGCACGCCTGTCGTCCGCTTCATCCCGGATCAGGAGAGGCTGAACCTCATTGGCCTGTCACCCGCGGAAGCCGGGCAACAGCTGCAGTTGCTGCTGAGCGGCGTCCCGATCACACAGGTTCGCGAGAACATCCGCAATGTCCCGGTCGTGGCGCGCAGCGGCGGCGAAAATCGCCTCGACCCTTCGAGGTTGTCGGACTTCTCGCTCATCAGCCGCGATGGTCGGGCAATTCCGCTCGATCAGATCGGTCATTCGGAGGTCAGCTTCGAAGAGCCGATCATGAAGCGCCGCGACCGCACCCCGGTCATCACTATCCGGTCGGATATCAATGAGGCGACACAGCCGCCCGAAGTGTCCCAGGCGGTCATGCACGCCCTGCAGCCCTTGATCGCATCGCTGCCTGTCGGCTACCGGATCGAAATGGGCGGCAATATCGAGGAGTCGCTCAAGGCGAACGTCGCACTCGTCAAGATCTTCCCCTTGATGATTGCCGCGATGCTGATTGTCATCGTCCTCCAGGTTCGCAGCCTTTCGACCATGACGATGGTCATGTTGACGGCTCCGCTCGGCCTTGCCGGCGTGGTGCCGGCACTGCTCCTCTTCCATCAGCCCTTCGGCTTCAACGCCATTCTCGGTCTGATTGGCCTCGCCGGCATCCTGATGCGCAACACGCTCATTCTGACGGAGCAAATCAAGGAGAACCAGGCGGCAGGTCTGGACGACTATCACGCCGTCATCGAAGCGACCGTACAACGGACCCGTCCGGTTATCCTGACGGCGCTGGCAGCTGTTCTCGCCTTCATTCCGCTGACCCACTCGGTCTTCTGGGGTTCGATGGCCTACACGCTGATCGGCGGCACCGCCGTCGGCACCCTGATGATCCTGTTGTTCCTCCCCGCACTTTATGCGGCCTGGTTCCGGATCAAGCCGACAGAAGACAAGGAGCATCCCAGCGATCACGCGGAGGAACCGGAACTGCCATTGCGGCTGGCTGCAGAATAAGGCTCGAGCGCCATGTTGTTGTGCACTTGAAGGGTAACCCGATGAAAAACATGACGGAAGCGTCGTCTCCAGCGATAGACGATGTCGAAACCGATCTGGCTCGGGAAAAGATCCTGGATGTGGCGGAGAAGCTCCTCCGCCACATCGGCCACCGCAAGATGACGCTGGCGGACATCGCCGACGATCTCGGCATGAGCAGGGCAAATATCTACCGGTTCTTCCCCACGCGAGCCTCGGTTGATCAGCATCTCTATGTGCGATTTGCAGCCCAGACCGTCAAAATTGTCCGCGAAATCGCCCAGAAGGACGCAACGGCTCACAGTCGGCTTGCAT
>Ga0209257_1001973_pt1 | contig 22086 bp, 24 predicted proteins | sample AraplaCvi_mCL_r2_FD_184277 | JGI IMG/M metagenome (GOLD analysis project Ga0209257, IMG submission 184277) | Arabidopsis root microbial communities from North Carolina, USA - plate scrape MF_Cvi_mCL_r2 (SPAdes) (version 2) | ecosystem: Host-associated > Plants > Roots > Endosphere | place: USA...
TTCGTCGTTCGACGAACGCGCCTTGCCTGTCTGCGGCGGAAATGCCATTCGGCTCGCCCATGAAAAGCACCAGATTCAGCGCCGCCATTGCGGCTGTCGCACTCGTCGCATTCACCGCTCCCGCCGCTTTCGCTGCGCCTGCCCAAGGCGATGCGCCGGTAACCGAGGCCGAGCTCGCAGGGCATATCAAGATCCTGTCGAGCGACGCCTTCGAGGGGCGCGCACCCGGAACCGAAGGCGAGGACCGCACGATCGCCTATGTCGTCGGCGAATGGGCGAAGCTCGGGCTCGAACCCGTTCCCGGCAGTGCCACCCCTTGGCTGCAGGGCGTGCCGCTCGTCGAGACGCAGGCGATCAGCGGTTCGGCGAAGTTCAGGGCGAAAGGCCGCGACCTCGGTATCGGCGATGACGGGGTCTTGCTGACCGGGCGCGATGCCGCCGTATCGCTTGCAAACCTGCCGTTGGTCTTTGTGGGCTTCGGTGTCGACGGTTCGGGCAAGCTGAACGCCGATGTCCGCGGCAAGGTCGCGGTGATGCTCTACGACAATGCGCCGTTCGGCGAGAAATTGCCGCGCTACCGCGAACGTCGCCAGATGCTCGGCGAAGCGGGTGCGAGCGCGGTGCTTGTGATTGCGACCGACGATGCCCTGTGGGACCAGGTCGGGCACTCCGCCGGCGGCAAGACGACCCGGCTTGCCTCGGCCACGCCGGGCGCACCGGTGACCGGTTTTCTGTCGCCGGCAGCCGCCGATGCCCTGTTCAAAAAGGCCGGGCAGGATGGCGCGCGGCTTCGCGAGAGCGCACAGGCGGCCGATTACAAGGGCGCGGCGCTGCCGGTGACGGCGGACTTCGCGACCACGTCGAATGTGCGGCCGTACGAGAGCAACAATATCGTCGCAAAGCTGCCCGGCGCAAAACCCGACGGCAAGGCGGTGCTTTTCCTCGGCCATTGGGACCATCTCGGCATTTGCGCGCCCGACGATCCGACGGATCGCATCTGCAACGGGGCCGTTGACAATGCGAGCGGGATTGCGGTGCTGACCGCGGTCGCGAAGCGGCTTGCCAGCGGCGAACGATCCGACCGCGACATCTATTTCATGGCGACGACCGCCGAGGAGAAGGGCCTGCTCGGCGCGCATTATTTTGCCGCGCATCCGGTGGTTCCGCTGACCGACATCACCGTTGCGCTCAATATCGACACGATCGCGATCTCGCCGCGCGGAACTCCGGTCGCGACGATCGGGCGCGGCAAGCCGGCTTATGATGCGGTCGTACGCGAGACCGCGACGAAGCTTGGCCGCAAGCTGGACGAGGATGGCGAAGCCGACGCCTTCGTCCAGCGGCAGGACGGCTGGGCGCTCGGCGCGAAGGGTGTGACGTCGCTGATGGTCGGCGGCAGCTTTTCGGACATGCCGCTGCTCGAGAAATTCCTCGGCAGCGACTATCATGGTCCGGGCGACGAATTCTCGGACAAGGTGCCGCTGGGCGGCGCGGCCGAGGATGCCGATCTGCACGTCGCGCTCGGGCGCGTGTTCGCCGATACGAAGCGCTGGTCGGGTAAGGGAGAGTAGGAAAGACGCCGCCCCCGAAAGGGGCGGCGATATTTCGCGTCAGGCTGCCTGGCGCGCGCGCTCCGACATTTCCTGGTTGAGCATCTCGGCCAGCAGGAAAGCCAGTTCGAGCGACTGGCCCGCGTTGAGGCGCGGGTCGCAGTGGGTGTGATAGCGGTCGGCCAGATCCATCTGCGTCACGTCCATCGCGCCGCCGGTGCATTCGGTGACGTTCTGGCCGGTCATCTCGATATGGATGCCGCCGCCATGCGTGCCTTCGGCTCGGTGGACCGCGAAGAAGCCGCGCACTTCGGCAAGGATGCGCTCGAACGGACGCGTCTTGTAACCGTTGTTCGTCTTGATGACATTGCCGTGCATCGGGTCGCACGACCAGACGACCGGATGTCCGGCCTCCTTCACCGCGCGGACGAGCTTCGGCAGATGTGCCTCGATCTTGTCGTGGCCATAGCGCGTGATCAACGTCATCCGGCCGGGAACGCGGTTCGGGTTCAGCGTATCGAGCAGGCGCAGCAGCGCGTCAGGCTCGAGGCTGGGCCCGCATTTCATCCCGATGGGATTGCCGACGCCGCGCAGATATTCGACATGCGCCGATCCCTCGAAGCGGGTGCGGTCGCCGATCCACAGGAAATGGCCTGACAGGCCGTACCAGCCTCCGGTCAGGCTGTCCTGACGGGTCAGCGCCTGCTCATAGGGAAGCAGCAGCGCCTCGTGGCTGGTGTAGAAACTGGTCCCCTTGATCTGCGGGACCGTCTCGGGCGTCACGCCGCACGCTTCCATGAAGGCGAGCGCTTCGGAAATCCGTGCTGCGGTTTCCTGATATTTCTTTGCCCACGGGCTGCGGTCCATGAAGTCGTGCGTCCACGCGTTGACCTGATGCAGGTTGGCATAGCCGCCCCCCGCAAAGGCGCGGAGCAGGTTCAGCGTCGCCGCGGACTGGTTGTACGCCTTGACCATGCGCTGCGGATCGGGCTCGCGGCCCACGGCTTCGAAGGCGATGTCGTTGATGATGTCGCCGCGGTAGCTCGGCAGCGACACGCCGTCGATATCTTCCATGTCGGCCGAGCGCGGCTTCGCGAACTGGCCAGCCATGCGGCCGAGCTTCACCACGGGCATCTTCGAAGCGAAGGTCAGTACCACCGCCATCTGCAGCAATACGCGAAACGTGTCGCGGATGTTGTTCGGATGGAATTCGGCAAAGCTCTCGGCGCAGTCGCCGCCCTGGAGCAGGAAGGCCTTGCCCTCGGCCACGCGCGCGAGGTCGTTCGTCAGTTCGCGCGCTTCGCCTGCAAAAACGAGTGGCGGATAACCGGCAAGCTCCTTTTCCGCAGCGGCGAGCGCGGCGGTGTCGGAGTAGGTCGGGAGCTGACGGGCTTCGTGCGAGCGCCAGCTGTGAGGTTGCCAGTTCTGAGTCATAACGAGGGTCTTCTACGTGTTTTCAGGGAAAATGCGAATCGCGCGCCGCCATGGCGCGAACCGCCTGCGGGCGCAAGTCATTGAAAATTAGTTTCGAACGCAACTATTCGTTGCAATGCTTCACCTTGGCCTTCGAAAATGTTAGTTTGTTACCGGGTCGAACCGCAAATAGCGAAGCGCCGCCAAGGCGTTCGGCAATCGGTAACGTTGTACGGCTAGTGGTCCATTTGGGGACCTCGACGCAAAAAAGAAATTCTATGGCGAATTTCGATCCGGCTTGGTTCGGCTATGGGGCGCTTCTTGTGCTGCTTGCGGCAAGCCTTGTCGCGCGCGTCGATCATGTGCGGCTGGGCCTCGCGGTCGCGGCTTTGCTTGCGCTTCCGGTCGCGATCATGGGCTGGAGCGGCAACGGGTACACGCTGCTGATTCTCGCGATCCTGCTCGTCAATCTGGGGCTGATCAGCCGGTTGTGGCTCGGCAAGGCCAAAGTCAGTTTTTCGGCCGAGGAGCAGAAGCTGCGCGACTGCCATTTCGAAGGGCTTGGACCGGTGAGCGCCCGCGCGCTGATCGACCAGGGCAACTGGATTTCGGCGAAGCGCGGAGAGGTGCTGGTGCGCGAGAACGAGGCGGCACCGTGCCTGTTCTATCTGGCCGACGGGACCGCGATGATCCGCCGCGACGGCGCCGAAGTCGGCACGCTCGGACCCGGCGAGCTGATCGGCGAGGCAACGGTGCTCGACGGCGCGCATGCGACGGGTACCGTCGTGCTCGGCAGCAACGCGCGGCTGTGGTTCATTCCCGCGGCAGCGTTGCGTGCCTGGCTCGCGACGCATCCTGACGTTGCCGGCGCGCTCCACGAAGGCTTCGCGAGGGCGCTCCGCGGAAAGCTCGCGAGCGCCAACGCGCGCATTGCCGACCGGGCGCCTATCGCCTAGGTTCTCTGCCTCACATCTGTCATCAGCAGGTTCTAATCGAGGCACATGGCACTCACACTTTACGGCATTCCGAACTGCGACACGGTCAAGAAGGCGCGTCGCTGGCTCGACGATCGCGGCGTTGCATATCGTTTCCACGATTTCCGCAAAGACGGTCTGGACCCTGCAAAGCTGCAGGACTGGATCGACAGCCTCGGCTGGGAAAAGCTGCTCAACAAAAGCGGCACGACCTTTCGAAAACTGCCCGATGCGCAGAAGGAAGGTCTGGACGCCGCGTCGGCGAAGGCGCTGATGCTCGACCAGCCCGCGATGATCCGGCGTCCGGTGGTCGAGGGTGTCGGCGATCCGGGTGTCGGTTTCTCGGCCGATGACTGGCAGCAGCGCTTTGCATGATCCGTGCGCTTGCCGTCCTGCTCGCGCTGACGCTCGCGGGTTGCGGGGCTGAGCCGGTGACCGCGGCCCCGACGCTCGACGGCCAGCCACCGATCGTCATCGCGCATCGCGGTGCATCGGGCGAGCGGCCCGAACATACGCTGGCGAGCTACCGGCTCGCGATCGATCTCGGCGCCGACTATATCGAGCCCGACCTCGTGCTGACGAAGGACGGCGTGCTCGTTGCGCGACACGAGAACGAGATATCGGAAACGACCGACGTCGCCGATCATCCCGAATTCGCATCGCGCAAGGCGACGAAGACGATAGACGGCAAGGCGGTGACCGGCTGGTTTACTGAAGATTTTACGCTCGCCGAGCTCAAGACGCTGCGGGCGAAGGAGCGGCTGCCGAAACTGCGCTCGACCGATCATGACGGGAAATACGAAATCCCGACCTTCGCCGAGATTCTCGACCTGCTGGTCGAGGTCAACAAGGGAAGGGCAAAGCCTGTCGGCGTCTATCCCGAAACCAAGCATCCGGGCTATTTCGCTTCGATCGGTCTGCCGCACGAGGCGCCCTTGCTCGCGATCCTTGAAAAATATGGCTATCGCGGCCGCACGGCGCCGGTCTTCATCCAGAGTTTCGAGGTCGCGAACCTCAAGGCGCTGCGTGCGAAGAGCGATCTGCCGCTGATCCAGCTGATGGACGGCGAGGGCGGGCCGGCCGACGATCCGAAGACGAGCTATGCCGCCATGGCGTCGCCCGGGGGGCTGAAGGCGATCGCAGCCTATGCCGACGGGATCGGGCCGTACAAGGAAATGATCATCCCGCGCAGCGCGATCGGTACCCTTGGCGATCCGACCAGCCTCGTCCGCGACGCGCATGCGGCCGGGCTCAAGGTCCATCCGTGGACCTTCCGCCGCGAGAATTATTTTCTGCCGCTCGCCGACAAGAGCGGGGTCAATCCGGCCGGGCACGGCGATCTGGCGGCGGAGATCGATGCCTATCTGAAAACCGGGATCGACGGGCTGTTCAGCGACAACCCGCGCGAAGCGGTACCTGCTGTGAAGAAGGGAAGCGGCAAATGACCGAACGCACGTTGGGCCGGAGCGGCCTTTCGATCCGGCCATTCGTGCTCGGCGGCAATGTCTTCGGCATGACTGCGGGCCGCGAGGCGAGCTTTGCCGTCCTCGACCGTTTCGTCGAGCTCGGCGGCGGCATGATCGATACCGCCGACGTCTATTCGGCATGGGTGCCGGGTCACAAGGGCGGCGAGTCCGAGAGCATGATGGGCGCGTGGCTGAAGGAAAGCGGCGCGCGCGCGAAGGTGCTGATCGCCACCAAGGTCGGGATGATGCCCGGCGGGCTGAAGCCCGACCGTATCCGCGAAGCGGTTCAGGGGTCGCTCGACCGGCTCGGGGTCGATACGATCGACCTCTATTTCGCGCACAAGGACGATCCCGACGTGCCGCTCGATGAAGTGCTCGGCGCATTCGGCGAGCTGGTCGACGCCGGCACCGTGCGGGCAATCGGCGCGTCCAACTATTCGGCCGACCGGCTGGCGGAGGCGCTGCGCGTCGCCGACGAAAGGGGCCTGCCGCGCTTCACCGTCATGCAGCCCGAACTCAACCTGCTCGACCGCACGCAATATGAAGGCGCGCTGCAGGATCTGTGCGTGGCCGAGGAACTGGGCGTCGTGACCTATTTCAGCCTCGCGTCGGGTTATCTGTCGGGCAAGTACAGGACCGTCGACGACATTGGCGGGCGCGCACGCGGGCCGCGCGTCAAACCCTATCTCGAAGGCCGCGGGCCGGCGGTGCTGGCGGTCATGGACCGCATCGCGGGCGAGACCGGCGCGACGCTGTCGCAGATCGCGCTGGCGTGGGTCGCGGCGCAGCCCGGCGTCACCGCGCCGATCGCCAGCGCAACGAGCGTCGCCCAGCTCGACGAAATCGTGGGCAGCGAGAATGTCGTGCTGACAAGCGAGCAACTCGCGGCGTTGACGGCCGCCGGCACCTAGTCGGGCGCGCTGCTTACGCCGGGTACCAATTCGGCCCGGCACAGGCAACGGGGAGAAGCCTGTGCCGGGCCCGCGCGGCCGCGCTGTCGGGTGTCAGTCGCCGCTCCACTGGAAGACGGCCTCGAGCGGCTTGTCGAAGACGCGCGCGATACGGAACGCGACCTCGAGCGAGGGGGAATATTTGCCCTGTTCGATTGCGGCGATCGTCTGGCGCGTCACGCCGACGCGGTCGCCGAGATCGCCTTGCGTCATCTCGCCGGCAAGGAAACGCAGCGTGCGAATGTCGTTGCTGAAGGGGAGTCTTGCCATGCCGGCAGCTCCTATTCGCCGAGCCGATAGGCCGCGACCTGGCTCGCGAGGCGAACCAGTTCGGCAAGCACGACCGTGCCGAGCAATGCGTTGAGTACCGCGGCAAGGTCGCCGACCCCGTATCCGACGGCGAAGCAACAGGTCGCGCCGACGATCAGCACATAATAGGCGCGCGTCGCAGCCTTTCGCGTAATGTCGCGGTCGCGCTCGTCGACAGGGGCATTGGCGTCGCGCGGACGGTGGACCGCCATCGCGATGGCGGCAATGGTCAGCGCCAGCGTCATTGCGATTACGACGACGAGCAGCAGTCCGCCTTGCGCGGCGAGTGCGGACGTGCCGCGCATCCCCCACGGAAAGACGATTGCATACCAGCCGAAGGCCAGCGCGATCACGCCAAGGGTTGCGCAGTCGATCTTCTCACGGAACGTCATGCTTCGAATCTCCAATGTTCGCTTTATAAGACTCAATGTAAAATATTTCTAACATTAAGTCAATCACTGCGAACATCCTTCCCTTTGCGGCCTTTCGCACCGCACCATAACCGGCTAGACCCCGGCGCCATGTCCACGCTCCCCAAAACACTCACCCTCGACACCTCGACGAGCCGCGCAAACCCGACTCCCCAGCTGATGAAGCGCCTGACGGTGCCGCGCATCCGCCAGCGCAAGGGCGGCGAGCCGCTGGTCATGCTGACGGCCTACACCGTCCGCATGGCGCAGTTGCTCGATCCGCATTGCGACATGCTGCTGGTCGGCGATTCGCTCGCGCAGGTGATCTATGGCCTGCCGCATACCGTTGGTGTGACGATGGACATGATGGCGCTGCATGGCGCCGCCGTCGTGCGTGGCAGCTATCATGCCGCGGTCATCGTCGACATGCCCTTCGGCAGCTATGAAGGCAGCCCTCAGCAGGCGTTCGACAATGCCGCGCGACTGCTCAAGGAAACCGGCGCGGCCGCAGTGAAGGTCGAGGGTGGCAAGGTGCTGGCCCCGACGATCGAATTCCTGACCCAGCGCGGCATTCCGGTAATGGGTCATGTCGGGCTGACCCCGCAGGCGGTGAACATCCTCGGCGGCTATGGCGTGCGCGGCAAGAGCGAGGAGGAAGCGCGTTCGATCGTCGAGGACGCGGTAGCGGTCGCAAAGGCCGGCGCCTTCTCGATCGTCATCGAAGGCGTGCTCGAATCGATCGCGATCGAGATCACCGGCAAGGTCGATTGTCCGACGATCGGTATCGGCGCCTCGGCGCAGTGCGACGGCCAGGTTCTCGTCACCGACGACATGCTGGGCATGTTCGAGCGCGTTCCGAAATTCGTGAAACGCTATCAGGATATGGCCAGCGTCGTGAACGGTGCGGTGCAGGACTATGCCGGGGAGGTCAGGTCCCGTTCATTCCCGACATCCGATCAGATCTACGAAGGGTAAGGCCGGCGTTTCGCGCAAAGTGAATCGCTTGGCCTTTTTCGGCGCCGTCGCTAAGGAAGCGACCGGCGGGACGCGCATGTGGCCGGAGCCGGTTTGAGTTTATGGAGGTTTGATTGGCTCTGAGCCCGAACAACAATGCGGCGTTTTTGCAGGAAGTCGACGAAGCGGTTCGCAAGGACCGGATCGACAGCATTGCCAAAAACTATGGGCGCTGGATCATCGGCGGCGTGATCGCCGCGCTGATCGCCTTTGCCGGTTATCTCTATTGGGGCCATCGCCAGGAAGTTTCGCGGGGCGAGAAGGGCGAGGAACTGATCGCCGCGCTCGACCAGGTAAAGGGCAACCAGCCGCGCGCCGCGACGGCCGCGCTCAAGAAACTGGAGGGCGAGGGAAATCCCGCCTATCGCGCCATGGCGCTGATCCAGCAGTCGAACATGAAGGCGCAGACCGGCGACCTGAAGGGCGCCACCGCACTTCTCGCGCAGGTCGTGGACGACACCGGGCTTGACCAGTCGCTTCGCGACATGGCGCTCGTGCGCAAGACCGCGCTCGAATTCGATACGTTGAAGCCCGACGCGGTCATCGCGCGGCTGAAACCGATCGTCGACGCGAAGGACCCGCAGTCGAGCTGGTTCGCCAGCGCGGCAGAGCTGACCGCGGCCGCCTATTATCAGTCGGGCCAGTTCGACAAGGCCGGCGCCCTCTATGGCCGCATCGCAAAATTGCCGGGCGTGTCGAAAACGCTGCAGTCGCGCGCGGTCCAGATGGCGGGCATGCTCGGCGTGGATGCCGTTGTCGATCGCGCCGCAGATAGCGCCAAAGCCGACAAGACGAGCGCAGCGCCTGGCGCTGCCGGGGACCAGAAAGGCACGCCGGGGGCAGCGGCGGCCGCAAAAACTGAGGAAGCCAAATAATATGCTGAAACGGCATTATGTGATTTCTGCTGCAATCCTGCTGGCGTTGCCGCTGGCGGGCTGCGGCGCGTTCAAGGGCAAGGGCGGACCCAAGACGCCGACTGTCGGCCAGCGTGTGTCGATCCTGTCGAACGACAACAGCATCAAGGTCGACGACGCGACCGCGGCGATTGCCGTCGTGTTGCCCGAACCGCAGGTCAACGCGGACTGGGCGCAATCGGGCGGCAACGCATCGAAGTCGATCGGCCACCCCGCGCTGGCTGCGACGCGCTCGAAGATCTGGGAAGCCAGTGTCACGGGCAGCACCAACAAGCAGCGGCTGGCCTCGTCGCCGGTCGTTGCCGGCGGAAAGCTGTTCGTCGTCGACACCGACGCCGTCGTGACCGCTTTCGACGCCAACAGCGGCTCGAAGCTGTGGAGTGTCCCGATCGGCAGCGAAGGCAAGGATTTCAGGAATTCGCTGTTCGGTGGCGGTGCCTCGGTCGATGGCACGGTCGTCTATGCGACCAGCGGGGTGGGCGACGTCGCTGCGCTCAATGTCGCCGACGGTTCGGTGCTGTGGAAGTCCAAGCCCGCGGGCCCGCTGCGCGGCGCCCCGACGGTGGCCTTCGGCGATGTTTTCGTGATCAGCCAGGACAACCAGATCTTCGCGCTCAGCGCAGCCAATGGCGCGGTGCAGTGGCAGGCGACCGCATCGCTCGAAGCCGGCAGCATCTTCGGCGCGGGCTCGCCCGCTGCGGGTCAGGGCACGATCGTCGCCGGCTATTCGTCGGGCGAGGTCCAGGCCTATCGCTACGAGAACGGCCGCGACCTGTGGGAAGACGCGCTTGCGCGCACCTCGATGGCGCTCTCGGTGTCGACCCTGTCGGATGTCGACGCGGATCCGGTGATCGACCGTGGCCGCGTCTTCGCGCTCGGTCAGGGCGGCCGTATGGCGAGCTACGAACTCGTCACGGGCCAGCGCCTCTGGGAAATCTCGATCGCGGGCATTTCGACGCCTTATGTCGTCGGCGAGTGGGTCTATGCGATGACCGACGACGGCAAGCTGCTGTGCGTTTCGCGCGCCAACGGCAAGGTTCGCTGGATCCAGCAGCTTGCGCGCTATCGCGTCGAGACCGAAAAGAAGAAGAAGGATCCGATCCGCTGGACCGGTCCGATTCTCGCCGGAGGCCGGCTGATCGCGGTCAACAGCGAGGGGCAGCTTGTCGAATTCTCGCCCGCCGACGGCTCGACGATTGCGACGACCGAATTCAAGTCGCCGCTGTCGCAGTCGCCGATCGTTGCGAACAGCACGCTTTACGTCCTCGCGGACGACGGGCGCATCACCGCCTGGCGGTAACAGGGGGAGCCGCCTTGCGCGGCTCCGAAAGTAGGAACGAAGCATGGCGCGATCCGCAACGATCGCCATTGTCGGCCGGCCCAATGTCGGCAAATCGACGCTGTTCAACCGGCTGGTCGGCAAACGCCTTGCGCTTGTCGATGACCAGCCCGGCGTGACGCGCGATCGCCGCGAGGGCGATGCCAGGCTGCTCGGGCTCGAATTCCTGATCGTCGACACCGCGGGGTTCGAGGATCAGGATGCGGCGACCTTGCCGGGCCGGATGCGCGTGCAGACCGAAAAGGCGGTGCGCGAGGCCGACGCCGCGCTGTTCATGATCGACGGCCGCGCCGGGGTGACGCCGCTCGACGAGGAAATCGCGCGCTGGCTGCGCAGCGAGGACACGCCGATCATCCTGCTCGTCAACAAGGCCGAGGGGAAACAGGGCGAAAACGGCCTGATGGAATCCTGGTCGCTCGGCTTCGACAATCCGATCCCGCTCAGCGCCGAGCATGGCGAGGGCATGGTCGACCTGTTCGACGCACTACGCCCGATTGTCGAGGCTTATGACGAGGCGGCTGCGGAAGTCGCTCCGCCGTCGCCCGAAGGCGAGGAAGACGAGGACGCGCCGCTCGGCCCGATGAAGCTCGCGATCGTCGGCCGCCCGAACGCGGGCAAATCGACGCTGATCAACCGGATGATCGGCGAGGACCGGCTGATCACGGGCCCCGAGGCCGGCATCACCCGCGATTCGATCCGCGTCGACTGGCAGTGGGAAAATGACGGCGAGATCCACGAGATCCAGCTGTTCGACACTGCAGGGATGCGCAAGCGCGCGAAGGTCCAGGACAAGCTCGAGAAACTGTCGGTCGCCGACGCCCTGCATGCCGTCGATTTCGCCGAGGTCGTCGTGCTTCTGCTCGACGCGACAAAAGGCCTCGAGGCGCAGGACCTGCGCATTGCCGACCGGGTGCTGCAGGAAGGTCGCGCGCTGATCGTTGCGCTCAACAAGTGGGACATCGCGGAGGATCCGTCGGCGCTATACAACGGTGTCCGTGCGGCGCTCGACGACGGCCTCAGCCAGGTCAAGGGCGTTCCCGTGCTCAGCGTTTCGGGCGCAACGGGCAAGGGCATCGACACGCTGGTGCGCGTCGCGTTCGAACAGCGCGCGATCTGGACCAACCGCGTTTCGACCGCCCGGCTCAACCGCTGGTTCGAGGGCGCGGTCGACAACAATCCGCCGCCGGCGCCGGGCGGCAAGCGCATCAAGCTGCGCTACATCACGCAGGCGCGTACCCGCCCGCCGACCTTTGTCGTCTTCGGCAGTCGCACCGATGCGCTGCCGGGCAGCTATGAGCGCTATCTGGTCAACGGCATGCGCAAGGAACTGGGGTTCCAGGGCGTTCCGGTGCGCCTCAATTTCCGCAATTCGCGCAACCCCTATGACGAATGACGGATCGGCCCTCGTGGTCGATGCACGCGGAATGCGCTGCCCGTGGCCGGCGCTGCGGCTGGCGCGTGCGATGCGCGACGCGCGCGATGTCCTGTTGCTCGCCGACGACCCGCAGGCGGCGCGCGAAATCGCCGCGCTGGCGGGCGAACATGGCTGGCAGTTAAGCGACGAAACCGGGGGACGCTGGCGCGTCCGCCGCGATTGACCCAAAACGGGTCGGCTTTCGCGCTACAGGCGCGGCGGCGTAACCTCTTTTTTACCGACTTCAGCGCATAGTCTGCTTCGGGACCAAGGACCATTTGAACACCGAGGAACAGGGCATTGGACGAGATCCTGGTCGATTGGGATGAATTTCGCGCGACGCGCGCCCAGCTGGGTGCCGCGTTTGTCCGGATTCTGGGCTATTTTCGCGAAGACGGGACCAAGTCGGTCGCCGTCATCGAGGAAGCCATGCGCGCACGCGATGCGCGCGGCCTCGTCATGCCCGCGCACACGCTGAAGAGCGAGGCGCGCCAGTTCGGCGCCGAACGACTCGGTGCGCTTGCCGAGGATATCGAAATGTTCGCGCGTCACTGCGTCGAGGCGCAGGTCAGCCCCGAAGAATATCTGCCGCGTGTCGTGACCCTGCGCCCGCTGTTCGAGGAAACGCTCGAAGCGCTCGAGCGCGAGGCAAATCCGCTCGTCCAGCGCCGTCCGTCGAACTTCGGCCGCGCCGTCGGTTACTGAACCGGAACCGGCTTTCGCATCGGCTGGAGTTTCCGGCGCGACAGGCTGCGCCACATCCATTCCAGCGGGCCGTAGTGGAAGCGGTCGAGCCAGGGTTTCGACCACAGCAGCATCGCCGCCCACATGCCGAAGCAGAACAGATAGAGCGCGGTACGCCCGACGCTGCCGAACAGACCCAGCCCATAGCCGTAAAAGATCGTCGTCATGACGATCGAGGTCGTAAGGTAATTGGTGAAGGCCATGCGCCCGGTCGCCGCGAGCCGCGCGCGAACGGCATCGCTCGCCGCGGTCCGGATCAGCAGCATGATCAGCGCCGCCCACCCGATCGTCATCGCGACGTCGAACGGTAACGACAGCGACAGCGAGGCACCGAACGTTGACACCGCGCTGAATCCGTTGCCGATCTGATACCATGCAAGGCCGAGAAGCGGCGGAATCCCGATCAGAAAGCCGGTCAGCGCCCATTTGCGATACCGCGCTGCTTCCCATTCACCGGTCAGCATGCGCGATTTGAACAGCGCCATGCCGACCAGCATCAACCCCATCGTCTCCCACAGGAACATCAGCGCCTGAATGAAGGGCTCGGCCGCCTTCTCGCCCAGCTTGTCCGCAACGATCTGCCAATAGCCGCCGAGGTGCAGCGCGACGTCCTTTGCATAGCTTGCGGCGCCCGGTCCCATGTCGGCGTTCATGGTGGCCAGATTCTCGCGAGCCTGTGCCATCGCTTCGGGGGGCAATTTCCCCGCCTCGGCGAGAGCGAACATCAGCCACCCCGAACCGAGGAAACCGATCGCAACGACAAAAAAGGCGATGGCCCAGGTCACCAGCGCCTTCACCGACAAGTTGCGGAACGCGAAAAGCAGCAGCCCGCACAGCGCATAGAGAAAGAGGATGTCGCCGAACCAGATGAAATAGAAATGGACGAGGCCAAAGAGCGCGAGCCAGATCATCCGCGAATAGTGCGTGCCGGCGGCGCTGCGTCCGCCCGCTTCCGCGCTCCGGATCACGAGCAAGGTGCTCGCGCCGAACAGCATCGAGAAAAGCCCGCGCATCTTCGAATCGATGAAGATGAAATTGAAGAACCAGGTCGCAAGGTCGAGGTTTCCGACCGGTCCGCCCGCGACCGGATTGACGTAGGCTGCAAAGGGCAGGGCGAAGGCGACGATATTCATCGCCAATATCCCCATCACCGCGACGCCGCGTATCGCGTCGAGGCTTTCGTAGCGCTCCGGCGCCGTCTGGATTTCCATGCCCGTTTCCCCTTCGCACGGATGCGAGAGGTATCGCGCCGCCGGAGGGGCGTCGAGGAGTTTCTCGGGGGCGTTAAACGGTTATTGACATCTATGTCAGTAATGCTATTTCCACAGCATCAGATGATTCGCACGAGTTCGCAAAAGAGAGCCGCCATGATCCCGACCATCTTCTCCCATCCTGATCGTCAGCCCGCCAGGTTCCGCCCGTTCAAGGCGTTCGGCCACTTCCGCAAGCTGATCAAGGACAAGGAAGACACCGAACAGGTCTTCCACATCTTCGAGAATCTGCCGCGCAAGGGCTTCATGGACGATGCGCGTGCCTTCGTCGAAAGCGAAAAGGGCCAGCAGTTGATGGCGAGCGAGCCCTATCTGCCCGACCTGCTCGACGACCACAGCTGGATCGACGAGCTGCCGGAGGGCACGGTGGGCCACGCCTATGTGACCTTCATGCGCCGCGAAGGCCTGTCGGCCGCGGGGCTCGTTGCCGAAGCCGACAAGATGGGCCGCCCGAAGTTCGACGACCAGATCCAGTGGTACGCCAACCGCCTCCGTGACACGCACGACCTGTTCCACATCCTGACCGGCTATGGCCGCGATGCGCTCGGCGAACAGTGTGTGCTCGGCTTCACCTATGGCCAGACGGGCAATTACGGCAATTTCTTCATCGCCTATGCCGGCGGTTACGAGCTGAAGCGCAGCGTCAAGGGCGACGCGCCGGTGATGGGCGCGATCCGTCAGGGCCAGCGTCACGGCAAGGCGTCGGAGGCGATCATCGAGCAGGACATCCGCTCGCTTCTGGCCGAACCGCTAGAAGCCGCGCGTGCGCGCCTCGGCATCGGCGAGCCGACGCTCTATCAGGAAGCCCACCGGGCCTATCGCAGCCGCGGCATCGATCCGTACAATTTCCTCGCGGCAAAGGCCGCGATGGCCTGAACGAAAGAAGCCCCGGTGAAAACCGGGGCTTCTTTGTCAGCGCAGCTCTTTGCGGATCATCAGCTTGAGGCCCGACCATGTCGCGTCGACCGCACACACCTTAACGTCGACCCAGCCCATCGGCAGGCAGAGTTCGCGGATCACGTCCTCGGTGATATCGGTCGGGACCTTCGAGGCCTTCTTTGGCCAGCTCACCCAGACGAAGCCTGCGGGATCGAGCTGCGTGCGGAGGCTGGTCAGAAGGCGTTCGAGTTCGGCGCGCTCCGTCGTAAAGATGTGCGCGGCCTGAAGTCCCGCTTCGGGCGCGTCCCGCGCGTTGAGGGAAATCTCGCCGATCTCTTCGCGCACGCTTTCGGGCATCGCGTGGAACCACGCCGACAGCCCGTCCTTCAGCGACAGCTTCTTCGCGAGCGGAGTGCCCGAATAGCCGGCGGTCATAGCCGCGCGATCAGCGCCTGCGCCGCGGCGGGATTGCGCACCTTCGCGCCGGCGATGAAGAAGAGGAAGACGTCGCGGTCGCCCTTGGCCCAATCCTTCGCCTGCTTTGCCCATTTATCCAGCGCCGCATCGGAGTAGCCGGTCTCGACCTCGTCCTGCGACCGCTGCAGCCGCGCGTAAGTGAAGTCCGCCGTCTGCTCGTCGATACAGGGAAACTCGTCGCTGTCGGCATAGACCACCGCCATGTTGCGTTCCCGCAGCATGTCGATGAATGCCGCGTCGCGGAAGCTTTCATGCCGTACCTCGATCGCGTGGCGGAGCTTGAGGCCGTCCTGCGCATCGGGGAGCAGGTCGAGAAAGCCGGCGAAATCGTCGCGGTCGAATTTCTTCGTCGCCATGAATTGCCAGTGGATCGGGCCGAGCCGGTCGCCGAGCCGCGTCAGCCCCTGCGTCAGGAATTTCTCGATCGATCCCGCGCCCTCCGCCAGTATCTTGCGGTTCGTGGTAAAACGCGACGCCTTGACGCTGAACCGGAAGCCGTCGGGAACCGACGCCGCCCAATTGGCGAAACTTTCGGGCTTCTGGCTGCCATAATAGGTGCCGTTGATCTCTATCCCGGTCAGATGCTGTCCGGCATATTCAAGCTCGCGCTTCTGCGCGAGGCCGGCGGGATAGAAGGGGCCGCGCCACGGTTCGAAGGTCCAGCCGCCTACTCCGACATGGATGCTCATCGGCCCCTCTCTTTCGATTATGCGAGCGCCGCGTCGGTGCCCATCAGGTTCGGGAAGAAGCCCTCATGCGCTTCGCGGAGCTCGGCAAGCGTCACCTGATGGTCGCTCTCGGGCAGTTCGAAGACGATACGGTCCTTGATCGTACGGCCGACGGGATCGACCGGTACGTCGACGCGGCCGGCGGCGTCGAGGAAGTCGGCGAGGCAGGTGTCGCAGACGGTGACGAGATAGAGGCCCTGATCCTCGCCGAAGAAGCTTTCGGCAACGCCGAAGGGCTGTTCTTCGCTGACCAGCACGCCGATGCCGGACTTGAGCGCCATTTCTGCCAGCGCGACCGCAATGCCGCCGTCGGACACGTCGTGGCATGCGGTGATCCAGCCTGCGTTGATCGCGCCGCGTATGAAGTCGCCGGTGCGCCGTTCGGCCTTGAGGTCGACCGGCGGCGGCGGGCCTTCCTCGCGGCCGAGGATTTCGCGCAGCCACACCGACTGGCCGAGGTGGCCGGCGCGCTCGCCGACCGCGAGCACGATGTCGCCGGTGCGCTTGAAGCCGATACCGACCGCGCGGTTGAGATCCTCGATCACGCCGACGCCGCCGATCGCGGGGGTGGGCAGGATCGCGCTGCCGCCGCCGGTCGCCTTGCTCTCGTTATAGAGGCTGACGTTGCCCGAGACGATCGGATAGTCGAGCGCGCGGCACGCCTGCGCCATGCCGTCGAGGCAGCCCGTGATCTGCCCCATGATTTCGGGGCGCTGCGGATTCGCGAAGTTCAGGCAGTTGGTGATCGCGAGCGGCGTGGCGCCGACCGCGCTGATGTTGCGCCAGGTTTCGGCGACCGCCTGCTTGCCGCCCTCGACGGGGTCGGCATAGCAATAGCGCGGGGTGCAGTCGGTCGACATCGCGAGCGCGCGATTGGTGCCATGGATACGAACCAGCGCGGCGTCGCCGCCGGTCTGCACCGTGTCGGCGCCGACCTGGCTGTCATATTGTTCCCAGATCCAGCGGCGGCTGGCGATGTCGGGGGTACCCATCAAAGTCTTGAGATCGGCCGCGACGTCCTGCGTCTCGGGGACGTTCGTCAGCTCGGCCTGCTTCGTCGTCGGGACATGCGGGCGGTCATAGAGCGGCGCATCGTCGGCAAGCGGGGCAAGCGGGATGTCGCAGACGATCTCGCCATGATGCTCGAGCACCATGCGGCCGGTGTCGGTGACGGTGCCGATGACCGCGAAGTCGAGTTCCCATTTGTGGAAGATCGCGGCGGCGAAATCTTCGCGGCCGGGCTTCAACACCATCAGCATGCGTTCCTGCGATTCGGACAGCATCATCTCGTAAGCCGTCATGCCGGTTTCGCGCTGCGGCACATCGTCCATCTTGAGATGGAGGCCGACGCCGCCCTTCGACGCCATCTCGACCGACGAGGAGGTGAGGCCCGCAGCGCCCATGTCCTGGATCGCGACGATCGCGTCCGACGCCATCAGTTCGAGGCACGCCTCGATCAGCAGCTTTTCGGTGAAGGGGTCGCCGACCTGCACCGTCGGGCGCTTTTCCTCGGCATCCTCGCCGAAGTCGGCCGACGCCATGGTGGCGCCGTGGATGCCGTCGCGGCCGGTCTTCGAGCCGACATAGACGATCGGATTGCCGACTCCGCTTGCGGCCGAATAGAAGATCTTGTCCTGTTCGGCGACGCCGACGGTCATCGCGTTGACGAGGATGTTGCCGTCATACGCCTTGTGGAAATTGACCTCGCCGCCGACGGTGGGGACGCCGACGCAATTGCCGTAACCGCCGATGCCGTGGACGACGCCCGAGATGAGATGCTTCATCTTCGGATGGTCGGGGCGGCCGAAGCGCAATGCATTGAGGTTGGCGACCGGGCGCGCGCCCATGGTGAAGACGTCGCGCAGGATGCCGCCGACCCCGGTCGCCGCGCCCTGATAGGGTTCGATGTACGAGGGGTGGTTGTGGCTCTCCATCTTGAAGATCGCGGCGAGCTTCTTGCCGTCCGGCCCTTCGCCGATGTCGATGACGCCGGCATTTTCGCCGGGACCGCAGATCACCCACGGCGCCTCGGTCGGCAATTTCTTCAGATGGATACGCGAGCTTTTATAGCTGCAATGCTCGGACCACATCACCGAGAAGATGCCGAGTTCGACGAGGTTGGGCTCGCGCCCGAGCGCGTGCAAAACGCGCTCATATTCTTCCGGAGACAGGCCGTGTTCGGCGACGATCTCGGGGGTGATGACGGAGGCGGGCGCGGTTGCTGTCTGAGTCATGGCGCGCCTTTAGCGACACAGGCGCAAAACGAACAGACCCCATGGCGTATTTTGCGCCACGGGGTCTGCGGACGGAGCTGGTTCAGCGCGAGGCGAGAATGGTGACCTTCGCGAGCGGTTCGACCTCGCGGAGCGGGAAGCTCACCTGCTGCGAACCGACGGTACCGCGAACGCGGTGTTCGCCGACCCGAAGCACGAACGGCTTGCCGGTCTTTTCCTCGACGCCGCTGATGACGCGGGTGTCGCCGGCCCGGGTGACAGTATAGCTGTAGATGCGCCCTTCATGTTCGAAGCGCTGCTCCTGCGCCTGTGCGGCAACGGGGCTCAGGGTTGAAAGGGCGAGGATGGGGAGGAAGAATTTCTTCATGATGCAAGTCCTTGTGGTGAGACAAAACTTGCCTTCGAGCCCCTCTCTCTTCTTGTGCAGTGCAACATGATATGCGCTTCCGCGCAGGGCAATTGCAAAAAATCGAAACGCGATTGCGCGGATGCGAACGGATCAGCCGCTACGCGGCAAGAAAGTCAGCACGATCCACGCCCCCGCGCCCGCAGCGACGCCGGTCGCGCATGTCCCCCACGCGATGTCGGCGAGCGTGACCTTGGTCGACCAGATCTTCATCGTCGCGTGATTGGTGAGGTCATAGGTCATGTAGCAGAAGAAGCCGAACAGCGCGCCATAGCCGGCCGCAACAGGCCATTTGCCGGCGGACAGGGCCGGCTGAACCGCGAAAATCTGGATACCGAGAATGTAGAGCGCATAGAAGATCAACGCAGGCGCCGGGCGCCAGCCGTCCATGAGCAGCGCGCCGATCTCGGGCCGGTAGAGCTTCGGCCCGACCCGGGTCAGCCAGACCGCGTCGAGCGCACCGAAGAGGACCGCCGTTGCGACATAGGCAGCAAGGGTCTGCGGGTTCACGCGGTGCGAACCGTACGATTGGCGCCTGCCCACGTCGCTGCCAGTGCCAGCACGGCATAGGCCGTCAACATCGTTGCCGGGATCGCGGACGAATAGATCGGCTCCTTGGGGCCGAACCAGTCGATTGCCTGGAACAGCGCAAGCAGCGCGGCGAGAATCCATAGTCGCCAGTTGCCGGACGGTGCCTGCGTGCGCCGGGCGTACCAGAAGAGCGCGCCGCCGATCAGCAGAATCTCGAAGGGCATCGCGACCGCCGGATAGTTCCACAGGCCCAGCCCCAGCTTCGGCGGCGTGCCGAACAGCGTCAGGTCGGGGATATGGACGAAAAGATCGATGAACCAGTGCGAGACGACGACGAGCGCGGCACCGACTGCCGCCGCCCGGCGCCTCGTGAGCGCGCCGACGATCGAACCGAATGCGGCCGCCCACAGGCTCGCGCCGAGCAGGCTGTGGGTGAAGGGCATATGATAGAGGTCCATCGGGTTCATCGCGGTGATACCCGGCACGATCCGCATCGCCTCGACGCCCGGAATCAGAAGGGCTGCAAAGCCGATGTCGACAAGCTGGGCCGCGACGAAGAGCGTGCCGAGCCCCGCGGCTTTCGGCCGCGCTGCGACGACGAGCGCCGGTGCGAAGTGACCGATGAACATGGGATGAGGTTATCGCGGCGGCGGGCGACGTCAAGCTTGACCGCACTTGACCATGGGGGGGCGAAGGGGCCAAAGCAGGGCGATGACGGATACCCCCGAAAATAGCGACGCGACCCCCATTTCTTCCCTGTCGTTCGAGGCCGCGATGAGCGAGCTCGAAAGCATCGTCCGCCACCTTGAAAGCGGCGACGTCAGTCTCGAGAAATCGGTCGCGCTCTACGAACGCGGCCATGCCCTGCGGCAGCATTGCGAAGCGCGCCTTGCGGCAGCGCAGGCGCGTATCGAGCAGGTCAGCCTGGGTGCGGACGGACAGGCGGCGGGAACGACCCCCTTCGGCGAAGGCTGAGGGGGCAGTGGCGATCGTCGAATCCGCATCCTTGCTCCAGACCGCGCAGGATGACGTCGCAGCGGGAATCGACCTGCTGTTCGATCGCCTGCTCACCGTCCCCGCCGATCCGCGCAGCCGCCTGTACGAAGCGATGCGTCATGCCGCGATCGCAGGAGGAAAACGACTCCGCCCGCTGCTCGTTCGTGCGGCGGGAGACCTGTTCCACGTCGACCGCAATCTCAGCCTGCGGGTGGGCGCCGCGGTCGAGGCGATGCATGTCTATTCGCTGATCCACGACGATCTGCCATGCATGGACGATGACGACGTGCGCCGCGGCAAGCCGACGGTGCACAAGGCGTTCGACGATGCGACCGCGGTGCTTGCGGGCGATTCGCTCCATGCGCTCGCCTTCGAGTGGCTTTGCGATCCCGTCACCCACGCCGATCCTTTCGTCCGGGCCGAGCTCTGCTGCGAACTTGCACGCGCTGCGGGTCCGGCCGGCATGGCAGGCGGGCAGATGATGGACCTCGCTGCGGAAACGTCCGATTTCGACCTGCCGACCGTCACCCGGCTGCAGCAGCTCAAGACCGGCGCGCTGATCGCCTTCTCGGTCGAGGCGGGCGCGATCCTCGCGCGCATTCCGGCCGAAGCGCGCCGTCCCCTGCGCGGCTATGCGCGCGACATCGGGCTGGCCTTCCAGATCGCCGACGACATCATGGACGTCGAGGGCGACGAGGCGCTGGCGGGCAAGGCGCTCCACAAGGACGCGGCCGCGGGCAAGGCGACCTTCGTCACGCTCATGGGGCTCGAGCGCGCACGCGAACAGGCGCGGCTGCTCGTCGATCAGGCAATTGCGCATCTCGCCGGTTTCGGCGAAGAGGCGGCGCTGCTGCGCGCCATCGCACGCTATGTCGTCGAAAGGGACCATTGATGCGCATTGGGGTCTATCCCGGAACCTTCGACCCGATCACGCTCGGGCACATGGATATCATCCGCCGCGGGGCAAAGCTGGTCGACCGGCTGATCATCGGGGTCACCACGAACATCGCGAAATCGCCGCTGTTCGACGACGACGAGCGCATCGCCATGGTGAAGGCCGAGGTTGCGGACATCGAGGGCGACATTGAAGTCGTCGGCTTCAACTCGCTGCTGATGGACTTTGCTGATGCGCAGGCCGCCTCGGTTGTGGTGCGCGGGATTCGCGGGGTCACCGATTTCGAATATGAGTATCAGCTCACCGGCATGAATCGCCAGCTCAACGCCCGCGTCGAGACGGTATTCCTCATGGCCGACGTTAGCCTGCAGCCGATCGCGTCGCGGCTGGTCAAGGAAATTGCGATCTTCGGCGGCGACATCCACAAATTCGTGACCCCGGCGGTCGAGAAAGCGGTCGTGTCGCGCATCGCCGAACGCGGACTACGGCAGGGAACGGGCTGATCCCGATCATTGAGCGTTCAGCATTTTCCCGCTAGGGCGCGCCAGACGGGGCGCAAATTGCAGTTACTTCACAAAGGCCGATCCAGCATGACATTCACTTTCCGCCCTCTGGTCCTGACGGTGATGGCGCTCGGCCTTGCGGCTTCGGCCGTCGCGCAGGAGGTTCCTCCGGCCCCTGCACCGCAGGGCAGCGAAGCGCCGCCTGTTGAAACCGCTCCGCCGGCGGAAACGCCTGCCCCTGCGCCGGCTCCCGCCCCGAAGACCGGCGAGACCACCCCGGCCGCGGAGACGACGACCGCGGTTCCGGCGATGACGCCCGACCAGTATATCAACAACCCCGAATATATGCTCGACCTCGACCTTTCGACGGGCGGGCGCGTGGTAATCCAGCTTTATCCGAACGTCGCGCCGAACCATGTCGAGCGGCTGAAGACGCTTGCGCGCGCGGGCTTCTATAACGGGATCAAGTTTCACCGTGTGATCGACGGCTTCATGGCGCAGACGGGCGACCCGACCGCGACCGGGCAGGGCGGCTCGCAGCTTCCCGACCTCAAGGCCGAATTCAACGATACGCCGCACCTGCGCGGAACGCTGTCGATGGCACGCGCCGAAAGTCCCGACAGCGCGAACAGCCAGTTCTTCATCATGTTCCAGCCGCGCTTCAGCCTC
>Ga0209257_1001976_pt1 | contig 22053 bp, 21 predicted proteins | sample AraplaCvi_mCL_r2_FD_184277 | JGI IMG/M metagenome (GOLD analysis project Ga0209257, IMG submission 184277) | Arabidopsis root microbial communities from North Carolina, USA - plate scrape MF_Cvi_mCL_r2 (SPAdes) (version 2) | ecosystem: Host-associated > Plants > Roots > Endosphere | place: USA...
ATCGATGACCGGTGCGTCCTTCGCGCTGAAGGGGCAGGTCTTGCGGCGGCGGAAAAAGGGTCGTGCCATGGTGCTTGTTCCTTATTCTTCGCCGTCGCGGTCACGACCGCGGCCACCGCGGCGTTCCTGCTTGCGCATCATCACCGACGGACCCTTTTCGAGTTCGTCGACCTTGATGGTGAGCCAGCGGATGATATCTTCGTTGATCGCGGCCTGGCGCTCGATTTCCGCGATGGCTTCGCCCGAAACTTCGGCCGAGAGCATCACATAATGGCCCTTGCGGTTCTTCGCGATCTTGTAGGCGAGCTGCTTCAGGCCCCAGGTTTCGGTCTTGTGAACCGTGCCCTTGAATTCGCCGATGACGTTGGTGACGGTTTCCGCCAGCGCGTCGACCTGAGCCTGGCTCAGATCCTGACGCGCGATAAAGACATGCTCGTAAAACGGCATGGTGCGCTTCCTTCGATTTGGCCGATCGCTGATTTCGCGCCGATCGCGAAACCCCTCCGGCTGTCGTCAAGCCTTGCGTATTGGTGCAAAGCAAACGGGGCGAATGGCACGTGGCCTCGCCCCGAATGAGCGCGCCTATACAGATTCGCCGGCGGAAATCAAGCGTGGAGCGGAGTCTTTGGCGCTTGCTACCGCGGCACCCCGATGAGACACGGGTGCCGGACACAGGGGGGACGGGATGATCGAGATTGCCATTCTGATCGGGCTGTTCAGCTGGGGAATGACCAGCGAACGGCTCGGGCTGAAACATCTGGGTGCGGTGCTGGGTCTGTCATGCCTGATGGGCGGTCTGGGCGGGCTGATCGCCGGAGGTGGCGCGGCATCGCTCCCGACCTACGCCTTCACCATCGGTTTCGAACTGATCCTGCAATCGGCGGTGCTGCTCATCGGGTTCGGCGTCGGCCGCTATCGCGCGCGCAAGGCTGGTGCCGCCAGCGCCGAGGATATCTTCGGCTGATCAGAGCCGGGCGAGCAGGTCGAGCCCGAATTCGGTGAGCGTGTCGTCGCGGGCGCCGAGAATCAGGATGCGGTCGCCCGGTTTCGCTTCGTCGAGTATCGCCGCGCCGCATTCGGCGCGGGTGGTCAGATGGACGGCGTCCGCGCCGCCTGCGACGATGCTTGCAACCAGCGCTTCACTGCCGGTGCTGCGGTCGACCGTGCCGCCGAAATAGACGGGATCGCTTACATAGAGCTTGTCGCCATCGCGCATTCCCCGCGCGAAACCGGCCGCGAGTTCCGTGCCCATCTGGCGGAGCGGGCCATAGCCGTGCGGCTGGAAGAAAAGGAGTGCGCGGCCGGGGAGTTCGGCGACCGCGGCAAGGGTCGCGGCGACCTTGTCGGGGTTGTGAGCGAAATCGTCGATGACGGTAATGTCGCTCGCCTGACCCAGTACCTCGTAGCGGCGCGCGAGACCGGCGAAGCCGGCGAGCGCCTCGACCGCCTGCGCGACCGGGATACCGGCGGCGCCGGTGGCAGCGATCGCGGCAAGTGCATTGGCCGCATTGTGGCGGCCGGGCATGCGGAGGTTCGCCCTATAGGCGGTGCCTTCGGCATGGACCATGAAGCGGCAGCCGTCGGGCAGTGCCTCGAAGTCCGCGCCGCGCACCGCGGCGTCGGCGGCGAAGCCGAAGGTCAGCACATTCGCGCCCGTCAGCAGCGGGGCCGATTCCGGGTCGTCGGCGTTCACGACCGCGACGCGCGCCTTGGCGGCGAAATCGCCGAAAAGCCGATGGAGCTCGGCGAGGCTCTTGTGATCGAGGCTGATGTTGGTGACGACCGCGACATCGGGGCGATAGAGCGCGATCGAGCCGTCGCTTTCGTCGACCTCGCTGACATAGATTGCAGCCTCGCCTACCAGCGCGCTTGCGAAGGGCATGTCGGCGTTCGCGAAATTGCGCATCACCGCGCCGTTCATCACCGTCGGCTTGCGGCCCGCGCTTTCGAGAATCCAGCCGATCATGCCGGTAACGGTCGACTTTCCGCTGGTCCCGCCGACGCCGATCGCCGCGTCGGCCGCGTTGAAAAGCGCGGCGTTGAGATCGGCGCGCGTCATCCGCGGCAGGCCGAGGGCATTCGCCGCAGCGACGTCGGGCACGCTGTCCTCGACCGCGGCCGAGGCGACGAGAATCTGCCCGACCTGCGGCCCACTGCCGTCCTGCGGGAAAAAGCGTATGCCTTGCCCTTCGAGCCACGCGAATTTTTCCGGGCTGCGCCCTTGGTCCCGACTGCGATCGGAGCCCGAGACCGCAGCGCCCCGCGCTGCGACGATCATCGCGAGCGGCAGCATGCCCGACCCGCCGATGCCGCAGAAGAAATAGGATTTGTTTTCCGACATGGCGGCGCGATATGGCCTTGGCGAAAGCTTGGCAAGGCAGGGGAGAAGACATGCGTATCGGGATCGTCGCACCGTCGACCCCCATCCTGCCCGACGATGCGGAGGCGGTGCGCGCCATCGCGAGCCTCGGCTATCCCGACGTCGAGCTGGAGTTCGACCCGCAATGTTTCGCGGTGCACGGTCACTTCGCGGGCGAGGACGGGCATCGCTTTGCCGCGCTCGTCGAAATGGCGAACCGCCCCGATATCGAGGCGATCTGGTTTGCGCGCGGCGGCTATGGCGCGTGCCGGATCGCCGAGGACGCCGTCGCGGCGATGACGCCCGCCGCGCGGGGCAAGGCCTTCCTCGGCTATTCGGATCAGGGCAATCTGCTGGGCGCGCTCTATCGCGACGGCTTCGACCATGTTGCGCATGGGCCGATGGTGGCGGACATCCGCCGCGAGGGCGGCGACGCGGCGGTTGCGCGTGCGCTCGATTGGCTCGTCGCGCGCGATCCGGCCGCGTGCGAGGGCGGGCTGGAGCATGGCGCGCGGCACGCCGCCTTCAACCTGATGACACTGTCGATGCTGCTCGGCACTCCGCTCGAACCCGACCTTTCAGGGCATATCCTGCTGGTCGAGGAAGTGAGCGAATATCTCTACGCGTTCGACCGCGCCTTCTTTCACGTCGCGACATATCTCGCGCCGCGCGGGCTTGCCGGCATCCGGCTCGGCCGGGTCAGCGACGTGCCCGAAAACGACCGGCCCTTCGGCATGGAGACCGAGGAAATCGCCCGCGACTGGTGCGCGCGAACGGGAATCGCGTGGCTCGGCCGGGCCGACATCGGTCACGATGCGGCGAACAAGGTCGTGCCCTTCGGCTTGCATCGCGCCGGGTGAGCGAATAGGCGCGGGCCAATTCGAATTTACGCTAGGGGACGCAATATGCGCGCATTCATCTTTCCGGGTCAGGGCAGCCAGGCGATCGGCATGGGCAAGGCGCTGGCCGAGGCCTCGCCGGTCGCTCGCGAGGTGTTTCAGGAGGTCGACGAGGCGCTTGGCCAGAACCTGTTCAGGCTGATGAGCGAAGGTCCCGAGGATCAGCTCACCCTGACCGAAAATGCCCAGCCGGCGATCATGGCGAACGCGATCGCGACGCTGCGCGTCTTGGAAAGGGAAGGCGGTGTGACGCTTGCCGCCAAGGCTGACTATGTCGCGGGCCACAGCCTCGGCGAATATAGCGCGCTCTGCGCTGCCGGGGCATTCGACCTGTCGACGACGGCGCGGCTCCTCAAGACCCGCGGACAGGCGATGCAGGCGGCGGTCCCCGTGGGGGTCGGCGCGATGGCCGCGCTGCTCGGCGCTGATATCGACACCGCGCAGAAGCTCGCCGACGCGGCTGCCGAGGGTGAGGTCTGCACCGTCGCCAACGACAACGACCCGTCGCAGGTCGTGATTTCGGGTCACAAGGGCGCGGTCGAGCGCGCCGTCGCGCTGGTCAAGGATTATGGCATCAAGCGCGGCGTGCTGCTGCCCGTATCGGCGCCCTTCCACTGCCCGCTGATGCAGCCCGCCGCCGACGCGATGGCCGAGGCGCTGGGTGCGAACCCGCCCGCCGCGCCGCTGGTGCCCGTCGTCGCCAACGTCACCGCGAGCCCGGTGAGTGATGCCGAAACGATCCGCGACTTCCTCGTCCAGCAGGTCACCGGCCGCGTCCGCTGGCGCGAGAGCGTCGGTTCGATGGAGGATATCGGCGTCGGCCAGTTCGTCGAATTCGGCGGCAAGGTCCTGTCGCCGATGGTCAAGCGCAGCGCGTCGGGCGAGGTCGAAACCGTAAGCTTGATTTCGATGGACGACATCGAAGCGTTGCTCAAGACGCTCTAGGATTCAGATTTCAGGAGAAGCTCAGATGTTCGATCTCACCGGCATGACCGCCCTCGTCACCGGCGCCAGCGGCGGTATCGGTTCGGCTATCGCGCAGGCGCTCGCGGCGCAGGGCGTGCGGCTCGCTGTGTCGGGGTCCAATGCCGACAAGCTGAACGCGTTCCGCGACACGCTCGGCGGCGATCACGTCGCACTGCCGTGCAATCTCGGCGACGCGGCCGCGGTCGACGCGCTCGTTCCTGCGGCGGTCGACGCGCTGGGACAGCTCGACATTCTCGTCAACAATGCGGGTGTCACGCGCGACAATCTGATCATGCGGATGAAGGACGAGGAGTGGATGGATGTCATCCGCATCAATCTCGAAGCCAATTTCCGCCTCGCGCGGGCGGCCGCCAAGCCGATGATGAAGGCGCGCTTCGGCCGCATCATCTCGATCACCAGTGTCGTCGGCGCCACCGGCAATCCGGGGCAGGCCAATTATGCGGCGTCAAAGGCGGGCGTCACCGGAATGACCAAAGCGCTGGCGCAAGAGCTGGCGAGCCGCGGGGTCACGGCGAACTGCGTGGCGCCGGGCTTCATCGCAACCGCGATGACCGACGATCTGCCCGACGCCCAGAAGGAAGCGCTCAACCAGCGCATCCCTGCCGGCCGGATGGGCGAGGGGAGCGATATCGCCGCCGCGGTCGTCTATCTCGCGTCGAAAGAAGCCGCCTATGTCACCGGTCAGACGTTGCATGTGAACGGCGGGATGGCCATGCTCTCGTAAGGGGTCGAAATTACGAGGGTGGAAGGATTCGTCTGATGATCAGGACTTTGATGGCTGGCGCGGCGCTCGCGCTTGCCACCGTTCCCGGGGTGTCTCTGGCGCAGGAAGGCGCCAGGCGCGATTGCGTCGTGTCGACCGCAACGCCGGCTTTCAAGGCGCAGGTCGGCGCGGCGATGACGGGAGATGGTGACGAGGCGGCGCGCGACGCGCTGTTCGCGCAACTGGGTACGATCGTCGACGGCTGTGTCGAAAAGCACAAGATTGCCGATACCGACAAGGGAACCTATTTCGACTACAGCCTTGCGCGAATTTCGCGCGAATGGCTGGTCGGCGACATCGCGAAGGCCAATCTGAAGGCTGCGATCGTCGACAAGGCGCTCGATTTCGGTCCGGGCGGTGCGAACCCCGACCTGTCGGGCGAAATGACCGAGGAACAGATCAACAAGATCGTGCAGGCCTATATCGCCGATGGTGTCGACATCGGAAAGGTCGACCAGAGCGTGTGGGAGCGCGTCGGCGCCTATGCCGCCGCGACCTCGATCTACTGGAACAAGCGGAACGCCTTGCCTTTCTGACCGTGCGAGCGGCCGGGTCCGGGCGATCGGACCCGGCCGCCGCCGGGCGGGCGGAGATCAGAAGCTCGCCCGGGCAGTGATCCGGATGTCGCGGCCGGCCAGCGGCACATAATCCTTGGTAAAGCTGGCGTGCCTGCGCGCATCGACGTCGAAGATATTGTCGGCGGCGAGCGTCAGCGACAGATTCTTCGTCTCGGGCAGCGGGCGCCAGGTCAGCGAGGCGTTGACGAGGGTGAAACCCTTGGTCGGCGTTTCGAACGCGGCGATGCGGGTCTGGTCGTCGGTCCATTCGACTTCGGCGCGCGCATCGAGCCGTTCGCTGGACGCCTCGAGCCCGCCACGGATACGGAGCGGAGGAATCCGCGGCACATAGGGGCCATCGACGATTTTCGCGCGCGTCATGTCTGCGGTCGCGTCGGCGGCGATATGGAAGCCGCCGACCTGCGCGATCGGCGCGGCGCCCTGGAACTCGAAGCCCCAGGTGCGGGCCTTGTTCTGGCGGAATTCGAACAGCGGCAGATCATCGGCGATCAGGCCGGTGTCGGTTTCATAGATGAAATTGTCGAACCAGCTGGCATAGCCGGTGATCCCTGCCGACCAGCCGTCGCGATTGAATTTCAGCGAGGCTTCGCCCCCCCAGCTCGTTTCCTTGTCGAAATCCGGATTGCCGCGTTCATAGGTCAGCGTCGCGGCGTGCGGGCCGTCCGAGAGCAGCTCTTCCGCCGAAGGCGCCCGTTCGCTGCGCGAGACGGAGAAGCTCGCCTTCAGACCGTCCGCGAGCTGGTAGCTGAGACCGCCGGCGCCCGAAAAGCTGGTGAAGGAGCGGTCGAAGCCGATGCTGTTCGCCGTCACCTGCGACTTTTCGAGGCGAAGCGCGCCTTCGAGGGTGACCGGACCGCGTTCGAGTTCCTGAAGCGTGAAGGCCGCGAGGCGTGTGGTTTCGTTGGCGGGCAGGAACGCCTCGTCGCCGATCGCCGCAAAGTCGCGGAAACTGTACTGGACACCGCTCGCGCCGCGCCAGCCGCCACGATCGTTCTGCGCCAGCTCGGCCCGGAATTCGATACCGCGATTGGTGAAGCGCGTGCCGGGCTCGCCGTCGTCGAACTCGGTGTGGGCATAATCGGCATAGGCGCCGCGGAAACGCAATTTGTCGAACAGGCCGTCGCCAAGCTCCACCTCGCCACGGAGGTCGAAGCGATACTGGCGTGCCTTGATCGTCGGCACCTCGTCGATATCGGCGCGCGGCGGGATGCCGTAATTATCCTCGAGATAGCCGAAGCTGATGCCGAGCGAGCCGCCATCGTCGATGAAGGCGGCGCCCACGCCTGCACTCGTGCTGCGGCTCTGGCTGTTGGGTACCTTGCCGCGGCTGTTCGCGGCATCGGTCAGCCGGGCGGCCTCGTCCGCATCGCCGTCCGCGGTCGCATCCGACGCGAGATCGAGCAGGTGCGCGCGAAGTTCGGGCGCATAGATCAGCCCGCCGACGCGCACATTGTTCGAATCGCGATAGTTGCCGTCGGCGTGGACGACGAAGCGTTCGCCGAGCGGCACGTCGATCGAGGCGCCGGCGCTCTTGTCGTCGGCCGCGGTGCCATAGCTCGCCAGCGCATCGAGGTGGAACGGGCTCTCGGGCACGCTGCGCGGAATGCGGCGGTCGAACACGTTGACCGCGCCGCCGACTGCCTGGCTCGAAAAGAGCAGCACCGACGGTCCGCGCAGGATTTCGATACGTTCGGCGGTGAGCGGGTCGATCGACACGGCATGGTCGGCCGAGGTCGAAGAGGCGTCGATCGCGCTCAGGCCGTCGACGAGTACGGCAGCGCGCTCGCCCGAAAAGCCGCGCAGGATCGGGCGCGAGGCGCCGGGCGAAAAGCTGCTCGACGAGACGCCGGGCTGCGAGGCGAGCGTGTCGCCGATCTGGCCGCGGATATCCTGCGCCAGCTTTTCGCCTTCCATCACCGACACATTGCCGAGAATGTCGAGGCTGCGGACATAGGGTGCCGTCACGACGATCGGCTGGTCGGTGTGATAATCGTCATCGCCGGTCTGGGGCGCGGTGTCCTGCGCAAAGGCAGGCGCGGACAGCACAAGGGCCAAGGTAAAGCCGGCGGTGGAAAGCAGACGCATGGAGGGGAGATCCTGTTCGTTGTGACGGGCTACGGAGGCGGGCAGTAATGATATAATATCACAATGACAAGCCATGCGGGCCGGAATTGCCGCCGTTCGTCGGCGCTGGTGCCCCGTTGGTCGACAAAGCCCGAACATCGGCGGCGCAAGCGAAGCTGTCTTGCGGGCCGAGGGGCAGCATCCTAGATCAGGGCGCATGACCATTGCCAAAACCAGTCTGGACCTGATCGGCAACACGCCGCTCGTCCTGCTCAAGGGCCCCAGCGAAGCGACCGGATGCGAAATCTGGGGCAAGTGCGAATATGCCAATCCCGGCGGATCGGTGAAGGATCGGGCCGCGCTCTATATCGTCCGGGATGCGGAGGCGAACGGCAGCCTGCGTCCGGGCGGAACGATCGTCGAGGGCACCGCCGGCAACACCGGCATCGGCCTCGCGCTCGTCGCCAATGCGCTCGGTTACCGGACGATCATCGTCATGCCCGACAACCAGAGTGCAGAGAAAATGGCGACGATCCGCGCGCTCGGTGCCGAACTGGTACTGGTGCCGCCGGCGCCGTTCGCGAACCCGGGCCATTTCGTCCACACCTCGCGCCGTATCGCCGAGGAAACCGACAATGCGATCTGGGCGAACCAGTTCGACAATATCGCGAACCGCAAGGCGCATATCTTCGGTACTGCCGAAGAGATCTGGGAGCAGATGGACGGGCGCATCGACGGCTTCACCTGCGCTGCGGGCACGGGCGGGACGATCGCGGGAACCGGCCTCGGCCTCAAGGCCAGGGATCAGGATATCACCGTCGCGCTCACCGATCCGCACGGCGCGGGGCTCTATAATTATTATCAGTGCGGCGAGCTGAAGCCCGAGGGGTCGAGTGTCGCCGAAGGCATCGGCCAGAACCGTATCACCGCCAATCTGGAAGGCGCGCCGATCGACACGCAATTCCGCATTTCCGACGAGGAGGGGCTGGCGATCGTCCGGCAGCTTCTCGACGAGGAGGGGCTTTGTCTCGGCCTGTCGTCGGGGGTCAACGTCGCGGGCGCGATGGCGCTGGCGCGAAAGCTGGGTCCCGGCAAGCGGATCGCGACTATTCTCTGCGACAGCGGATTCCGCTATCTTTCGACGCTCTACAATCCCGAATGGCTGGCAAGCAAAGGATTGGCGGCATGACGAACAAACCTGCAATTCCGGCCTCGACCGCTCCGGCGCCGGCCCCCGCAAACGATTCGGTGCGGCGGCTGCAGATCGGCATTGCCGGGGTGCTGACCGTGCTGCTGCTTGTCGGCATGGCGGGCCTGGTGGGCGATCGCGCCCGCGAAAATGCGGCGCAGGACGCGGCTGCGGCCGCGCAGGCCCCGGCATCGGGCGACGCGGCGAAGGCGGGCAGCGCCCCGCTGGAGGAGCTGGGCGTCCAGCCGGTGTCGAAGGACCAGAATGCGGCGACCGACATCAAGGCGCAGCAGGCGGCGCCCGCCGCACCGTCGACGCCTGCCTCGACGGTTCCCGACCTCGAACCCGATCCGGCACTCGCCCGGGCCCGCCAATCGAAACAGTGAAGCGGCCCCTGCGGGAGCGAGCGGTCTTCCGCGTGGCCGCGGCGGCCGGCGCGGCGCTGATCCTCGCGTGGTCGTTCGGCGGCCAGATGAGGCTCGGGCGGATCGACCCGGCGTTGGCGCTGCCCTGGCTGGCGCTGCCGGCGCTGCTTCTCGCCTGGTCGCAGCGTCATGACACGCAGCCGGCCCGTCGGCGCCTGATCGTCCTGACGCTTGCGGTGATCGTGATCGCACAGGCGCTGCTGGCGTCAGGCCTGTCGGCGCGGCCTCCGTGGTTGCAGCTGGGGCTCGTCGCCTGCGCGTGGTTGGTTGCGGCGGCCCTTGCCGATGCGCTGGTTCAGTGGCGGCGGGGTCGGGTGCCCGGACTGCTGTTCGCCCTGCTACTCGTCGCGGGTTGTTTCACGGGCAGCCATGCGTTGCTTGCGGCGCTGTACCGCCAGCCCGCCGCATCCGGTCCGCCGGCGACGATGCTCACCGGCCTGCCACTCCGCTGGTCGGCGGGAACCGATCTCTCGGCCATGCTTGCGGAGGGACTCAACGAAGACCCGGCGCTGGCGCGGTTGCGCGCGGAAGGGCCGTTGAGGCTGGTCGACAGCCTCGTCGATCATCCGCCGCCGCCGGGCGGCACGCTGGTCCTCGCGCATCCGCGGGCGCTCGCGCCGCAGGAACTGGTGGCGATCGACACCTGGGTGCGGGCAGGCGGGCAGGCCGTCGTGCTGGCCGATGCGCTGACGGGCTGGCCGATGCGCCATCCGGTCGGAGATCCGCGCAACCCGCCGGTGACCAGCCTGCTGACGCCGCTCCTCGATCATTGGGGCGTGACGCTTGCCGCCCCGGACGAGGCCGACCGGCGCGCGGTGCCGGCCGATGTCGACGGCGCGCGCCTGACCCTTTTCAGTCCCGGCCGCTTCACCCGATTGCCGCAAGAGTGTGCGGCCTATGCGGATCGCCGCATCGCCCGTTGCCCGATCGGGCGCGGCATGGTGTGGCTCGTCGGCGACGCCGATCTGCTCTATGCGCCGCTCTGGCGGCCGCAGCCCGACCGGGCGGCGCACCTGCGCCAGGCGGATACGATGGAATGGCTCGCGGCGCATCTCTGGGCTGCGCCGCAGCCCCTCCTGCAACCGCTCTGGATCCGCGCGCCCGCAAAATAGGCGAGACTGCGCAAATACTTCCCGGAATCGTGGCGAGGACGCCGTTCCCTTCGCCCGCTTCGTCTCTCCGGCGGGCGTTTCGCATGTTCCGAACCCGTTTGCGCGCTCATTTCACCCCGAAATCACCCTTTTGGGGCGTAATTACCCTATCTTGCCCCAAATTTCCCCTTTTCACCCCGATGGAGTCTTGATAGGCAGGAGTCGGAGAGGGGCAATCTCCACCTGAGTCTTTCGGACCGGAATCGTCGATTCCGGGCGCGGGGAATTATTGCCCGGAGGCGCGAGACGGGGGGCTGCATCGATGGCGATTGTTACGCCCGGCCGTTATTCGGGTACCAGCTTCGCCGCGATCGATGGCAAGGGGCGCATCGCCGTTCCCTCGCAGTTCCGCAACAATGTGCCCCTCAATGCGGACGGCCAGCGCGTGCTTTGGGTTGGTTTTCACGAGAAATTGCCGTGCCTCGTCGCTTATGGCCAGGATCAGTACGACCGCCTGTCGGACGAGATCGAGCGCGACCGCGATACCGCGCTTGCGCGCAACCTCGACTTTGACGAGGACGAGGCCTTCAAGAAGCGCTTCAGCTATACCGAGGCCTATACGCTCGACGACAGCGGGCGCTTCCTTCCCAACTTTACCGCACGCGATCGCGTCGGCGAAGCGGGCGCGACCGCCTTCGTCGGGTCCGGGCGCCGTTTCGAAATCTGGTGGCTGCCGAGCCTCGCGGAATGCGTCGAGGCCGATCCGGTACTGAAGCGCCTCGCGGCCGCCTGGGAAGACACCAGGGGGAAGGGGCGAAAGTGACCGACCTTTCCCGCGATCCCCGCCACGATCCGGTCCTCCGTGAAGAAGTCATCGCTGCTCTCGCCATCGCACCCGGCGAGCGTCACGTCGATGCGACCTTCGGGGCCGGCGGCTACACCCGCGCGATGCTTGCGGCGGGCGCGGACGTCGTTGCGTGCGACCGCGATCCCGATGCGATTGCCGAAGGGCAGGCTCTTGTCGCCGAAGCGGGCGGCAGGCTGACGCTGATCCGCGGGCGCTTTGGCGAGATCGACCGGCTGCTCGCCGAGCGCGGCATCGACGCGGTCGACGGCATCACCTTCGACATCGGCGTTTCGTCGATGCAACTCGACCGCGAAGAGCGTGGCTTTTCCTTCCAGAAGGACGGGCCGCTCGACATGCGCATGGCGCAGGAGGGCGAGAGCGCTGCCGACTGGCTGAACCGCGCCGACGAGGAAGAGATCGCCGACGTTCTTTTCCACTATGGCGACGAGCGTCAGTCGCGCCGGGTGGCGCGCGCGATTGTCGCGGCGCGTCCGCTCGGCCGTACCGCCGAACTCGCGACAGTCATCCGCAAGGCGCTGCGGCATCCGCCGGGCGCGCCGAAGGATCCCTCGACGAAGAGCTTTCAGGCGATCCGCATCCATATCAACGGCGAACTCGACGAGCTGGTCGAGGGTCTTGCCGCGGCCGAGCGCGTCCTGCGTCCCGGCGGCCGGCTTGCTGTGGTGAGTTTCCACAGCACCGAGGACCGTATCGTCAAGAACTTCCTGCGTGAACGTAGCGGCGGCGATGCCGGCGGTTCGCGTCACCGGCCCGCGCTTCCATCTCTGGCGCGGGCCGCAACTTTCGAGCCGCCGGCGCGCAAGGTCCGTCCCGGCAAGGCTGAAGAAGCGCGCAACCCGCGCGCGCGCTCGGCGACCTTGCGCAGCGCGGTTCGTACCGAAGCGCCCGCGTGGTCCGGCAATTCTGGCAAGGAGGCAATGTCATGCTGATGGCGGCTCGCAAGCTGCAGGGGATCGGCTTGGTCCTGCTCGTGCTCCTCTTCGCGATGGCGCTCTATCCGGTGTCGCTGAAGGTCGCCGCGACGCGCAGCGAACTCGCGCGGATCGAACGCCAGATCGACCGGACGCAAAGCAATATCCGTTACCTCGAATCCGAACTCGCCGTGCGGGCGTCGATGCGCCAGCTCGAACAGTGGAATGCCGAAAGCTTCGGCTATTCGGCGCCGTCGGCGTCGCAATATCTGTCGAGCGAACGCCAGCTTGCCTCGCTCGAAGGCTTGCCGCGCGCGCGGGGCGCCAACGACGTCGCGCCGGTGCTGATGGCGATGGTATCGCCCGTCGCGGTTGCGGATGCCCCGAAGGAAAGCCCGGTTGCGGCGAAGCCCGCTGCCGCGAAACCCGTGGTTCTCGCGCAGGCCGAAACTGCCGTGCGCACGGACAGCCCGCCACGCCTCGCGCCGACGCGGCGCCGTGAACAATTGAAGATGATCGAGGATCAGCTCCTCGCGGAATCGACGCTCGCCGACCTGAAGCGCGCTGCGGCGCGCGAAGCGAAGGAGGGCAAGTCCGCGCAATGAACACGCTGGTCGTCCGACCGACCCGGGTACGAACCGCGGGAGTGCGTCAGCAGATATTGCTGACCGCGCAGCAGCGTCTGATGATGCTGATGCTGCTGTTCATGGCGGCCTTCTTTCTCGTGTCGATGCGCCTGCTGTTCTTCGCGCTGTTCGACACGTCGTCCGGGAACCACAATGGCTCGGCGGCCTTCGTTCCCGCGCGCGCCGACATCGTCGATCGCAACGGCGTACCGCTCGCGCGCACGATCGACGGCTATTCGATCCGCGTCGTGCCGTCCAAGCTGCTCAACAACCGGCAATATCTTGCCGACGAACTCGTCAAGATCTTCCCCGATACCCCGCGCGAGGAATTTATCGCAAAGCTGTCGGGTTCGAAGCCGACCTATATCCGCCGCCGTGCGCTGCCAGACCAGGTCGCGGCGGTGAACGCGATCGGCGATATCGGTTTCGACTTCCCGCGCGAGAAGGAACGGCTCTATCCGCAGCTCAGCCTTGCGTCGCATGTGCTGGGCTTCACCGATGCGGAGGGACATGGCGTCACCGGCGTCGAGGGCGCGTTCGACAAGCAGCTCACCGACGCGGCGACGCGCGGCCAGCCGCTCGCACTCTCGATCGACGCGCGCGTGCAGGGCGTGCTCGAAAGCGAACTCTACAATGCGGTGACCAACCTCGAGGCTATCGGCGGGGCGGGCATCATTCTCGACGTCCATACCGGCGAAGTGCTGGCGATGGCTTCGCTGCCGACCTATAATCCGAACAAGCTGGTTGCGGCCGACGCGGGCGCTCGCCGCAACGCCGTGAGCTATAATCTCTACGAACTCGGATCGACCTTCAAACCGCTCTCGATCGGCGCCGCGATCGACGACGGTGTCGTGACCAGCATGGCGCGCCGCTACGATGCCAGCGCTCCGCTGGCGATCGCGGGCTTCCGCATCCGCGACAGCCATCCGGGTCGCTGGTACAATGTGCCCGAAACGCTGATCCAGAGCTCGAACATCGCGACCGCGCGGATCGCGGACGAACTCGGGCGCGAGAAGATGGAAACGCTGTTCCGCAGCCTCGAATTCAACAAGCGCCCTGACATCGAGCTCAAGGAACGCGCCTTCCCGCTGTGGCCGAAGGACTGGGGCCGGCTGACGACGATGACGACCGCTTATGGTCACGGCATCGCGGTGACGCCGCTTCATCTCGCAAGCGCCTATGCCGCGCTCGTGAACGGCGGCATCTGGCGCCCGGCGACGTTGCAGAAAATGGGCGACAAGGCGCCGCCGCAGGGCCGCCGCGTGTTCAAGGCGTCGACCAGCGCGCGGATGCGCCAGCTCCTCCGCCTCATCGTCACCGACGGGACCGGCAAGCAGGCCGATGCGCCCGGCTTCCGCGTCGGCGGCAAGACCGGAAGCGCCGAAAAGCCCGGCATCGGCGGCTATCGCCGCACGTCGGTGGTCGCGACATTCGCTGCGGCTTTCCCGATGGACAATCCCCGCTACGTCATCGTCGCGATGGTCGATGAGCCGAAGGGCAACGCCTATAGCTCGGGCCAGCGCACCGCGGGCTGGACCGCAGCGCCCGTCGTCCGCAAGGTCGTGATGCGCGCCGGCCCGATGCTCGGCGTATTCCCCGACGAGACCCGCGACGTCGATGTGTCCGAACTCGTTCCTCTCGTGCGGAGAGACGGGGAGGCGGAATAATGCGCCTTGCCGCGCTGCTCGACGATCATGGTCTGGCAGGGGCGGACCCGGTGGTGACCGGGCTCGCGATCGACCATCGCAAGGTGGCGCCGGGTACGATCTTCGGCGCCTTCGTCGGCGAAAGGTTCAACGGCGAGGATTTCATCGCCGCCGCGATCGACGCCGGTGCGATTGCGGTCGTCGCGCGGCCGGAGGCAAAGGTCGAAGGTGCGCTGCATATCGCCGACGCCAATCCGCGCCGCGCCTTCGCGCATATCGCCGCGCGCTTCTTCCACCGTTTCCCGGCAACCTGCGTTGCGGTCACCGGTACCAACGGCAAGACCTCGACGGTCGAGATGACGCGCCAGCTGTGGCGGATGGCGGGGTTCAACGCCGCGTCGATCGGGACGCTGGGCATCACGACGTCGCAGGACAGCGCGTCGACCGGGCTGACGACGCCCGATATCGTGACCTTCCTGTCGAACATGTCGGGGCTTGCCGTCGAGGGCATTACCCATGCGGCGTTCGAGGCGTCGAGCCACGGTCTCGATCAGTACCGGACCGAGGGGCTGAAAGTGAAGGCAGCGGCCTTCACCAATCTCAGCCACGATCATCTCGACTATCACGGGACGATGGAGGCCTATCTTCAGGCGAAGCTCCGTCTCTTCACCGACGTCGTCGAGCAGGACGGCGCGGCGGTCGTCTGGGCCGACGACGACTATTCGGCGCCGGTAATCGACGCGGTGAAGGCGCGGGGCGTGCGTCTGCTGACCGTGGGTATGCAGGGTGAGGCGCTGCGTCTCGTGTCGCGCGAGCCGACCCAGCTCGGCCAGTCGCTCGTCATCGCCGCGGGTGATCTGACGCAAAAGGTCAACCTGCCGCTGATCGGTGCCTATCAGGTCGCCAACGCGCTCGTCTCGGCGGGCCTCGTCATCGCGACGGGCGGCGATGTCGGCCAGACGCTTGCCAATCTTGCGCGGCTCCAGCCGGTGCGCGGCCGCCTCGAGCGCGCCGCGATCACAAAGGCCGGCGCGCCGGTCTATATCGACTATGCGCACACGCCCGACGCGATCGAGGCCGCCCTCGACGCGCTTCGTCCGCATGCGAACGGACGGCTGATCCTCGTCTTCGGCGCGGGCGGCGACCGCGATCAGGCGAAGCGGCCGGAGATGGGCAGGGTTGCGGCCGCCAAGGCCGATGTTGCGATCATCACCGACGATAATCCGCGCGGTGAAGACCCCGCCGTCATCCGCGCGGCGATAGCGCAAGGCGCTCCGGGCGCGCAGATCGTCGGCGACCGCCGTGCCGCGATCGCCGCCGCGATCGCCGAAGCGCGCGCCGACGATATCGTCTGCATCGCCGGCAAGGGTCATGAGCAGGGCCAGATCGTCGGCCGCGGCGAGGCCATGCGCGTCATCCCCTTCGACGACGTCGCAGTCGCGCGCGAGGAGGCGGCATGAACCCGCTCTGGACCGCGCGCGCCATCGCTTCGGCGACCGGCGGCACCGCGAGCGCCGATTTCACCGTGACCGGGGTCGCCTTCGACTCGCGCGAAGTGACGAAGGGCGACCTCTTCATCGCGATGAAGGGCGAGGTCGCGGACGGGCACGCTTTCATCGACAAGGCGATTGCAGCGGGCGCGGCCGGCATCGTCTGCGAAACCGGAATTGACCATCCGCACATCCGCGTCGCCGACAGCGTTGCGGCGCTGAACGCGCTCGGCGTCGCATCGCGCGCGCGGAGCCACGGACGGGTCATCGGCGTCACGGGCTCGGCAGGGAAGACCGGAACGAAGGAGGCGCTGTTCGCCGCGCTCGACCGCTTCCGCCCCGGCAAGGCACATCGTTCGGTCAAGAGCTACAACAACCACGTCGGCGTCCCCCTCAGCCTGTCGCGCATGCCCTCGACCGTCGATTTCGGCATCTTCGAGATGGGGATGAACCATGCCGGCGAACTCGCGGCGCTGACGCGCATGGTGCGCCCGCATGTTGCAATCGTCACGACGATCGCCCCCGCGCATATGGAATTCTTCAGCGGCGAGGAGGCGATCGCCGACGCCAAGGGCGAGATTTTCGAGGGCCTCGAACCCGGTGGCACTGCGATCGTCCCGTTCGACAGCCCGCATTATGCCCGCCTCCGCGCCAAGGCGGAGCAGCACGCCGCGCATGTCGTGAGCTTCGGGCTCGGCGAAGGTGCCGATGTCCGTGCGGTCGACTGGCTGCCCGACGGGCAGGGCGGTTCGCTGGTCACCGCACAGGTGCAGGATGCGCTTCTCTGTTTCACCATCGCACAGGCGGGGGCGCATTGGGTGTCGAACGCAATGGCCGTGCTCGCGGCGGTGAAGGCAGTCGGCGGCGACCTGCCGGCCGCAGGGCTGGCCTTCGCCGAAATGGGCGGACTTGCCGGGCGCGGCGCGCGGCATCGGGTCGAAGTTCCCGGCGGGCATATCCTTGTGATCGACGAAAGCTACAACGCCAATCCCGCTTCGATGGCCGCAACGATCGGCCAGCTCGGCACCGAATCCGGCGAGCGCAAGGTCGCGATTCTCGGCGCGATGAAGGAACTCGGACCCGGCGGCGAAGCGTATCACGCTGGCCTTGCCGCTCCGCTCGTCGCAGCCGGAGTGCAGTTCGCCCTGCTGGTCGGCGAAGAGATGACGCCGCTCGCCAAAGCGCTTGAGGGGCAGGTGGATTTCGAGCATGTGCCCGCCCACTCGGCCGCGTCCGCGCGGCTGAAGGACTTGATCCGTCCGGGCGATACCGTGCTGGTCAAGGGGTCGAACAGCGTCGGCCTGTCGCATGTCGTGACGGCGCTGACCAACGGGGAATATTGATGCTTTACTGGCTGGCGGAATGGCTTGGCTTTCCGGGGGCTCTCAACCTTATCCGCTATCTGAGCTTTCGCTCGGGTGCGGCGGTGGCCACCGCGCTCATCATCGGTCTGTGGATCGGGCCGCGCTTCATCCTGATGCTGCGGATGCGGCAAGGGAAGGGCCAGCCGATCCGCGACGACGGTCCGCAAAGCCATCTCGCGAAGAAGGGCACGCCGACGATGGGCGGGCTGATGATCCTCATCTCGCTGATGATCTCGGCCTTGCTGTGGATGGATCTGTCGAACCGCTTCGTCTGGGCCTGCCTGTTCGTCACCGGCGGTTTTGCCGCGGTCGGTTTCCTCGACGATCTCGACAAGGTCACCAAGGCCAGCCACCGCGGGATTCCGGGGCGCATCCGCCTGCTTATCGAATTCGTGATCGCCGCGGTCGCGGTGCTGCTGATCGTGTCGCGTACCGGCACCGACCTGTATCTGCCCTTCTTCAGCGACGTCGTGATCCCGATGGGGCCGCTCTATTATGTCTTCGCGATGGTGCTGATCGTGGGTTTCGGCAACGCCGTGAACCTGACCGACGGGCTCGACGGGCTCGCGACCTTCCCGGTGATCATCGCCAGCCTGGCGTTCCTCGTTATCGTATACCTCTCGGGCAACGTGAAGTTCGCGGGCTACCTTGGTATCCCGCACGTCCCCGGCGCGGGCGAGCTGGCGATCTTCGCCGCCGCCATCATTGGCGCCTGCCTTGCCTTCCTGTGGTTCAACGCGCCGCCTGCGGCGGTATTCATGGGCGACACGGGCAGTCTCGCGCTCGGCGGCGCGCTCGCGACGATCGCGGTCACGGCGCAGCACGAGCTGGTGCTCGTCCTGATCGGCGGCCTGTTCGTGGTCGAGGCGCTGTCGGTGATCATCCAGGTCTTCTGGTACAAGCGGACCGGGAAGCGCGTTTTCCGCATGGCACCGATCCACCACCATTTCGAACAGCTCGGCTGGCCCGAATCCACCGTCGTCATCCGCTTCTGGATCGTCTCGATCGTCCTCGCGCTCGCGGGACTCGCGACGCTCAAGCTCCGGTGATCACCTCGCGCGCCTTTGCCGGTCGCCGCTATGCGGTGCTGGGACTGGCGCGCTCGGGCCTCGCGACCGTCGAGGCGCTCGTCGCCAGCGGCGCGGGCGTGACCGCGTGGGACAATCGCGAGGAAGCGCGCGACGAAGCGATCATCCTCAACGCCGATATCGGCGATCCGACCGCGATCGACCTGATCGGCTTTTCGGGCGTTGTCGTCTCGCCCGGGGTGCCGCTCAACCGCCATCCGATCGCGAGCCATGCGCGTGAGGCGCATGTGCCGATCATCGGCGACATCGAGCTGTTCGCCGAGGCGCGCGAGCAGCTGCCGCCGCACAAGGTCGTCGGCATCACCGGTACCAACGGCAAGTCGACCGTCACGGCGCTCGTCACCCATATGCTCGAAAGCGCCGGCATCCCGGCGCTGATGGGCGGCAATATCGGTCTGCCGATCCTCAGCCGCGACCCGCTTCCCGAAGGCGGCGTATACGTCCTCGAGCTGTCGAGCTACCAGATCGACTTGTCCCATAGCCTTGCCTGCGACGTTGCCGTGCTGACAAACCTGACGCCCGATCACCTCGACCGCTACGATGGCTTCGCGGGCTATGCGGCGTCGAAGGCCCGGCTCTTCTCGCTTCAACACCGCGATCAGGTTGCGATCGTCGCGACCGACGACGATCCGTCGAAGATGATCGCGGGGCGCATCAACCATCGTCTCCACCGCGTTTCGGCAAAGGATATCGACCCCGCCGACCAGGCGCGCTGGCCGGCGCTGCAGGGGCCGCACAATGCGCAGAACGCCGTCTGTGCGATCGCGGTGTGCCGCGTGCTGGGGCTGAACGACGAACAGATCGAGCGCGGGCTCGCGACGTACAAGTCGCTCCCGCACCGGATGGAATTGGTCGGCGAAGTCGTGGGGGTCCGCTGGTTCAATGACAGCAAGGCTACCAACGCGGCTTCCGCTGCACCGGCGCTGGCGGCTTTCCCGCCGGCGCCGGACCAGCGTCTTCACTGGATTGCCGGGGGGCAGGCCAAGGGCGACGGGCTGTCCGCCTGTCGCCCTTGGTTTCCGAACGTCAGGCGCGCCTATCTGATCGGCGAGGCGACGGAGCCTTTCGCAGCCGAGATCGGCGATGCGATTCCGGTCGAGCGGTCGGGTGATATGGCGACCGCAGTCCGGCAGGCCGCCGCTGCCGCAGCGCCGGGCGACATCGTGCTGCTGTCGCCGGCATGCGCGTCGTTCGACCAGTTCAAGGATTATGAGCAGCGGGGGGATGTGTTCCGGGGCCTCGTCCAGGCGCTGGAGCATGGATGACGATATGCGTGGGGGGACCGACAACATGGACGCAACCGAACGGCCGGTAATCGCTGCGACGACGCGCACGGTGAAGCGGCGCGGACCGCGCCTCAGCCGCGCCGACCGCACGCCGCTCGGCCTGTGGTTCTGGGAAATCGACCGCGTCCTGCTGCTGCTCGTATCGATGCTGATCGCGACCGGACTCGTCGCCGTCGCCGCCGCTTCTCCGGTCGCGGCGCAAAAGCTGTCGACCGCGACCGCCAGCCTCGACCCGCTCTATTATTTCTATCGCCAGCTGATGTGGGTGATGGTTGGCGTGCCCGTGATGCTTGCCGTGTCGATGCTGCCGAAGGCGCAGGCGCGGCGCTTCGCCATCTACGGGACGATCACCTTCATGGCGCTGCTGTTCCTCGTGCCGCTGGTCGGCACGTCGGTGAACGGCGCGCAGCGCTGGATCGGCAGCGGCATGTTCCGCCTGCAGCCGTCGGAGTTCCTCAAGCCCTTTTTCGCGGTATCGCTGGCGTGGATCCTGTCGTTGCGGCTGCACGACCAGAGCCTGCCCGTCGTCCCGCTGAGCTTCGTCCTGACCGGGGTGATCGCGGTCCTGCTGATGGGTCAGCCCGACCTTGGCCAGACGATCATCTTCATCGGCACCTGGCTGGTGCTGGTGATGGTCGCCGGCCTGTCGATGCGGATCATCGGCCTGCTTGCCGTCGGCGGCGTCGCCGGGCTCGTCACGGCCTATTTCACCTATTCGGTCGCGCATCTGCGCATCAACAGCTGGCTGTTCGGCGAGGGCGACAGCTTTCAGGAAGACAAGGCGCACGCCACGATCACCGCGGGCGGCCTGATCGGTACCGGCCCCGGTGCGGGCCTCGCCAAGTTCCAGCTTCCCGAAGCGCACACCGACTATATCTTCTCGGTCATCGGCGAAGAGTTCGGGATCATCGCCTGCATCGCGATCGCTGTCCTGTTCCTTGCCATCATCGTGCGCGTGCTTGTCCGCCTGCTTGACGAAGAGGACAGCTTCCTGATCCTTGCGGTCGCGGGTCTGATCGCGCAGTTCGGCGGGCAGGCGACGATCAACATGGCGGTGAATACGCAGCTCTTCCCGTCGAAAGGCATGACGCTGCCGTTCATCAGCTATGGCGGCTCCTCGTTCATCGCCCTGTCGATCGGAATGGGTTTGCTCTTGTCGCTGACCCGGCGGAACCCCTATGCGGCGCGGGTGTCGATGACAGGAAACTGGAATAAGAAATGATCGCCCCAAAATGACCGCGACGCGTCACTTCCTTCTCGCCGCCGGCGGGACCGGCGGCCACATGCTGCCCGCCTTTGCGCTGGCGGGAGAATTGATCGCGCGCGGGCACCGCGTGGCGCTGGTCAGCGACGATCGCGGGCTCCGGATTCCGGGCGCTCCGGGCGAGCTTGAAACGCACGTCCTTCCGGCCGGCCGGGTATCGGGCGGTCCGGTGGGCTGGCTCAAGGCCGCGCTGGCAATCCGCAAGGGTCGCCGCATGGCGATCGACCTGATCGACGCGTTCGATCCCGCCGTGGTCGTCGGTTTCGGCGGCTATCCCTCGCTCCCCAGCCTGCTGGCAGCGGGCGCGACGCGGCGTCCCCGCGTCATTCACGAACAGAACGCCGTGCTTGGCCGCGTCAACCGGCTGATGGCGCCGCGCGTCGACGCGGTCGCGGTCGCCTATCACAATATCCAGCGTTATCCCGAAGGACATGAGCTGAAGAAGCATATCACCGGCAATCCGGTGCGCGACGAGATCATCGCGATCCGCGAGGATGGCTTTCCGCCGCTTCCCGAGGACGGCATCTTCCGCCTGCTCGTCGTTGGCGGCAGCCTGGGTGCGACCGTCCTGAGCGACGTCGTTCCGGCTGCGATCGCGATGCTGCCGCGCGCGTTGCTCGACCGGTTGCAGGTCGTCCAGCAGTGCCGCGAGGACGATATCGAGTCGGTGCGGGCGAAATATGCCGAACTCGGCGTCGCCGCCGAATGTGCTCCCTACATCACCGACTTTCCGGAACGGCTGCGCTGGGCGCATCTCGTCATCGCCCGGGCGGGCGCCTCGACGGTGGCCGAGCTTGCATGTGCCGGCCGGCCCGCCATCTTCGTTCCTTATCCGCACGCGATGGACAATCACCAGACCTTCAATGTCGTCGATCTGGTCGAGGCGGGCGGGGCGATCTCGTTCCAGCAGCCCGATTTCACGGCGGCCGAGGTCGCGAAGCATATCCAGCGCATGGCGCTGGAACCCGGTGCGCTCGAAGCGGCTGCCGAAAATGCCGCGAGCTGCGGATTGCCGAACGCGACGCGCGACCTTGCCGATCTGGTGGAATCGCTCGCAGCGCCGCCGATGATGGACGTGATCCGCGTCGGCACACCGTCGCGTGCGGCTGCCGTGGCGTCGGGCGTCGCCGCAACGCGGACGGGAGCTCGCTGATG
>Ga0209257_1001978_pt1 | contig 22031 bp, 17 predicted proteins | sample AraplaCvi_mCL_r2_FD_184277 | JGI IMG/M metagenome (GOLD analysis project Ga0209257, IMG submission 184277) | Arabidopsis root microbial communities from North Carolina, USA - plate scrape MF_Cvi_mCL_r2 (SPAdes) (version 2) | ecosystem: Host-associated > Plants > Roots > Endosphere | place: USA...
AAGCCTTCGGGTCGCGGATTCTTAACCCGCTCCGATGGAGGCCCCCGACGGGCAGGGTGTTGGCTCACCCTGGACCGCCCGGGCGATTTCAGCCCGGGCCTGCTGGCCATATCCGCCTATCCCGGCCGCCAAAGCTTCGTCGCGACTGAGGCGAACCTGCTCCGAACCGACCCGGGACGTCTCCGAGGAGACACGGCGGACAAGGCCTTCCCGCTCGTCCACCCCCGAAGGCCGCATCGGTCGCCGTACGTGCGCCCTCCCCATGCCTTCAGGTGAGGTCAGGATAAGGGCGGTCGAAAGGGGTGAGGACCAAATCGGGTCGAGAAAAATTAGAGCGTTGAAATCCCAAGGCTTTGTACGCTGAACGCCGAGCATAGATCTTCAAATCTCAGCTCATCCCGACGAATGCCCGGACCCAGATCCCGTGGCGTGGGCGTTGATTGGCGGAGCGCCGAGCTTGAGGAACCCACCACCCCGCTATGCCATCTGGGTCCCGGCATTCGCCGGGATGAGCGGATCAAGGGAGATTCTGAACGCGGTCCCACGGGAAGCTCAGCGTCGGCGGGTTCACGTGGCGCTTCATCTTCAGCGTCAGCCGCGCGCCCGCCCCGGCCGCCAGCCGCACGGTGAAGGCCGAGGCGTCGACCGCGACGGGGGCGCCGCCGTCGGCCGCCACGCTCAGCACCTGGTGCTCGCCATAGCCCCCGCCCTGCACGGTCACCGTCCGCGCCTGGACCGGGTTGGTGTTGACCAGGGTCACCGTCGCGCCGTCGTCGCTCAAGGCCTCCACCAGGGCCGCGACGTCCTCGGGGACGCCGGCCCGGCGGCGCTCGGGATCGAAATAGCGCAGGCGGGCATAGAGCAGCGCCCCGCCCTGGGCCGGCGAGGTCGGCGACCACGGCGGCCGGGCGATGTGGATCCCGCCCTGCATCAGGTGGATCAGGGCGTTGACGCTGGCGGGGTTGATGTCGAGCGCCGCGTCGGCCAGGCGGGTGTCGGGCGTGGAGCGGTCGTCGCGCTGGGCCTGGGCCCGGGTCCGCACGCGCTCGAGGTCCTGGCGCAGGATCTTCACGGGGAAGTTCGGATCCTTGCCGTCCAGGAAGGTCAGCCACGGATGATCGGCGGCCCGCGCCCGGTCCGACGCCAGCATCGACAGGTACCAGATCTCCAGGCCGTTCACGCGATAGTCGCCGGGCGTATAGCCGTACCAGCCCTTGTCGCCGTACATGCGCGGGGTCTGGACCTTGCCGTCGACGGTCTTCTTCTGGGCGTTGATGACGTCGGCCTGCTTGCGCCAGACGTCGAGATACTTGTCGTCGCCAGTCAGCAGGTAGGCGTTCATGAAGCCGACGATGGCCCGCGGCACGCGGTTGCGGTCCTCGCGCTTGCCGGTCTGGGGCACGATCGGGCTGAAGCCCCAGCCATAGACCCCGCCCCACCACTTGCCGCCCGTCGCGCCGCCGATCCTGCCGTCCAGGCCGATATTGCTGGGCAGCACCCCGCCATTGGCCCGGGCCCGCTCGACCCAGGCGTCGACATAGCCCAGCAGCCAGTCACGGTATTTCGGCTCGTGGTCCAGCATGTAGGCGTTCAGCACCAGGCTGGTGACCTGCAGGTTCAGCGGCCCGTCGCCGACCACGTCGGTATATTCGTCGTAGTGGCGCAGGGTCTCTTCGTAGGTCCGCTCGCCGTGCTCCATGAAGAAGTCGCCGACCTCGAACGGATCGCCGGCCCAGTCCAGCGGCGTGGCCTTGCGCAGCATAGGCCCGCGGCTGCCGGTGATCATGCTGCGGATGATCCGGTGCTTGGGATCGTAGTTCGGCGCGCCCGGATCCTCGTTCATGTAAAAGCCGGAGAACCGCCTGACCCGGTCGCGGTAGCGAGCGTCGTACGGGTCCGACAGGCCCAGGAGGTTGAACACCGACAGCCCCTCGGACAGGTGCTGCCAGTCGGTCATGACCGGGAATTCCTTGTAGTACATGCCTTCGCGCGCGAACGGCACGTCCTTGGTCCGGGCCAGGCTGTACTGGCGGACATTGCCCTCGTAGGCGGTCTTGGCCAGGGCCAGCAGGCGGTCGTCGCCGCCCAGGGCGTGCAGGTGCGGCCAGTCGTTGACGTTCTCGATGGCGTCGTCGGGACCGTCGTTGGCCCCCCAGCGCTCCACGGCCAGCAGGAAGCCGCGATCGTCGAAATAGCGGGCGAAGAAGGCCTCGCAGGCCTCGGCGTTGGCCTTCAGCAGCGCGCGCTCCAGCAGCGCCCATTCGGGCGGGGCCATCGGCGTCCTGATCTCCAGGGCGGCTGGGACCGCGGCCAGGGCCGGCGAGACGACGCCCGCCAGCAGCAGGGCCGAAGCGGTCCGCAGGAAGCGGCGGCGGCTGGTCATTGGGCGGCCGGCTTCAGCACGAGGCGCTGGATCTTGCCGACGACCAGGAAATAGGCGGCGATGGTGATCAGGCAGTGGACGCCGACAAAGATCAGGGCCCCGTCAAACGAGCCGGTGCCCTTGACGATGTAGCCGATGACGATCGGCGTCACGATGCCGGCGATGTTGCCGAAGGTGTTGAAGATCCCGCCCGTCACCCCGGCCATCTCCTTGGGCGAGGTGTCGGCCACCACCGCCCAGCCCAGCGAGGCCACGCCCTTGCCGAAGAAGGCCAGGGCCATGATCACGATGACCAGCCATTCCTGTTCGACATAGTTGCAGGCGATAATGCTGGTGGCCAGCATCATGCCCAGCAGCAGCGGGGTCTTGCGGGCGATGTCCAGCGATCCGGTCTTCTTGAGCAGGCCGTCCGAGATCATGCCGCCCAGGATGCCGCCGGCGAAGCCGCACAGGGCCGGCAGGGCGGCGGTGAAGCCCGCCTGCATGATCGACAGCCCGCGCTCCTTGACCAGATAGATCGGGAACCAGGTGACGAAGAAATAGGTCAGCACGTTGATGCAATATTGGCCGAGATAGACGCCCAGCAGCATGCGGCTGCCCAACACCTGCTTGACGTTGGCCCAGGTGAAGGCCGCGCCGTTGGCGGCGTTCCGGTCCTCCATTCGCACCAGGCCGCCGCCCGCCTCGATATAGTCGAACTCGGCCTTGTTGATCGCCGGGTGGTCCACCGGGCTGTGGATCATCCTGACGAAGAACAAGGCGGCCACGACGCCCACCCCGCCCATCACGACGAACACCGAACGCCAGCCGAACGTGTGGGCCAGCCAGCCCATCAGCGGCGCGAACGCCACCAGCGAGAAGTATTGGGCCGAGTTGAAGATCGCCGAGGCCGTGCCGCGCTCGGGCCCCGGGAACCAGGCGGCGACGATGCGGGCGTTGGCGGGGAAGGACGGGGATTCGGCCAGGCCCACCATGAAGCGCATGGCGAACAGCGCGACGGCGGCGGCGAGGCCCGTGAAGACGCCGGCGAAACCCTGAAGCAGGGTGAAGCCCGACCAGAGGACCAGGGCCGCGGTGTAGATCTTCTTGGACCCGAACCGATCCAGCAGCGCGCCGCCCGGAATCTGGCCCAGCACATAGGCCCAGGCGAAGGCCGACAGGATGTAGCCCATGGCCACCGGGTCAAGGCCCAGCTCCTTGGACGCCGATTGCCCGGCGATCGAGAAGGTGGCGCGGTCGGCGTAGTTGATCGTGGTGATGATGAACAGCAGCAGGATGATCAGCCAGCGGACGCGGGTCCTCCTGGCGGCGCCGTCGGCGTTCTGCGCGCTCATCGCGTTCCTTCCCGTTCTTATCGTCGCGGCTCTTGAGAGTCGCGCGGGGCCCGTTCGCGGCCGCCAGGATTGGAAGGCTAGAGGGGCGAGGCGGCGGGGTCTAAGTCAAATCGCCTATCGACCGATCCAACGCCAACATCGATGACGCGCAACGCGCGGGATGTCCGCGGAGCCCGAGGCCTTGTTTCGTCCGGGTTTCCCGCCAGAAAGCCTGGATCACGCAACCGTCGCCATCGCATCGGTGCAGATCCTGCATCGGTTCATGCCCGATTGGGATTGGCCGTCGCGGCGAGCCGGCCCCTATCCTTTTCGACACCACGAGAGGCCGGCGCAGATCGGCCTCGAAAAGAAGAAGACCCGCCATCGCGGGCTTGGGAGGGAATATGACGTCTCGCGATACGTCGAATCTTCGCACCATCCTGCGCTGCGGCGCCTCGAGCCTGGCCGTGAGCCTGGCGGTCGCGGCCGGCGCCGCCCAGGCCCAGGACGCCGCCTCGCCCGCGCCGTCCCAGGCGGTCGAACCCGACAACGCCGTCGAGGAGGTGGTCGTCACCGGCTTTCGCGCCAGCCTGGCCAGCGCCATCAACGTCAAGCGCAACGCCTCGGGCGTGGTCGACGCCATCAAGGCCGAGGACATCGCCCAGTTCCCCGACCTGAACCTGGCGGAATCGCTTCAGCGCATCCCCGGCGTGGCGATCTCGCGGATCAACGGCGAAGGGCGGCAGATCTCGGTGCGCGGCCTGGGCTCGGAATACACCCGCGTGCGCATCAACGGCATGGAGGCGATCACCACCACCGGCGGCACCGCCAACAGCGGCGGGACCAACCGCGGCCGAGGCTTCGACTTCAACATCTTCGCCTCGGACCTGTTCAACAGCATCGCCGTGCGCAAGACCGCCTCGGCCGACGTGGAGGAAGGCTCGCTGGGCGCGACGGTCGACCTGAACACCGCCCGCCCCTTCGACTCCGGCAAGCCCCAGCTCGTGCTGTCGGCCCAGGCCAGCTACAACGACCTGGCCCGCAAGGCCGGACCTCGCCTGTCGGCCCTGGCCAGCCGCACCTGGCGCGACGGCACGATCGGCGCCCTGGTCTCGGTGGCCTACGAGGATCGCCGCCTGCTCGAGGAAGGCGCCAACATCACCCGCTGGACCTATGGCGGCAGCAATGGCGGGTTCAACGCCGCCTCCACCCTGCCCGGCTACACCCTGGCCCAGATCAACGACACCAATCCGGCGACGGCGATCTACCACCCGCGGATCCCGGCCTATGTGAGCTACGACATCGAGTCCAAGCGCTTCGGGGCCAGCGGTTCGCTGCAGTGGAAGCCGACGGACAACACCACCGTCTCGCTGGACGCCCTCTATTCCTACCTGGCCGGAACCCGCAAGGAGGCCCAGCTGCAGGCGATCGGCCTGTCGCGCTCGGGGGCCGGCAAGCCCCAGACCATCATCCGCGACGGGGTGGTCGATGCGAGCCACAACCTGGTCTACGCCAAGCTCGACAATGTCGACCTGCGCACCCAGTCGGCCTATGACGAGCTGAACACCGAGTTCAAGCAGTTCACCCTGTCGGCCGAGCACCGGTTCAGCGACCGGTTCAAGGTCGGGGCCCTGGCCGGCTACGCGGACTCCACCTTCACCCAGCCGGTGTCGACGATCATCACCTTCGACCGGGCCAACAGCCAGGGCTATTCCTACGACTTCCGCGACCACCGCCTGCCGACCATCGGGCTGGGTTTCGACCCGACCAACCCGGCCAACTGGAGCGCCGTGAACGGGACCTCGGAGGTGCGCCTGCGGCCCCAGTTCGTCGAGAACCAGTTCACTAACGGCAAGCTGTTTGGCGCCTACGAGTTCAACGACCACCTGACGCTGAAGGGCGGCATCGACTTCCGCAAGTTCGAGTACGACAGCTACGGCCAGTACCGGACCAGCGAAACCGTCGTCCAAACCCTGACCCCCGCCCAGCTGGCCGCCGTGTCCAAGGTCTATTCCGGCTTCGGCCGCAACCTTGGCCTGCCGGCCGGAAACGCCACGGCCTGGCTGGTTCCCGACATCGACGCCTACGCCAAGGCCTACGGCATCTACAACAACACCGGCATCTACGCCCTGACCAACACCAACAACAGCTCCGCGCGGGGCCAGTACGGCGCGGTCGAGGAGAAGGACGCCGGGGTCTATGCCGAGGCCGAATTCCGCTTCGACGCCTTCGGCCTGCCGTTCCGCGGCGACGCCGGCGTGCGACAGGTCAACACCCAGCAGGAATCCGGCGGCTATGCGGTGGTCAACGGCGCGGTGCGGTTGGTCAACGTGCGGCGCGACTACAACATGACCCTGCCGTCGTTCAACCTGGCCGCGGACCTGACCGACACGGTCGTCGCCCGGATCAGCGCCGCCAAGACCATCTCGCGGCCCGGCATCGGTTCGCTGACGCCTGGCGGCGACGTCAGCGTCCAGGGCGCCAACCGCACCTTCTCGACCGGCAATCCGGACCTGGATCCCACCCAGTCCAAGAACCTGGACCTGTCGCTGGAATGGTATCCCACCCAGGGCGCGATCCTGGCCGTAGGCGTCTTCTACAAGAAGATCGACACCTTCGTGGCCACCCTGCGCACCCAGGTCCCGTACAACACGCTGGGCCTGCCGGACTCGCTGATCGCCGGCACCGGCGCCACGCCGACCGACATCTTCGACGTCACCCAGCCGGTCAATTCCAACGGCGGCGACCTGAAGGGGATCGAGATCAACTGGCAGCAGCCGCTGACCTTCCTGCCCGGCGCGTGGCGGCATTTGGGCTACATCGTCAACTTCACCCATGTCAGCTCGGACATCACGTACCTGACCTCGACGACGCCGGGCGCGCCGACCGTCAACGCCCCGCTGGTGGGCCTGTCGAAGAACGCCGCCAACGCCACGCTGTACTACGAGACCGAGCGCTGGAGCGTCCGTGGCTCGGTGGCCTATCGCGGCGGCTACCTGACCCAGGTGCCGGGCAACGACGGCAACGCCTATCACGGCACCAACTCGACTCTGAACGTCGACGCCCAGGCCAGCTTCAACGTCCGCCCCAACCTCAAGCTCAGCATCGAGGGCGTAAACCTGACCGACGAGTTCAACGACCAGTATGTCGGCGATAGCAACCGACTGAACGTCTACACCCACAGCGGCCGGACCTTCTTCGTCGGCCTTCGCTACAATTTCTAAGGCGCATCCTTCCTCCCGACAGCGCCTTGGTCACGGCGTCGGCCTCCTCCGGCCGACGCCGTTTTTCCTGTTTTCAGGCCAGGGCGCGGCGGTTCATCGTTCCGGCGAGGTGACGTCCTTCAGCTCGTAGGCGCGACAGAACACGTCGGCCGCCGCCTCGGCCGACGCGACCAGCTCCGCGTCATCGACGGCCGCCGCCGCCCCTTCCATGAGTCTCTGGACCGGACCGGCCTCGCACAGGGCGAAGAAGTGCCCCACCGCCCGCCACGGGTCGGCCCGGCGCATGCGCCCTTCGTCCATGGCGCGGCTGAAATCCGCGGCCATGCGCGTCCAGCCCCGCTTGGGCCCATTCTCGAAGAAGAGCTTGCCCAGGTTGGACTTGGCGCCCTCGGCATAGATGATCCGGCGGAAGGCGACGATCTCGGGATCGTTGATGAAGCGCAGGAACTGGATCGCGAACTCGTTCAGGCCGGCCGGAAGGTCGCGATTGTCGTGAAAGCGATCGAACAGCGGATCGATCATCGTCGCGCCCTTCTCCAGCATCATCGCCACGAACAGCTCCTCCTTGGAGGCGAAGTAGCTGTAGAGCGTCTGCTTGGACCCCCCGACCCGGGCCGCGACCTCCGACATGCTGGCGGCCCCGTAGCCGCGCTCGAGAAACACGCTCTTGGCGGCTTCCAGAATGGCCCGTCGTTTCTCTTCGGTCTTAACCCGCATGCGGCGTCTCTCGGCCTTTCGATCTTTTCTGGACCGTACCGTACGCTTTTCGCTTGACGGCGTCATGCGAAAATATAAATGGACCATACGGTACGGTTTGAGAAAGACCCTCGCATGTCCTCCCCCGCTTCGCCGCGCGCCTTGATGGCGTGCCTCCTGACGGCCAGCTGCCTTTGCGCCTGCGCGGCCGTTCCGAAACTTCCGCCCGCCCAGGCGATCAAGGCGCCCCAGGCCTACGCAGCCGAGGCCAGCCTGGCCGCTCCGGCCGCCGACTGGCCTTCGGACCGCTGGTGGACGGCCTACGGCGATCCCCAGCTGGACGCCCTGATCGACGAGGCCCTGAGCGGCTCGCCCGACCTGGCCGCCGCCCAGGCGCGCGTGGCCAAGGCCCAGGCCCTGGCGGGCAAGGCCAGGGCCGCCACCCTGCCCAGCGTGACGGCGAACGGCGCCTATGCCTCGGTCAAGCAGAGCTACAACAACGGCGTCCCGCCCGCCTTCGTGCCGCACGGCTACAACGACAGCGGACGGGTCAGCCTCGACTTCGCCTACGAGTTCGACTTCTTCGGCAAGAACCGCGCGGCCCTGGCGGCGGCGACCTCGGACGCCCAGGCTTCCCAGGCCGAAGCGGCCCAGGCGCGCCTGACCCTGTCGACCAATGTCGCGACCGCCTATGCGGATCTGGCCCAGCAGTTCGCCGACCGCGACGCGGCGCAGGACGCGGTCCGCACCCGCGAACAGACCGCCCAGCTGACCGCCGACCGCCGCGACAACGGCCTGGAGAACCAGGGCGCGTCCGAGCAGACCAAGGCCAATCTGGCCGCGGCCCGCGCCAGCCTGGCCGCCGCCGACGAGGCGCTGGGCCTGACCCGCAACCGCCTGGCGGCGCTGCTCGGCGCGGGCCCCGACCGCGGCCTGGCGATCGAACGTCCGAAGATCGGCGTCCTCAAGGCGTTCGGCCTCCCCGCCGACCTCAAGGCCGACCTGATCGGACGGCGCCCCGACGTCATCGCCGCCCGCCTGCGGGCCCAGGCCGGCGCCCAGCGCATTCGCCAGGCCAAGGCGCAGTTCTATCCGGACATCAACCTGTCGGCCTATTTCGGCCAGCAGGCGCTGGGCCTGGACCTGCTGACCAAGGCCGGTTCGCGCATCGGATCGATCGGCCCCGCCGTGAGCCTGCCGATCTTCCAGGGCGGCGCCCTGCGGGCCAACTATCGCGGGGCGGCGGCCGACTACGACGCCGCGGTGGCCAGCTACAACGGAACCCTGACCCAGGCGCTGCAGGACGTGGCCGACGCCGCGGTCAGCGCCCGCGCCCTGGACGCCCGCCTGTCGGAAAGCCGCAACGCCTATCAGGCGTCCCGCAACGCCCATGACATCGCCCTGCAGCGCTATCGCGGCGGCCTGTCGACCTATCTCGAGGTGCTCACCGCCGAGGACGCGATGATCGCCAACCAGCGGACGGTCGCCGACCTCGAAGCCCGCGCCTTCACCCTCGACGTGGCGCTGGTGCGCGCCCTCGGCGGCGGCTTCCACGCCGCCTGATCCCTATCCCTTTCCCCGGAGCCCTCCCATGTTTGACTCTCAAGACCCGCCCGAAACCCAGGCCCCCGCCGAGCTCGACACCAACGCCAAGGGTAAGCGCAAGGTCCTGTTCGCCGGCCTCGCCGCCGTCGTCCTGCTCGGCGCGGGCGGCTACGGCGCCTACTACGCCCTGGTCGGCTCGCATCATGTCGAGACCGACAACGCCTATGTCGGCGCCTATGTCGCCCAGGTCACCCCGCTGGTCGGCGGTCCCGTGCGCAGCGTCGCGGTGAACGACACCCAGGCCGTCAGACAGGGCCAGGTGCTGGTCGTGCTCGACGACACCGACGCCCGCATCGCCCTGGCCTCGGCCCAGGCCGCCCTGGCCAGCGCCCAGCGCAAGGTTCGCGGTTACCTGGCCACCGACCAGAGCCTGTCGGCCCAGATCGCCGCCCGCGACGCCGACCAGGCTCGCGCCGCCGCGACCCTGGCCTCGGCCCGATCCGACCTCGACCGCGCCCGCGTCGACCTGGACCGCCGCAAGGCCCTGGCCGCCACCGGCGCGGTGTCGGGCGACGAGCTGACCCGCGCCCAGAACGCCTTCGCCAACGCCCAGGCCGCCTACGACTCGGCCAAGGCCGCCCAGGTCCAGGCCGCCGCCAACCGCGCCGCCGCCGTCGGCTCCCTGGCCGCCAGCACGGTGCTGACCGACGGGACCAGCGTCGACACCAATCCCGAGGTCGCCGCAGCGCGCGCCCGGGTCGATCAGGCCTCGGTGGACCTGGCTAGAACGGTGATCCGGGCCCCGATCGACGGGGTCGTGACCCGTCGCAACGTCCAGGTCGGCCAGAGGGTCGCCGCCGGCGCGGCCCTGATGCAGGTCGTGCCCGTGCAGCAGGCCTATGTCGACGCCAACTTCAAGGAAGGCCAGCTGAGCAAGGTGCGGATCGGCCAGCCGGTCGAGCTGGAGGCCGACCTCTACGGCGGTTCGGTCAAGTACCACGGCACGGTCGTGGGTCTGTCGGGCGGCACCGGCTCGGCCTTCGCCCTGATCCCGGCCCAGAACGCCACCGGCAACTGGATCAAGGTCGTCCAGCGCCTGCCCGTCCGCGTCGCCATCGCCCCCGACGACCTCAAGGCGCACCCGTTGCGCGTGGGCCTGTCGATGAAGGCGACCATCGACACCGCCTCCTGATCTCCCCTCCTCGTTCCACGCACAGCCAAGGACCGCCGTCATGGCCAAGGCCCCTGCCGCCGCTTCGGCGACGCCCCCCGCGCCCCTGACCGGAGCGGCGATGATCTTCGCCGGCCTGGTCCTGGCGGCCGCCAACTTCCTGGTGGTGCTCGACACCACCATCGCCAACGTCTCGGTGTCGAACATCTCCGGCGCCTTGGCCGTCTCGCCCAGCCAGGGCACCTGGGTGATCACCTCGTACGCCGTGGCCGAGGCCGTGGTCGTGCCCCTGACCGGCTGGCTGTCCGCGCGCTTCGGCGCCGTGAAGGTCTTCGTGGCCGGCATGGTCGGGTTCGGACTCTTCTCCTTCCTCTGCGGCCTGGCGCCCTCCCTGGGTCTGCTGGTGCTGTTCCGGGTGCTGCAGGGCGCCTGCGGCGGCCCCCTGATGCCGCTGTCCCAGACCCTGCTGCTGCGCGTCTTCCCCAAGAAATACGCCGCGGCCGCCACCGGCCTGTGGGCCATGACCACCCTGGTCGCGCCCATCCTCGGGCCGATCCTGGGCGGGACCCTCTGCGACAATGTCGGCTGGGCCTTCATCTTCTGGATCAACGTGCCGGTGGCGGCGATCTGCAGCTGGTTCGCCTGGCGGCTGCTGCGCAACCACGAGACCCCGCTGGCCAGGGCCCGCGTCGACCTGGTGGGCCTGGGCCTGCTGATCGTCTGGGTCGGCGCCCTGCAGGTCATGCTGGACCTGGGCAAGGAGCACGACTGGTTCGCCTCGCCCCTGATCACGGGCCTGGCCATCGTCGCGGCGATCGGTTTCGTGGCGTTCCTGATCTGGGAACTGACCGAGGCCAATCCGATCGTCGACCTGCGCGTCTTCCGCCACCGCGGCTTCACCGCCAGCGTCATCACCCTCAGCGCCGCCTTCGGGGCCTTCTTCGGCATCAACGTCCTGACCCCGCTCTGGCTGCAGCAGAACATGGGCTACACGGCCACCTGGGCCGGCTATGTCTCGGCGCTGCTGGGGGTGACGGCGGTGATGGTCGCCCCGCTCGCGGCGGGGCTGTCGGCCAAGGTCGACCCACGACGGCTGGTGTTCATCGGTCTGATCTGGATGGGCGTGATCGCCTACATGCGCAGCCTGGCCAACTCGGACATGGGCTTCTTCGATATCGGCCACTGGTTGCTGCTCATGGGCTTTGGCATGCCGTTCTTCTTCGTGCCGCTGACCGGCCTGGCCCTGGCCAGCGTCGACGAGCCGGAAACCGCCAGCGCCGCGGGCCTGATGAACTTCTGCCGCACGCTGTCGGGCGCCGTCGCGACATCGATGGTCACCACGGTGTGGGCCGACAGCGCCAGCCGCAACCGCAGCCAACTGTCCGGCCTGCTGAACGGCGCGCAGGACACGATGGACCAGATGACCGCCAGCGGCCTGTCGCCCGACCAGGCGCGGGGCAACCTGGAACAACTGGTGCAGGGCCAGGGCGTGATGCTGGCCACCAACCAGGTGTTCCTGGCGATGGCGGCGCTGTTCATCGCCGCCGCCTTCATCATCTGGCTGGCGCCGCGGCCCACCCGCGTGGCCGACACCTCGGCGGTCCACTAGGCGGCCTTCGCCCGGCCGCTCCCCCCAAGTGTTTCACAAGGATCTCGATTGTGAAAACCAAGTCCCAGGCGCCCAAACCGGCCCATCGTCCCGCATCCGACCGTCTGGTCGATGCGGCGACGGAGCTCTTCTACCAACATGGCTTTCGGGCGATCGGCGTCGACGACATCGCCGCCCGGAGCGGCGTCACCAAGACGACCCTGTACCGATATTTCGAGTCCAAGGACGAGCTGGCCGCAGCCTGCCTGACCCGACTGGCCCTCGACGACCTGGACCAGCTCATGGTCTTCGCCAAGCGGCATCCCGACGACCCGGTGGCGCAGATTCGCGCCATCGTGACGGCCGCCGCAGTCAAGGTGACCCAGCCCGGTTACCGAGGATGGCTGCTGTCCAACCTCGAGGCCGAGATCAGCGACCAGGACCATCCGGTCCGCCGGGTCGCCAAGCTCTACAAAACCCGCCTGCGCGATCACCTGACCGAGACCGCACGCCAGGCCGGCTTTGGCGCGCCGGCCTCGCTGGCCGACGGCCTGCTGCTGCTGATCGAAGGGGTCGGCGCCAGTTGGCACAGCCTGGGCGCCGTCGGCCCGGCGGCCAATCTGACGCTGAGCTGCGAGCTGCTGATGCGAGGACATCGCGCCGTAGCGCACGCCGCCTGAGCCACGGTTCACAGGCGGCGGCGCGCCTGCCCGGCCCTCAAGCCACCCGGACGTCCGTCTGGGGTGTCGGCTCGTCGAGGCTGATGCGCGCGACGGGCTTGGCGACGGGCAGGAACGCCTCGAGGAAGCGCCAGGCGGGCTCGTCGTGGTCCAGGTGGTGGGTCAGCAGGCCCAACGGCTGGTCCCAGGCGCTGTTCAACCGGCGCTCGGCCAGCAGGCGGCGGGCGCGCAACAGGAAACGGACCGCGCCCCGGAAGCGCGCCCCGGGCTTCCAGCGCATGAGGTCCAGGTGGGCGTCCAGGCGACCCGGCTCGGCCGCGCGCCGCATCTCGCCGTAGCACGACAGTTCCAGGCCCTGCAGCTCCAGCGCCTGCTTCAGGGTGGGATGGGCGTTGTTCCAGGGCGGCACGAACAGGCGTGGCGTCACGCCCGCACGGCGGAACGCCTCCATCGCCGCGCCAAGGTCCGACATGACCTCGGCCAAGCCGTCCTGGTCGTTGACCTCGCCGGACGGCCGTCCCGGCGGGGCTCGGTTCTCGTGGCGGAAACCGTGGATCGCCAGCTCCGCGTGAGGAACCCCGCGGCAGGCCTGGGCCAGGGCCGCGACGTCGCCGTCCGGCACGGCGGCGATGGTGATCGGCGCGTCGAAACGGGCGGAGAGGGCCAGCAGGCGATCCAGGGCCGGGGTCGGCCGCCGGGCGTCGTCGTCCCGCCACCAGAAGGTCGGGGCATGGCCGGCGGCTTTCCAGCGGGCCAGTTCCGGCCCGATCACCCCGGCGATCAGAAGACGATGCGGCGGCATGGCGAGGCTAGGCCGAATGGCCCATCCTGGTGTCGTCGAGATCCAGGCCGATCACACCGCCCGAACGCATGGCCTGAACGCTTTGGCCGCTCAGCATCCGGATCTCGCGCGCCTTGAGGTTCGAGAGCACCGGATAGAGGCCGGCCATGAGAGCGATCAGGAAGCCCATGTCGCCCTCCTTGTAGCCCTTGCGCGAGACGTAGCACTTGCAGAACCGGCGCACGCCCCGGAACAGGTCGTCCCACAGGCCCCTGATCTTGCCGCTGTCGGCCAGGTCCTGACCGCGCAGGGCCGTGTAGCGGTTGAGGCGCTGGACCATGTCGGCGATGTCGTCGTCGACCTTGTGCAGGATGGGGTTGGTCAACCGGCCGCCATAGACGCCGGCGAACGTGGTGCCGGGATGAACCCGCTCGCTCTTCCAGCTCTTGACGCCCTTGCGAAACAGCCGGGCCACCGAAGAGGCGCCGAACGAGCCGCCCCACCCATGGCGCACCAGCCGCGCGCCCACGAAATTGTCCACCGGCACCTGGTACCAATCGCCGGCGTTGGCGCGGACGACGGTTTCGCGGATCTCCCGGGCCAGGGCCGGGGTCACAGCCTCGTCGGCGTCCAGTTCGACGATCCAGTCGCCGCGGCAGGCGGCGACGCCCGCCTCCTTGCGCAGGCCTTCGACGGGAAAGATGCCAGAGACGACCCGCGCGCCCATCTTGCGGGCGATGGCCTCGCTACGATCCGTGCAGCGATCGGCGACCACGACGATTTCGTCGCAAAACGCCAGCCGCGCCAGACATTCGGCCAGACGCGCCTCTTCGTTGTGGACGCAGACAAGCCCCGACAGGACAGACATGTAGTTTCCCCGACCTTGGGCGGTCTTCCAAACACGCCCCGTCAGGACATAAACGTCGCCCGACCCAGGGAACCTCAGAACTTTCTTCGCGTTCGCGTGCGCGAAAAACGTCGACCGTTCCCTAAAACACGCGAGAAACCGCCAGACTCCAGGTGCGGGGGCGCAGCGGCGTGACCTGGCGCACCTGGCCGAAGCTGAACGGGTTGCCGTAGGAGAACGTGTCGCTCGAGGCGTTGACCGGATTGGTCACCGCCAGGGTCCAGCTCCAGTCCCGCGCCGCCAGTTCGGCCGACAGACGACCGGTGACATAGCCGCCCATCGAGGGAGACAGCCGGCGGTCGAAGGTCAGGCGCGAGCGGCCGACATATTCCAGCTCGCTGGTCAGCACCAGGCGTCGCGCCCGGGCCAGGTTCCGTTCGTACCGCGCCATGAGGCCGGCCGAGACATCCGGCACGCCGGGCAGCTCGCTCTGGGCGGCCGAGGCGAAGTTGGGATCCACCTTGCTCAGGCGCGGGCGATTGAACAGGGCGTTGGCGTCCAGGGTCAGGCCGGAAGCCGCCAGCACCGTCGCCTCGACCTCCAGGCCGGTGTTGCGGCCGTCGCCGACATTGGCCGTGTAGGACAGGCCCGAGCTCAGATACTGGTCGGTCTGGATGTCGGTCCAGACATCGTGGAACAGGGCGGTCCTCAGGATCATCCGTCCGCCGCCGGGTTGAAAGCTGGCGCCGATTTCGTAATTGCGCAGATGGTCGGGCTTGAACGAACCGCGCAGCGTCGACGGGACGATCAGACCACCCGAATTGAAGCCGCCCGAGCGATACCCCTCCGACGTCAGCAGATAGACCAGCCCGCCGCGCCAGGTTCTCTGGAGCGAGAATTTCGGCGAGACGCCGGTGAACCGCGCCTTGCGGTCCAGCGCGCGGGACTGGCCCGGAGCCGGGGCCTCGACCGCCGAGGTGGTGCGCACCTGGCTGCTGAAGGCGCGGCCGCCCAGGCTGGCGGTCCAGCCGCCGCCCAGGTCGTAGGCGGTCTCGCCATAGAGAGCCAACTCGCGCCGTCGGTCGCGACGAGCTTCCAGATAGATCAGCCGCGAGGGCTCGAAGAACGTGCGCGCCCGCAGCTCGCCGTCCGAGTCCTCGAGGCTGGCCAGGCCGTAGAGGCCGAACAGCCAGCGGAAGCGGTCGGTGTCCGGCGACGACAGCACCGCGTCCTCGACCAGCAGCCGCACCTTGCTGGCCTCGTCGAACAGGCCGACGTCGATGGAGCCGGCCCCCGCGCCGTTCAGCGCCGCGGTGGCGTCGAACCGACTGGCGAACCGGTGGCGCACATAACCTGTCGAGGACACGAACCGGCCCCAGTCGCCCGCCCCGGTGACCGTCACTGCCCCTTGCTTCAGGACGTTGTCATGGGTCTCGCGCACCTGGTTGGCGCGCCTCTGGCCGCCCAGGCCAGGGGTCGTATACTGGCTGTCGGTGGCGTGCAGGTCCTGGCGGGCGCCGGACAACTGGATCGACCATTCCGGGCCCAGCGCCACCGCCAGGGCGGCGCGACCGCCGGTCCGGGTGGTTCGATCGACGTTCGAGAGGCGCAGGTTGACGTCGTCGACATAGCCGCCGTCCACGTCGCTGTAGCCCGCCAGGCGAAGGGCGGCGCGCCCGGCGACGACCGGCAGGTTGACCACGCCCTCCAGACGACTGCTGGGCGAGCCGGACTCGGTGGCGGCCGCGCCGGCCAGCACCGATCCCGACCATTCGTCCAGCACCGGCTTGGTGGACACGATCCGGTAGACCCCGCTCAGCGACCCGCCGCCATAGAGCGCGCCCTGGGGCCCGCGCAGGATCTCCACCCGGTCGACATCGATCAGCCGCAGGTCCGGATCGGGGGCGTTGTAGGTCAGCGGAATGTTGTCGAGATAGGTGCCGACGGTCTGCTGGGTGCGGCCGGTGAACGTGCCGTCCGACAGGCCGCGCAGCATGATCTTGTTGCGCGCCGCCCCCAGGTTGGTGGTGATGAAGCCGGCGGTCTGCTGGGAGACGCTGGTCGTGTCGATCGCCCCGGCGTCGCGCAGCCGCGCGGCGCCGATCACGCTGAGCCCGCCGGCCGCGGCGCCCAGGCGGGTCGGACGCTTGGTGGCGGTGACGATGACGCTGTCGATGGCCGGGGCCGCGGCCACCGGCGGCGGCGGGACGGCGGCTCGCGGCCTCTCGACCGCCGTCGAGGATCGGGTCGCCCGCGCCGGACGGATGCTGACCGTGGCGTTGTCGAGGATCTCGAACCGGCACGGCGCTCCGGCCGTCACCGCCTCGAGCGCCCGGCGCAAGGTCAAAATCCCGACGACCGCCTCGCTGCGTCCCGGGCAGGACGAGGCGCCGCCCAGGGTCACTCGGGCCTGGACGCCCAGATCTATCAGGGCCTCCGATCGGGACTTGGCGGGGATGTTGAAGTTGAACCGCGCCGGGGTCGCGCCGGCTTCGCCGGACAGGGCCAGGCTGGACGCCAGCGTCAGGACCAGGACGGAACCGGAACCGCGCAGGCAGGCGACAACGACCGCACCGGGACGTCCCGGATCGTCAGGCCGACCGCGAAGCTGGGATTCCGTGTCCGAAATCATCGGGCTCCAGCTCTATCCCCCTAGAGCTCAAGCTTCGCGCTTCGAACGATTCCGGGCCGGTCAGCAAGACCCTAGCGCGCCCGGATCAGGATGGCGTCGTCGGTCGTCGTCGTTCGTACCGGAAGCAGGTGCGACAGTCGGTCGACCATCGCATCCTGGTCATCGACGATCAACACGCCGGAAAGTCGCAGGTTGGCGGCGTCGGCGTCGGCCAGCTTCACCGGACGCGGGAACAGCCGGTTCATGTCGCCGGCGATCTGCGAAAGCGGCTGGTCGCGATAGATCAGCCGGCCCTGCCGCCATCCCCCGACCTCTTCGACGGCCACGGTCGAGACCCGCGCGTCGGCCCTCTGGCCCTTGCGGTGGGAAAGCGCTTGCCCGGGTCGCAGCCGGAACGGGGCGGCGTCACGGGGCAGGTTGGGACGCACCTCGACCAGGCCGCGCTGGACGTTGACCGCCACCTGGCCGTCGCGATGCCTGACGTCGAACTGGGTGCCGACCACCCGCACCTGGGTGTCGCCGGCCGAAACCAGGAACGGCCGCGAGGAGTCCCTGGCCACGTCGAAGAAGGCCTGGGCGTCGCCCAGGTGAACACGGCGGGCGTGGCGCTCGAACCGCACGGTCATCCGCGAGGCGGCGTTCATCTCGATCCGGGAACCGTCCTCCAGGGCGACGGTCCGACGCTCGCCGACGCCCGTGACATAGGTCGTCTCGTGCGCCCCCAGCAGGCCGCTGGCCGGCAGCAGGACCGCGCCGGCCACGAAGGCGGCGGCGATCGCCGCGCCCGCCGACCAGATCCAGACCCGCCGCGCCGGCCTCAGCGGAACGACCTTGCCGGCGGAGGCCCTCAGGGGCTCGGCGGTCGGCTCGGCCTGGGCCAGGCGGCGGTCGAGATCCAGCCGATCGTCGAAGGTCAGCACGGCGTCGTAGGCCTGGGCGTGGGCCGGCGACGCCGTCAGCCAGGCGTCGAAATCCAGCCAGTCGCGCTCGGTGACGGTCTCGCCCTGCAGGCGGACCAGCCAGTCGACGGCCTCGGCCATCTCCGCATCGATGTCCGTTTGGGCGCGCGTCATTTCGCTCCGTCCCGACGCCAAACCGCGTCCTTGCAAGGATAAGACGTCACCAAGGCGGCGAAACCTCCATGACCTCTTCCGAAACCCAGAAACGTCCTCATGGCAGCTTCGCCATCAACGCCTTCAGGGCGGCGCTCACGTGCTTTTCGACCGAGCTGCGGCTGACTCCCATGGCGACCGCGGTGTCAGCGTGGCTCAGGCCTTCCAGCTTGTGAAGCTTGAACGCGCGGGCGACCTGGGGCGGCAGGGCGTCCACCGCCGTCATCATGGCGTTCAGCCGCTGTCGGCCGGCCACGACCTCCTCGGCCGACGGCATGTCGGCCACCTGCTGGTCGCCCAGCGCCTCGCCCTGCAGGCTGCGCCATCCCTCGTCGCGCGCGCTGGCCCGGGACTGGCTGCGCAAGCGGTCGAGCATCAGGTTGTGCGCCATGCGAAACAGCAAGGCCGAGCCGTCGCCCTCGACCTCCACGTCGCCCAGCGCCTGCACCTTCAGGTACAGGTCCTGGATCAGGTCCTCGGCCTCGCAGGCCGAGCGAAGTTTGGCGGCGAAGACGCGCACCAGGTTGGCCCGCTTCTCGCCGTACAGCCGGATCATCGGCGTGATCGATCGAGGGTTTGCGGACAGCGCGGACTCCAGAGACTCAAGGCGGAAGAACAGGTTGCGGCGAAACCTGAACCTAGGCCGCTGGCGCGCATCGGTCCAGCGCGCTGGAGGGCGAGAAGTTGAGATTGACTCGCAACTAGATGAGGCGCTAATTTGCGAACCAGTCGCAACAATGGGTGCGACACCCGTCCGAGAGGTTGCGATGACCCCCGATCCCATAGCGCTCCGTTGGACCTCCGGGCCGACCGTCGGTGAAAGGCTGCTCCTGAGCGCCCTGCGCCAGTGGGCGGCGTTGAGATCCGCCGGCGAACATCCCACCCGCCTGGTCGCCCAGGCCCTGGCCTTTCGCGCGTCCAACCGGACCGGCGGGCTGTTCGTCGCCTGGATGCAGTCGGTGGAGGCCAGCCTGCGCCGGCCGATCCAGGTGGAATGCCCGGCCTGCGGCGGCATCTCGACGGACGAGCAGCGGCTGATGGTCTCCTGCGGGCTGGCGGGAACCGCCACGGCGGCGGGCGAGGCGCTGCTCGAGCCGTTGCTGGTCGATTCCCAGCCGACCATGGTGCTGGCCCGCGCCCTGAACGCCGCCCTGCGGGTGGATGGCTATCCCCTGCCCGCCCGCCTGCGCGACGAGCCGGACGCCGCGCCGCCGTTCGAACGGGCGACGGTTCACTGACAACAGACTATTCGACGGCGAGGATGACATTGGACGGGGCGATCATGGCCGTGGCGCGGTCGCCGACGGCCGGCGCGGCCTCGATCGGCACGGTCGCGACCAGGGTCTTGCCGGCCGACAGGGCGAGCGTGACCTCGCTGACCTCGCCGCCGTCCTCGCGGTCGGCCACCGTCCCGGCCAGGCGGTTGGTCCCGTCTTCGGACGGGCCGCCGCCCAGGACGACGAAGCTGGACTTGACCAGGGCGATCGCCGGCTTGCCGACCGCCAGACCCAGTTCCTCGCGGCTGCGGCGGGTGATGATAGAGGCGATCTCCACGCCCTCGCCCAGGTCGATCGCGACCCGGGCGGTGACCTCGCCGTCCTCGATCGCCGCAACGGTCCCGCGCAGGGCGTTTCGGGCGCTGGTGCGCAGGCCCAGACTCCAGAACAGGTCGCCCAGGCCGGGATCCGGCGCCGCCAGGCCCGCCTCCAACCGCGACAAGGCCGCGCCGATCTCGCGCTCGACCTCGCGGAAGGCCCGGATCACCGCCAGGCCGCGGGCCGTGACCACCGCCGCTCCGCCCGCCTTGCCGCCGGCGTTGGCGACCACCAGCGGCGCGTCGAACAGGTTGTTCAGCGCCTGGACCCCGTCCCAGGCGCCCTTGTAGCTCAGGCCCAACCGCTTGGCCGCGGCGCTGATCGAGCCCAGGCCGCCGATCTCCTCGATCAGGGCGATGCGCTCCAGGCCCACTCGCGCCAAGCCCCCGCGACGCAGGACCAGGGACGCGCTCAGATCACCGTCGATGGACATGGAAAACCTCGTGGCGAAGGTGACCTGGGCCGGAAATCTCGTTATGTAATCTGCCTACATAACCGAGCGCCCTCGCGGACTGAAGGGCCGGAACCAGAGCCATGCCGAACCGCCCGCCGCCGATCAAGCTCCAGGCCTCGTAGCCATGCTGGAAGTCGCATGGCTGACGGCCCGGCTGGCGGGCGTGACCACCCTCCTGCTGCTGGTCCTGGCCACGCCCCTGGCCTGGTGGCTGGCGCGGGGGCGGTCGCGCTGGAAGGCGCCGGTCGGGGCCCTGGTCGCCCTGCCGATCGTCCTGCCGCCGACCGCCCTGGGCTTCTACCTGCTGATCGCCCTGGGCCCGCAGAGCCCGCTGATCGCGCTGCTGCATCCGTTCGGGGTCCGGACCCTGGCCTTCACCTTCCAGGGTCTGGTGATCGGCTCGCTGGTCTATTCGCTGCCGTTCGCCGTCCAGCCGCTGCGCAACGCCTTCATCGCCGTGGGCGACGAGCCGCTGGAGGCCGCCGCCACCCTGGGCGCCTCGCCCTGGGCGGCGTTCGTCAGGGTGGCCCTGCCGCTCGCCCTGCCGGGCTACGCCGTCGCCGCCCTGCTGGTCTTCGCCCACACGGTCGGCGAGTTCGGCGTGGTGATGATGCTGGGCGGCGGCATCCCGGGCCAGACCGAGGTGCTGTCGATCGAGATCTATCGCCTGGTCGAGGCCCTGGAATGGGACAAGGCCCACCAGCTGGCCGGCGCCCTGCTGGTCTTCGCCTTCCTGGTGATGCTCAGCCTGCTGCTGATGGAGCGCCGGGTGGACACGCGCGCGTCGCGTTCCTGAAGTTCCTTCGAATTTCTCGACAAGCCATTGATATGGTTCATAGATCAAGGATCACGCTCAAGTCGTTTCAGAACGGCGCGTCGCCCTGGATCGTTACCCGCTCGACAACGCGCTCCTGCGGCCAGTAGTCGAGGATGGCGTAGTGCTGGGTGGCGCGATTGTCCCAGAAGACGATGGCGTTGGGCGTCCAGCGGAAGCGGACCTGGTATTCGGGGGTCTTCACCCGGTCCAGCAGATCGGCCAGCAGCCTGGCCCCCTCGTCCTCCGGCAGGCCCAGGATCCGCGTCGTGAAGACCTTGTTGACGAACAGGTGCTTGTCGCCGGTCTCCGGATGGGTGCGGACCACCGGATGGGCCTGGACCGGATGGGCCGCGCGCAGGTCCTGGCGCTTGGCCTCGTCGACGCGATAGCCGTAGCTCTGCAGGATGTCGTGCTCGGCCTTCAGGCCGGCGATGCGGTCCTTCAGCGCGTCGGGCAGGTCGCGATAGATGGCGGCGGTGTCGGCGAACAGGGTGTCGCCGCCCAGCGGCGGCATCTGGCGCATGCGCAGCACCCCGCCCATCGACGGCGCCGGGCGGAAGGTGACGTCGGTGTGCCACTTGTTGGCGGCGCGGACGATCGGCACGATCTCCTCGCGCAGCTTCATGCCATCGGCGGCCTCGATATGCAGGATCTCGGGAAAGCCCGGCACATGGGCGGTGACAGGATGCCCTTCCAAGTCCCCGAAATACCGACCGAAACGGACATGGTCCTCGTGGCTGATGTCCTGGTCGCGGAAGAACACCACCTTGTGGCGCAGCAGCGCCGTCCGGATCGCCGCGACGATCTCCGGGGCCAGGGGCTGGCGCAGATCGACGCCCGCGATCTCGGCCCCGAGCACCGGGCCGGCGGGCGTCACCGTCAGGCCCGCATAGTCGGGCGTTTCCGAAGCGGCGATGGGGGCAAAGGCGTTCATGGCGTCCTCCCGGAGCGCCGCCCGTCCGTGCGAGCGGCGGCTGTTATCCGGTATCTTAGGCGTGGGATATCGGCGCTCAATCCCGTTTCTTCCCGACAATCGACTACGGACACGGCTGTCCGGCCTCGGGCTTTCGCTGGCGAGGGGGCTGGGGAGGCGCGGAGCGGTCCGGGCCGAGCCCGGATGACCGTGGGTAGTGAGTTTGCGTTTCGGCTAGACCTGACCGCTCCGCGGAACCGTTTGTCTCGAGGGACGGCGA
>Ga0209257_1001983_pt1 | contig 22006 bp, 15 predicted proteins | sample AraplaCvi_mCL_r2_FD_184277 | JGI IMG/M metagenome (GOLD analysis project Ga0209257, IMG submission 184277) | Arabidopsis root microbial communities from North Carolina, USA - plate scrape MF_Cvi_mCL_r2 (SPAdes) (version 2) | ecosystem: Host-associated > Plants > Roots > Endosphere | place: USA...
GCAGATGGACCACTCGCAGATGGACCACTCGCAGATGGACCACTCGCAGATGGACCACTCGCAGATGGACCACTCGCAGATGGACCACTCGCAGATGGGCCACTCGCAGATGGACCACTCGCAGATGGACCACGGCCGCGCAACGTTGCCGCGTACACCGATCCCGGTGTTGACCGATGCCGATCGCGCGGCCGCGGTCGCGCCGGCGCACCTGCACGCGATGGGCGACAACGCGATCAATCACTCCCTGCTGCTGGACCGCCTCGAGACCTGGGATGCAGCGCCCGGCACGGGGAACGCCTGGGAAGCGCAGGGCTGGATCGGCACCGACCTGGATCGCCTGTGGGTGCGCAGCATGGGCGAGCGCACTGGCGGGCGCCTGGCGTCGGCCGATGTCGAACTGCTCTACGGGCGCAGCGTGTCGCGCTGGTGGGACGTGGTGGCCGGGCTGCGCCATGACACCGCGCCCGGTCCTGCGCAGGACTGGCTGGCCCTCGGCGTCATGGGCCTGGCGCCTTACCGCTTCGAGGTGCAGGCCACGGTGTATCTTGGCAAAGCGGGCCAGGCCGAGGCGCGGCTGGAGGCCGAGTACGACGTGCTGCTGACCAATCGCCTGATCCTGCAGCCTGCGGTGGAGCTCAGCCTGCAAGCCAGGGATGATGCCAGGCGTGGTGTCGCCTCGGGCATCAGCACCGCCGAAGCGGGCTTACGGCTGCGGTATGAGTTCAAGCGTCGCTTCGCCCCTTACGTGGGCATCGTGCATGAGCGCAGTTTCGGTCGTACCGCCGAGCTGCGCGAAGTGGCCGGCGAGCGGGCGCGCCAGACCCGTTGGGTCGCAGGCGTGCGGGTGTGGTTCTGACCATCAGCGGAGCGCTGCGAAGAAGGCCTCCGCCCAACAGGAGAAAGCAAGATGCAAAAGACCTGGATGTTGTTGATCGTGACCGCCATGCCGCTGGGGGCTTTCGCTCAGGCGCCAAGCGCGCATGTTCATGGTAGCCATGACGGCCATGCCGCGCATTCGGCCGCCGAAGCCACCACGTCGCTGCCGGAAGTGGTGGTACACAAGGATCCGAGCTGTGGCTGCTGCAATGGCTGGATCAGGCATCTGCAGCAGGCCGGGTTCAAGGTCACCGCGAAGGACGAAACGGACATGGCCGCAGTCAAGCAACGCTTGGGTGTGCCATCGTCGAAGCAGTCCTGCCACACCGCCGAGATCGGGGGCTATGTGGTGGAAGGCCACGTGCCGGCCGAACACATCAAGCACCTGCTGGCCGCCAGGCCCAAGGCGCGTGGTCTGGTATTGCCTGGGATGCCCATCGGCTCGCCGGGGATGGAAGCGCCGGATGGGCGCGTGGACGCCTACACGGTCGAGCTGCTTGCCGGAGATGGCGGGACCAAGCCTTTCGCGCGATGACGGTGAGTGGGGACCTGTGGGAGCGGCTCTAGGTGGCCTCGGGCCACTAGCCGGGAAGGGCTTTGCCGGTAGAGCCTCTTCGCGGCTGAAGCCGCTCCCACAAAAGCCGCTCCTACAGAATTCATTTGCTCAAGAGCCGCTCCCACTGGAGCTCTTCCCACAAACGCTGCATCTGTTGGATCGGCCGACTCACGCCGGCTTTTCCTCGGCGATGATCCTGGCCACCTCGGCTTCCAGCAGCTCCGGGTGCAGGACGAACTGGTCGCTTTCCAGCAGTTCGCGCCCGCGGGCGCTGATCTCCACGCGATTGACGTGCAGGTAGCTGTCGTCGCGGAACAGTTCGATGTAGCTGTCCAGCACGCCGGTCAGCGTGCCTTGCGCGGTGTCTGGCGCGGCCAGGATCAGCTGCAGGCCCAGCGAGCGCAGGTAGTCGGTGATGGCGCGGGCGTTCTGGGCGTCGATCTTGTCGCCGAACTCGTCCAGCAGGATCACGCCCAGGCCGCTGCTGTCGGTGACCTTCTTGCCGTAGGCCGAGGCCAGCGAGGCGCCGGCGATCACGTACAGCGGTGCGCGGTGTTCGCCGCCGGAGCCGGACTTCATGCGCTTGCTCAGCGTGCCGACCTCGCGCTCGTCCTGCTTGATGATGACCTCGAAGCGATAGAACAGGCGGTAGTCGTCCAGCGGCGAGGGGCCGGTGCGCCCACGCGACTCGGCACCGCCGTCGATGATGTCGCGGAACACCGCCGGCAGCTCGCCCACGTTTCCGAACAGCGTGTCCTCGCTGCCGACATCGCCCACGCGCAGGATGAAGGCATGTAGTTCCTTCAGTTCCGGCACGATCTCGTGGCGGAACTGGTAGCGCTCGTTGTTGGAGAACACCGGGCTGCGGCGCAGCGTGGCGTTGAGGGCGTTGATCTGCTGCCTGAGGCGGGTGAAGTTGTCGTACAGGGTGGAGGCCACGTTGGTGCGGAAGGTGTTGACCGCGATGCGGTAGGCCTCCTCGGCACGGGCCTGGTGCTCGACCAGTTCGGTCTCGCGCAGCCGCTTGAGTTCGCCATCGACCAGGGTCGCCGATTCGCGCCACTGGTCGCTGCTCAGCTCCAGGCGCAGGTGATAGTGCGCCGCATAGGTGGTCAGCCCGGCCCAGGCCTGGGGCAGGGCGGAAGCAAGCCGGTCGCGCGCGGTCTGGGCGCGCTTCTCGCACTGGGCGATGCGCGCTTCCAGGGTCTCGTGGGCCTCGTCCAGTTCCTGCCGGGCCTCGTCGACCACGTGCGGGTCGGCATCGGGATGACGGCTGGCCTGGCGCGCTTCCTCGTGAATCAGCTGCGCGCGGGCCTGCACGTTGGCCAGGGCCTTGTCCGCGCCCTGCTGGCGTGCCGCGGCCGCGCCGATGGCCTGGTTGGCCTTGCCGATGGCCGCCTCCAAGGCGGAGAGCCGCCCCTGGCATTCATCGCGACGCTGGCTCAGGTACATCAGGTCCGGTGAGGCATCGGCGGCATGCTCCATCCGCTGCCGGCGCAGGTCGGCGGTGGTTTCCTCCAGCTGCAGGGCCAGGGCGTGGAGTCGGTCGGCCACCGCATCGGCCTGACGCAGCGCGCTGAAGGCGGCGGTGTGCTGCTCCAGCGCATCCAGCTCCTGCTTGAGGCGGCGGGCGTCGGTGCCGTGGCGCTGCAGCTCGCGGTCGATGCGCTGGCGGCGCTCGCGCGATTCGGCCGCGCCGATCTTGAGCTCGTCGCTGCCGGGCAGGCGCCGGCGCTCGATGCTGCCGCCCTTGGTGAGGAAGCCGTCCTGGGTCAGCGCCGAGCGGGCGGCGATGGCCTCCTTCTCGGTGCTCACGCGCTTGAGCTCGCCCAGCTGCATGCGCAGGTAGTCCACCGCATCGGCGTTGTCGCCCTCCACCAGCACGGCCACGCTGTCGCGCGCCGTGCTGACGCGGGCGCGACGAGCCTGCGAGGCCAGCGCTAGCTTCACGCCGTACACCGCCTGCGGTCCACGCAGGCTGCGATAGACGCGCATGGCGTCCTCTTCCTGGTCCGGCGCGATCAGCAGCGCCTCGACATGGCGCCGCAGATAGGCCTCGACGGCCGGCTGCCAGTCCGGATCGACGATCCGCACCAGGTCGCACACCGGCGTGGCCTCGATGCCGGCATCGGCCAGGTAGTCGCGCAGGCGGCTGACGTCCGGATGCAGCTCGGCCTTGCCGGCGCTGGCGCGCTGCTGGTTGTTGCGCGCGGTGCGCTCGGCCTGCTGCGCCTCGCCCAGCTGGTTGCGCAGCGATTGCAGTTGGCCGGTCACGGCCTGGTGCAGGGGCGCCAGCGAGGACAGGCTGTCATGGGCCACGCCGCGCAGGGTTTCAGCCGGGTCGGGCAGCGCGGCGTCGTCCGCGCGTGCCTGCAGCGCGGACTGCAGCGCCAGCCACGGCGAAAGCGCGCCCTGCAGCTGGGGGTGATGGGCCTCCAGCGCGGGGATGCGGCCAATGCCGGTCAGCGCGCCCTGGACGCGCTTGATCTCGCCCTCCAGCTGGCGCGCGGTGTGGGTCACCGCCGCTTCGCTCTGGCGCAGGGCCGTGCCCCAGGCCGCTTGCTGGCCATAACCGGGCATCTGTTGCAGGCGTTGCGCGGCCGCTTCCAGGTCCTGGCCGGCGCGGTGGCGCTCGGAGGTCAGGCGCTGGATCTCGCGCTGGCAGGCTTCGGCCGCCTCGCGCGCCGCGTCCACTTCCTGCTCTGTCTCGTATTCCTCCTCGCCATGGCGCTCGACCAGATACGTCGCACTCAAGGCGCGATAGGACGCGGCCCGTACGGCATGACGGGCCACGGCCTTGTAGGCGTGTTCGACTTCCTCGGCCGTGCCGATGCGCGCCACCACCTCATCGATGGTCTGCTTGATCTGGCCGAAGCCCTCCATCAGGGTGCGGAACTTGGCGATGTCGGTGGGCCGGTCCTCGGCGATGCGCGTGCGCACGAACAGGTCCACATCGTCAACGCGCTGCAGGTTCAGCGCGTTCTGGAAGGACTTTCGATAGGCCACCGGATCGGCATACGCCGTGCCCGGGCGCAGGCGCTTGAGCAGGTCGTCGACGAAGCGGCCTGGCGCGGCGGGCAGCACCAGGCTGTTACCGGCCTGCTTGCAGGCGGCGTTGGCCATGCTCTTGAAGGCCGGCCACGCCAGCGGGACCTGCTGGCCGTTGGCGCCGCGTTCGAGGTGCGCATCCAGCGTGAGCGCCACCTCCGGCAGCAGGTACCAGCCATGCACGCGATGGTCAGGCTCGCGCAGGGAGGCGCCCAGGGCGATGCCGGCGGTCAGCGCCGTGCCGCTCTGGCTGTCGCGGAAGACCAGGCTCAGATACGTGGTGGCGGTCTCGCGCGCACGTCCGTCCTCGCCCTCGCGGAAGATGCCCAGGCAGTAGTCGCGGATGCTGCGCGCGCGGTGCTTGCCGCCGGCCTGGGCGTTGAAATGCAGCTGGCCGCCATCGGCGCCGAGCATGACGATCTGCAGCGCATCCAGGATCGCGCTCTTGCCCGCGCCGTTGGGCGCGATGATCGCGGTGGTGCGGTCGAACTCCAGGGTGGTGGCGTCGAACAGGAAGAACTGAACCAGGTGGGCGCGTTCAAGCAGATACATCGGGATTTCCTTCTACGCGATCGTCGTCGCCGGCGGCTTCGGCGCTAGCGTCCATGTCCAGCTCGTCCACGGCATGCTGGTCCAGGCGCTGCAGCCATTGTTCGCCCAGCACCTCGACGATGGCCGGGCGGATCAGCACGGTGAACGGCTGCGGGTCCTCGGCGTCGGTGTCCTCGGTGCGGGCAATGCCCCAGCGCTTGAGCTGGCCCAGCAGGGTGCGCAGGGTGCCCACGTCGGGCAGGGCGCGGCCGGTCAGGCCCTGGTAGTGCTCCTGCAGGTCGGCCAGTTCCACCATCACCTCGCCGTGGTCGGCCACCTCGCCGCGGCGCATGCCCTGGTCGTAGAGCCGGCGCAGCACCAGCGCCAGCAGGGTCTCGGCCAGGGTCACCACGGCACCGGCGCCATGCATGGGCAGGGCCACGACGTAGCGATGATGCGGGTTGCGCTCCAGCTGCACACCGAAGGGCTTGAGCGCCTCGGCGAAATCGGCCAGGTAGCTCTCCACCAGCGCGTACGCCACGCGCGAGCCGCGGTCGCTGCTGTAGAGCACCTGCTCGGTGATCAGCCGGTAAGCGGCCTGTTCGAAGTCGGCAGGCTGGTAGAGCCCATTGGATTGCTGGCTCAGGGTGGACCAGGAGCGCTTCATGCGGCTTTGCCTTGGCGATGGACGATGAAACGGGGCACGGCCAGGTGGCCGTTGTCCGTGCGGGTGTCGGGCAGCAGTTCCACGCGAAAGCCCTTGAGCATGTTGCGCAGCGGGTCGCCCGGGCGCAGTACGCCGGCCTTGCCGCCGCGGATGCCGAGCGTGAGCAGGGTCTGGAACGCGCGCAGGTCGGCGATGGTCTGAATCGGCAGCGCTGCGCTGTCCACGCTGCCGGTCTGCAGGTGCTTGCCGACATAGCGCTGCAGGTCCTCGGGCAGCACCAGGCGCGCACGCTTCATCTGCCGCAGCAGCGACATGCGCGCGAGCTGCTCGGGCGTGGCGATGCGTTCGGGATTGGCGCTGCGCTCGATCTGCGCGCTCAGCTGGCGCGGCGGGCGCAGCCGGCCTTCGTGCAGCAGGCCGCCCGGTGCGACCGGCAGGCGCAGCACGCCTTCGGGCGCGGCCAGCACGGCGCGGATGGCGCGGTCGACCAGGACGTCGAGCTTGTCCGGCGCGCGCAGCCGATAGTCGAGAAAGGCCACCGCACGCCGGTTGGCCAGGCGGATGTCCGCTTCCAGCCGGTCCAGGTACTCGTCGATGCGGTCGATCTCCTCCAGCCGGCGCAAGGCCCGCTGCAGGCGCAGTTCGGCGCGCGCCTCGTCGCCGTCGGTCAGGCGCTGCCGGTACCAGTCGCGCAGGCGGTCGCGGATCTGGCTGTGGTCAATCTCGTGGACCATCGCCAGGATGCTGGCGCGGCGGGCCAGGGGATGGTCGGCGCTGTGCAGATCGGCGTAGTCGCCCACGAACAGCTTGCTGACATAACGCTCGAACAGGGCACGGGCGAAGCTGGCGGTGGATTCCTCGCGGGCCAGCTCGGTCATCACCTCGCGCACCTGCACGCTGGTGGCGGCCACGAAGGAGAGCAGCTGGCGGGCCTGGTCGGCGGCCTCGTCCAGGGTGTCGCCCTCGGCGTGGCCGGCCACCACCTGCTGCAGCTGCAGCTCGATGGACTTGACCTTGGCGCCCAGGAAGGCCGGGCCGCGCTCGATGAACTCGGTCAGCATGCCCAGCAGGCGCGCGACCATCGGTGGCATGGACACCATCTCGCGCGCGCCGATGCGCTCCTGGCGCAGCCAGCCGGCGGCGCGGAAGCGCTCGTACAGAGCGTTGGCCCGCGCCGGCAGCGAGGCTTCCGGGGCCTCGCCTTCCTCCGCCTCCCAGGGATCGTCGGTCAGCAGGAAACGCTCCAGATCGGCCACGATCTCCCGGCGCAGGAAGCCCACGCTGGGCGGCAGCGGCGCGTCAGGGCCGAAGCGGTCCTGGTACAGCTGGTACAGCAGCCGCCAGTGGTGGCGCCGGTTGGGCGAGGCCAGCGGGCCGAACAGCCCGTCCGGCACCTGCGAGAACAGGGCCGGGATGTCGCGCGGATCGTCGGCCATCTAGCGGCGTCCGGCCGCGATTGGCATCGAAGATGAGAGGTGCGGCAACGACGACGGCATGGGCGGTGCGTGGATCCTGGGTCTGGCGGGAAGGCAGCTGCGATACCGCTGCCTGGGTCGATGGCGCGGCCTCCAGGCCGCGCCGCCGGTCATGATAACCGGCCGCCGCCGCGCCTTCGGTCAGCGGCTGCCGCCAGGGTGATAGCTCCGCTCCGCATGGGCCTGGACATCGGCCTGCTCGAACCACACCGGGCGCAGCCTGCCGGTGGTGTGCAGCGGGGCCTGGTCGGCGAAGTGCGGGGAGGACGGGTCGCTGCTTTCGCCGCCGACGCTGACCGCCCAGGCCTGCGGGCCGTCCTTGCCGAAGGCCACCACCGCCACGAAGCTGTTGCCCGAGGTGGTGTAGCGCAGCCGGGTGCCGGGGTAGGTTCGCGACTCGGCACTGGCCAAAGAGCCCCAGCGCGAGGTGGTGAAGGGCACCGGCAGGCTGGGCCTGGCGTCGTCGAATCGCTGCACGATGGCGCCGTCGTTGCGCTGGTAGCGGTTGATCTCACCCCACGGCACCTGCCAGCGGCCGAAGTCGCGCTGTAGCTGGTCGACCACCGCCTGCAGCACCGCCAGACGCTGGTCGGGCGTGGCCAGGGTGGCCATCGCATCGACGCCGCCGCGGTCGCGCTCGCGCGCCAGTGGCGTGACTTCCTTGAGCAGGGCATCGGCCCAGGTCACCGCCAGCGTGGTCGGCACCGAGTCCAGTCCCCAACGGTGGTCCCAGGCGGCCAGGGAGGCTGTCGGCCCGGACAGGCTGGCCTTGCGCGGATCGCCCTCGGGCAGCGCGGCGTAGTCGTGGCGCAGCAAGGGCAGCAAGGTGTCGAAGGCCGGCAGCCAGGGGTCGTAGGCGGCCTGGATCAACTGCTGCGGGGTGAAGCTGGGGCGTGCCTGCAGCACGGCGATGGCGTGCGGGGCGCGGGCGTTCTCGCCGGCCTGGTCCATGTAGCGCGGGAAGTCGTTGGCGTTGGGGCTGTCGGCGCCCGCGGCGCTCCAGGGCCAGTTGTTGGCGTTGAACACCCAGCCGTTGCGCGGGTTGATCACCTGCGGCAGCGTGTCCAGCGCATGCAGGCCATCCAGGTCGGTGGCCGGGTCGCTGCCGTCCACCGGCTTGCGGTAGTCCACGCGGGCATGGCGCACCGGCACGTACTGCGGGTGCAGGTAGGCGGTGTTGCCTTCGGCATCGGCATACAGGGTGTCGTTGGACGAGTTGGCCTGCAGGCCCGCGGTCTTCATGAACTCGGCCAGGTTGGCGGCCTTGGTGCGCAGGAAGGACTGCTGCAGCGCCTGCACCGGGCGATACATCATCGAGAACGCCACCCAGTGGGTCTGGTCCTGTGCGCGCACGATGGGGCCGTGGTGGGTGGCCCAGGTGGTGAAGCTGCGTTCGGCACGGGCGCCATCGGCGCCGCGGTAGGCCAGGGTGATGCGCTTCTCCTGCAGCGCACGCACCTGGCCGCCGTAGCGATAGCCGGGCTTGCCCTCGGGCGTGGTCGCCGTTTCCACGACGAACTCGTCCACGTTGTCCACGCCGCTGCTGGTGTGCATCCATCCGGCGTGGCGGTTGAAGCCCTGGTAGACGAAGAACTGTCCCCAGGTCACCGCGCCGTAGGTGTCCAGGCCTTCGTCGCTGCGCATCTGCAGCTCTGAGCGGAAGAAGTAGCTGGTGTGGGGGTTGATCAGCAGCAGGGCGCGGCCATCGGCGCTGTGCGAAGGGGCGATGGCGATGCCGTTGGAGCCGCTGGGCATCCTGAGCTGCGGTTCGCGCTCCAGCAGGGTCATGGCCACCGGCTTGCGTTCGTAAAACGCCTGCAGCTGGGTCAGCGCGATGCGCTCGATGTCCCCACCGATGCTGCCTTCGCTGAAGCTCAGCGCCATCCACGGCTCGAAGCGAGTGAGCAGGCGCGGGGTGACCTGCGGGTGGGTGGCCAGGTAGTAGTTCAGGCCATCGGCCCAGGCCTCCATCAACGTCTTGAGCCAGGCCGGGCTGCTGGCGTAGTCGGCCTGCAGCTGCACCGGGTCGTAGTACAGGCGCTGGCGCAAGTCCTGCCACAGCTGGCCTTCCCCCTCGACCTCGGCCAGCCGGCCCAGGTTGACCAGGTAGTTGGTCTCGATGCGGTTGAAGTCGTCCTCGGCCTGCGCGTAGATCATGCCGAACACCGCATCGGCGTCGCTGCGCCCGTGGACGTGGGCGATGCCCCAGGTATCGCGGGTGATCTGCACGCGCTGGGCCTGCTGCTGCCAGCGCTGCTGTTCGGCTTCGGTGGACGCCGCAGTGGCGGTCAGGGGCAGCAGGGCAAGCGCGCACAGCAGCGGTGCGAGATGGCCTGCAAGCCGCTTCATGAAGCGATGGGCTGACTGGCGCGGTGCGGGGTGTCGGGGCATGTCTGTCACACGGAAGAAGGGGCGCCTGCATGCTACAGCGCGGGGTGCGGCCGCTTGCGGGTCAAGGCGGGTAGGTCGGGGAGATGCGTGTGGCGACGACGCGTCCGCGCGACGCCGATGGTGCGGGCTGCCATGACAGGGCAGGTTGGATGTTGAAGAATCGATAGGGTCGGTGCTGCCGCCGGTCAGCTCGTGGGATGTTGGCAGTGGTCGAGCTGCGGAAGGTGGCGCTGTCGTATGGAAGCGGCCTTGTGGGAGCTGTTCATGGGCGCAGCCTGGTGAAGGCCGTTTTTTGGGAGCGGCTTCAGCCGCGAAGGGCTTTACCGGTAAAGCCTCTTCGCGGCTGAAGCCGCTCCCACAGGCGGCGCTACCACAATGCCGCTTGCACAAGCCGCTCCCACAACGTTGTTCCCCCATCGTGCTGGTGCGCAGCCCCGCAGCACCCATTGCGGTGCCATCATCGAGAGGTCCTCAAATGAAGCGACGCGATTTCCTCGCCACGGCCTCGGCCGGCGGCATCCTGGCCAGCCTGCCGCTGCGGGCCGCCCGCGCCAGGCGCAGCGATGTGCTGCGGGTGGCCATGATCGGCACCGGCCTGCGAGGGCAATCGCAGCTGGGACCGCTGCTCAGTCGCGAAGATGTGGAGCTGGTGGCCATTGCCGACACGCAGCGGGTGATGCTGGACAAGGCGCTGCGGATCATCGCCGATGCCGGCCGCCGCGCGCCGCGCGTGTATGGCGGCGACGGCGATACCGGCGCGTGGAAGCGGCTGATCGACGGGGGCGGCATCGATGCGGTTTTCATCTGCACGCCCTGGGAGTACCACGCGCCGATGGCCATCGCCGCCATGCAGGCCAGGATCGCGGTGGGCTGCGAGGTGGTGGCCGGCATCACCCTGCAGGACCATTGGGACGTGCTGCACGCCCAGCAGCGCAGCGGCACGCCCTACATGCTGCTGGAGAACGTCTGCTATCGGCGCGATGTGCTGGCGGTGCTGCAGATGGTGCGGGCCGGGTTGTTCGGGGAGTTGATCCATCTGCAGGCCGGCTACCAGCACGATCTGCGCGGGGTCAAGTTCAACTCGGGCAGCCCCGATGCGCCCTACGGCAGCGGTGTCGAGTACGGCGACAAGGGCTTTTCCGAGGCGCAGTGGCGCACCCAGCATTCGATCGACCGCAACGGCGAGCTGTATCCCAGTCATGGCATCGGCCCCTGCGCCATGTACGCCAACATTCACCGCGGCAACCGCTTCACCCATCTCAATGCGTTCTCGACCAAGGCGCGGGGACTGCACGACTACATCGTCCAGCACCCCAAGGGCGGGCCGCAGCATCCCAATGCCAAGGTCGGCTTCAAGCTGGGCGACGTGGTCACCACGACGCTGCGCTGCGAGAACGGCGAGACCATCCTGCTGCAGCACGACACCTCGCTGCCGAGGCCTTATTCCCTGGGCTTTCGCGTGCAGGGCACGCGCGGCCTGTGGATGGACGTGAACGATTCCATCCATATCGAAGGCGTCAGCCCGCCTCATGCCTGGCAGGACGCGCAGCCCTACCTGGACCAGTACGACCACCCGCTGTGGAAGCGTTACGCCGCGCAGGCGGCGGGCGCCGGCCACGGCGGCATGGACTGGTTCGTGATCCACGCCTTCATCGAGGCCTTGAAGGCGCAGGCGCCGATGCCCATCGACATCTATGACGCGGTGGCCTGGAGCGCGATCACGCCGCTCTCCGAGCAATCCATCGCCGAGGATTACAAGACTTTGGCATTCCCCGACTTCACTGCGGGGGCATGGAGGCAGCGCAAGCCGGTCTTTGCGCTGGGGCAGGCGTGGTGAGTGAGTAGTGGGAGCGAGCAGGTTGTAGCGCGGGTGGGTATGTGGCCTTGGATCGAGGAACGAGCGGAGAGGAACGAGAAACGAGTGAAAGCCGGAGGTGCGAGCTGTCAAACACTCGTTCCTCGTTCCTCTGCACTCGTTTCTCGGGATCCGCAACGCGCGTTAGCGGGAAGTGAGGCCCAAACACGCCCTTCACAGCATCGGCCGTCATTTCACGTGACAACGATCCCGCTATCACGTGCCGTTGCACGAAAGCTGCAGATGATGCGCGCTCACTTCAGGAGCGCACATGAGCATCGAGAAGAAAACGGCGGGCACGGTCAACGATCTGATCCAGATTGCACGCGACGGCAGCGATTTCTACACCGAGGCCGCCGGTAAGGTGGAGGACGCGGAACTGTCGGCGCTGTTCCGCCGCATTGCGACCACCAAGGACGAGATCGTCGCCAAGTTGAGCGCAGTGGTGGTGGCCTCGGGCGAGAAGCCGGCCGAGCACGGCACGGTGGTAGGGTCGATGCAGGAGTTCTATGGCAAGGTGCGCGCGGCCCTGGGCGACACCCAGTATGGCTACGTCGCTGAGCTGGAGGAATCCGAAGATCGTTTGCTCAAGGCCTTCAAGGAAGCCTCGGCCGAGTCCGAGTTGTCGGCTGCGGCCAAGGAGCAGGTGCTCGCGCTGCTGCCCAAGGTCCAGGAGACCCACAGCATCATGCGTGAGCGCAAGCACGCGATGAAGTAATCGCTTCCGTTTGATGAAATGGAAGAGGCCGGTCGAGCGGCCTTTTCTCTCTTCTGCGCCCAGCGGTCGCTGGGTGCGCTGCTCCTCCCGCATGCCGCTGTTCTGCCATCCCATGCCCGCCGCAGCGTCGGCGCGGCGACGGGTGGCGCGGTCCTGCGCGCGTGGGGCGAGACACTGTCTGGATCGAGCGCAAATGCACCAAAGGCCAACCATGTTCTTTCTACACGCCCTGGGCGCCAGCGCAGACGCTTGGAGCGAGGTGGTAGAGCACATCGATGGCCGCTATACCTGCATGCCGCTGGATCTTCCGGGCTTCGGCGCACAAGCGCTGGATGGGCGTACCGATACGACGGCGCTGACCGACTGGTTCTGCGATACGGTGCGACGGGTCGATCCGGTCAGCTGGATCGTGGTGGGCCATAGCATGGGCGGCAAGATCGCCACCGCGACGGCCTGGCGCGCCAGCCGCGGCGAGGTGGGACTGGCCGGTCTTGCCGGCGTGGTACTCCTGGCCGGCTCTCCGCCGGCACCCGAGCCGATGGATCCGGAGCGTCGCCGCACGATGCTGGGATGGGTGCAGGGTGAGTCCATTAGCCGCACGCATGCGGCCACCTTCGTGTCCGACAACGTCGCCGGCAGGCTGGGGGATGCCCAGTTCGAGCGCGCCGTGGCCGATGTGATGCGAAGCGATCCCGCCGCCTGGCGCGCCTGGCTGGAGACGGGCAGCAAGCAGGATCTGTCCACGCATGTTGGCGCCTTGCCTTATCCGGCCTGCGTGGTGGCCGGCCAGTGCGATGGCGACCTGGGGGCATCTGCGCAAGCCGAATTGAACCTGCCGCATTACCCGTTGGCCGGCGCTGTGACCACGCTTGCGCAGGCCGCGCACCTGCTGCCGCTCGAACGGCCGCAGGAGGTCGCAGCCCTGATCAACCGTTTGGCCGCCAGCGCGTTCACCCGCGCGCTTCCTGGCGAATTCCTTGGCGTGCTCAACGCAGCACGCACCGACCCGCGCATGCGTGCACGCCTGATCGCGCGCAACCTGCCGCCGGATGTGCAGGCGCCGGGTGCGTTGGACGCCGGCGCCTTGGCGGTACTGGCGGCCATCGCCGCGCGCGTGGTCGATGAGCCGGCGCGCGGGCAGGAGCTGGCCCGCCGCATCGATATCGGACTGGCCGCCGGCGAGGGCGACGGCTGGCGCTTTGCCGAACTGCCGCCGGACGGGCCGGCCTGGACGCAGGCCCTGGCGTGCCTGCAGACGCTGGCAGGGGACTTCTGCGCACTGCCGCCGCAGGCGCAGATCGCCTTGCTCAAGTCGGTGCAGGACGGCACGGCGGACCTGCCCGGCGACAGCCCCCTCAGCGGCAACCAATTGCGCCTGTGGTTTCAGGATGCATGCGCGCAGATCGCCCGCGTGTGGACCAGCTTGCCGGCCACGATGGCGGCCATGGGCTATGACGGCTTCTCGGTGTCGGTGGAGGGCGGCATCGCCCGCGGCTACGACCAGGTCGGGCAGGACCAGTCCGAGGCCTGGCAACTGAGAGGCCACCGAGCATGAGCGAGGCCAACAGTGCAGGGCGCGTGGATGCCGTGGTGGTGGGCAGCGGTGCCGGCGGCGGCCCCGTGGCCGCGCGCCTGGCAAGGGCGGGGCTGTCGGTTCTGGTGCTGGAAGCCGGTGCGGCACTCACACCGGCCGATCACCTGCCCGACGAGCTGGAAACCAACCTCTATTGGATGGAGGAGCGCCTCAGCGGCGGCGACACCCCGACCGCGTTCGGGCCAAACAACTCCGGCACTGGGGTAGGTGGCTCCACACTGCATTGGGGCGCCTTCTGCCCCAGGCCCGATCCACGCGACTTGCGGCTGAAAACCGAGTCCGGCGTCGGCGAGGACTGGCCGATCGCCCACGAGGAATTGCAGGGCTACATCCAGCAGGTCGAAGAGACCATCGGCGTGTCCGGTCCGCAGCATTATCCCTGGGACCCAGGCCGGCGTTATGGCTATGGGCCTGCCAAACGCAACGCGCCGGCACAGGCCATGGCGCGCGGCTGCGCGGCGCTTGGCCTGACCGCCACCGATGCGCCGGCCGCGCTGGTGACCGAGGAACGCCAGCAGCCTCACCTGGGCGTGCGCGGCGCCTGCGCCAACTGCGGCGCCTGCCACCAGGGCTGCTTCAACGCCTGCAAGTCCGGCTCGGACAACACCTGGATCCCGATGGCGCGCGCCCATGGCGCCAGGATTCTCGCGGGTGCCAGGATGGTGGACGTGGAGCGCGATCGCCACGGACGCATCGATGCGGTGCTGTACCGGATCGGCAGCCGCGTGCACCGCCAGGCCTGCGGGGCGCTGTTCCTCTGTGCGGGCGGCATCGAAACCCCGCGCCTGTTGCTCAACCTGGGCCTGGCCAACAGCAGCGGACAGGTCGGGCGCAACTTCATGGCGCACGTGGCCACGCAGGTCTGGGGGCGTTTCGACGCGCAGATGCGCATGAATCGCGGCTACCCGTCCTCGTTGATGACCGAGGACCTGCTGCGGCCGGCCGATGCCGACTTCAAAGGGGGCTACCTGGTGCAGAGCCTGGGTGTCCAGCCGGTGACGTTGGCCAATAGCCTGGTGCGCGGCGCCGGCCTGTGGGGCGCGCCGCTGGTGGCCAGGCTACGTGACTACAACCAGCTGGCCGGCATCGGCATCAATGGCGAGTGCCTGCCCGCGGACAACAACCGGCTGCTGCTGAGCGATGAGCGCGACGCCTTCGGAATACGCAAGGCGATGGTCAACTTCACCTACAACGCCAACGAGCGCGCACTGGACGCACATGCACAGCGCACCCTGACACGTATCTGGGAGGCGGCTGGCGCGCGCGAGATCTTCACGGTGGCGCGCTCGGCTCACACGCTGGGTACCTGCCGCATGGGCAGCGACCCGCGCCACGCGGTGGTCGACCACAGTGGCCGCAGCTTCGACATCGACAACCTCTACATCTGCGACAACTCCACCTTTCCCAGCGCGCTGGCCGCCAACCCGGCCCTGACCCAGATGGCCTTGGGACTGCGCACGGCAGAACACTTCCTCGCCGCTGCGGCATAGCGGCCTTCAGCTCAATCAACTTCGAAGGAGAACGACATGGACCTTGGCATCAACGGCAAAATCGCGCTCATCAGCGGCGCCGATTCCGGAATGGGCAAGGAGACCGCCAGGCTGCTGCTGCAGGCGGGCGTGCGCGTGGCCATCACCGACCTGCCGGACCGCACCCTTCCACAGGCGCTGGAGGAGCTCTCCGGACTAGGCCGGGTGATCGTAGTCAGCGGCGACGTCACCCGCGACGAGGACGTCCAGCGCATCTGGGCTGAGGTGCGCCAGCAGCTCGGGGACCCGGACATCTATGTCAATGCCGCCGGCGTGACCGGCGCGACCGGCGACTTCCTGGAGGTCTCCGACCAGGGCTGGCTGGAGACCCTGGACATCAACCTGATGGGCGCGGTGCGCATGTGCCGGCAGGCCATCCCCGCGATGCGGCGCCAGGGCTGGGGCCGCATCGTGATGTTCGCCTCGGAGGACGCGGTGCAGCCCTACGTAGACGAACTGCCGTACTGCGCTTCCAAGGCCGGCATCCTGAGCCTGGCCAAGGGACTGTCCAAGGCCTACGGCGGCGACAACGTGCTGGTCAATACGGTCTCGCCGGCCTTCATCCATACGCCGATGACCGACGCCATGATGGAAAAACGCGCCAAGGAAAAGGGCATGAGCTTCGAGCAGGCCGTGGACACGTTCCTGGATGAGGAGCGCCCGGGCATGACGCTCAAGCGTCGCGGCAGGCCTGAGGAGGTCGCAGCCGCTGTCGCCTTCCTGTGCTCGGAGCGCGCCAGCTTCATCAATGGCGCGGGAATACGGGTGGATTCGGGCTCGGTGTTTACGATTTCGGGCTAGTCCCGGCGCGGACGAATCGAAATGCCCTCGCCTGCGTGAGCGGGCGAGGGGAGGAATAACCGATTGGAGACTCTGAACGGTCGTTCGTGTTCGCTTGCGAGATCCTCTGTCAGTCGCTTCAATGCCCTGACCTTTCCCGTGTCGCCCATTGCGCATTTCAGATAGCGGGTCTGCGCCACGATTGGGTAGTTTGCAAGTTATCCCGTGGGAGCGGCTTCAGCCGCGAATGGCTTTCTCGGTAAAGCTTCTTCGCGGCTGAAGCCGCTCCCACTAGTTTCTACTTTTTTATCCCAGGGATCGCTACGGAGGCTGGCGGCAAGGTCCGTCGGGATCAGCCTTCATCGCTGCTGGTGGCGACCGCTGTCTGGCGCACTGCCATCGCATGAGATCTGCTCAGCCAGCGTGGCCATCGCCATGATGTGTGCCAGATGGCTCAGGCCTTGCGGGGTGTTGCCCAGAAACGCCTGCGTGTGCGGATCGACCATCTCGCTCAGCACGCCATTGCAATGCTCGAGCGAGCGATGCAGGCGGTCGAGCCGGCGCCGCGACTCCTCGACGTCTCCCAGGCGCGCGACCGCCTCGGCCATCCAGTAGGAGCAGGCGAGGAAGCAGCCCTCCTCGTCCTGCATGCCCGAATACCGGTAATGGAACGGCCCTGCGCCAAGCTCGCGGTCGATCGCCTCGACCGTCTTGCGCAGATGATCCCGTCCATCGAAATCGAAGCGCACCGCCAGGGCAACCGATGCGTCCAGCAGGTCGCTGCCGGGATACATGACGAAGGCTTGCTTGGACTCGGACCAGCATTCGGCCTCGATCCATGCGCGGATGCGATCGCGCTCGCGGCTCCACCGGTCACGGCAGGTGGTCGGCAGCTGCCCCTCGTCGGCCAATTGCACCGCGCGGTTCAGGGCCTGCCAGCAGCTGATCTTGGACATCGTGTAATGGCGCAGCTGCTCGAGCTCCCAGATGCCCGAGTCCGGCAACCGCCAGCGCTCGGCGCACTCATCGGCGATGCGCGAGAGCAGCTCGGCGCTGGCGCCGTCCAGGATGTTGCCGTGACCGACGAAGCACCAGGCGGTTTCGAAGATGTCCCCGTAGATGCCGTGCTGGTGTTGCTCGCCGGCCAGGTTGCCGTGTACCACCGGCTGGGAGCCGCGGTAGCCCTGCACGCGTCTGACCTCCACCTGCGGCACCAGCTCGCCGTCCAGCGTGAACACGACCCGGCTGCCGTGGCGTCGCAGCTGCTTGATCAGCCAGGTGAAGGCTGCCTTGGATTCGGCTTCCAGCCCCGCGGCGAGAAACGCCTGGATCGTATAGCCCGCGTCGCGGACCCAGGCATAGCGGTAGTCGAAGTTCTTGCGGCCGCCGATCCGCTCAGGCAGCGAGGTCGTCGCCGCGGCGGCGATGGCGCCGGAAGGGGAGTACAGCAGCAGCTTTAAGGCCAGGGCGCTGCGCACGAAGGCCGAGCGCTGCTCGCCTGCGAACTTCACGTTCTTGCTCCAGGCGCGCCATTCGCGGTCGGTCAGGTCGATGCGGCCATCGATCTCCTCGATGCTCGGCGCGACCAGTGGCTCGTCCTCGCCGACGACCAGGGCGATGATGGCACGCTCACCGGCCTTGACTGTTACCTGCCCATGGACGCAGGCATCGGTCCACTCGCACCGGATCGAATCGCTGTGGATGATCAGGCCGAGCAGGCGCTGTACGTGGAAGACCTTGTGTCGGCCTACGGTCGAGTAGTACGGGTTGGCGGTCAGCGCCCGTGAACTGGGCTTCATGACGATCTCAAACCGCATCCGGCCCTCCAGGCCCTCGATGCGGCGCGCAAGTTCGGACCACGGCAAGCGGCCCGCGTTGCCGCTATTGAGGGATTCGACCAGGACCGCGCGGGCGTGGTCGGTGATGAACACCGTCTCCAGTACGTTGCTGTCGCGCCGGTAACGGCGCTGCATCCGAAAAGGCTCGGTGGGACGGATCGAGAAGTAGCCACCCTGTTCCGCATCGAGCAGTCGATCGAATAGCGGCGGGCTGTCCATGTTCGGCGCGCACCACCAGTCGATCGCCCCGTCCAGTCCGGACAGCGCCACCGAGCGTCCTTCGCCCAGGGCGCCGTAATGCTCGATCGGCAGGACACCGTCGCGCCGCTCTGCCGTCTCGCACTGGCCGGTGGCCGAGCTTGCGTGATGTCCCATGATTGCCTGGCCTTGGTTCAACGGAAGAAGGGCGGACGTGCGTTTCGGCATGCGCGATGCCACGTCCGGCGCTGTGCTCTCAAGCTAGCAACGGACAGGCCAGAGGTCGTGAAGGGGCGCTCGTTCTCGCGTGTCCATCGCTGGAGGAAGCGGCCAGCCGCCGGTGTGAATACGGCGTGGGTGGAACTTGGACTCGCACCCAGCACAATGGCCGCGCCCATTGACCAGGACCCGCCGTGACGAGCGACCAGACCCGAGGTTTCCAGCCGCCCGCCATTCGCAACGCGGCGTATCAAGACAGTCTCGACATGAACCGGTCGGACATCTTCTTCAGCGCGGTGCAGACCACGCGCATGCCGATGATCATCACCGACCCGCATCAGCCGGATAATCCGATCATCTTCGCCAACCGCGCCTTCATCGAAATGACCGGCTATGCGCTGGACGAGCTGGTGGGACGCAACTGCCGCTTCCTGCAGGGCCCGGAGACCAACCGCGATGCCATCGCCGAGGTCAGGGAAGCCATCCACGAGCACCGCGACGCCGCGGTGGAGGTGCTGAACTACCGAAAGGACGGCTCCTCGTTCTGGAATGCGCTGTTCGTCTCGCCGGTCTTCAACGAGAAGGGCGAGCTGGTCTATTTCTTCGGTTCGCAGCTGGATGTCTCGCGCCGCCGCGATGCCGAGGATTCGTTGCGCCAGGCGCAGAAGATGGAGGCGCTGGGCCAGCTGACCGGCGGCATCGCGCACGATTTCAACAACCTGCTGCAGGTCATGTCCGGCTACCTGGAGGTCATCCTGAGCGCTTCGGGCGAGGAGGCCAGCGGCTCGCCGCTGATCCATCGCGCCGCCACCAATGCCCACGCCGCCGCAGGCAAGGCCGCCACGCTCACCCAGCAGCTGCTGGCCTTCTCGCGCCGACAGAAGCTGGAAGGGCGCACGCTCAACCTCAACGGCCTGGTGTCCTCGATGGTGGAAATGGCGGGCAAGACGCTGGGGGGCGATGTGGCCCTGAAGACCGACCTGGCCGAGGGCCTGTGGAACTGCAGAGTCGATCCGACCCAGGCCGAGGTAGCCTTGCTCAACCTGCTGATCAACGCACGCGACGCTTTGCAAGGCCGGGACGACCGCCAGGTGACGCTGACCACCAAGAACGTGGACGTCAGCGAGTCTTCGCCCACGCATTACGACCAGTTGCCCCCCGGACGTTTCGTCATGGTCTGTGTGGCCGACAACGGGCACGGCATGTCGCAGGAAGTGCAGGGCCGGGTGCTGGACCCCTTCTTCACCACCAAGGAAGAAGGCAAGGGCACCGGCCTGGGGCTGTCGATGGTCTATGGCTTCGCCAAGCAGTCCGGCGGTACGGTGCGCATCCACTCCAAGGAGGACCAGGGCACCCGGGTCTGCCTGTATTTCCCGGCAACGGATGACGTCGCCAGTCGTGTGGCGCCGAGCAAGCGAGTGATGGACCAGGGGGGCTCCGAGCGTGTGTTGATCGTTGAGGACCGCGAGGACGTGGCCGCACTGGTGGAGATGCTGCTGGGCAATGCCGGCTACGACACGGTCACCGTCAACAACGGCAAGGCGGCGCTGGCGGCGATCGAGGAGGGCGGGCAGTTCAACCTGCTGTTCACCGACCTGATCATGCCGGGCGGCATGAACGGCGTGGTCCTGGCGCGCGAAGTCCGTCGGCGGATGCCGAAGATCAAGATCCTCCTGACAACCGGATACGCCGAGGCGAGCCTGGAGCGCACCGATGCCGGCGGCAACGAGTTCGATGTGTTGAACAAGCCCTACACCACGGCGCAGCTGCTGAGGAAGGTGAGGGTGGTCTTGAATGGACCCACTGGTGTGGGGTGAGCCGTGTCAGGGCCGGGGCGCGGAATCGCGCCACCGGCTGCGCGATGGTCGGCTCGAAAGGAGGAGGCTTTGGCCGACTCGCCTCGAATCGGACTGAGTGCGAGCAGGCAATGTAGCGCGGGCCCTAGAAACGATTTGAGGGCGAGCTCTTCAGGTAAAAGCGACCTATGCTGGCGTAGCGCATGTGGCAACAGCTCATCTGGGAGCAGCCTGTGGGGAAGCTAATATGAGACAGAAAGTTTGGGAGCGGCTTCAGTCGCGACGGGGCTTTCATAAAAAGTCCCTTCGCGGTCGACGCCGCTTCCACAAGTTGTCATTGGCTTACTTGAGCTTCCAACGGCATTATGGTGCCGCCAGCCCTTGTTCAGATTGCAGTATCTAGATACTTCGAGGACAGCATCCCCACGCGCAGCTGATGCTCCCGCAGCGCCGCGTTGAGCCGGGTCAGGATCTGCGGATCCGCCTGTTCCAGCGTCTGCGCTAATTCGGTCTTGCTGGCGGCGTTCATGACCTCATCCAGCGTGCCCATCAGCGTCGACGCTGCTGGGGTAGGGCTGCCTTCCAGGTTCCACAGCTCGGTCTGCCTGGCGCTGACGGCCTCGAAGATCGTCTTCGCACCGGCCGGCCAGCCCTGCCAATCCCCGTGTTCGGGCCCAAGAATTTCGAGAGGTGAGGTTGAGGTATTCATGCCGGTAGTTACGCATGGCCCGCATCTGCACGGTGTGAGCAATGCAGTGCCACGGAGTTGCACTTCGAGAAATCGGAGGGTCGCTGATCACATACGATCAGCGACACTCCCTACGTTCGAACGGGAAAGCGGCGCGGGCCGCTGTCAACGCGCCCGGGCGAGGCCTGGCGGATGAGCACCGTGGCGATATGAGGTGGTCCTGACCATGCTTTCTCTGAAACAGGCAGCAATAGACTAGGCCTTGTTCGCCTTGCTGCGCGGGGCTGACTTTCTCGTCGTCTTCTTTGCTGATGTCTTGGCCGACTTCTTGGCTGCCTTTTTGGTCGACTTCTTGGTCGCTTTTTTGGCCACCTTTTGGGTCGTCTTCTTTGCAGCCCGCTTGGTCACCTTCTTTGCTGCTTTCTTGACCGTCTTCTTGGTCGCCTTCTTGGCGGTCTTCTTCGCAGCCTTCTTGGTCGTCTTCTTCGCGGACTTCTTGGCCACCGCCATGTTGTCCACCAGGTTCGGGTAGGGCCGGCCGGCCTTCTTCGCCCTGGCTTTGGCTTGCGACTTCTGCCCGCTGGACAGCTTCTTGGCCGTCGACTTCTTCGCGGGGCTGGGCTTCTTCCAGGGCGCTTTGGTTGCTTTCTTCGTAGTCGCCATCTTACTTCTCCTCTGCCTTGCGCATGCGTTGATCGATCCGCTCGGCCCAGCGTTTGCCGGCGTCGCCGCCCCAGAGCTGCCAGGCGATGTAGCCCGCAGATGGATCGCTTCGGTTGGCCCAGCCCTTGCCCTGCTTGTCGACCTCGTGCCGGGCGAAATAGGACACCATGCGCCGCACCGTGGCCGGCGACAGGGTGGTCTGCGCGGCGAGATCGCGCGCACGGGCCACGCCCACGGCAGTGCCGCCTTTTCCATGTGCTTCCCGCAGCTTCAGGCCGCGGCTGGCTGCCTGTGCTGCACCCTTGGGCGGAGTGAAATCGATCGCGTCGTAACGACTGGAGCGGGCCATGCCGACTCTCCTGGGGACCAGCCGCGAGTCTGCGAACGGATCTGCCGACATGGCGTGAAAGGCGCAAGCGTGCTTTCGGCGTTGGTCCACTTCCTCGCGTCGCTTTCGCCCGGTGTCGCTGCGTCGATCGGCCGTGCGATGCGCACCCGATCATCTTGTGCGGTTCGGCCACTCAACGCACCAAAGGAGGAGTCGACCTCCCCGACACGGCTGGCGCGCACGTGTCCAGCCA
>Ga0209257_1001985_pt1 | contig 22000 bp, 8 predicted proteins | sample AraplaCvi_mCL_r2_FD_184277 | JGI IMG/M metagenome (GOLD analysis project Ga0209257, IMG submission 184277) | Arabidopsis root microbial communities from North Carolina, USA - plate scrape MF_Cvi_mCL_r2 (SPAdes) (version 2) | ecosystem: Host-associated > Plants > Roots > Endosphere | place: USA...
GGCAACGCCTTGAACGCGTCATCCAGCGAGATGTTCGCGGCATGGAGCCACAGTGCCAGAAAGACAACGCTTCCGGCGACAGCCGTGCTGACGGGCACCGCAATCATTCTTGCGGCCCAGTTCCAGGTACTCATTTCCACACCTGACCTTCCTTGAGCGGGTGGTTCATGGCCAAGTTCTGCATGCCTGATGGTCCGCATGAAGCGTCGTACTCGAAACCCTTGGTACGCATTCCTCCCGGACGGATGGACGCTCCGCTTGCCGACAGCCTGTCACGCGCGGCGCCTATAGCATGAATTATTTTTCAGAATCTCAACCCCGTCAACCAATACGGTGCAACGCTTGGCGTTGGCGGCAGGCATCAGCTTGCCGAGCAACGGACCGAGCGAGGTGTAGAAGGTCCCGCTGCAGGTCGAGTCCTTCTCAAACGGTAGCGCATGGCCATCCGCGGCAGCTGCGATATGGCACTCAGACACCAGACTCCCAGGCAGCACCGCGATGGGTGCGCTCTGCATTGTGGCCGTGTCCGGGATAAGTTTGGCGCTCATCACCATCTGAGCTGCACCGATTTGCGCAGCCTCCGACAAGATGGAAGCTATATTGGGATAGATATCATTGTCCGAGCGAGTCATTGGCCACCCGGTGAATTGTTGAAAGCGATGATTTCGGGTCGCCCCCCGTTATCACCTTCTGCCGAGAGCTGCGCCCCCTGGCCGGTAAGGGAGCCAGCGATTTCGCACGCACGTTGTTCCTGGCCCACCGGCGTGTGAGGTTGTACCCAACCGACATTGATGATTGGATCTTTTACTTTGCAAATTTCGAAACCCTTGAAGAGGCTCCTACTCGGGCCAAACAATCTCTTCGGCATTCATCCAGTGGAGTCTGCCGGGCATCTCTAGAGGTTTAACGAAGAAGTCCTCTACCGCATGCCATGCGGTCAGGGGTGAGACCAAGGAGCCAAGAGGAACGAACCGGTCGTCACCGACATCCACAATTGTGTTCATCTCATCCTTGCTTCCAATGGAGTAGTAGGCCTTCCTCGCCCTAGCAAGATCGTATCGAATAGACATTCGACCCTTTCCGTCATGCAGAACCACGAGGACTGCAAGTGAAAGTCCATCTTCTATGTAGCTAAAGACGCAATCTCCGCCGCCCCTGCTCCACTCCGCGGCGGAATAGTTCAGGAAGCCTTCCGCGTACTCGGAAAGCTCGGGGGACCGATCCACTTCACGACCAAGAAATATACAATTAAATTCTGACATCTGCTTTACTCACTAGCGGGGTGCATGCGGGAGTTCAACGTAATTGCATTGCCATCCTTCATAACGATGTGAAGCGCATCAACCTTCGTGTGGAGAGCGCTGGGAAACAGGTTAAACCTGACAGCTAAGAAAGCTCCTGCTCGCCGGGAGAGACTTCGCCACGATCCGAAACTTGGATTAGTCACGATGATTTCGGTCACCATAGGCCCAGGATCTTCAAGTCGCAGAGAAGCTCAGATGCCCCGTCGGCATCAAGGAGTTGATGGATCCCGTTCTCTCCAACACCATCGAGAAGCTTCGCAGCGCGAGACAGCTGAAGCTCGCGTATTTTTGGCGGCTCTCGTCCGGCTGCAGAGATAAGGCAAACAACTTCGAGCATTAGGTTCTCAATGTCGGAGTCGATTACCCCGTCAAGCTGGTCACGTGCAAAGCCTGCCGACGTCTCGCCTTCAATCCAACCACGAGTTCCCATTGCTTTGACCCTGCAATACTCATACGCCAGTCCCAAGAACTCATCTCGCAACTGGGCGTATCCATAACGATTACTTTCCACGCTCTAGTTCCTCGGGGGACAGTCTTCTGCAACGTCCTGCAGCGATTCAATGGTGAGGGTGCCACCGGTCTTGATGTCGATCCGGTCGGCGGTTGCGGTGGCGCCGCGCAGGGTGGTGTCACCCTCCGTAATGCGCGTAGCGTGAAGACACACAGCAGTGCCAGTTCAGTTGCTCACCTTGCAATTTCCACCATCTGACCGCCTTGTTGGAATTCAGCCTTCAGGCATTGGACCTACGAACCTTAGTCCATGCTCGTCCCTGACTGCATAAAGAGTTTCGAACTGGAATGACAGGATGAACTTGAATGGCTGCGACGCCGCATAGCGACGGGCAAATTCAGAGATGTCCTTCCAACTCTCATGAAGGCTATCTGCTCGATAGTGAAAGGACCCCCGGACGCCAACGCGCCAATCCACTTGCACTACGTCGACCAGCACTTCTTCAGGTGAAGCGTCATATCGGAACATGAACCGGCAATGAGATCTGTTGAAAAAGCCAGAAGCGCCACCGTCGATGGGCTCCATGTGGGTGTCCATGGGCACTAAAGTGCTTGAGATGCCTTGAATGCTCGCACCAGTCTCGATCTCAATCCACATTGTAAGACTCACTGGCCAACCTTTATCACGTTGGCCTCTCCACTTTTCATGATGCAGACCGCCCTATGGCTTGGGACCGGATTAGCACGAAGAGCTCCTTCCAGCTGCGAGATGGTGATCACAGAATCCTGTAAGTTCACCACGATAGTGGGCGTCTACTTCTCTACTTTTATCTCGAATCGTCTTGAGGACAGAGATCGGACTATTGGTGATTGGGGAGAAGACATCGGCGATCTGCCCGTCAATTTTCAGACCGGAATTGGCTTTATTTCTCTTGGAATTGGGCAATTGCTCAACATCTTCATCGAACTTTGCGAGCGTCATTGCCGCCTCGCTCTGTCGATCAATCGCGCGTACATGATCCGGAGGCGTTCCTTGGCAGGCTACGCTGGTGGCGAAGTTTTTTCAGCCAACAGCCTCAGTGCAGCCCCGACCTCCGCCTCCAATCTATTCTCATCGAGCTCGCCAACCTCATGAGGATCTTGTCCGGGAACACCTCAGCCCCGACCAACTACTCGTCCAGGCGATGCTCCTCTTCCTTCTTCTTTGCCAGATCGATCGCGTCCAGCCAGTCCTTCCACATGGCGGGATCATTGGGAGTACCGTCACCCCACAGGAAGCTCGAGATCGAGCTCATTACATCAGAGAGGGAGTCGGCGCCGCCGCCCCTGTCGTAGTACCTTTGAAGGAAAATTACCATCGCTCTATATCCAATCTCGGTGGTAATTGGATCTCTGTTGTTTAGCATTGCAACGGTCGCTTTCTTTGAAGTGGCTTAACAGGAGAAGAATGACCTGTGTCTGGATGATAGACCACGGGAGTCTTGGTTACGCCAACGTAACGCACAGCTCCCCCCTGACACCTACCCATACTCGTGATCCATCAGGCCTTTGATGCTTGCATCTGCAGCTGCGCCGACTTGGGCAAGTCTGACTAAGGCGATGGAAGCGACACGGCGAACGTAACTCGCTCGAGGCGCTCTCCCTCGAGGAAGCCATCGATAACAAGGGGCTAGCAATTCACCTCGTCCGGAGCATGGTCCCGCCTGTCTGGAAGGGCCGATTCGAGCATCTCTACGTCCAAATCTCTTGACCCTCTCGAGTGATCCAGACGATCCCCGCTGGGGCGTTTACCAGGAACCATAGCCCCATGTCTGCCTCCAGCTCGCCCTTGCTGTTTGGCCAAGCGCGCCGCAGAACCTGCAGCTGGTGATCCACGTCACCGGCGATATATTCGCCGTCCAAGGCAAGCCGAATCTGCCCTTTACAGAGGAGAGACCTCAGTAACAGCAAGAATATATCAGTCTGCTCTTGGTAATTTATCTTTGCATCAGAACGTTCGACATCAAGGGACTGCCAAAGAGAGCCCATTGAGTAGCCTCGAGAGTGGCTGAGAACGGAATCGAAGATTTCGTCATTATTCATTTAAACTTCATCTCCACGGATCGTCCGTTGTTAATGGACGGGTTAACGATATCGATTGTCCAAGCCGACCCATTCGCATTCTTCGACGTAGAAAAATCGCGTAGCCGCAACGTGGTCCCACCGGGGGTCGATATCACGTACAACTGCCCTTTTCCACGGATGTTTCGAACTGGTGGCATCGCGCCCACCCCCCAAGGCTCTGGAAGTATGCCATCACATCGGCGGCGGAGGCCCCCTCGAAGACGGGTGCTCCGGTACTTACCATAGGGTCGGCCTTCAGCAGCGTGCCACCCAAGTCTGGTGGAGTGGCTCTGGCTGCAGTTGGACTGCCGGCTACCATCGGTGAATATAGTGAACCGGTTGGTTTATCCCCGCGACACGTCACCCCCTTTCATCGGAATCTAAACAGAGTGATAACCTTCCTCAATTAACCTGGCTATGCCCCAGAAGCAAGAAATCCCAGCGAGAATCCGACTGTCTTCAAGTCGGCCACCAATTGCTCCACCTCTTCCAGCGGCATAGCCTGCACTTCATCATCAAAACCAGGCCGTCCCATCAGGCCATGCATCTGGCGCCTATGATAATCGGCTAGGTCAGGATACCAATCACCGACCATGACCAAGCTAAGTAGCTCAAGCATGAAATACTCGGAAGGTGAATCATAAGCTCCGTCGAACTCTGCATGAGACCAGGAGCACACTTGACGATGGGTCCAGCCGGATGAGGAGCCGCCGGCGCACCCCCGCCAGTACGTGGAAAGCAGCATCGCCTTTATTTCGCTATAGACAGTACGCTCATTCACATTCAGGGTGCCTTGGGGTTGCGAGGGCAAAGCATTACGATGTTGTTGTTTTTTACTTCAACCTGTCGACTTGAAAACACCATTGTCCCGAGCGCGGTGTAGAAGGTCTTTCTATAGGCCGCGTCCTTCTCGAACGCAGACTCGACCAGCACACAGAAAACCCATAGGCACAAGCAAGAGAACCGAAGGATGTTCTGCTTGGTCGCTTTCATCGTCTCCCGAGTTCAGCGCCAATGGCTGCAGTTTGTTGGAACCACGTTGCTCACGTCACGTACTACTCCACACCTGAATCAGAACTCCCAGCTAGGCCACACCTCGTCGGCTATCCCGTAGCCAGGCAGTTGGACAGGCAAGGTCTGGCCGAAAGAGCCTCTTCGATTGGGCCGAAGCGGCAGTGAATCTTCCTGCCGTTCCGTTCGATCGCCATCACGCACTCGGCTTAGAACGCCCAGCGAGGCAAAAGAGAATGCACTTTCCTCCGTCATTGCCGACGAGACTGATGGGAAAGCTCTCTTCGCCTGGCTCAAACGCGATCTCAACCTTCAAGTCTTGATTCTCGAAACTGCGAAGTTCCTCAATCAAACCTCGGACCGTCTTCCCTCTGCTCTCCCATCCATTAACGGACACTATTACCAGTCTCCAAACTTATTCATATTTGCGTCGAATGTAACGATGCGAGGTGGTTTGTTTCAAGGCCTTTAACGGAGGAGGCCACCTCCCAGGCACCGCCATTGTGCCCGTCAAGGTCTCTTGTGATGTACAGAGATCCGCTTCGGAATAACGATTGACGTTGTGCACCGTCTCGCTTACCCGCTGATACCCGAGAGCCTTCGCAGCCTCAGTGGCTTACTTGTTTGCAGCATAGACAGCGCCAACATGTGACCTCGTAGTCAGTCAGCATCCACCGGCCATTCGAGTCCTTCACTGAACTTTCCATGCCAGAACCGGCGCGAGTACTCGTCGTCCCGATCCATGTGGTAAACAAGGCCGTCAAGCCTGTCCCCCAAAGGAAAGTCAAACTTGTACTTCGCGGTAGACAGATTATCGAGCAAGCATCGAAGCTCGTCGAACTTCAAGCCTGCGCCTTCGTAACTGGAGGATCCGATTTCCTTGATCAGCTCCTCCGCTCGCGCCTCACATGAAATCAACGCGCGCCGAATATTGCCACTGACTCTCCTGTACTCATCAAGATCTTGTTCAACTCCGCACCATAGATCCATCATTTTTTCCTCACCGGCTGTACATGGCCGATCTGACCTGTAGTTGGGTTGTATATTACTTCCAATCCCGCGCCTTCGTACTTGAAGTAGCCGGGTGCTCCACGGGGGTCAGGTGTCACCTTAGGATTACTTCCGAACACCTCTTTTACCTGAACGAATGGAGCAGGCCGGCCTTGGGCCCACAACCTTTCATAGTAGGACTTGCTGATCTTCAGTCCATCGACATGGTAGAAGCCATCCTTTAGCTCGATTTGATTCGGTGGCTTTTCCGGCGCAGTTGATGTTTTACCTACTGTTGTAGGCTGACCCTGCGCGCCTTTTCCAAAGCCACCATTCTCGGAGCTGATATTTAGGATGCCGGACACCTTTCGCGCGGCCACCTTGAGCAGGCCAAATGCGAGGACCTGACCTGTTTCTGTCGACCACCATCCATTGTCGTTTACGGACTGCTGCACGGAGCCTGTCCACTGCGCTAGCCCTGCGACGGTGTACTCCTGCGGCAGGATGTAGACAGGCTGCAGCCCACCGTTTTCGAAGATCAATCCTCGGTAAATTGCGCCATCTGGAGAGTGAGCGAAGTTCCCCAACTCATTTGCGCTGCGCGACTGATCGTCCTGAATCCCCAGCGATTTTCCCAGCAAGCTGTACCGATACTCGGTTGCCGCCGTGACGTAGGAATTGCATGCTTTGCTCGAGGGGGCGATAGCGCAGGTACTGCGTAGATCCATGTCCTGCTGTTGGGACAGCTTCCTTGCATCCTCTCGAACCAACTGCTCACATGCGGTGTCTCCCGAGCAATCGCTCAGTTGCTTAGTAATCTGGTCAGCCTGGCGGGCTGTTAGGAAGTTGTTCTCAACCGAGTTCTTTGCCAAGGCTGCCCCAAGGGCCACTCCAGCCAGTCCTTGCCCGTCTGAGGCACCGGCAAGCGCACCTACCGCTTGGGAAAGTGCGAGGATCGTCTGCTTCTGCTGCTCATCCAAGGCGCCAAGGTTGCCGTCGTAAAGAGCATCGGTAAGGAACTTGGCCGCCAGCTCACCCCCTGCTGCCGCCAATGCACCATTACCCGCCGCTGCGCCGTTGGCTTCAGCCAACAGTGCTCCCAGCAAGGCATGCGAGATCAACTGCAGCGTAGCGTCCGGATCTTTGCCATGGTTCGGGTCGAACTGGCTACCAATGAAGTTGGCTGCGTAAGGCGCAAGGGCGTTGGCCGCCACCTGGCCCCCACCCTGCCCGGCAACGCCGCCGACGATGGCCGTGGTCACCGCATCCAGCGCCCGGCTGTATGAGCCGCCCGTAGTCCACTTCTGCGCGTCCCTGTAGTCTTCTCGGGTGGACAGGATCTCTCGTTGCGCTTCCGGGCTCTTCGCAGCGAACTTGTCCCTGTCCGCATCGCTCGGCAGGGACGCCAGGTACGCGTCAGTTGCAGCTTTGGTCTTGGCTGCGGCAACATCCCCCGCGATCTGTTTGCTGGTGGACACCACCGTCCCCGCAGCCGACGACATCGCCTGCTGCTCCTGCATCAGCTTCTGTAAATCGGGCAGAGTGCTGATCGCCTCATGTGCCTTGCTGGCATCCGTATTGACGCCCAGCTCTTCAGCCGTGACCTTTTTTCCACCGATGGTGATGTTGCCCTCGGTCAACGTCGCGTAGGTCGTGGAGCTGTCGCTGCCGCTGCTTGTCATCGGCACGCCACCACTGAAGTTGGTGCCGTCCGCGCTGCCAAACTTGCCACCGGCCACGTTGGTGCCGATGTCCTTCAACTGACCGGCGGCATTCTTGTCGGCGCCTTCACCGGTGCCCTTGTTCCCAAACCCACCGCTGATGCTTGCCGAGCTGGCGCGGTAGTCCATCTCGTTCTTGAGGTCGGTGAAGGTCAAGCTCTGCGCGGTCAGCTCGCTGTTGGCAGCGTTGGTGCTGGCAATGGCGCCGCCCACCAGGTTCACGTGTCCGGCGTCGACGTGGTAGCCGCCATCGCCCGCAAACAGCCCGGATTGCTGGCCAACGCCCTTGTAGCTGCCGTTGGCTTTGCCCGCACTGGCATAGCCGCTGGCGTCCCACGCGGTGCCGACCGACACCTGCACGCGCCCGCCCACCTGGCTGTCCTTGGACATGCTTTCGGCAACGTCCTGCAGCGATTCAATGGTCAGCGTGCCGCCAGTCTTGACGTCGATGCGGTCCGCGGTTGCGGTGGCGCCGCGCAGGGTGGTGTCACCCTCGGCCTTGAGCGAGATGTTCTGGCCGGTCAGGGTGGTGTTCTGCCAGGTGCTGCTGTCGGCGTTGGACTTGCTGCTGCCCACGCTGGCTTCGGCGTACACGTACACGCCGGTCTGCGCGCCAACCGATACGCCCACGCCCACTTCGGCGCCTGCGTTGTTGCTCCTGCTCTTGTCCTGCAGGTGCGCCTTGCCTGCTTCGAGCAGGATATCGCCGGCCGAATCCAGCGCCAGCGTGTTGCCGGCGCTGAGGTTGCCCTGCACCACGTGGATGTCGCCGCTGGTGCTGGTAAGGTTGACGTTGCCGCCACCCTGGATGGTGGAGCCACGCGAGACGGTGCTGCTGCCCTCGGCACTGCTGCTGGAGGACTTGAAGCCAATGCCCGCTTCGGCGCTGAACAGCGAGCCGCTGCCAGCGCCGCCGGCGGCCGCCGAGATTGCGCTGGCCGCCTGGTAGGCATTGGCACCGGCCGCCATGCCCTGCATGGCCTGCAGGCGCCCGTCCGACTGGCGTGCCGAATCCACGTTGTTGATCAGGTCGATGAAGGGCGACTTGATCCGCGCGAACACGCCAATCTTCAGGTCCTTGTCGCTCTGCGAGTTATGGCCGCTCTCATCTGCGGTGAGCAGCTCGATCTCGGCGGCAGTGATGTTCACGTCCTGCGCGGCCACCACGTTGCTGGCGATCTGGGTGTACTTGCCGCCTGCACCCAGGTTGACGTTGCCACCCAGGCTGCCGATGGTGCTGGCGACCTGAGAGACCATGCCGCTGTCGTCCTCGTGCTGCTGGCGGTGCCAGCCCGCGAACTTCTCGGTGTCGGAGATCTGCACCGTGCCGATGGCCTTGCTGTCGGCGGTGTTGGCGTTGCTCACCGTGTCCTGGCCGCTCTGCACGGTGAGGTTGCCGGCGGCGCGGATGGTGACGTCCTTCTCGGCGGCGATGTTCGCCGCGGTGAGGCTGATGTCGCCTTCGGTGGTGGCCATGCGCACGCCGCCGCCCACCGACAGCTGGGTGCCGGTGATGGTGTCGCTCTGGCCGGTGCCGTCGCTGCGCGAGTTGTTGGTGCCGAACGGCAGGCCGCTGGTGTTGTTGGCGAAGCCCCAGCCCTTGCCGGCACTCTGGCTGGTGCTGGATTCGGTGTTGTGCGCGACGTCGAAGACGATGTCCTTGGTAGCCAGCAGCAGCGCGTCGCCTTCTGCCGAGAGCTGCGCGCCCTGGCTGGTGATCGAGCCGCCATTGGCGGTCAGGGTCATGTCCCCGCCCGCACTCAGCTGGGCCACGCGGGCGTCGCTGGTGGAGTCGGTCTGGTTGCCGCTGGAGCGCTGGCTGCCGCCGGTGACCACCACCGAGGTGGTGGCCGCACGCACGCCGGAGGCGGTGCCTTCGGCATTGCGGGTGATGTCGCCCATGATCGAACCACTGTCGGCCATGCCGTCGGTGGTGGAATCGCGGGCGCTGCGGTAGGCCTTGGTGGGGTCGTAGGTGACGCCCATCGAGAAGCCGCTGGACTTGCTGGACTGGCTGTTCTGGGTGTCCAGCGTGTCCTGGCGCGCCACCAGGTTGATGTCCTTGGCGATCAGGGTCAGGTCCTGCCCGGCGGCCACGTCGGAGGCGGCGATGGTGAGCTGGTTGCCTGCGTTGAGCTGCACGTTGCCGTCCATCGAGCCCACTGCCGATCCCACCTGGGTGGTGGACTGGCTGGCACTCTCGTTGTTGGACCTGGCGCTGCTGTACCCCACCGAGGCCACGCCATTTGCGAAGCCACCGGTAATGCCCGACTTCTTCTGGCTGAAGCTGCTGGCTTCGCTCAGGGTGTCCTGCGCGGATTCGATGGTGATGTTGTTCACCGCCGCAATGCGCAGGTCGTTGTCGGCCAGCACGGTGGAGCCGGTGATGGAGACGTCGTTGCCCGCGATGATGTCCACCGTCTTGCCGCCGACGCTGGAGCCGACCGCGTAGCTGGCCGCGCTCTGCTCATGGGTGGTGGTGGTGGTGCTGGAAAGCGTCTTCTTCTTGCGGGTGGTTTCATCCACCACCAGGTCGTGGGTTTCCTGGGCGGTGGTCAGGGCGACGTTGCGGCCGGCCGAAAGCACCACGCCACCGTCGCTGCTGTCCACGGTGGTGGACTGCAGCGTGAGGTCGCGCCCGGCCTGCAGGGCGACGCCTTCGCCGCCGCTGAACTGGTTGCCCAGCACCCAGCCACTGGCGGCAGTCACCTCGCGCGAGTGGTTCCGGCTCTTTGCGCCGCTCTCGAAGGTCTGGGTGTCGACCACGGCGACGCTGTTGATGTCACGGCCGGCCTGGGCGACCAGGGCATTGGCGGCCGAGACATTGGCCGCCGCCAGGTTCAGGTCACGGCCCGCGTTCAACACCACGTCGCCGGCGCCGGTGATGGTGGTGCCGGTGTGGGTGAGCTGGCTCTGGTTGCTGAAGTTGCGGGCGTCGTGGGTGAGCGACACGCTCCGTTGCTCGACGACCGAGGTCAGGTTGATGTCACCCCCCGCCACGACGGCGGTGAGGCCGTCGGCACCGGCGTTGGCCAGCTGGGCGGCACGCAGTTCCACGTTGCCACCGGCGTTGACGCTCAGCACGCCGGCACCGTCGGTGTTGGTCACGTAAAGGCCAGCCACGCGGTCCAGGGTGGTGGTGCGCTGGGTCAGCAGGTCGCCGTTGTCCTGCCAGTCGCGGGTGGTGGAGGCCACGGTGATGTCACCGCCAGCCTTGAGCGCCAGCACGTCGGTGGCGGTGACGGTGCTGCCGATGATGTCGATGTTGCCGCTGGCCTTCAGGCCCACCTGCTGGCCACTGATCTGCCCGCCGCCGATGTTGCGGATGTTGCCGGCGTCGATGCTGACCAGCTGGCGCCCGGCGATGGAGCCGTTGCTGACCAGGTCGCCACGCAGCTTGATGTCCACGTCGGCACCGGCCAGCAGTGCCCCGTTGTGGTCGAGGTCACCCGGCATCACGCGCAGGTAGACCTGCGGCACCAGCGCGCGGGCGACCGAGCCATCGGCCAGGGTCACGTCCTGCTCCACCAGCCACACGATGTCGCTGGTGAGCCGTGCCATCTGCTCGGCGGTCAGGGCCACGCCCGGACGCAGGCCCCATTCGCCGGCCACGGTGGCGCCGGCTTCCAGCAGCGCGCGGTACTGGTCTTCATCGCTGGCGTAGCCATCGAGGAAGCGGCGGCCGGTGAGTTCACCGATCTGTTCGCGCACCAGCTTCTGCTCGTAGAAACCGTCGCCCAGGCGCTTCTGGGTCTGCGACGGCTCGTAGCCGGCGCGCTGCAGCAGGTAATCGGAACTGAGCCAGCTGCGATAGTTGGCGAATTTCGGATCGGTTTCGACCAAGTAGGTGCCGCGGTTGTCGTCCACGTTGAACAGGCTGGCGCTGGGGGCGCTGGCGTTCGGTGCGGTGGTCACCACCAGGTGCGGATCGTTGCCGGCGGCGGCCACGGCCTGCTTGCGGTCGAGTGCAGCGTTGGCGCCACTGCCGGCATGGTTGCCGCCCTGCGCGGCCGTCGGGCCGGTGGCGGTGGCCTGGGTGGCCTGGGTGGCGCTCACGTCCTGGACGGTGCCGCTGCCGGGCCCGGCCGAGCCGACCTGCCCGGGACCCTGCGCCGTGGCAGCATCGGCCGACTGCGCGCCGGTCGTTCCGGGGCCCTGCACGGCGCTGCCGTTGTGACCCTGCGCTGCGGTGGCTGCGCCGGGGCCCTGTGCGGCCACCGGGCCGGCGCCCTGGCCGGTGGCCTGGCCGGGTCCCTGTACCGCGCCGGCACCCGGACCGACCGAACCTGCACCGGGACCGCCGTTGTTGAGGTTGGCCATGCTGCTGCCGTCGCGGACGTTGGGAGCGTCGCTGCCGTTGTTTTCATTGCGCAGCGTGCCGACATCGACGATCAGCTTGCCACCGGCGACAAGGCCGGCGCCCAGTACACCGACCTGCTCGGAAATGGGGGCTGCGCTCCAGTCGCTGGATGAGCCGCCGTAGGTGACGCTGACGTTGTTGAAGTAGTGGGTGCGTTCCAGCTTACGGGCCGTGTTGATGACCGACGCGTCCTGGGTCAGGCCGTGGATCTCCAGATTGCCACCGGCGGCGATGCTGGCGTAATCATTGCGCAGTGCATTGGTGTTGATGCTGATGCGCCCGCCCGCGTTGATCACCGCATCGGCACCGGCCGAAACCACCACGTCTTCCACCGTGGTACGGGTCGCATCGCGGTACTTTTCATTGCCGCTGGTGCGTTGCGGATGCCGCTGCATGTTGATCAGCATTGCGTCCGGGTTGTCGTAGTCCGGGTAGGTGATCAGCTGCACGCAGTTCGTGGTGCAGGTGCCATAGGCGTTGCTGTAGGCCAGGGTGTCCGACTCGTACCGGAATGCCGGGCTGCCCGGCTGGGCCGTGGAAAGATCGCGGAACGGATCCTCGGCACCGGCCCCCAGCTGGTCGGGATTGTTGCGGTTGTCCGCACGGCCGACGTAGTAGATCACCACGGTGCCGCCCTGGACGTTCAGGCGCGCACGCTCACCGCGCGCACCATACAAGCCACCGCGGGCGAAGTAATACGCGCTGGTGTTGGCAGTCAGGCGGACGACGGCTTTGCGGATCTGCTGTCCGTCGGGCGTGATGTAAGCCGTGTCTTCCAGGATGTCGGCCGGGTTGAGGTAGTAGATTTCAAGAGGCTGGAAGTTGGACGTAGTGCGAAGGGCACCGTCGTTGTCGCCGTTCTTGAACCACCCCGGCTGGTTCAGTCGCACCGTGCCGTGCACGGTGGTCTGCTGCTGCACCACCACGTTCTCGCGGATGTTGTTCACCGCTAGCGCGTTGATGTCCAGGTTGCCGGCGATTTCGATGGTGGAGCTGAGGTTGTCGATGCGCTGGGCAGTGCCCACCGCGTTCAGTCCGTTCAGGCCACCGCCGATGGCGGCGTCGCCATCGCTGAAGACCAGGCTCTGGCCGGTGTTGCTCAGCACGCCCACGCCCAGGTCCAGGCGCTGGCGTGCGGCAATGGTCGCCGATCGCTGCACGCCGCCCACGTTTTCCGCTTGGTTGTTGAGCGTTCCGGCGTTGATGGCGATGTGATCGCCATAGATGCGGCCGGTGCCGATGTTGGTCAGGGTGCCCGCGTCGATATGCGTGGTAAGCCCGTCGAGCAGACCGCGGTTGACCAGTTCACCGCCGGCCACCAGCCGGGTCAGGCCGACCGAGCTGATTTCGCCGGTGGCCGCGTTGTAGACGTTGCCGGCACTGATGTTGACGTTGGCGCCCTGCAGCTTGCCCAGGTTGTCCAGATTGCCCTGGATGGCGAGGGTCAACGTGCCATTGGCGGCCAGCTCGCCGGTATTGGTGTGGCTCTGGCCCAGTTCCAGGGTCATGTCGCCCTGCGACAGCAGCTTGCCGTCTCCGGTGATTTCGCGGGTGTGGATGAACTGGCTGGTGCCGGCCACCAGCGTACCGCCGGCGTTGGCGATGCTGTCGGCGCGGATCTCGGAAGTCTGCGAGGCCGAAACCAGCCCGCCCGCGTTGTTGAGCTGGTTGCTGAGCTGCACTTTCAGGTTGTCGGCCAGCACCTGGCCCTGCTGGTTGTCCAGGCTGCCACTGGTAAGCAGAAGTTGCTTGCCCTGCAGGCCCAGGGCCGGGCCGTTGGGTCCGCTCAGGGTGTTGCGGTTGTCGACGCTGGCGGCCTGCACGGTCAGCGTGCCGGCGGCAGCCACCAGCCCGCTGCGGTTGTCCAGCACGCCGGGCAGCAGCAGGTCGGCATTGCGACCGACACTGATGGCGCCACCAGCGTTGTTCAGCTGCTGCGCGCGCAGCGTGAGGTCGTTGGCACCCTGCAGCGAGCCGCCGCCGGAGTTGTCCACGCTGCTGGCATTGACGGTGATGGCGCCCTGGCCAAATACCGCGCCGGCGCGGTTGTCGAATGTGCCGCTGGCGATGTCCAGCGCGCCGCTGCTGTTGATGCCGTTGCCGTTCGCGTTGGTGTTGAGCAGCGCCTGGCCGGCGGTGTCGATGCGCAGGTTGCCGGCCGATTGCAGCAGGCCGCCGCTGTTGTCCAGCAGGCCGGTATGCAGCGTGGTAACGCCGGTCAGGCTGGCCACCGTACCGGCATGGTTGTCCAGCGCCTGGCCGTGCGTGTTCAGATCGACGGTGCCGGCAATGACCCTGCCGGCCTGGTTGTTCATGCCGGCCGTGCCCAGCTGCAGGGCGGTACCGGCCTGGATCAGGCCGCCAGCATTGTTGAGCTGGGTGGACGTGTCGAGCTGCAGCCCCGTACCGGCAGCGAGGATGCCCGCGGCGTTGTTCAGCGACTGCGCATCGATGTCGGCGCTGCCGCCCGCGTTGATGGTGCCCTGCGCGCTGTTGTCGAGCAGGCCGTCGACGGTGAGGGTCAGTGCTGACGCGCCATCGGTGTGCAGGATGCCGGCGCGATTGTCGACGCTGGCAGCAGTGACGGTGGCAGCGCCGCCGGTGAGGATGCGTCCGTTCCGGTTCTCCAGCGCACCGCCGATGGCCACCTGGCTGCTGCCGGTGCCGGCGGCCTGAACGGTACCCTGGTTGTTGGTGAACTGGGCGGCGTGCAGATCCAGCGCGCCGTTACTGGCGAGGGTGCCGGCGGTGTTGTCCAGGCGGCCGCGTACGTTCAGTGCAAGCACGTCCGTGCCCGCCGCGGTCAGGCTGCCCCCGGCCGTGGTCAGGTTGCCGGTCTGGACGGTGATGCGCTGCGCGGCGGTGGTGCCGTTGCGCAGGTCGGTGTTTTCGCCCTGCAGGTGCAGGCTGCCATTGCTGAGCAGTTTGCCGCCCTGGCCGTTGAGCGTACCGGCGTTGATTGCCAGCGAGCCGGTCCCGGCCTGCTGCACGGTGCCGCCAGCATTGCCCAGCGTGGACGCGGTGATCTGGAGATCGCCATTGCTGGCCAGGGTCCCGTTGTTGCCATTGTCCAGGCTGCCCTGCACCGCAATCGTGCTGGCGCCGCTACCGCCGGACAGCACGGTGCCCCCACGGTTGTCGAAGCCGGTGGCGACGATGTCCAGCTGGCTGGCGCTGAGGGTGGCATCACGGTGATCGACGTCCCCCGCGCGCAGGATCAAGGCGCCTGCGGTGGCGATGCTGCCCTGCTGGCCGCTCAGGCTGCCGGTCTGCAGGGTCAAGCCACCGTTGCCCGCGTGGGCGATCCTGCCGGCGGTGTTGACCAGGCTACCGGCCTGCAGGTGCAGGGCGTTGGCGTTGCTGGCCACGGTGCCCCGGGTGTTGTCGAGCTGGCCGGTCACCTCGATGCGGGTGTTGGCGCTGCCGGCCGAGCTCAGGGTGCCGTCGACGTTGGACAACGAACCGGCTGTGATCTGCTGCGCGCCATTGGCCGCGATGGTGCCGCCGTTGTTGCCGAGCGTGTCGCGCACCTGCAGGACCATGGCCTGCTCGCCGGTGGCACTCAGCGTGCCGCCTGCGTTCTGCAGGCTGCCGGCGGTGATCTGGATGTCCCGCGCGGCGGTGGTGCCGCCATTGAGGTCGAGGGTCTCGCCCTGCAGCGCCAGTGCGCCGTTGCTGACGATGCGGCCGCCGGCGCCGTGCAGGGCCTGCGTTTCGATCTGCAGCTGGCCGTCGCCGGCCTGCTCGATGCTGCCGGCGCGGTTTTCCAGCGTGCCTGCGCGCAGGTATGCGTCGCCGCCGCTGGCGATCAGGCCTGCGTTGCTGTTGTCCAGCACACCGTCGGCGCCGACGCTGAGCGCACCGGCGCTGTGCAGGGTACCGCCCTGGTTGTTCACGCTGACCGCCGCGATGTCGAGGTCGCCGCTGACCAGCACCTTGCCGTCGCGGTTGTCCAAGGCCTGCCCGATGGCGAGCTGGCTGGCGGCGGTTCCCGCGGCCTGCACGGTGCCGGCGACGTTGACCAGGTTTGCGGCGCGCAGGTCCAGTGCGCCGTTGCTGGCCACGGTGCCGCCGCTGTTGTCGAGCTGGCCGCGCGCGTGCAGCACCAGCGCCTCGGTGCTGGTCGCGGTGAGCTTGCCACCGGCGGTGGTCAGGTTGCCGCTGTCGATGCGGATGCGCTGCGCCGAGGTGGTGGCGTTGCGCAGATCAATGTCGTCGCCCTTCAGGGTCAGGCTGCCATTGCTGACAAGCGTGCCACCTGTCCCGTTGAGCGTGGCAGCGTTGATGTCGAGCAGGCCGCTGCCGGCCTGTTGTACCGTGCCACCGGCGTTGCCGAACACCGCTGCGTTGACGGTCAGATCACCATTGCTGGCGATCACGCCCTGCTCGCCGTTGTCCAGCGTGGCGTCAACGGTGAGGCGGTTGGCCCCGGTGCCGGTGGCCACCAGTTTGCCGCCGCGGTTGTCGAAGGAGCGGGCATCCAGCGCGATCTGCACGGCCTGCAGCGTGGCACCGCGATGGTCCACGTCCGTGGCGGTCAGGGAGAGGTCGCCTGCGGTGACGATGGTGCCGTCGCGGCCATCCAGCTGGCCCGTACCCAACGTGAGGCCCTGCGTGCCGGCATGGTTGAGGGTGCCTTCCACGTTGCGCAGGCTCCCGGCATTCACGGCCAGCGCGGCGGCGTTGCTGGCGATCAGGCCCTTCGAATTGTCCAGTTCGCCACTGACGGTAATCTGGCTGTTGGCGGTACCGGCCGAGCTCAGTGTGCCGTCGCGGTTGGACAGCGTGCCGGCATCAATGCGCTGGGCGCCGTTGGCGGCGATGGTGCCGCCGTGGTTGCCCAGGCGGTCGCGCACCTGCAGCAGCATCTCGGCGGTGCCGGTGGAACTGAGGGTGCCCCCGCTGTTGTCCAGGTTGCCGGCCTGCACGCTGATATCGGTGGCGCCAACCGCGCCGTCGCGCAGGTCCAGTTCCTCGCCCTGCAGCTGCAGCGCGTCGCTGGCGACCACCGTGCCGCCCGCATTGCGCAGCAGCGCGGCGTCGATATGCAGGCTGCCGTTGCCGGAAATGGCACCGCCGCCGTTGTCCAGCGTATCGGCCACGCGGATCTTCGACGTCGCTTCGCCGGCGGCGATCAGCTTGCCGTGATCGTTGATGAAGCTGCCGGCGGCGATGTCGACCGTACCATTGCTGCCGAGCATGCCGCCGCTGTTGTCCAGCAGGGTGCGTGCCTTCACCTGCAGCACGCCGGTGCCCACCGCGGTGAGCTGGCCGCCGCCGGTGATCAGGCGTTCGCTGTCGATGGCAATCTGCTGCGCCGAGGTAGTGCCTTTGCCAAGGTCGAGGGTGTCTCCCTCCAACCGCAGGGCGCCGTTGCTGAGCAGCGTGCCTGCCGTGCCCTGCAGGGTCTTCACCTCGATGGCGAGCGTGCCGCTGCCGGCCTGTTGGATCGTGCCGCCGGCATTGCCCAGGGTCTGGGCCGTGATGGTCAGGTCGCCATTGGTGGCCAGGCTGCCGCCGTCACCGTTGTCCAGCGTGTCGGCTACCTGCAACGTGTTGGCGGCGGTGCCGGTGCCGACGATGCTGCCGCCCCGGTTGTCCAGCGACTGCGCGATGAGGTCGAGCTGCGCGGCGGCCAGCGAGGCGCCGCGATGGTCCACCGCACCGGCGCTGAGGGATACCGCGCCGGCGGTGCCGATGCGGCCGTCCTGTCCGTCCAGGCGGCCGGTGGTGATCGACAGCCCGCCGCTGCCGGCGTGGCTGATGGCGCCGTCGGCGTTGACCAGCGTGCCGGCCTGCAACTGCAGCGCTGCGGCATTGCTGGCTAGGCTGCCGGCGTGGTTGTCCAGGGTGCCCGCCACCACGATGCGGGTGTCGGCGGTGCCGGCCGAGGTGAGCTCGCCGCTGCGGTTGCTCAGCGAGCCCGCGTCGATCTGCTGTGCACCGTTGGCACTGAGGGTGCCGCCATCGTTGAGCAGAGCGCCGCTGACGTTCAGCTGCAGAGCCTGCTCGCCCAGCGACAGCAACGTGCCGTGGCTGTTGTCCAGCGACCCGGCGCGGATGTCCACCTGGCGTGCGCGGGTGCTGCCCTTGCGGACATCCAGCGCCTGCGCCTGCAGCTGCAGCAGGCCATTGCTGGCGATGCTGCCCGCGCTGCCCTGCACGGCGTTGGCGGTGATCTGCAGGGTGCCGTTGCCGGCGTGATCGATGCTGCCGCCGGCGTTGAGCAGGCCGTCGGCGTCGATGCGCAGGTCGCCATTGCTGGACAGCGTGCCACCCTGGTTCTGCAGCAGGCCGCTGGCGCGCAGCGTGCTTGCCCCGGTGCCGGCGGCGACCAGCTTGCCGCCGTTGTTGATGAGGGTGGTGGCCTGGATGGCCAGTGCACCGTTGCTGCCGAGCAGGCCGCCGGTGTTGTCCAGGGTGCGGCTCACCTGCAGGTTCAGCGCATCGGGACCGGCCGAGGTGAGCGAGCCGCCGGCGGTGACCAGGTCGCTGGTATGGATGTCGATACGTTGGGCAGCGGTGGTGCCGTCGCGCAGGTTGGTGGTGCCGCCCTGCAGCAGCAGGCTGCCGTTGCTGAGCACGCTGCCGCCCTGGCCCTGGAGGGTGGCCGCATCGATGCGCAGGCTGCCGCTGCCGGCCTGCTGCACGGTGCCGCCGGCATTGCCCAGTTGCGCTGCGCTGATCTGCAGGTCGCCGTTGCTGGCCACGGTTCCGCCGTCGCCGTTGTCCAGGGTGCCCTGTACGTTCAGGCTGCTGGCCTGCTGCCCGGTGGCGAGCACGCGGCCGCCGCGGTTGTCGAAGGACGCGGCGGTCAGGCTGATCTGGTTGGCAATCAGCTGCGCATTGCGGTGGTCGGCGGTGCCCAGCTGCAGGAGCAGATCGCCTGCGGTGGCGAGGGTACCGCCCACGCCATCCAGGCGATCGGCGCGCAGGCGCAGGCCGTCGCTGCCGGTGTGGCTGATGCTGCCCCGCGTGTTGACCAGCGTGCCGATGCCCAGGCCGAAGCTGGCCGCGTTGCTGGCGATGCTGCCATCGCGGTTGTCGAGCGTGCCGATCGACCAGGCCGTGGTGGCGCTGCCGCCGTGCGCCAGGCTGCCGCCCCGGTTGAGCAGTGTCTGCGTGTGCAGCTCCGCACCCTGGGCCAGGGTCATGTGCCCGTCGCTGTTGTCCAGCGTGGCTACCCGGGCGGTGGTGGCGCCCTGCACTTCCAAGGTGCCGCCGACGTTGCGCAGGGCCTGGCCCTGCACCTTCAGGGTGTCTACACCGAGCGTGCCGCCGCTGTTGTCCAGGCTGCTGCGCGCGTCCAGCTGCAGCACGCCGGTGGCGTCGATGGCGCCGCCGTCGTTGTCCAGCGTGCGCGCGATGTTGAGCATGCCGGCCGCCAGGGGAACCGTCGTGGCGGGCGGCGGGGTGGTGCCTGTGCCGGTGCCTGTGCCGGGCGTCGGGATGCCCGTGCCGGTGCCGGGTGTGCTGCCGCTGCCAGGTGCGGTACCGCCGGTGTTGCCGGTGCCGTCGCCTGGCGTGGTGGTGGCAACGGTGCCGATCTGCCCCTGCAGGTTGCGGACGTCGGCCCCCTTCAACTGCAGCGCCTGCGCGCCCACCTGTTCGATGCTGCCGGCGCGGTTGCGCAGCGCGTCGGCGTTGAGTTCGAGCCGGCGTGCGTTGAGCGTGCCGCCGCTGTTGTCGATGTCGGCGGGGGTGTCCACGCGCAGCTCGCGCTCGGCGCTGAGCGTGCCGGCGTTGGCCACGCCGCCTGCGGCTTTGATGCGGGTGTCCTGCTGGGCGTGCAGCGCGCCGGTGTTTTCCAGCCGTCCTTCGGCGGTGACCACCAGTTCGCCGGCCTGCGCACCGATCTTGCCGGCGTTGCGCATGCCTACGCCCTGCTCGTTGCCGACCAGCCAGATCCGGTTGGCATACATGCCACCCAGCGCGCCCACGTCCAGTGCGAACGCCGGGGCGCCGCTGCCGGCGGCCTGCGGGGTCACGGCGGTGTTGTCCGCGCTGACCACGTTGTTGCCCAGGCTGGCCTGCAGCTGGTTGGCCCAGATGCCGGCGTTGACCTGCAGCGAGCGGGTGATGATGTCAGTGTAATCGGTGCGGCTGGCATCCAGGCCGGCACCGGCAATGCGGATGGCGCCCCCGGCAACCCGGTAGCCTTCCAGCGCACCGTTGCTGACGATGGGCGTGCCGGTGGTCAGGGTGACGCGGCTGGCGTTGAGGAAGCCGGCGCCGTCGATCTGGATGCCGGCCGGATTGGCGATGATCACCTGCGCGCGGGCGCCGGCCACTTCGATGTAGCCGTTGAGCTGGCTGGGACTGCTGCTGTTGATTTCATTGAGGATGACGCGCGCGGTGCCGGTGGCCAGCCACGGGTTGCCCTGCACCCAACCGCCGATCTGGGTCTGGGTATCGCCACGCGAGTTGTTGAGGATCACGCCCTGCGCGCCAACGTCGAACTGCTGGTACTGGTTGCGCGAGACACCCGCCGCACTGGGCGTGGTGATGTTGACCTGCGGGGTGCCGTTGGCCGAGCCGACTACGGTGGGCCGCTGGTCGGCCGGTGCGTTGGGGTCGGCGATGATGCGACCGGCGTTGGGCGACTGCTGCGCCGAGAGCGGCTGCACCACGCCCACCCAGCCCAGCGCCAGCCACAGGGCGAAGCTCACCGGGCGCAGCGTGGCCACCGTGTTGCCACCGCGCGCGTCGCAGCCGCCGCGCGGTGCGGTGACCAGCTCCGAGGCGACCTGCATGACACCCAGCGTGCGGTTGAAGACCAGACGGTAGACTCGATTCACGGCGTTGCTTCCTTTCAATGCGGTGGTAAGGGCGCGCACCGGCACGGTGCGCAGTACCGTACGACGGACGTCAGAACGAGACGCCGAGATTCATGCCAAAGGTGGTGTAGGCGGTCTGGAAACCGGCGGGCTTGTCCAGCGGGCTGCCCACGAAGCCTTCCCATTGCACGTGGCGGGTGCCACCGCGCAGGCCCAGCGCCATGCCGGTGAGGCGGTCGCCGAGCAGCCATTCGGTGGAGGGGCCGCTGACCTGGCCGTGGTCGACGGCCACGTAGCTCTCCACCGCGCCGCCGAGCGCGAACGCCAGCTCATTGCGCAGCAGCCAGCCGCGCTCGCCGGTGAGCGAGACTTCACCGTCGAAGCCACGCACGGTGTAGCGGCCGCCGATGGAGAAGCGGTCCTGCGGGACCAGCCGCGAGCGGTTCCACTGCGCGCGCCAGCTGCCGGTGTAGCGCAGGGCCTGGCTGCCCCACTGCATCGGCACGGTGAGCTGCGCATCGGCGGTGACCACCTTGCCGCGCGCGGTGCCCTCGCCGAACCCCTCCTCCGGTGCGTGCAGCGCATCGAACGCGCCGGTACCACGTCGGTAGGCCAGGTTGGCGTCCAGGGTGGCCTTGCCGATGAACTGGCGGTGGGCGAGCCCGAGTTCCCAGCCGGCCATGCGCCGGCGCTGTACCAGGATTTCGGTGTCGTCGATGAAGTTGTCCGATTCGCGGTACCAACCGCGCGCGTGCATGCTGGTCTTTGCGCGCGCGTTGCGGAACAGCATGCGGGTAAGGCGCAGTTCGGCGTTGCGGCTGGAGCCGCTGTATTCGTACGTCTCGAACGCGCCGGCCACGGTCTGCTGGTAGTCGTACTCGCTGGCGTTGGCACTCAGCAGCCACCACCCCATGGGCACGCTGTAGTGCGCGGCCCAGCTGTCGGTGCCGCGTGCGCTGCCGTTGAACACGGACTTGCCGGCGTTGAAATAGAACAGGTCGCTGATCCCGGCCAGGTTGTCCAGCGATACCGTGGCACCGGCCTGCAGCTTGCCGGTGGAGGTACTGCCGGCGTCGTCCAGGGTCAGGTTGAGGCGCACGGGCGCGCGCTGGCTCCAGCTGATGACCAGGTCGCTCTCACCGGGCCGGGCCTGTTCGACTTCCTGCGGCGGTGCGATCTGGATGTCCACCGTTGCGGTCGGCACGCGCTGCAGGTTTTCCAGCGCCTGTTCGATGTCGCGCAGGTTGAGCAGGTCGCCGGGGCCGACCGCCAGTGCGTTCCACA
>Ga0209257_1001986_pt1 | contig 22000 bp, 21 predicted proteins | sample AraplaCvi_mCL_r2_FD_184277 | JGI IMG/M metagenome (GOLD analysis project Ga0209257, IMG submission 184277) | Arabidopsis root microbial communities from North Carolina, USA - plate scrape MF_Cvi_mCL_r2 (SPAdes) (version 2) | ecosystem: Host-associated > Plants > Roots > Endosphere | place: USA...
TCCTCGTCGCTCACTTCCGCTCCACATGCTCATCGCCTTCAACAAACCCTACGGCGTGCTCTGCCAGTTCACCGATCGCAGCACGCCACCGCGGCGGACGCTGGCGGAGTTCGGCCTGCCGCCCGACGTCTACGCGGCCGGCCGGCTCGACCACGACAGCGAAGGCCTGCTGCTGCTCACCGACGACGGCGGACTGGCGCACAAGCTGACCGATCCCCGCCACAAGCAACCCAAGACATATTGGGCGCAGGTGGAAGGCGAACCCTCGGACGCACAGCTCGATGCACTACGTCGTGGCGTTGTGCTCAACGATGGCCCGACGCGGCCGGCGAAGGCGCAGCGCATCGACACGCCCACCCTGTGGCCGCGCGATCCACCCGTACGCTTCCGCAAGACCGTGCCCGACGCGTGGCTGGAAATCGTCATCAGCGAAGGCCGCAACCGGCAGGTCCGGCGCATGACCGCCGCCGTCGGCCTTCCGACCCTGCGGCTGGTGCGCGTGGCGATCGGCCCGCACCGGCTGGACGATCTCGCGCCTGGCGCGTGGCGCGTCTGTCCTTAGCTCACTTCGTTTCCGCAGGCGTCGCCGCCGGAGCGATCGGCACCGAATTCGCGCCCTGCCGCGTGAGCAGCAACACGCCGCCCATCACCACCGCGGTGCCGACCAGCTGCACCACGGTGATCGGTTCGCCCAGCAGCCATGCGCCCAGGAACACCAGCGACACCGGCCCCAGTACCGACATCTGCGCGGCCGTGCCGGCGCCCAGCCGCGCGACCGCGCCCATCGTGAAGGTCACCGGCAGGAAGGTGCAGAAGAACGCGTTGATCGCCGCCAACCCGTACACCGGCGCCGGGAACTCCAGCAGGTGCGAGGGATCGCGCGCGATGAGGTAATGCGTCAGCGTCGCCGCGGTCGAGATCGTCATCGCATACGCCACCAGCCGCAGCGAACCGATGCGCTTGAGCAGCTCGCCCGACATCGACAAATACAGCGCGTAACTCAGCGCAGCCAACAGCACCAGCCCGCTGCCGAGCAGGATGTGTTCGCCCTGCACGCGCAGGTTCTCCACGAACACCAGCGAAACGCCCGCGTAGCTCACCGCCAGCGCGACCCACTCGCGCCGCGCGACCTTGCGCTTGAACGCGAACACGCCGATCAGCAGCACGAAGGTCGGATTGAGGAACAGGATCAGCCGCTCCAGCGAGACCGGCACGTACTCCAGGCCCCAGAAGTCGAACAGGCTCGAGAGGTAATAGCCGAGCACGCCGAGGATCACGATCAGGCCGAAATCGCGCCGGCTCATGCGTGCGTGGCCGGGCCGGCGCGTTTCGCGAATGCCCAGCGCGACGAACAGCGGCAACGACAGCAGCATGCGCAGCGCGAGCACGTCGAGCGAATCCACGCCGTAGCGGTACTGGAACTTCGCAAGGATGGCCTTGGCCGAAAACAGGATCGCCCCGGTCGCGGCCATTGCCAGGCCGATGCGGCGCGTGGCCTGCGGGTGTGCGGTGACGGCGCTGGCGCTCATTGCGCGCTCGCGTTGTCGAGCTGCGCCAGCTGTTCGTCGCCCAGCGAAAGGCGCGCCGCGGCGAGCAGGTCATGCAGCTGTTCGACCGAAGTGGCGCTGGCGATCGGCGCGGCGATCGTCGGCTGCGCCATCAGCCAGGCCAGCGCCACCTGCGCCGGCGTGGCGCGCAGGTCGGCCGCGACATCGTCAAGCGCCTGCACGATGCGCAGTCCGCGCGGATTGAGGTACTTGCCGATGGCGCCGGCACGTGCGGCGCTTTTCCCGACGTCGGCCTCGCTGCGGTATTTGCCCGTGAGGAAGCCGCTGGCCAGCGCGTAGTACGGGATCACCGCCACGTCGCGCTCGCGCGCAAGCGGCTGGAGTTCGGCCTCGAAGCCTTGGCGGGCGTAGAGGTTGTATTCCGGTTGCAGCGTCTCGTAGCGCGGCAGGCCCTCGCGCTCGGCGGCGTCCAGTGCCTCGCGAAAGCGCGCGGCCGTGTAGTTCGACGCGCCGATCGCCCGCACCTTGCCCTGTTCGATCAGCCGCGCGAAGGCGCCGAGCGTGTCGGCCAGCGGGGTGGCCGGGTCGTCCTCATGCGCCTGGTAGAGGTCGATCGCATCGGTGTTCAGGCGTCGCAGCGAACCCTCGACGGCGGCCTGGATGGTCGCCGGGGAGAGGCCTCGATGCCGTTCCCACTTGCCGAGCTTGGTCGCCAGCGTCACCCGCGAGCGCTTGCCGCTGCGCTGGAACCAGCGTCCCAGCAGGGTTTCGGACTCGCCGCCCTGGTTGCCCGGTACCCAGTACGAGTACGAATCGGCGGTATCGACCAGGTCGAAGCCGGCGTCGACGAAAGCATCCAACAGGGTGAAGGTCGCCGTTTCGTCGGCGCTCCAGCCGAACACGTTTCCGCCCAGGGCGAACGGGGCGACGTGCAGGCCGGATCGGCCGAGGGGGCGCAGTGCGGGCATGGGGGACGTGGCGGGCAGTAGGGGGTCACATGATGCGATGCGTTGTAGCCGGCAGGGGACTTCGACCTGCAACGTGTCGTTGCGGATCCTGCCCCTTTGCAGGATCGGCATGACGCCCATCCGTGACCCGGGGGACATGATGTCCGCAATCGCCCGCCTTTCTGGTACCGTTTGTCTCGATGAAACCGCGGCGCGAAGGGGGTCGACGCTGCCCCGGGGACAGGGACGCAGCATGGTCGTAGCCGCTGGCAATTCGGGCCGAATACTGGTCGTCGACGACCAGAACGTGAACCTGCGCGTGGTCGGCACGCTGCTGGCCCGCCAGGGCTATGAAGTCCTGTCCGCCAGCTCCGGCGAGGAAGCGCTACAGCGCTACATCGAGAGCCCGCCCGACCTGATCCTGCTCGACATGATGATGCCCGGCATGGACGGCTTCGACGTGATCGCCGCCCTGCACGAGCTCGGTCCGTTGCAGGTGCCGGTCGTCTTCGTCACCGCCGCCCATGACCGCGACCTGCTGCTGCGCGCCTTCGACGCCGGCGTGGTCGATTACGTCACCAAACCCTTCCTGCCCGAGGAACTTCTCGCGCGCGTCAACGCGCACGTCGGGCTGAAGCTGACGCGCGACCGCCTCGAACGCGTCGCCCGCGAGCGCGAGGAACTGGTCAACCTGGTCGCGCACGACCTGAAGAACCCGCTGAGCAGCGTGGTCTTCGCCGCCGAGCTGCTGCGCAGCGGGCTGTGCAAGGCCGAACGCATCCCGCGCTACCTCGAAATGATCCACGAGAGCGCCGACGACGCGTTGGGCTACATCCACCACTACCTGGAAAGCCAGTCCGACAAGCGCGCCGACGACGACGCTGCGCCCGGTCGCGCGGACCTTGGCGAAATCCTGGGCTGGCTACACAAGCGCTACGAGATGCAGCTGGAAGCGCGCGGCATCCGCGCCGAACTGCGCCTGCCCGGGACGATGGCGCAGGTGAACATCCATCCGCGCGTACTGCGCCAGGTGGCCGAAAACCTGGTCACCAATGCGATGAAGTACGCACCGGACGCCGAGCTGCTGCTCACCGCACGCGCGGGTGCGCCGGGGTACTGGCAGCTGGTCGTGGCCGATCGTGGCCCGGGCATTCCGCCCGAGCGCGAGAAGGAGCTGTTCAAGCCGTTCGTGCGACTGCACGACGATCCGCGTTACGACGGGCTGTCGAGCGGCTTGGGCCTGTCATTGGCCAAGCGCATCATCGCGCGCGCCGGCGGACAGCTGTGGTACGAGGCGCGCCGGAATGGCGGCGCGCGCTTCATCATCGAATTGCCGGAAGTGCCGACGCCCGTGGTGGCGTAAGGACCCGTCCTAACGCCTTGGCGCGTCAGTGCTCCACGCGCTGCTGGCGCGAGGACGCCGTCTGACGGGCATTCGGCGCGCGACGGCCTGTGCCGCGGCGGGCCTCGACGCGGCGCGACGCGCCTTCGATCGCGTGTTCGTCCTGTTCCGCCTCCACGCGCTGGGCACGGCGCTTGGCCGCGTACCAGAGCAGGCCGGCACCGGCGACCGCGGCGGCGACGAGCACCGGATTGCGGCGCACGAAGCCGCCTGCGACGCGCGCGCCGCTCTTGAGCGCGCCCAGCTTCACGCCGGTTTGCAGCCACTCGCCGGCGCTCTGGGTCATCGAGGGCACTGAATGGCGCAGGTTGTCCCCGACATTGCGGAGGTTGTCGCCGACCAGGGAAGCCAGGTCGAGCGCGCGTTCGGGGATCGAAGTCAGCTTCGTCATGTTGGAAAGCCTGTCGCTGGATCGGGGTCCAGTGTCGGCAAGCCATCGTTGAAGCAGCGTGAGCGCGCGGCGTGGTTGCCGGCCCCCGGCTGAATGCCGATGATGACCGCCACCACCGCCGAGCACGCATCGCCATGATCCGGATCCTGCCCAACGTGCTCTCCGCCGCGGAATTGCAGGCGGTGCGCGAGCTGCTGCCGCAGGTGCGCTTCGCCGACGGGCGGATCACCAATCCGGATTCGACGATCAAGCAGAACCTGCAGGCACCGCAGGAGGACCCGGCGAACCAGCGCATCGCGCTGATCGCCCGCGACGCCCTGATGCGTTTCGGCGAACTGCGCGTTTTCGCGCAACCGCGCACGATGGCCCGCACGACCGTCGTGCGCTACGAGCCGGGCATGAATTACGGCTGGCACGTCGACGAAGCGCTATTTCCCTCGACGCCGCCGATCCGCAGCGACCTGTCGTGCACGGTGTTCCTCAACGATCCGTCCGAGTACGACGGCGGCGAGCTGACCATCCAGCTCGGTGCGCAGGAGCTGTCGTACAAGCTAGAGCCCGGCAGCGCGATCCTGTATCCGTCCACGACCATCCACCGCGTTACACCCGTGACGCGCGGCGTTCGCATCGCGGCAATCACATGGCTGCAGAGCTGGGTCGCCGACAGCAACCAGCGCGAACTGCTGGTGCAGCTGGAGGAAGCACGCGCGCTGGCCGCGAGCGGCGGCGACCGGCAGCGATTGCAGGTATTGCTGGAATCGCTGCGGACGAACCTGTTCCGGATGTGGGCGGATACCTAAGGCCTTTCCAGTGTCCCGTTGGCGTTGAGGATCCGCTGAGCTCCTCAGACTGCTGAAGTCTCCGTCAGGCGTTCCTCGTCTTCGCGCTGCAGCGTCAGATCGAAATGCTCCCCGGCCACGGCGGCCAGGAACATCGCGGCATCGAACGCTTCGCCTGCCGCCCATGCGCCCGGGCGTTCCACCCGACCCGCGAGCACGCGTTCAACTGCCTCCATGATCAACGGTGCCGTCACCGCGTAGATATCGCGTCCCTCCGCGATGGCCCTGCGCAGATACCCGTTCCGGTACACACACACGTCCAGCACGTAGCGCTGCGAAGAACGGCCCAGCTCGTCGCTCGCCACTGGCTCCGGTGTGGACGGATCACGCAGGTCGCGCAGCGGCGCCAGGTTCATGTACGAACGCACGTTCGATGCGTGAAGATGGCGCGCGATTACGACGATTTCCGACAGCGTCAGCATCACCGCGTCCTGCATTCCCAGCGGCGCGGGATAATCCCACGCGCGCGTCGGCGCGGGATCGGGCAGCGGTCGGAGCTCGCCATCCTCCACGATCCATCGCACGGCGCGATTGCGCTCGCCAGTGATCCGCGTCCCGCGCGTGGGATGCCAGCTGTCCAGTCCTACGGCGATGTCGATCGCGTCGGCCTGCTCCCAGTCGTCCATCGCCGCGGTGGCGAGCAGGTCCGCGAACGCACCATAGAAAGCCACCGATGGCATCGCGACGATGCCGGCCTCGCGCGCCCGGGCGTCCTGTTCGAACACGTACGCCGCCGCGCCCTGCTCCGCGCTGGTATCGAAGTAATGCACGCCGTTGCGAAGCGCGGCATCGAGCAACGGCCCGGCCGTGTCGAGGAACGGCCCGGCGGCATTGATCACCGCCGACGCGCCTTGCAACGCGATGTCCAGCGCGGCCGCGTCGTCGATGGCGGCAACGTGGCACACCAGGCCGGGGTGCTCGCGCGCCATCTGCGCCAGCCGCACCACGTCGCGGCCGCACAGCACGGGCGTGCGGCCGCGACGCAGCAGTTCGGCGACGATGAAGCGTCCGGTGTGGCCGGTGGCGCCGTACACGACGACCGGCGCGTTCGAAGCAGAGTCGCGAAGTTCCATCAGGCAGTCCTAGGCGGTTGCGTTGTCGCGCGCATGCGGCGCGGCGTCGAGGGTCGCGTCCAGATGCGCCCGCAGTTCACGGTTGAAGTCCGCCGCACGTTCCTCGGGGAAGAAGATCCGCGCGCCTTCGAACTCCACGCGCCGTGTCGTGCCGGGAATCGTCTTGCGCAGCCAGTTCGACCATTCCAGCGGGAAGTACACGTCGTCCGTGCCCCAGACGATCAGCGTCGGCACCTGCAGGCGTCGCAGGCCGTCTTCGATCTCCAGCGTGTGCCGGCAATCGAACGCGTTGACGAAGCGCTCCAGCTGCGCGAGGCGTCGCTTCGATGTCGCGAACGGTTGCAGGTACGCGTCGATGGTCTCGTCGGTCACGTCCTGCGGCCGCTCATACGCGGGCGCCAGCGCGTCGCGATACACCGGCTTGTCGCCGACCATCGCCGCGATCGTGCCCGGTAGTCCGCCAGCGGCGACCATCGCCACGAACGGCGCGAACGCCTCCGGCGGCCAGTTGTCGTGGGCATCGCAGTTGGTCAGCGTGAGACTGCGCAGGCGCTGCGGATACAGCGCCGCGAAGATCTGGCAGATGCCGCCGCCGCTGTCGTTGCCGACCAGGTCGACGCGATCGATGCCCAGTGCATCGAGGAACTGGGCCAGCATGTGCGCGTTGGCGGTGACCGACACGTCCTGTCCGTCGGCCGCATCGGTGTGGCCGTGCGCGAGCAGGTCCACCGCGATGCAGCGGCGCACCTCGGACAGGGCGTCCAGCTGGTGCCGCCACAGGTAGCCGTTGAGCAGCACGCCGTGCACGAACAGGGCAACCGGTCCGCTACCGCGTTCGACGTAGCTGATCTCGCCCGACGGCGTGCGCACCGTCCGGCGCGGGGCGAAGAAGGTGGCGGCGTCCATCACGCGCTCCGCTCGGCTTCGCGAAGCTTTTCGGCGCATTCCTCGCAGCACGCTTCGACGGTGCGGCCGCCGATGGTGACCGCGATGCGGTTCTCGTCCAGCGGGTAATCGCAGACGGCACAGGTGTTCTTGCTCATGACACACTCCGGTGTGGGGCCCGGTCATTCCGGGCACGTCCATCGGACCATTTGCTCCGGGGCGGCGCTGTCGGAATCTTTAGCGATCGCGTGTGGGCCGTCGCGCCGTTGGCGGGTCAGGCGCTCTTGATCAGACTCGCCGCGCGGAAGGCCGTCGGCGTGCGGCCGTAGGCCTGTTTGAAGGCTGCGCTGAAATGGCTGTGGCTGGAGAAGCCCAGGTCCTGCGCCAGCGCGGACATGTCCTCGCTCTGACCGAGGCGGTCCAGCGCGCGCGCCAGCCGCAACCGCAGGTGGTAGCGGTGCAGCGGGATTCCTTCGACCTGCGCGAACGCCTGTGTCAGGTACACCGGCGATCCGCCGATGTGTTCGGCGATCTCGGCGAGTTTCCACTGGCGGCCGAGGTCGCTGGCGAGCAACACCTTCACGCGATCGACGAGGCGCCGCCGCGCATTCGTCGCCGTGGTTTCGTGCGCCGTGCGCGGGCCGAGGCTGCGCGAGATCAGCGTCACCGCCAGCACTTCGGCTTCCAGCGGCTCGATGCCGCCGTGCCGCAGGCTGTGCCGCAGCATCGCCACCAATGCCTGCGCGCGCGGATCGATGCGCAGCGACTGCAGGCGATAGGTCGGATCGTCATGACGTTCGAGCAGGTCGCGCGGGGACAACTCGCGCAGCAGGCCGGGTGAGATCACCAGCACCAGGCTCGCATCGCCGCCTTCGATCGGATGGCTGACCTGATAGCCCTGCCCCGCGTTGAAGAACAGCACGTGGTTGGCGTCGGCGACGGACTGGTCCTGGCCGACGTGGCGCGCGTACAGGCCGCGATACGGGAACACCAGGTGCGTGCTGGCCGCGCATTCCTCCGCGCTGCGATGCCGGCAGGTGCCGGCGCAGAACACGTCGCGCACCTTGACGGTGCCGGTGTCGAGCAGCGTGTGGACGGAGAAATCCGACATGGGCGGAGCTTACTCGAAGCGTGTTTCGCCATCCGTGCCGGGGTTCGTAGCCCGGGCAAGGCCAAGGCCGCGGGGCCGCACCCGGGGAGACGCACGACTGCGCTTCAGCTCGCCGCTATGGCCGCGATCCAGCCTTCCGCGTCGGAGATCTCCTCGCCGAAGGTCTTCATCGACAGGCCAAGATCGTGCCTGCGGTCTTCGCGCCCGTAACCGTGCGACTGCGCCTTCGAATAGCGGGTCCATTCGGGCGAGGCGACGGCAGCGTCCACGCGCGCGGTATCCAGTCCGAAATGCACGGCGACGCGCTGCAGTTCGCGCGCGGGCTCCTCCAGCAACGATTCGAAATCGAGCCGGATCACGCTGTCCTTGTATCGTCCCTTCGCCAGCGCGTCGAAGCGCATCTGCTCGGCGAACCAGCCCAGTGCGCATTGCCGATGCAGCGGGATCTGGTGCAGCGACAGGTGCGTGGCGACGCCGTGGCGTTGCAGGTAGCGCAGGCGCTCGCCCGCCGCGCTTGCCGCGTCGAAGACGGAGTTCGGCGATTTCAGCAACGTCGCAAGATACGGCCGCAGTGGCATGTCCATCAGGACCGCGCGCATGTGCGGCTGTTGCGCCAGCAGCGGCGATACGAGTCCGTTGCAGCTGCTCGTCGCCTTCACCACGCTGCACGTATGCGGCGGCAGCGCCTGGGACCAGCGCGCCCACAACGCGCGCAGGGTGGCTTCGGCCTGTTCCGGCGAAAGACGCGACGTAGCTTCGTCCAGCGTCGGCCATGCCTCGGCCAGCGTGCGCAACGGCAACGGTTCGCGCAGGCCCTGCACGTCGGGCCAGGTGTCGATCAGCCGGCTGAGCAGCGTGGAGCCGCAATGGCCGATGTGGAAGATCGCGTGTGCGGGCGGGGTGTCGTCGACGTTGCGCGAGAGAAGCGTGTCGAGCGGCGCCCAGCCGCCTTCGGCATTGGGCGGAACCGCGCGGTCGTCGAGGAATGCCGCCTCGCGACGTTGCGTTTCGTCCAGTCGCAGCCACAGCACGCGCCGGCCGATCAGGTCGAGCTTGAAGGGCAGGAAGGCGGGGGTTTCGAGGGCCGCGGTCATGGGAAGAGTGTAGCGAGGGCGATGGCGGGCCGGAGGCTCAACTCACGTCCCGCGCGGCTTCGCCCGATGCGTCGCCGTCGCGCTCCACGGATCGTCCGGCCAGGGATGTTTCGGATAGCGCCCCTTCATTTCCTTCTTCACTTCCGGATACGTGCGGTCCCAGAAGCCTTTCAGGTCCTGCGTGATCTGCAGCGGCTTTCCGCCGGGCGACAGCAGGTGCAGCGTCAGCGGCACTCGGCCGTCGGCGATGCGCGGCGTATCCGCCAGTCCGAACAGCTCCTGCAGTTTCACCGCCAGCACCGGCGCGACAGGCGCATCGGCTTCGTCGTCGAAGTCGTACTCGATCGCGCGCTCCATCCCCGAAGGCACCTGGATGCGCGTGGGCGCGAGCGCGTCGATCTTCTGCCTCATCGCCCACGGCGTGGTGGATTTGAGCGCTTCGCCGAAGGCCTGCTCATCCAGCGCATCCAGCCGCGTCTTGCCGGTGAGCACCGGCTTGAGCCATTCGTCGAGCGAATCGAGCAGCGCCTGATCCGACAGGTCCGGCAGGCCTTCGAGGTCCGGCATCCAGGCACGCAGGCAGCGCACGCGCGCGCGCCACTGCTGTTGCGACGGCGTCCACGGCAGCGCGCGCAGGCCGAGCTGGCGCACCGCATCGACCAATGCATCGGCGTATCGCGCCGGATCGGGCTTCGCCAGTGGCTTGCTTTCGATCACGATGCGGTCGAAGCGCGTTTCGCGCACAGCCGCAATCCCGCGCGTGGTGGCATCCCACACCACGCGATCGGCGGTGACGAAGCGCTGCGGGAAATCCTCGCGCAGTCGCGCTTCGTCCAGCGGCGCGGCGCGCAGCACGCGCGCGTCGCGGGCTTCGTCGCGCAGTTCGCTCACGACGATCCATCGCTCGCCGTACAGCGTGGAATCGTCGAACAGCTTCACGCTTCGGCCGTTGGCGAGCAGGTAACGATACGGATCGCTGGAATGCTGGCGGCCGATGCGATCCGGGAACGCGTGCAGCAGCACGTCGCCGAGCTGGTGCGAAGGGGCATCCGATGGTGGTGCGATGTCCAGCCGCAACCGGCGACGCCACTGTTTCGCCGCCTGGTCGAGCGCGGCCAGCGACGAACGCGAGGCATCCGGCGCAACGCGTCCGGCTCGGAATGCGGCGAGCGCCTGCCAGCGTTCGGCGACGGAATCGCTACGCGAGCGCAGGGGATCGCGCGCTTCGATCAATGCGGCCAGATCGCATGCCAAAGCCTGCTCGATGCGATCGCGCGGTGCGAGCAGCATTGCCGCCAGTCTCGGATGCGTGCCCAGCGCGAGCATGCGCCGGCCCAGCGGCGTGATCGAGGCGCCTTCCAGCGCGCCGAGGCGTTGCAGCAGTTCGCGGGCGGCGCCCAGCGCTCCGGAGGGCGGCGCATCGACGAAGCGCAGGTCCGCATCGCCCCACGCGGCCAGTTCGAGCGCGAGGCCGGCCAGTTCGACCTGCGCCATTTCCGGCCGGCGCTGCGGTTCCAGGCGCTGCGATTCCGGCCACAGGCGATAAGCCCAGCCCTCGGCGACGCGGCCCGCGCGGCCGGCGCGCTGGTCGGCCGAGGCCTGCGCGATGTTGACCACGTCCAGCCGCGCGAAGCCGCTGTTGGGGTCGTAGCGCGGTTCGCGCGCGAGGCCCGAGTCGATCACCACGCGCACGCCGGGCAGCGTGACGCTGGATTCGGCGACGTTGGTGGCGAGCACGACGCGGCGGCGGCCGTCGGGATCGGGCTGCAGAACGCGCGTTTGCGCCTCGACGGGCAGTTCGCCGTGCAGGGTGAGGATGTCCGCGTCGTTCTGCGACTGCAGCAGCGTTTCCACGCGTGCGATCTCGCGTTGACCCGGCAGGAACACCAGCAGGTCGCCCGGATGCTGCGCCAGCGCATGTTCGACCGCGCGGCGTGCCTGGTGCTCGGCCGCTTCATCGCGACGCGACGCGAAATGCGCGATCGACACCGGATAACTGCGGCCGGCGCTGCTCAGCCGCGGAGCGCCGAGGAAGTCCGCCAGCCGTTCGCCGTCGAGCGTCGCCGACATCACCACGATCCGCAGGTCCTCGCGCAGCCCGGCCTGTACGTCGAGTGCCAGCGCGAGGCCGAGGTCGGCCGACAGGTGGCGCTCGTGGAATTCGTCGAACAGCAGCGCGCCGACGCTTTCGAGCATCGGATCGTCCTGAAGCATGCGCGTGAGGATGCCCTCGGTGACCACTTCGATCCGCGTGGACGCCGACACGCGGTTCTCGAACCGGATGCGGTAACCGACCGTGCCACCGACGTCCTCGCCGCGCTGGCGCGCCATGAAGTTCGCCGCGGCGCGCGCGGCCACGCGGCGCGGTTCGAGCATCACGATCTTGCGGCCCGCGAGCCAGGGCTCGTCGAGCAGCGCGGGCGGCACCTGCGTGGTCTTGCCGGCGCCGGGCGGCGCCTCGAGGACGAGGCGGGGATGTTCGGCCAGGCTGGCGCGGATCTGCGGCAGCAGGGGGTCGATGGGGAAGTCGGTGCGCGTCACCGCGACAGTCTAAACGGGCCCCTCGGCTAAACTTCGCGCATGGATTTGATCGACATCGGCGCCAACCTCACCCACGACTCCTTCGACCACGACCGCGACGCCGTGCTCGCACGCGCACGCGAGGCCGGCGTGGTGCAGATGGTCATCACCGGCGCCAGCCGCGAGCACTCGCCGATGGCGCTGGAGTTGGCGAAGCGGCATCCGGGCGAGCTCTTCGCCACCGCCGGCGTGCACCCGCACCACGCGAGCGAATACACCGCCGAATGCGACGCGGAGATGCGCGAGCTGCACACCCACGGCGAAGTCGTCGCCGTGGGCGAATGCGGGCTGGACTATTTCCGGGATTTCTCGCCGCGTCCGGCGCAGCGCCGCGCCTTCGAGATGCAGCTGCAGATCGCGGCCGAGACGGCCAAACCCCTGTTCCTGCACCAGCGCGATGCGCATGCGGATTTCATGTCGATGATGCGCAACTTCGAAGGCCGTCTCGGTCCGGCGGTGGTGCATTGCTTCACCGGCACGCGCGAGGAGATGTTCGATTACCTCGACCAGGACTGGCACATCGGCATCACCGGCTGGCTGTGCGACGAGCGTCGCGGCCAGCACCTGCGCGAGCTGGTGCGGCACATCCCCGCCAACCGGCTGATGATGGAGACCGACGCGCCATACCTGCTTCCGCGCACGATCAAGCCGGCGCCCTCGCATCGGCGCAACGAGCCGATGTTCCTGGCGCATATCCTCGAAGAGTTGGCGCGCGACCGGCAGGAAGATCCGGCCGACACGGCCCGCCTGACCACCGCGAATGCCCGGGCGTTCTTCCGTCTGCCGGAACGTTGAGACCGCTCGTAGGCGGGATTAGGGGGCCGGCTTCGATCGCGCGTACCGTATCGGTGGAAGTGTGTTCCGCCGCCGTCCCGATGACCTGCCCCGACCCGCCCCTGCTCCAATTCGACGACATCACGCTCGACCTGAAGGGGCGGCGCCTGCTGCGGGCTGGCGAATTGCAGCTGCTGGACGCCCGTTCCTTCGCGGTGCTGTGCCTGCTGGCGCGTTCGCCGGGGCAGGTGTTCTCGCCGGAGGAGATCCTCGACGAGATCTGGGGCCATCACGACGTGCCGGCAGGTGCCCTGGGGCAGATCGTCACCCTGCTCCGCCAGGCGCTGGGCGACGACGCGAAGCAGCCGCGGTATCTGCATGCGTTGCCGGGGTATGGGTATCGGTTCGATAGGCCTGCCCCGTCGCACTTGTAGCCCGGGTAAGGCGGAGCCGCACCCGGGGATGGCGCGATGGATCCAGAAGCAAGTCGCACCTCACTGCCGCTACGCGCTGCGGCGCGCTCATCGCGACCGGATGTGAATTGCCCAGAGGCGCGGTGCGCTAGCGCTTACCCGGGCTACAGAGCGTCAGGCGATACGCCCGCTCTCGTATGCCTGCAGATGCACCCACGCCGCCGCCAGCATCGGCGCTTCCATGCCGGCCGCACGCGCGCGCAGGTACATGTCGCCGACGATCTGCATCGCCTCCACGGCCTGGCCCGCTTCCAGGTCGCGCAGCATCGACGCCTTCAGCGGCGAGCCCGGCGCAGTGAGCGTGGCCAGCGCGGTCGTCTGCGCGGCTTCGTCGATCGGTTCGCCTTCGGCGCGCGCGACGGCGAGGCATTCGGCGTACAGCGCGCGAACGAACGCGTCGCCGCCCTGCGCCGCGACGATGCGGCCCACCGGCGCGCGCATCGAACAGGTGGCGGCGGCAAGCGTCGCGAGGAAGGTGAACTTGGTCCACTGATCGCGCGCGATTCGCATCGAGCGGACGTGGTCGATGTTCGCCTGCGCGCACAACGCCGCGAAAGCCGCCGTGCGGGCGCTGTCGGAATCGTTTGTCCGCTCGCCGAAGGTGATCGATGCCGGCTGCCCGAGATGACGGACCTCGCCATCGGCGCCCTTCATCGCACTGATGAAGCACAGACCTCCGACCACGTTCGTCGCCCCGAAGCGCTCATCCAGCGGCGCGTAATGACGCAGGCCGTTGAGGATCGGCAACACCCAGGTGCCTTCGCCGACCGCCGGTGCGATGGCGTCCATCGAACTGTCGAGGTCGTACGCCTTGCAGCTCAGCAGCACCAGGTCGAACGGCTGTGCCTGCGCCAGCGCGGGCAGGGCTTCGGCGACGACGTGCGCCACGTGCAGGTCCGCATCGCCGAGCGGGCTGCGGATCTGCAATCCCTTCGCATCCAGTTGCGCCGCGCGTGCGGGCCGCACCAGGAAGGTGACGTCCGCGCCCGATTGCGCGAGGCGTCCGCCGAAGTACCCGCCGGTGCCGCCGGCGCCGAGCACGAGGACGCGCATCAGCTGCGCAGGCCGACGCCGCGCTTGAGCAGCCACAGGCCCAGGCTCGCCAGCGCGGCGACGAAGGCCAGCATCAACGCGTAGGCCACCCACACCGGCACGTCGGACACACCCAGCAGGCCGTAACGGAACGCGTTGACCATGTAGAAGATCGGGTTGGCATGCGTCATCGCCTCGGCCCACGGCGGCAGCAGCTTCACCGAATAGAACACGCCGCCCAGGTACGTCAGCGGCGTGAGGATGAAGGTCGGCACGATCGCGATGTCGTCGAACTTCTTCGCGTACACCGCGTTGACGAAGCCGGCGAGCGAGAAGATCGTCGCGCCCAGGATCACGGTGGTGAGCGTGATGAAGGGATGCGGCATGCGCACCTTGGTGAAGAACATCGCGATGACCAGCACGATCGCGCCCACCATCAGGCCGCGCAGCACGGCGCCGGCGACGTAGCCGGTGAGGATCACCCGGGCCGGCATCGGGCTGACCAGCAGCTCCTCGACGTGGCGACCGAACTTCGCGCCGAAGAACGAGGACGAGATGTTGCCGTAGCTGTTCTGGATCACGCTCATCATCACCAGGCCGGGGACGATGAAATCCATGTACTTGATGCCGTCCATCGAACCCACGCGCGAGCCGATGAGGCCGCCGAAGATCAGGAAGTACAGCGTCATCGTGATCGCCGGCGGCACCAGCGTCTGGCCCCAGATGCGCAGGATGCGGTTTACTTCGCGGCGCACGATGGTGCCAAGCGCGACGAAGTTGCGTTGCGTGGGGGACATATCCAGGTAGGTCTTCGTCATGTCGTTCATGCCACCTGCTCCGGCGGCGCCTGCGTGGTGCCGTCCTGCGCGTTCTCGCCGGTGAGGCGCACGAACAGCTCTTCAAGGCGGTTGGATTTGGTGCGCATCGAACGCACGCGGATGCCCGCATCGCCCAGCACGGCGAACACGCGGTTGAGGTCCATTGCACGCGGCATCTCGATGTCGAGCGTATGGTCGTCCGTCGCGGTCAGCGTGGTGCCTTCGATCAGCGGCAGCTGCGCCGGCAGCGTGCCGTCGATGTCCAGCAGGAAGCCTTCCACGTCGAGCTTGGCCAGCAGCGCCTTCATCGGGCCCTGTTCGACGATGCGGCCGCGGTCGATGATGGCGAGGTTGCGGCACAGGCTTTCCGCTTCCTCCAGGTAATGCGTGGTGAGGATGATCGTCGTGCCGGCGGCGTTGATCTCCTTCAGCGTCTTCCACATGCCGCGGCGGATTTCGATGTCCACGCCAGCAGTGGGTTCGTCGAGGATCAGCAGCTTCGGCTGCGTCATCATTGCGCGGGCGATCATCAGGCGACGCTTCATGCCGCCGGAGAGCGTGCGGCTCATCACCGTCGCCTTCTCCCACAGGTGCGCGCGCTTGAGTTCGATTTCGGCGCGGCGCAGGGCTTCCTCGCGCGGCACGCCGTAGAAGCCGGCGAAGTTGACGAGGATGTCGACGGGCTTCTCGAACATGTTGAAGTTCAGTTCCTGCGGCACCAGGCCGATCAGGCGCATCGCCGCATCGCGGTTGCGCGCGAGGTCTACGCCGAAGATCGAAACCTGGCCTTCGCTGAGGTTCACCAGCGAACTGACGATGCCGATCAGCGTGCTCTTGCCGGCGCCGTTGGGGCCAAGCAGTGCAAAGAAATCGCCGGGCGCGACGTCGAGCGACACGCCCTTGAGCGCCTGGACGCCCTGCTTGTTGGGGCCGGCGTAGTAGGTCTTGCGCAGGTCGCGGACGGAGAGGGCGGGAGCGCCCGGTGTAGCGGACGTGGATGCGGTAGCAGGGGTCATCGGTGAAGGCCTGCGCCGCGGCCTCGCGGCGATAGACGGTAGTATAGGCGCCCGCGTGTGGGCGCTCCGGCCACACACTGTTGCATCACGATAGTCGTTTCACGCCTGGTACCGCCGTGGCCATCCAGCATTTCCCGCTCAAACTCGTTTCCCGCCGCATGCTGGCCCCGTCCGTGGGCCACTACACGTTCGTGCGCGACGACGGCCAGCCGCTGGATTTCATCCCCGGCCAGTTCATCCAGGTGCATTTCCAGTACGCCGACGGCACCGCGACCAAGCGCAGCTATTCGCTGGCGACCATCCACGACCACGCGCTGGGCCCGGGCGAGGCGGTGGAAATCGCGGTGAGCTACGTGCCCGGCGGCGCGGCGACGGCGCTGTTCGAAGGCCTGGAGGACGACGGCCACGTGGACGCGAGCGGCCCGTTCGGCCGTTTCTGCCTGATGCCGGGTGACGCGAACTCGCGTTACCTGCTGATCGCCACCGGTACCGGCGTCACGCCGTATCGCGCGATGCTGCCGCAGCTGGACGCGCTGATCCGCGAACGCGGCGTGCAGGTGGTGCTGCTGTTCGGCGCGCGCAACACCGACGAGCTGCTGTACGGCGACGAGTTCCGCGCCTTCGCCAACAAGTATCCGGACCACTTCCGCTTCGTGCCCTGCTTCTCGCGCGAGCTGCCGGCGGCGGATTCGCCGCATGCGCACGCCGATGTGCGCCACGGCTACGTGCAGCAGTTCCTTGCCGAGTTCGCGCCTGAAGCGACCGGCGACATCGCCTACCTGTGCGGCAATCCGAACATGGTCGATGCGTGTTTCGATGCGCTGAAGGGCTATGGATTGCCGGTGCCGCAGGTCCGGCGAGAGAAGTACGTCAGCAGCAAGTAGGGCGTTGTAGGCGCTGGCGCTCGCGATCCGTGCTGTTCGTAGCCCGGGTAAGGCGGAGCCGCACCCGGGGATGGGCGACCGACCGCAAGCAAGCGCACGTCGCCTTCGCTACGCGCTGCGGCGCGCTCATCGCTACCGGATGTGGGCTGCCCGGGGGTGCGGTGCGCTCCACCAACCGGGCTACGAAAATCAAAATGGGTTCCAGCTTTCGCTGGAATGACGGCGAGGTTTTGAAGCGCCCTGCGATACCCATGCGCTATCGGCCTGGGTCCCGGCCTTCGCCGGGATGACGATGATGTAGGGCCGCGAAGGGCGGACTTCCCAAGCGACTCACCCGGTGCAATCCAACGGCCCGACGCCTCTGGCATGCTGGCGGTCTCCACGTCGCACGAGGGAACCGATGCGTACCAGCCATGCATGGACCGCCGCACTCGCGGCGCTGTGTTGTCTCACTGCCTGCACCTCAGGCAACGAAGCCGCGGGACCACGGCAGGACGCCGACGCCGGACGCCGCATGTTCGGCTCCGTCGCTTTCGAACCCTGCACGCTCTCCGGCGCGCTCGCGTCCAACAGCATCAACGCGCAGTGCGCGAAGCTGGACGTGCCGGAAGATCCGCAGCAGCCGCACGGCCGGAAGATCCCGCTCAACATCGCGTGGCTTCCCGCCAGCGACAAGGGCACCACGGCGCCGGATCCGGTGTTCTTTCTCGCCGGCGGTCCCGGCCAGGCGGCCACCGAGTACGCGACCGAAGTCGACATCGCCCTGCGCGAGGTGCGCAAGCATCGCGACATCGTACTCATCGACCAGCGCGGCACCGGCAAGCTGAGCCCGCTCGTCTGCCGCGATGCGAATGGTGCGGAGCTGAAGCTTTCGACGGAAGAGGAAGTCGATGCCGATGCCATCGCCACCTACGCGGGACGTTGCGCGAAGGCACTGGAAGGCAAGGCCGACCCTCGCTTCTATACGACGACGCAGGCGATCGGCGATCTCGACGCGGTACGTGCCGCGCTCGGCGTGGCGCAGATCAACCTGGTCGGCGTGTCGTACGGCACGCGCGTGGCGCAGCAGTACGCGGCGAAGTACCCGACGCATACGCGTTCGCTGGTGCTCGATGGCGTCGCGCCGAACGACCTGGTTGTTGGCGGCGAGTTCGCACGCACGTTCGAACGCGCGCTCGAACGCCAGTCGGCGCATTGCCAGTCGCTGCCGACGTGTCGCGCGCGTTATCCGCGCGACCTGCGCACGCAGCTGCGCGGCTTGAAGGAGCGGCTGGAAGCGGCACCTGTGCAGGTGGATTTCCGCGACCCTGCTACGGCGCAGCGCCGCCGCGACACGCTTACCGCCGACACCGTCGTCGGCCTCACGCATATGTTCTCGTACCTGCCGCAGATGATGTCGCTGATGCCGGTAGTGATCGACGAGGCCGATCGCGGCGAGTACGCGCCGCTGATGGCGTTGGCGCAACTGGTCACGCGCAACATGGACGGGCAGATGTCGCGTTCGATGCAGTGGTCGGTGATCTGCGCAGAAGACGCCGACCGCTACACGCCCGATCCCGCCGATGCCGACACCGTGCTCGGCGCCGAAACGGGTCCGGCGTTCTTCGCCGCATGCAGGGCGTGGCCGCATGGCACGCGCCCGGCGGGCTTCGAGAAGCCGCTGGAATCGAAGGTGCCGGCGTTGCTGATGTCGGGCGAGATGGATCCGGTCACGCCGCCGACCTACGGCGAGCGCGTGCTGAAGACCTTGCCGAACGGGCGACATTTCGTGCTGCGCGGACAGGGTCACAACGTGGGCGCGACCGGCTGCATGCCCAAGCTCGTCGGGCAGTTCATCGAGTCGCTTGATGCGAAGTCGCTCGATGGAAAGTGCCTGGACTCGATCGGCTACGTGCCGCCGTTCACCGGATACAACGGATGGGAGCCGTGACCGAATGATCGTCGCCCAGGATCTGCACAAGAGTTTCAAGACGCCGACCGGCGTGGTGCGCGCCGTGGAAGGCGTGCGCTTTACCGCGCGCGACGGCGAGATCACCGGACTGCTCGGCCCCAACGGCGCCGGCAAGACGACGACGCTGCGCATGCTCTACACGCTGATGAAGCCCGACGCCGGACAGGTGCTGGTCGACGGCGTGGATGCGGCGCGCGACCCGGCTGCGGTACGCGGCGCGCTGGGCGTTCTGCCCGATGCGCGCGGCGTGTACAAGCGACTGACCGCGCGCGAGAACATCGCCTACTTCGGCGAACTGCACGGCATGTCGAAGCAGGCCATCGAACAGCGCACACGGGTACTGGCCGATGCGCTGCAGATGCACGACATCCTCGATCGCCGCACTGAAGGCTTCTCGCAGGGACAACGCACCAAGACCGCGATCGCGCGCGCGCTCGTGCACGATCCGCGCAACGTGATCCTCGACGAGCCCACCAATGGCCTGGACGTGATGACCACGCGCGCGATGCGCGGCTTCCTGCAACAACTGCGTGCGGAGGGACGCTGCGTGATCTTTTCCAGCCACATCATGCAGGAGGTCGCGGCGCTGTGCGATCGCATCGTCATCGTCGCCAAGGGCCAGGTGGTTGCGGCCGGTACGGCGGATGAGCTGCGCGAGCAGACGGGCGAAGCGAACCTGGAGGACGCGTTCGTGAAGGCGATCGGCTCGGAAGAGGGCCTGCATGCATGAACGCGGAATCGATGAGGACGAACCGTCCCGGCATGTTCGCAACGATGTTCTCTGTGATGCGCAAGGAGCTGCGCGACATCTCGCGCGACCGTCGTACGCTGGCGCTGGCGCTGTTGCTTGGCCCGCTGCTGTATCCGGTGCTGATGATCGGCATGGGCTCGCTCGCCGAATCGCGCGCGCGCACGCAGCTGGATCGGACGCTCGAAGTGCCGACGGTGGGCATCGAGCACGCACCGAATCTGGTCGCGTTCCTCGGCACGCAGGGCATCCGCGCGGTGAAGGCGCCGGACGACGTGGATGCGGCGATCGTGCGACAGGAGTTCGATGTCGCGCTTCGAATCGCACCCGATTACGCGAACGACTGGCGAACCGGCAAACCTGCGCTGGTGGAGATCGTCGCCGACACGACGCGTCGCGACAGCGAGATTCCCAGTGCACGCGTGCGTGCGGCGCTGGAGGGCTACAGCGGGCAGGTCGGTTCGCTCCGCCTGCTCGCGCGCGGCATCGACCCGTCGATCGTGCGTGCGGTGAGCGTGGGCAGTCGCGATCTGGCGACCGAGGAGGCCAAGCGCGGATTGATGCTCGCCGCGATCATGCCGTACCTGCTGATCCTGATGTCCTTCATCGGCGGCGCGTACCTGATCATGGATGCGACCGCGGGCGAACGCGAACGCCAATCGCTCGAACCGCTGCTTGCCACGCCGGCCTCGCGCGGCGCGATCGTCAGCGGCAAGATCGCCGCCGCGTGCGCGATGGGGTTGTTGTCGCTGCTGCTGACGCTGGTGGCGTTCAAGATCAGCGCGCAGATGAGCACGGGCGTGGGGCGCATGCTCGACGTGAGCTTCGCCTCGATCGGCCGCATCCTGCTGATCCTGCTGCCGATGGTGTTCATCGGCACGACGCTGCTGACGTGCCTGGCCGCCGCCGCGAAGAGCCTGAAGGAAGCGCAGAGCCACATGACGTGGCTGATGCTGCTGCCGATGATCCCGACGATCGCGCTGATCGTGAATCCGGTGAAGACGCAGGCGTGGCAGTTCATGGTGCCGTTCCTCGCGCAGAACCAGATGCTGCTGAAGGTGATCCGCGGCGAGGCGATCGACATGCACACCTGGGGGATCTACCTGGGCACCGGCTTCGCCGTCGCGGCGCTGCTGTGGTTCATGGCGGTGAGGCGGTATCACCAGGAGCGGTTGGCGATTTCCGGGTGAGCGCGACCGCTCACGCGGCACTGCCGCGTGGTCGTGCGAACGACCGGCCATGGATGGCCGGGCCGGACTGTCCGGAGCTGCTGTCGTTACGCCATGGACGGCTGCAGCCGCAGTTCGCGCGGCGACGTTCCCGCATCGGGCAACTTCTGCAGTCCGGGCAGGCGAAGCACAGCCGGGAACTGTCACGCATCACCCGGGTGCGCTTCACTTACCCGGGCTACAGAAGCCGTGATCTGGATGGGCTCCAGCTTTCACCGCGAACCGGCGGCAAGAACGATGGGTTTCTCCAACTACGAGGTTCTGAAGCGCCGTCGTAGTGCCACGAATGTCCAAAGAGAAAGGCCCGGCTTGCGCCGGGCCTTTCGATTACAGCGTTGCTTTGCGGAGCGCTTGCGGTGGCGTCAGTCCCCCAACCTTCGCCGCCGCGCGGCGATCAGCTCTGCGGGTTGAAGCCGATCGTGCGGCGCGTCGTCACCGGTGCGTCGACCGGCTGGAAGCGCCACTTGCGAACGGCGTTGACGGCTTCGCGATCGAAGATGCGCGCCGGGTTGGAACGGACCACGCGGGCGGCCGTGACCGAACCGTCGGTGCCGACGGTGAACTCGACCTGCACTTCACCCGAGGTGCCTGCGCGCAGGGCTTCCGGCGGGTAACGCGGCGGCGGCATCGACAGCGGACGCAGGTCGCTCGCATCGGCCGAAGCCGGAGCGGCGGCGGCCTGGCGGGCCGCGGCGGCACGCGCTTCGGCGGCACGCTGCTCGGCGGCGCGGGCGTCGGCCGCACGCTGCTGTTCGGCAGCGGCCTTGTCCGCGGCGGCCTTGTCGTCGGCCTGCTTGGTCGCGGCCTGCTGCGTGGCGAGCTGGCGGGCGGCCTCTTCCTGCTGCTTCTTCTGGTCCTCGACGCGCTTCTTCTCGAGTTCGACCTTCTTCTTGGCCTCTTCCTCGGCCGTCAGCTGCTGCTGGGCGGCGCGCTTGCTCGAAGCATCCTGCTGGGCGGCGATGCTCGCCTTCAGGCGCGCGAGCGCCGGATGCTGGGCATCGGCCTTCTCAAGTAGGGCGGCCAGTCGCTGGGCTTCGGCGAAGTCCTCGCGGTTGACGCTCTGCTCGGTGGCGATGACCGTCATCGGCAGCAGGTCGGTCAGCGCACTGGACACGGCGGCGTCCCCCGGCGCCTTGTCGCGCAGCGCGAGGTAGTACTCCACCGCGTTGTCTTCGGCCGGTGCGTACAGGCGGTTTTCCGCGTACGCCTTGCGGGCCGCTTCACGCAGCTGGTCGGCGGTCAGCG
>Ga0209257_1001990_pt1 | contig 21968 bp, 3 predicted proteins | sample AraplaCvi_mCL_r2_FD_184277 | JGI IMG/M metagenome (GOLD analysis project Ga0209257, IMG submission 184277) | Arabidopsis root microbial communities from North Carolina, USA - plate scrape MF_Cvi_mCL_r2 (SPAdes) (version 2) | ecosystem: Host-associated > Plants > Roots > Endosphere | place: USA...
AGCGTCGAGCAGGAAGGTGCCGGTGGCCATATCGAACGTCGCCCCCTTCACGGGTAGGGCGGCCGCGGGAGCAAGGACTATGGCCTCTCCCTCGCCGCTTCGCCGCCGGGTCAGAAGCAGACGGACGAGTTCGACCGAAGGGCCCGGAACTGGCGTCGTCTGATAGCCGAGTGCGAAGGTGCCTTCCGCTTTGACCTTGCCCTGGAACGTCAAGGCGAGCTCCCCGCCAGCTTTTGCAGGGCGAACGGCGAGCGCCACCTCCAATCGGTGGTCGGATCGCATCTCGCCCAACTCGGCTGCAATGACGAAGTCGGCATTGAGATCGTAGGTCGATCGCCTGCTGTCGAGCTTGGCGACACCGCCAAGCATGTCGTTAAATTCGGGATCGTCGAAACGGGTGAAGACAGGCGCTTCAACCTGACTAACTCCCGTCCCCGCCGTCAGGATCGTAAGCCGGACCTGTCGATAGAGCCTCGCTTGATCCGCGTTCGTTCCGCTATACTCTAAATTGATCTCGACCGTCGCCGGCGTACCAGGAGGAAGCCCGCGCAGCAATGTCGCGGCATCCTGGGGGCTTCCGTCCGCAACGCCGTCAGGCCTCCACGCCTTGAACCCGCGTAAGAGGTAGGATTTCTGAGGTTCATCCGGCTTTATGGGAACGTCCCTCGGAACCGTCCCGGCCACGAAGCGCTGACCTTCGATCACTAGGGACGCATCCATGAATTGCCAGGCCGCTTGCCCCGTTGACCCGAACCACTGCGCCGCCCTTATCTGGATCGAGCCATCCCAATCCGGCGGGAACACGCCGTCGGCTGGGCTGAGCAGCTCCAGTTTCGTGGCGACAAACGATCGCGGGGTTCGGTCTAGCCCGACAGGCAACATGTTTTCGCTGGCTCTCATCGAGCGCGGACCGTGAAGCATGAAGCTCTGGGTCGGCGCGATCGCAACATGCTGCCCCTCGTGCGAGCTGGCGCGGGGCCGGTCGTTTGTCGCGAGCAATGGCGGGCGAGGAAGGCGCAAGTGTATCGGTCCCTCCGACGCACGCGCGAGATGGGGCAGTTGATCGTCGCCATAGCGGACATGCGAAAGGCCCGTCCTGAGTGCCAGCCAGGCGCCTGAGCGAACGGCGAGCCGGCTGCTACCGACAATCGCCGGCGCATAGGCCTGTTCGTAGGCCGCGCGCTCGATCGCCTTCACCTGTGGCGGCGCTGCAGCCGCCGTCGGTTGTAAGGAGCGCGGCGGCGTCATGTCGAAACCGGCGGGAAGCGCAAAAGAGAGGTCGAACGGTTGCTGTGATTGGGGCGGCTGGGCAAAGGGACGGAATCCGATGCGCTCGCGGTCGGCGATCCAGAACGCCTCCTGCGCCGCAACGTTGCCGGGATCCTCACGATCCTCGAGGATTGCGTGCGTGCCGTCGGTGAGCCGCCACGCCGTCTCAGCACCGGTGGCCGTCAGCCGTGGTCCGTCGGTCGTGTCGTCCGGCATGGCGACCGCTTCGCTGGCAAACAATGCCGGCATCACGCTGACCGGTACGTACCCTGCCGGCGCCGCGGCCCGATCATGCGTCGGCCAGTACTCCAACTGGAGTTGCGGCGCCAGTGCCGTCTTGTCGGGATAAAGCGCGCGTGTCGCACTCGGGCGATAACCGCGAGGATCGACTCGTTCGATCACTTCGCTCCGTTTCGCATCGCTTTCGACACCGAAGTCCCGCCTGCGCAGGGTCAAGAGGCCAACGCCGGCCCACGGGGCGGCCCGCTGAAGCGCGGTGACCGCCCAGCTTCGGCAATTGCTTTCCAGCACCTTTAGGTCGACCTCGTTACGAATCGGGAGTTTCGTCACCGCTGCATCGATCACCTTCAACCCGTCGCGCGAAGGCGCCTCAAGCAGCGCGGTCCAGATTTCTGCCCCATCGGCGGTCCGGTCCGGATCGCCGTCCGTGTCCCTTGGAAAGATCACGATGTTACGCAAGCTCCAATCGCGCAAGCGGGCAAGCGCCCAAGCGTAGTCGCGCCTGTTGAAGTCCGATGCCTTACCCAAGGGATCGTCATCCGCATCCTCGTAGAAATCGAGACCGCTGACATGCCCGGAGCGCGCGAAGCCTATCGCCAGCGGCGAGGCGTCGCGCAGGTGCCCGGTGGTCGTGTCGATCTGCTGCTCGAACAGTTTCGACAAATGAAACGCCGTCGCAGCGGTCGGCATGTCGTCTACCGGAACGATCGGCGTCTTGCCGGAAACTGCCTTGAAAGTGAGTGCCTGGAAGACGGCCTTGTGCGCGCGCGACGGATCAAAGGCCATCGCCGCGGAGGCGGCGTCCGCGACCTCGCGGGTTCGCATGGCGGCTGCGCCCTTGGCCCGGGAAACGGCTTCCTGCGCGAGGCGCGGATCGAGTGCGGGAAAGATGTGCGCCTCGTAGCGATCGCTCTCGGACAGGTAGAGCTTCGCGTCCTGCTGCGGCTGGCAAGCCAGCATCAGGTTCAAAGCGTGCATTGGATCCGCTGGCAGCGAATCCGCTCCCGCAAAGCCGAGAGCAGGAAGACTGACCAGGACGGGATTTGCCTTGAGCCTGGCGTCGTCGCTTACCAACGGATCGAAGGCCAGAAGGACGTGATCGGAAAACTCGACCACCATCGATTGAGGAGCCGCAGTCGAGAGATGCGCTGCCAGTTTGGCAGCCAGGTTGCCGGCAAAAGCCCCATTGTTGACCGCCGCGACGTTGAACACCGAAACGCCGACGCCGGCCTCGTAGGCTCCGATCGGCGCTGCAAGCTTGTCGCGCCAGGATGCGCTGCCGGTTCTTTCGCCTCGAATGTCTGCTGGTTTCGTGGATATAGGCGTCGCCCACTTCCCCAGCGCCTTGGTGAACAACGGCGGCGGCCACAGCCGGATGACCTGAAAGGTCCGCCAAGTGATGGATTGTCCAATTCCGACCTCGCCGAGCCTTACGGTATGTTCAACGTCAACCATCAGAGGAATGGCAAAGTCAGTCGGTTCTCCGGCATCAAACAGCTGCCGGGGCGTGATCCGCTGGCCATCGAATCGAATGGTCGCCTCATGTGTGAACCTCGCGCCCATGGAATTGGCCAGGAACGGTGCCACCTGCCAGCTCTTCGTGTGTGCCGAAATGGTGATCTGCGGCCAGGACAGCACGCTGCGAAGCAGCAATATGCCTGTGAGCCGGTAGCCAACATCGCTTTCATAGGCGAGCGTCAGCATGGTTGACTCGGGCTGCGCGGATGTCCCGGCAATCTTCAGGCCGATATGCGCCCTGACACTGCTCTTGGCGACGTCGAAAGATGGAAAGTTGCCTTGTGCCAGTTTCCTGCGAGTGAGCACGGCGATGGCGCTGCCGTTCGAGGCCTCGAATGTCGATCCACCGAGTAGGCTTCCTGTCGATTCTTTCGCCACCCAGCGCAGGGCGAAGACGCCTGGCGAAAACGAGAACGTGTCGACGACGAGGTTCGAAATCGCCTCGGACGCCGAGAACCACCAGGCGAGCTCGCACGGTCCCTCGCTGCCGCCGCGCTGGCTGCGCAGGAGATTGAGGCCGCATTCGCCGACAAGCTGCGCGCCGGGTTCTCCGAGCACCACGCCAAACTTGATCGCGGCACTGTGCGGAAACGACAGCCCAACCCCGTTGGCCATCGGCAACGCCCGGCCGATCGAACCGTTCGCTTCCATGAACTCGATCCCAGGCGCTGCGCCCGCAACCGGGGAAACCTGGGTTCCGAGCTTCTTAAACGTGATCGCTCCGTCGGCCGCGCGATTGAGCGTGACCTGACAATCGAAATCCTGGCTCTGGAAACTGAAGCGCAGCTGGGCTTGCACCGACTCTCCCGGTTGGGGGAGGCTTTTGATGCCGATCGTCGGCGCCATGCCGTCGAACGTGTCGGGATCGGCGAGCGGCATGACTACGTCGCTGGCCGTAAGCTTTGCGCTGAACGTCCCTTGGGTCGCATCGGCGACGGTCAGGGTCAGCGTGGCCAGACCGCCATCCAAGGGCGGCGACAGTCCGTCTTCGCGCACGGGGACACGTAGCCGGCCCCTGATATCGATACTGGTCGGCAGATCCTGCCCTACCTGTTTGAACCCTGTCAGTTCCATCGGCTCGAAGGCGAGACCACCCAGCAGGACGCAACCACCGGCCATGTCCGCGCCACCCAGCATCCACCGAAAGCCTGCCAGATGGTTGAGCGGCCGCTGAAACGCATTCCCACGATCCTCAATCGCCCCTTGCGAGGTGAAGCGGGCAAGCGTTGCATCGGCGCTGCCTGCAATGACCGGCACGTCGGCGCACCAGAATGTCAGTTGCGCGCCGACAATCTTGATGGGCTTCACGAGGGTGACGAGGCGGACTTCGTCGCCAAGCTCGAAGACCGCGCCATCGCCCACCGGCGCGCGCATCTTTCGGATGGCGACGGCGCTTCCGGTCATTGCTTCGATCAGGCTCAGCCCATGCTGATCGACGAAACCGCCATTCGCAGCCTTTGCGAATGCGGTGCCGAAACGGACGTCGGACCAGCCGGCCAGTCGCTGAAACCGAGCGGAGACCCCCACGAGGTCGCTTTCGGCCGGCAAACCCTGGAAATCCAGGGTGCTTGTCTGGCCGTCGGGATCAATTGGGGCGGCGAAGTCCATACGGAGCCCGCCAATCGCCACGACCCGCCGATTGGCGGCCCCGGCATCACCGGAGATGATCGTGGCCGGCGTGACCTCTATCTGACCTTCGAGCTTGTAGGCGGCATCGCCGAACATGCCACTCAGATAGATCGCGTTCTTGACGGATGATGTCATGCTCCGGTCGTCGAGCGCCGCCAGGGCCGCCTTGCGGTTCATCGCGAGACGAATGACATCCCATCCATTGGTTTGCAACGGATTGCGCGGGCCGTTGTCGGGGCCGTTATTCGGCAACGGGCTGAACAGGGCGTCCACAGCCGGCCTTTCCGGCACGAAGTCGAATTGCGGCGCCTCCTTTTTGAAGGGCGGCGTTGGCGCGCTTTGGAACGCATTGTGCTCATCTCTCAGAGCGATATCGTGGCGAAACTCGGCGGCGACGCTGGTCTGCAGCCCGTTCCAATTCTCCGCCAGCTTGCTTGCCCCGGGTCGGGCTTCGGAACCGACGACGAAGCTGACCGACGGCAAGGTCGTGACCGCCATCGTCACCTCGTCTCGCCAGGCTCCAGGTCCGGCCGGCTTGACAAACTTGGGCTGCTGGGAGCCCTCAACCAGGCCGGCATAGCGGATCACCACATCCAGCCATGGCCGCGTCGTGTCGAGGTTTTCGACGACATAGCGCAGCTTGCCGTCTGCCCCCGGCGGATTCTTCAGCCTGAGAGGTGCAAGAGAGCGCGCATAGGAAGGCGCGTTTCTGGCCTGCCCCGCTGCGGCGATCGGCAATGTTTGGACGACTGAAAGCCGTCCGCCGTCGCACCATTCCCATGGCAGCATCGCCTCTCGCCATGATGCGGCGAGCGTTGAGGTTCCAGCCATTTCGGTGACGAGTTCGACCCCGGTCCCAGGGTCGATGACAGCACGGCCATCGGCTGCCGTCACGATCTGCAACCCCCCCACGAGGGCCTCGAGCCGGATCCGTGCCGCTGCTGTCGGGTGCATTGACTGCTTCCACATCCGGGCCTCGATGCCGCGTAGGCCGGACGGCGATACGCCGCGCAGAGCAAAGGTTCCGAGCGCGCGCTCGGCATGCTCCGGAAGCAACCGCTGCTCAGTTTGCTTGAATGCGGTGACGTGAAACACCCCGTCGAACGTGAGCGAGACGTCTTCAAGCTTGACGGTGGCCCGCAGGATCGAGCCGACAGTTTCGGAGCCACCCGCCATATGCACGAGGTGAAAGTCGAACTGCGCGCCCTTGACGTCGGACACGGCGAGCGACCAAGACCTGTGCCTTCTGGTGAAATTGGGCCGGCCCGGAAGATTTCCGTACGCCAAAGATCCGGTTATCGACACCCCGGAGCCGTCGACGGCCGCAATTTCGCCAGCCGGGCTCGCGCCCGACGCATCGTCGAGCAGTCGGCCGAGCGCGGCCGCATCGGCATTCGGCAGGGGCCAATGCATCCACCCATCGGGGATCGGCGTGAATGTCCAAAGCAGGCCCAACTCGTCCGTCGGTGCTGGCCTTGGTAGCTTGCATGCCTCCCGTATCCGTTCGGCGGTCTCTATCAGCGGCAGGGCGAGCGACACCGGTTTGGACAGGTCCTCGCCTACTGCAATCTTCAGCCGGTCGCGCTGGCCGGGCTTTCTGGCCAAGTCGAAATCATAACGTGCTCGAACGGCATCGGCATCGGCGCCGTCTCCCGCGGCGCCTGTAACGCGAACCGCGCCGGAATTGAGGTCCGACGTTGCGACCGTAAAACTGTCAGGCTGGATCGTCAGATTGGTGATCGCGCCCGACCCCCCTGCCCGATCAGAAAGGCGCAGGAACAGCCCCGGCGCATCCAGGCTCACCGCTTGGTCCTTTGGATGAGTGCGCGCAAACAGCGGCCACTCGTCATCCTTTGGCGTCTCCGCCCAGAAAAGATGCTCAGGCGCGATTGCGGCGTTGGGCGAGACCTCGAACCAGGCCGGTCCCCCGTCGAGCTCGTCCGCCCTCTGCAACGCAAACTGCAATTTGTCGATGGACTTGCGCCAATTGCCTTCGCCCGGCGCGTTCGGCGTTTCCGGATCAAACCAAGGACGCAGCACGCGTCGTATTCGGGGTTCGCCGCCGAAATTACGATATGTCGCCTTGAACCACCCCGCTATATCGGCGTTTTCCCATGGCAGCCTAATGCGTCCGGCCACCGAGAAGCCGTCTGGTAGCAGGACGATCTGATCGCCATTGGCAATTTCGGTCGCGGTTGCAGGTGGGGCAATGCCGAGCTGCTTGCGCACCCGCGCCAGGTACTTGGCATTGGGCTTGAAGCGTATCAGGCCATGGACCAGTTGCATCGCCGGCAGATAGGTCGCCTCGATGTTGCCCTTGTTGTCGTGGCCCGGTTTGGGATTGTCCCCGAATGGACTGACGATGATCGGCCCTTGCGACTTCAGCACATCGGCCTGCTCGGAAAGAAATCCAATGTCCTGCGGATCGAGTGGCTTCCCCAGCTGATCGCCCTCCGCGCTGGCCTCGGCGATCGTATCGACCGCAATCAGGCTGAGCCGGCTTTCCGAGAGTTCGGCGTCAGTCGGCTGGAGAATGCTCTTGATCTCGGCTCGGAACAGCGCAGGCCTATGATATGCCTTGAGCTCGCCCAATGCATTGGCGTCGTCGTCCTGGAACAGCAGCCTCAATGCGGTCGCGGCCGACGCGCCCTTGCCGCCAGGCAGGTCCTTCACGTCGCCGTCGGTCTTCAACACGAAGCCGAACGACCACAGCGGCCCCATGATGCGGACACGCGGCAGGTTGAGACTCGTCCACTGACGGGCTGAATCGCTACCGCGGCTCGGAACCCGCGGGCTGTAGTGGGGAGGGAAAAGCGCGCGGTAAAGATTTCTGCTGATCATGGCTGGTCTTCCCCTCGGGCCGCTTGCGATGCCCATGGCATACGCGGTTCGTTGCCGCGCTGTATGAACACAGATGGCTCAGGCATCGGCCCGCTGCGCCAAGCCAGCTTCGCAAGGGTCGCGAACACCGCATTGGTGGCAACCACTTGTGCAGGATCGAATTTGGGATAGCGCGAAAGTCCGCTGTCCCGGAGGTAGGACAGGATATCGTCCATCGGACTTCCGAACCCCTCCGGCGGAATGGACGACACCGTCAGCATGACCCATTCCTTGACGTTGTGCTGAGGAGGATCCGTGATTTGCGTCCAGCCATAGACATTGGAGACGCTCTTATCGCGTTTCCAGAGTTTCATCCCTCGCTTGCTCCACTCCTCGATCTTCTGGCTCGTCCCCGGAACCATAGTTCCGCGCTTGAGCAGTGCGGCGAAGTCGACGCTTTCAACAAGACGAAGCAGATCCAGGCATGAATCGCGGACAACCTTGTCGACGACATTACCGGAATGCGCACCGGCCGCATCGAAATCACGGCAAACGAGTGCTGCCGCCAGCTTGCGCTCGCGATCGGCCGCCAGACGCAAGCCTAAAGCGAGATCCGCCTGGGAAAGCGGCGGCGTCCCCGGATCCGGCGCGAGGGACGGTCGGCACAGCCATTGCAACCCGTTGAGCGGTCCGAGCGTTGCCAGCGTGCCTGGGGCCGCGAGATCCAGCCTAAGCGCGAGCGGTCCGAGTTGAAGGAAGGAGCCCTCCTTGGGAATCGACCCTATCGGCAGCAAATCCCACGGCTCTATCTTGCTTGTGTCGACGGCGGACAGAGAGGAGGGTACGTCGATCGGGAGCGCGACGGCCGGATCGAACTTCGCCTTTACGAGGTCGAAATCGGGACGGGTCGAGACCTGTGCAAAAATCCCATCGGCCCAGGTCAGCTGCGAGCTGGCGTGGCCGAACGTGACCTTGGTCTTGAACTCGCCGGCGGGAGTCTCCGTCGAGAACGCGCTGGTCTCGATAGGGTCTGCCTTGGACTTGGGCGCGATCTGCGCAATTGTGCTGACCGATCCGTGCGATGTGGAAACCACTACCGTGCGCACATCGCGGTCGGGAAGCAGGCCGACCGGCCTGCGGCCGCCTTGCGTATCGATTTCATAGGCGAAGTGTGACTGTAAGCTTTGGGCGGGAAGGCTCTCGACGAAGCGCGGCAATCTGACGGTAAGCACGGATCCTTCCAAGTCGAGGCGCGCCGCGATCGCAGGTTCTCCAGCCAGCGCCGTTTTCAGTTTTTTCCGGAACGGCTCGCGTTGCGGGAATGCGTCTTTCCAGGCCATCTGCGCTGACGTTACAGGATCGGACAATGGCACGATCGCGTCGGCCTCATGGGCCGGCAGCACGATCGTCTTCTCCGCCGATCGCACATTTCGCCCGGCCTTTGCCCACAGGGTCACGCTCTGTTCATAATAGAACGGCTCGGCCGCATCGACATGACGGCTAGCGCCCCAGCGTGCCTGCGGCGCTGCGAACAACACGTTGGCCGCGCTGGCGGAATGGTCGTGAATGTTCTCCGAAGCGGTCTTCGTGCGCGGCAATGGCTTGGGCAGTTGTGGCAGCGCCACATCAACGCCGGTAGCACCATCCGCTTTGAGCACCTCGATCCAATCACCATGCCTGAAGCGCCTTAAATAGGTCCGCTCGAGTTCGCCGAACGACAGTTTCGCGGAAATCGTCATGTTGCTGTTCGACAGCTCGCGCTCGGCGTGGGTCAGCACGATCTCGTTGAAGGGCCGGTCCTTGTCGCTGCGCACGGCCCGCGCCGCGAGGAGCTTCGGCGCTTCCAGCATCCGGACGCGCTCAATGGAGGCGTGCACGACCGTGTCGGCGGCGAGTCTCGGCTCGCCATAGGGCCGCTCAAAATCCGGGGATTTGGGTGCGACCGCTTCCCAGAACCGATCATAGCGTCCGACAGCCATGACAGCATACGAGCGCGCGGAGGCCAGCTCCTCGTCGAGGAACCGTACGAAGGTCAGGGCACCACGCGCATCGGTGGCAATGCGATGCGGTTCGACGGCCTTTGGCTGAACCACTGCCATCCACTCGGTGGGATCGACAGTCGAGCGTTTCATGACACTGCTCGGCAAGGGCGCAGCCCGGAAGAAGCGCGCCGACCAAGTGAGATAGGAGCGGAGGAACTTGGCCTTGGGACTGTTCAAGCCGTCGTCCGGACCGTGCTGCTTGATCTCGTTAAGCCACGCTGGATCCGTGCCCCCGTCCTCGGGGCGACGGAACGTTTCGGCCAGGTAATACAGGAAATGTTCGAGGGTCGAGGTCGTTGGCCCTAGGTAATCCAGCCAATCCTCGACGTTGACCGCAAACCGGCCGAATGGAGAATAGTTGGGCTCAAGCGTCGCTTGAGGCATGTCCAACAAGGGCAGCGGAAGCGTGCTGTAGGCGATGGTCTGATCGGTTCCGTCGAACCGCCTCACCGTCACCGTGCCATCTTTCTCCAGGCTATCTGCGAGCGTGTCCTCTCGCGAGCGTGCGACAATGACATCGCCGTCCTGGAAGGTGGCTTTGACCGACAGCTCGTCGCCTTTCTTCAGGCTTATCGACGGGCGTTTGGGTTGCGCGAAAATGACGTCGCAGTCCGATCCCAGCGTGAACACCTTGTCGCCGGTGATCTTCTCAACCTTGAAGACTTCGCACTGAATGTTTTTTGCCTCGGTCCTGAGCGGCCGGAGCGAAACTTGGAGCATGCTGAGCCCAGAATCGTCGAAATCCGTCCGATCCTTGCCGGAACGATATCCGCGCAGGTGCTGCAACGGCAGGTCGACGAAAAGATGCTTCCCGATCTGAAGGGCTGGAGAATTCGGATCAATCGTCTGAATTTCTGCGATCGCCTCTTCGACGTCTGCGAGCGCATGGTGGAATTCGGCGAAGATCTTCGCGGGTGAAAGCGGCAAGCCGCTGGCGCTGTCCCGCAACGTGAAGGCGATCGAAAGCCCGAGCCGCGACAGCGCGGCCCAGCCATAGGGGTCGAGCCGCTCGTTGTTGGCGTCCAGCCATTGCCGCGCATCCGTGACCGACGAGGCTCCGGAGGGAGCGGCCTGAACCTCGAAGCGCGGGTTCGATTGCCACCGCCCCCGTTCCGCCATCGAGCCGATGAGGGCGGCCAGAAAATCGTGCTGCAAGGCCTTTGCCGCGCCGAAGCCGAGTTCACGCCAGTAGCAAAGACGTTCCTGAGCATTCGCATCCGTCGATAGCGGAAGGTCGGTATGCACTTCGGTCTTGATGGATTGGAAGACATTTGGCTGTGGCCAAGTGAGTTCGGACTCCGCCCACGAATACCAGCCCGGCCATTGAGCCAACTGGTCACGGGGATCGACCGCTTGCAGGTCCAGGAACCGCGCGCTCTTGGCAAAGACGGGTGTCTGGCATTCCCAGTTCGGCGTATCGGCCATGGCAAGCGGCGTTTGACGCGCCAATGCGGATTCGGTCGGCGCGACACGCTTCAGCCAGGTCCACTGCGGCAGGAACTCCGAGTTTTCGTGTAGGTCGGCGTTGACAAGCGTGTCCTGACGCAGTTCGAAAACATCGAAGGCCGCGTAGGCCGCCATTGGCGTTTTTGTCTCCGCGGGGATCGCGTTCCATGCCAGCGTGATGGCGCGGCTGGACCCGGGTTGCGGCAGAAAGCTGATCTCCGGCGGTTGGTCCACCTGGTTCGGCGCGACGAGAACTCCGACGCTTACGGCACCGACCTTCGGGATGGCCAGATCGGTGCGCTTGAGCTGCACCTTTTCGACGTTGTGAATCGACGGGCCGGATATGGGCCATTCAAAATGCGGCAGCGGCCGAAGGCGGGGCATGTCCTGATCGCTGCTTTTTCCTTTCGGAAGCGCGGGCAGGGAGAGTGTGAGGTCGACGATGGAGAGGCCCGAAACGCCCGCCCAAGTCACCTGTTGCGCTGGCAACGTGCCGACAGGCTGGCTCGATGCGCGCACGAAGAGCCGCCACGCCTTGCCGTCAGGCTCTGCAGCGGATGTTCGCTGGAAGAAGGACAGCGCCTGGCTGTGGATCTGGCTGCCGGGAGCCTGCAATTGGCCGGCATGATCGTAGATCGCACCGGGCAATGTGGTGATGGCCGAATCGCCGAGGTTGAGTGTCAGGTACAAGTCGGCCGGATCGCGACCTTCGCGCCGGTCGAAGTCCTGCTCGTCCTCGGTTGGCCGGGTTGCAGTGAAAAACGTGCCACTCTTGGGTTCGAGCGCCAGCACGATATCGCCATCCAGCAGCAGTTGCCCGGTCGCGCTCATTAGGCCGCGGTCATTCACGTCGACGGTGTCGTCCGGATAAGAACCGAGCGGCACCTCTCTCAACGGACGCAGGATCAATTGCCAGCTTTGGGTCGCCGTGACGCCGGGCTTGGAGGGCAGGCTTAACTGACGCCAATCGACCCGGCACGCCATGCGTCCAGTGTTCTGGACATAGGAGAGCGTTAGGCGGGCGGCATCGGCAGGCATCGGTGTGAGCACCGGTTCGAACGTAATGTCTTTGCCCAGCTGCTCGCTGCGGCGTCCGCTCTGACTGATCGCCACAACCGCGACGCCGAGGGAATACGTCCTGTTATACTTTGCGATCGTCCCCTCGGGCAGAACCTGGCTGCGCGGCACGGAATACTTGTAGCGCGTGCTGACACGCTTGTACGAATCGCGCCTCTCGGCGTCTGGGACGATCGTTTCGGATGGCGCTACCGTCACTGTCTTGATTGGGGTCTGCTTCTCAAGATCGGAGAACGTTATCTCGTAGGCGCTGACGAAATCCTCGACACGCCGCAGTTTGTCGCCGGCGAAATCGAATCCAGACGGTTTCCCGGCCCAATCGATCGGGAACGCCACCGCGATCACATCCTCGTCGAAGTAAGTGGTGAGCTTGCCGATGCTCGGGGGATTCTTTGTGAAATCCAGCAGCTCGCTCTTCACCGCAGGCATCAGCTCGAACGGAGTGCCGTGCTGTCCGCCATGTTGAGTTTGAAATTCCAGCTTAGGAAACACGATCGTGTGGACGTCGGCGGCCTGCCTTTCCTTGATCCAAGCGGGCTTGTCCTTCGCCCGAACGCAAACCAACATGCCGAGGTCGAGCGGCGTGGGGCGGCCCTCAGTCTCGGCAGGAGTAGTGATGACAACCTCAGAATTGATGACGGAAACGGTCGCGTTCTTCGATATGCGCGCGAACTCGTCATAGTAGGCCTGCATCACGAGGCCCTGGTTACCCAGCGCTTGTTGATTCCGATCGTGCAAGTCTGCGTCGGCCGATTCAAGTGCGGCTGCGAGTGTATTGTCGTAGAGGTTGGTTTCATCCCGTTGATAGGTGGGCTTGCGGGCGGGACTGAGCGGATCGAATACGCGCGCGTCGGAAATGGTTTCGTCCGGCAGGTCGGGCGGCGTCGGCGCCGTGAGCGTCGCGCCGATCTCTGGCCATGAAACCGGGAACGGCATTTCGTCGTCGGTTTGATCCGGCAACCAGCAGCCTGCGATCAACCGGTCAACCGTGAGCGTCGTTTCACCATCGTCCGACTCGCTGGAGATCTTCCTGGTCGGACGCACACGAAGCGCAATCTTTGTCTCGGTAACCTTCACCCATGCCTGGCTATCCTGCGCAGGCGGGTAGTAGATGTCGCCTTCCACACCGGTGAGGTCCAGCGTTGCGTAGGCGGCGTCCTCGCCGACTGGCGGGTAGAAATAGGAACGATCGCCGACACCCGGCATGATCCAGACGAACCAGCTTGTCTTACCGTCCGAGTCTGGTTCGCGCTCCATATGCGCGGTTACGAACCGATCGCGGATCACGGCGGCTGGAGCGGCTTTGAGCGCCGCGGCGAAGAAAGGCGCCATGCCGCCTTCGTCGAGGCTGACCTTGTCGAAGCCGGGCATGGGCGGCGCCTTGCCGGCCTCCAGCAGTGAACTCATATAAGGCGCCAGCACGGCGCGCGCCTTGTCGACCCCGCCCTCGTTGAGCCCGACCGCAACGGCGATGGAGAGCCGTCGTCCAAACACAGCCACCATGATGTTGGCGCGGGCGCGGAAGCCGAGATTAGCACCGCCTGCCCATCCCATTTCCATGGCGACCGCGATCTGGATTTCGAAGGAGAAGGAGATGTCGATGCTGATCTTGACGAAGCCGATCTTCAGGCGGAACCACGCCCTCAGCCTGAAGCGAACGGCGATGTCCAATCCCTGCTGGGCATAGATCTTGCTGTCGAGAAGCCGCAGAGGGTATTGCGCGGTCAGCATGCGCGACGCGAACTGCACCACGGCCTGCGCCTCGATGCGGACACCGAGGAAACCAAAATCGACGCCGCCGGCAAGGTCGAGCGTACCGCGGCCGGCGAAGTAGGTGCCCTGGATCAGCACGTCGCGCTCCAGGCGAAACAGCACGCCGCCGCGGCACTCCAATTTCAAGCCGCCGAGGTCGAAGCTGAACATCAGCCTGTCCGGCCACCCGAGTTCGCCGTGCAACAGGCCAGGCTCGATCAGCAGTGTGGCCTCGAAATGTACCTTGCGCAGGATGTCCTTGACGATCTCCGGGACGGGCTCGTTTTTCGGACCCATATACGGATCGGCACCCTTCGCCGCGTGCGCCAGGAACCGGTTCTGCGGGGCCGAATAGATCATGAAGCCAGACGCCAGCGGACGGCTGCGCATGTTCTCCACGTCGTTGAAGAAGTCGTCGATGCTGACCGGGAACCAGAGCTTCGCTGCCGCGACCAGGGTGAAGTCGGAGCGGAAGGCAGCGATTATCTGCGCAATCAGTGTCTTGAGCTGGCGTTCCTCTTTGGGATCGTAATCGAACGGCGTCGCCTGCGAAGTGCCGAGCGTGAAGGCAGCCTCCAATGCGATGGTCCAGAGTGCCCGGCGCGTGTTGGATTCCGGATCCTCCACCCAGCTGTCGATGCGCGCCAGCGTCTGGTGTTTGTCCAGCGCCTTCAGCATGCGCTGCATCAGGTCGCGAATGGAACCCTCTTTTTCGAACTCCAGGATCAGCGGCAGCGTGAACCGATAGCCGAATCCAAGCCCGACATGCCGCAGAAAAATCGGCAACGGCGTAAGCTGGTAGCTAATCTTCGAAGCCTCGATGGCGACGAACCAGCCGTGTCGCCAGGGCTGCTCGGGTGACTGCCGCATGCGGACGAAGGCAAAGGCGGCCGACAGTTCGGGAAAGCCGGGGATGGCGATCGTCCCCTCGCCTTTGAAGCCCGCCAGTGTCGCGCCATCGTAGGTATCGACGCGGCCGCCGATCCGAAAACCCTCCGGCGAGGAGATATCGACGCGCAGCTTGTCGAAAAACACCTGCGGCGCCGAACTCCCCGAGCGCGGCAAACCGATATACATTGCGTGGCAGCGAATGTCGGCGGAGATCACATCGCCGAACCGGGCGAACTCGCACTGTCCGCCGATGATCACGGCCGGTCCGGGCTCGGCGAATTCCTCGAAATTCGGCGCGAAGCCGATGGACCGTATCTCCATGCGGAACAGCTTGAAGACCTCGAACTCGATCGGCCGCTTCAGCTCCACCACCATCGACAGCGATTTGTGGAACTCGTCGGTCAGCGGGGCGCGCACGAACTCGATGCGCGCGGATTTCAAATCCTCCAACAGCCCGTTGTTGAACTCCCCCTCATCGGGCGTGAACTGCGCGGAGCCGCTCACCTCGAAGAAGAAGTGCCTGTCGCTGTTCGGAGTTTCGCGCGCATAGCGGATATCCAAGGCCGCGATCTCGAACTTGAAGCGGGTCCCGCGCGAGTAGATGGGCTGGTCCTTGTCTCCCAGCGCGCAGCTGATCTCGTCTAGCTCGATGCGATTGCTCTCCTTGTCCTGGACGAAGGAGATGACGACGTTCACCGGCGCGTCATTGAGCAGTTTGGGCAGGCTGCCGCTAGCCGCTATCGACAGGTACTCGAGTCGGCCGGAGCGAATCCGAAGGTCGGCGTGTTCGAGAACGAACGGCTTCTTCAGGCCCTTGACTCTGAGCGCCGTCGACAACAGCTTGGCGTTGAGGTCAATGCCGCCTGGCCCGATCGCAAGGCGCGTCACCAGGAATGTAAGCGCATCATTGCCGAGCCCGGTATAGCGAAGCACGACGATGCAGCCTTCGGGCAGAGTGAGTAGAAAGCGCCCGCCCTCGATCTTGAGTTGCAGGATCTCGATTTCGTCGGGCTGCTGCGGCAGGCCTTGCAGCTTGAGGCGGAGCGCGGTCATTTCCAGACCGAGCAGGTCGAGCTTCTCGGTAAAGAGATAGTCGTCGGGTTTGCTGACGACCGCAAGGTCCTTGGCCCAGCCGGGCGTCGCAACGACCTTACGCTTCAGGGCCAGGCCGGACTGGTCTTGCACCGACAGCGACAGATCGCGGACATCGAAGCGGAATGTCACCTCGCCACTGGCGCTGAAGTCGCTGCCGAGCTTGAAATTCAAACTGGTTCTGATCAACGCCGCATCCGGATCCTCCTCGGAAAAGCAGATATGCGTGATCTTGAAATCGACAGCCTGATTGCTCTTGGACGCGTCCCCGCCAAAGAGCTTGAAAAACTGCTCCTGCGCGTGAATGAAGACAGAAAGGCGCCAGTCCCCCGCAGAGAAGCTGGGCGTACAAAACGCGTCGAAGTCAAGACGCGAAACCGGGACAGGCGTCGGCGGCGAACCCGGGCAGCCCGGATCCCCCGCCCCGGCGACCGGGAGTGTCGGGGGGATGAGAGGCGCGAGCGCGCTGGCTTGATGGTCGAGAACCTGAAGGAAACGCGGCGCGGCGCCGCGGCGCCAACCGATCGTCCTGACCGCGGTCGCCCTGCCAGATGAAGCGCCGATCGCAAGCGACAGGAACGGGCCGCCTTGGCCACCATTCTTTGGATCGGTTTCGACGACCTCGCGCCCCCCGTCGGGGTCGCTTAGCGAGAAGCCGATCTCGGCATAGGCGAGCGGCGGCATGGGTTCTTCCGGCAGCGCTTTAGTGGTCGCCGGAAAATGCAGGAGATGGCTGGCGGACGTCGCCCCGTCCGTTCCCCGGCCTATGATGATCGACTGCGTCGTCGGTCGCGCGATCGACAGTTGGATGGCGGGCAGGTCGAAGGTCATCGCGCTGGCGGGCGGCGCGATCGTCACGCCTGCGGACTGCACGGGTATGCTGAACGAGATGTCATTGCCCGTGACCGGGATGCATCCGTCGGCATCGGGCTTCGGCGGCAACGCTATTGGCGTTCCGGGCATGGGTGCCGGAAGCGACGGTGCTTGCTCAGGCCTCCAGTCCAGTCGAATCTGGCTCGCGCCGTCGTTGAAACGCGCGATCTCGATGCCGATCAACGTGGCAGCTTCCTCCGCTCCCGCCGCGCCGGCGGGCGCGCTGCCGAGAAGGTCATGGGCGATCGCCCGCAAGAATTGCGTTCCCTGCTGACGCCATGCCAGGAACAGCCGCTCCCCGGACCTGAAGTCCCCGTCGACGAACCTCATGCCATAGTCATTGGCGGGTTTTTGCGGATCGGGGGCCTTCAACAGATCGGCCGCGAAGCTGAGCGCCGGAATACGCACCTTCTTGTACTTGCCGAAAACCGCCGCAGGCTCGGTGACACCATCGAAGAACTCGATGCTCTCCGCCGTCATGTCATTGACCATGATCGTCAGGTCACGCATCAGCAGACGAACATCGGTGCGGAATTGTCCGGTTTCCCCTCCCTCAAGAAGGGCGCTGGTTATTTCAAGGCCTCCAATTTCGAGGAGCGCCTGGAAGCAGGCCCGGTCATTCGTGCTCGACATGAACAGGCCAAGCTTGAACCGCCAGCATTCTGCCTTGAGGCCGAGAACATCAAATGGAAGTTCAAATGTATAGTCGTCAGGGCCAGTGGCGGTGGCGGCAGGATGCTGCCGCTCGAACAGCATCGCCTCCATCCAGTAGCGCTCCTGGCCATCCGCGGTCTTGTAGCCGAGGACGAAGGCACCGCCGAGTGCAGCGAGATCATTGCCGTTCCATGTAAGGACAAAATTTCTGGCGCCCGCTTCCACAGCAACTCCGCCGTCTCCTCGCCTGACGACGCGGATCCAGGTTTCCTCGGCGCGGATACCCAGCGGCAGGTCGATCGTGGCGGGAAGGTCGAGGTCGAATTCGGGAAGCGTGAGGTCGAAGCTCGGCAGGGTGATGGTCGGGTCCGCGATCCTCAAAAGATTGCAGAACCAGTTCAGAAGTCCGTCGACGCGGAATTGCGGCCAGACAGGGAGACCAGGCAGTTCTGGAAGGTCGCCGAAGTCGAACAGCCCGAGAGGCAGCCAGTCCGTTGTCAGCCCGAAGGAGGGGACGTCGAGCCGCAATTGCAGCGCCGGCAATCCGATAAGATCGAGCCTCGGGAAGATGGCCGAGAAGCCGACGCAGACTTCGATCGTGGCGGCGGCGACGACGTTGTACGCGCCCTTCTCGTTCACGGTTCCGATCTCGCCGCCTTGTTGGGCTTTCGCCGACAACGACCAGCACGCCATCAACGCGAAACAGGGGGCGGCGCTGTTCCAATCGCCGCCCGCCGGCCTCGGGCGCAGCACCAGGGTCACGCTGGTGAGCGCAGCATTCACCGAGACGCCGCCGGTGGGTTTCGGAAACGGATTGAACCCGGCGAGCCCCGTTTCCTCGAAGGCCTTCTGCCCATTGTGGGCGGCTAGATCGATGGTCAGCGACACCGTCTCGGTCAGCGATTCGAACGAGAAGCTTGCCCCGGAGAATCCAGCCGGGGCGGTGAACGGCCATTCAACGGCCTGCGCCGGCGCGCCCTGCGGATGAACCGAGAGCTGCAGCCGATCCTCGTTGCTGACCGCATCCTTGACGAAAGCGATGGCGAGGTCAACGTCGATCAACTGGCCTTGAAGAAGAGCCTTGGACGGAAACGAGAAGAGGGGGGCCATGGCTCTCCGTCCGTTCAGTTTTGCGTTGCTGGAAACGGCTCGAGCCACAACTTGCCCAGTTGCGGAACAAAGCGCGGAACCGATTGATTACCTTGCTGGAAAGCTTTCGAGGCGAGGCCCAGCGCTTCCGCGCCCTTCTCAGAAATCTGCCTCAGCATTGCCTCGACTGCAGGAGCCGCATCCGACTTTGTGAGCTCGGGCAGGATGGGTAGGATCTCGCCGATGACGCTGGCCGGACCGCCGACGATCGCGTCGACCATCTGGTCAACCTTTTCGAAGCGCTTCGTATTGGAGGCATTTCGCCCATTTCGGATCAGGGAGATGTGCCTCGTGGCAAGATCGAACAGAAATGTCGCGGTTTCGGCGAGCCGGAAAAGCAGCACGACCAATTCACGGACGAATTTTTCGTATTTCGTCGAGTCTGCCAGAGTGGCCAATATCGTCTGGTCCAGGATGGCATGCCATTCGGTGCCCGCGCCGAATGTCACGCCGAGCGTCAGTGTCTCGCGCAGCACGACCTCATTCCCGGCGTTGCGGTAGGGCAGCCGTACATGCTGCACGGCCGCCTGCCCGTGCCCAGCCGACAATGCCCGGATCTGCCCACCGGGGCCGATGCCGCAGTCGACCACGGCGCCGGTTTCGGACGTTGCGAGCTTGCGGGCGACTTTGTGCAGGCTCCTGCCGCCCATCAGCAGGTAGAGTGCCTGGTATGTGTCCAGCAACAGGTACATCAGGTCGCTGGAGCAGTCCTCGCCCGACTTGCCGACAGATTTGAAATCGGCGGCCCGCTTCTTCATGTCGTCAAACAGGAGATAGAGACGGCTGGGATCTTTGGTCGCCCCTTTCTTCTCATGTACTTCCTTGTCGTTGATGTCACCCTGGTAGCGTTTTACTCCCCGCTCCCTGTAATTTGCGTTCGCCGCTCCGGGCGCCAGCCTTTCACGCATCAAGGCGTAGGCCGCTTCGGTGACGCGAAGCGCTTTTGCGTTGTCGACCTCGATCAGCTCGAAGGGCGCGGCCAGTTCGGTGGCTGGTGCGTTCCAGGGCAAAGGCACGGGAGCCTCGAAATGGCAAGCGAGAAGCCCTTTGGCCGGCGACTTCGAAATCTTCTCCGGAAGCAGGTAGCCCTTCTGCTTGTAGGTAGCCAGTGAGAATGGACCGTGCTCGGCGGGTGTGTTGAACCGAAGCTTCCAGCCGAGTTCGAGCGCGGCGTCCCCAACGGCTCCCGCCTCGACCCACTTCAAATGAACATGACCGGCATTTACGTTGAATGCGCCGACCGAGGACGCCTCCCTCTGGTCGTCGGCGTTGCCGCTATGACCGGCATAGCCGATCAGCTCACCCTTCTTGACCGGACGTCCTTTGCTTGCGATTTCCGTGCTGCTGAAGCGGCCACGCAGGCGGTTCAGGTGGCCGATCATATAGCGCGTGTCGTTGCCTGCATCCTTGGGCCATAGCCAGATCCGATTTCCAAGGTCGTTGGGCACAAGCGCGTTCGACTTCGCCGCCGCAGTCCCGGACACCATGGCATAGATCGGGGTTTCGAGAGGATACTCGAAAAACGGCGCGTAGATATCGATGCCGTCATGCGTTCCCTCTGGATGCGCGGGAGTAGGAGAACGTCCACCCTTGGTGCTGTAGCGCGGATACCAGTTTCCGTCTCCGCCACTCTTGTCGGGATAATAGCCGCGCAATTCGCCGGTATATTCCGGCTCGTTCTGACCCGGCGCAATAGCGGTTTGCTTTTCGTAGAGGACGGTAACTTTGCCGTTCTGATCCGTCGTCTGCTGAAACAGCGACTTTCTAGGGCCAACATCTTCATTCGCCACATCAGTCACCGATTTTAGGTTGTTAAATTTTTATTTACATAACCAACTAGATGCGTTCCACTTTGTCAATAGCATGCGTTGTGCCGAGAAACTCCAGAGCAACGCCCGGGTGTATCCATTGGTTTGTTCAGACGCGCGCCGGGCGTACGGCGATATGGCTATCGGTATAGCTGGTTTTCAGTTGATGACGTTGGTCTTGAAAGGCTGAAACGGGCTCCAAAGCGGAACGGCAGCTTGTTACCAAACTTAGCCAACACCTGACAGTCCACGATCGGCCCCAAGTCGCTGGTTCGCCTAGCCGCGGCCGCTGATGAAGCCGATGACGTCCTCGTGGGCCAATCGGATGAGAGCTTCTCGGACCGGGGTAGCACTCACTCGCAGCCGTTCCGCGACCGACCGAATGTTCAGGAAGGTGCCGGGCGGCGAGTGATACAGGTTGAGAGCTGTCCGGATGCGCCGATAGCGCTTCCAGCGCTTTGGCTGGTGTTGTTGTATCGTAGTCGACATTGCGCATTTCAAGTGATGCCATCCGAAAACACAACTCCGCGATTTCGATCGCGGTAATCCGCGCTGTGCACGCAGAAGCTTTTCTACCATGGCGCTGCGGCCTGCATTGCTATTTCGGCGTTATACGACCGATATAGCGTGGCCGGCGAAAGTCGCATTTGTGGCAGTCGGCGGATGGGGTATACTGGCTGGCAGTGTTGATGATTGATCCGGACGCCGCCCTTGCCCGCACCGACGTTGGCGCAGGAACGCACCACGTCCGCCGACGACGCGTGTCGCTCCGCTTCGCAATATGAAAATTGATGCGGCGGCGGCCGTTCAATGCAGATTGGCGCTACCGGTCGCGAAGCGGTGCCGCAGTTTCCGAGGTGAAGCGATTTCCGATCTCCTGACGCTATTCTGCCTGGTATTTCTCGAATGTGGAGGCGCTCTTATGGCCGCCCACCCGCGAGGGGCGGCCATGCAGGCGAGCGGCACAAAGTTTCGGATGAGCGACGCGTCGTCCCGGCACGGCCCATACGCCGGCACATCCCTTTCAGCTTGGGTCCCCGTCAGTGATCGTTGGACGAGGCGCAGTTTCTGCGGAAGCGATATCCGCTACTTTGCCAGTCTCTGACCAGATTGATCGGGCAAAACGGCACGCCCAACTCTTCAGAGCTGTCAGCGCCATATTCAGAAGGGTCCTTTCAAAGCTCTTGGCCGTCGACAATGCGACTGCTCCATAGAGCTGTCTGCAAAAAGTTGGATAGGTCATCGCCGTTGATCTAACCGGTGCGAGAATCTTCAATGCAGTGGAAAGCCAATCCTCCACCCTAGGATAACATTTGTCGCTCCAGCTTGATACCTTCCATGCCAGGTCGGCAGTTCTACGAACTGCTGCATAGTATTTAGGGACGATCAATGTTGTGTTGCTCGCGCTAAGGCATTCTTTCACCGCATTTCTTAATTCTCGAGCTTCGATCGCCGCTGAACTGATACCTAGCCCATAGATCGGGTTGGTGCTCATCAGAGCATCACCGAGGACAAGAAAGGACGCAGGGTGGTGTTCTGCTCGCTCAATGTAAGACCTGTAGGCTGTTGATTGCCACTGAGAACTGACCCGGCGTGGCCTGATATTTCCATTGAGAATTGACCCATGTTCCAACCTTCCCTCGCATGTTTTCAGCGGGGGCTATGGAGTGATCGACATGGCGTTATTGAGCGTGATCCGACGCTGGCA
>Ga0209257_1001991_pt1 | contig 21945 bp, 17 predicted proteins | sample AraplaCvi_mCL_r2_FD_184277 | JGI IMG/M metagenome (GOLD analysis project Ga0209257, IMG submission 184277) | Arabidopsis root microbial communities from North Carolina, USA - plate scrape MF_Cvi_mCL_r2 (SPAdes) (version 2) | ecosystem: Host-associated > Plants > Roots > Endosphere | place: USA...
CGCAGGTCTACTCCACGGCTGACGACAATCAGTCGGCGGTGACGATCCGCGTGTTCCAGGGCGAGCGCGAAATGGCGCAGGACAACAAGATCCTCGGCCAGTTCGACCTCGTCGGCATTCCGCCCGCACCGCGCGGCGTGCCGCAGATCGAAGTGACCTTCGACATCGACGCCAACGGCATCGTGTCGGTCCACGCCAAGGACAAGGGCACCGGCAAGGAACAGCAGATCAAGATCCAGGCTTCGGGCGGCCTCAGCGACGCGGACATCGACCAGATGGTCAAGGACGCCGAGCAGTTCGCCGAAGAGGACAAGACGCGCCGTGAGGCGGCCGAGGCGAAAAACAACGCCGAAAGCCTGATCCACTCGACCGAAAGCCAGCTCCGCGAGCATGGCGACAAGGTCGACGCGGGGCTGAAGTCGGAAATCGAAGCCGCGATCACCGAAGCCAAGACCGCGGTCGAAGGCGGCGATCCCGCCGCGATGACCGAAAAGAGCCAGGCACTCGCGCAGGTCGCGATGAAGCTGGGTCAGGCGATCTACGAGAAGGAGCAGCAGTCGGCCGCATCCCCCGGCGGTGACGAAGCTGCGGGCGAAGCGAAGAGCGACGAAGACGTCGTCGACGCCGAATTCTCCGAAGTCGAAGACGACAAGAAGTAAGAAAATGATCTTCATCCGTCATGCCAGCGAAAGCTGGCATCGCTCTCGGCAAGGCACCGCCAGCACGACAGCGACCCCAGCTTTCGCTGGGGTGACGGGTTGAAGAGGGGGCCCCTATGTCACTCGACATCGATTATTACGAACTGCTGGAAGTCGAGCGGAGCGCCGACGATGCGACGCTGAAGGCGAGCTACCGCAAGCTCGCGATGAAATATCACCCCGACAAAAATCCGGGGTGCGACGACAGCGAAGCCCGTTTCAAGGCGATCAGCGAAGCCTATGACTGCCTGAAAGACCCGCAGAAGCGCGCCGCCTATGACCGGTTCGGCAAGGCCGGCGTCAATGGCGGTGCCGGCGGCTTCGGCGGTGGCGGCAATGCCGATTTCGGCGACATCGGCGATATTTTCGAATCGATCTTCGGATCGGCCTTCGGCGGCGGGCGCCAGCAGCGCGGCCCCGCGCGCGGCGCGGACCTGCGCTATGACATGGAAATCAAGCTCGAGGACGCCTTTGCCGGCGTCACGCGCGAAATCCAGGTCGATGTCGCGACGCGCTGCGATACGTGCGACGGATCGGGCGCCAAGCCCGGCACCCAGACCAACCGCTGCACGACCTGCGCCGGCCACGGCAAGGTGCGCGCGCAGCAGGGCTTCTTCATGGTCGAGCGCACCTGCCCGACCTGTCAGGGCGCGGGCGAGGTCATCGCCGACCCCTGCAACAGCTGCCACGGCGAAGGCCGCGTCGACCGGCGCAAGACGCTGACCGTCAACATCCCCGCCGGGGTCGACGAGGGCACGCGCATCCGCCTGTCGGGCGAGGGCGAGAGCGGCGCGCGCGGCGCGGCGCCGGGCGACCTCTACATTTTCCTGCACATGGCGCGGCACAAGGTGTTCGAGCGCGAGGGCACGACCTTGTTCACCCGCGCCCCGATCAGCTTCACCACCGCGGCGCTCGGCGGCGAGATCGGCATTCCCGGCCTCGATGGTCAGATGCACGACATCAATATTCCCGCGGGCATCCAGTCGGGCAAGCAACTGCGCCAACGCGGTGCCGGCATGCCGGTGCTCAACGGCCGCGGCCACGGCGACCTCGTCGTCCAGATAGACGTCGAGACGCCGACCAAACTGACTGCGCGGCAGAAGGAATTGCTCTGCGAGTTTCGCGAGACCGAAACGGGCGACGAATGCCCCGCAAGCCAGGGATTTTTCGGGCGCATCAAGGAAATGTGGGACGATCTGACGGAGTGATCCGCACGCCCACCGTCATTGCGAGGAGCCGAAGGCGACGCGGCAATCCAGAGTCTGCGTAAACCGCCCTGGATTGCTTCGCTTCGCTCGCGATGACGATGTCGATTTAGCCGATCTCGGCCCGCAGCTCGTCAATCAGCGCCTTCACCTTCGGCAACCGCCCTTCCTCCTCGTCGAGGATCGCGTGGAATGCCCTGCGCTTGAGCGCCTTGAGTTCATCCCCCGGCACCGCGCCCTCGCCCGTCACGCTGCTCGCGACGATGTCGATCAGCCGGTCGGCGCCGTGGAGGCGCCCCCACAGATAGTCATTCTCGCGGTAGGCGCGGCTGAAGAAGGCGCCGAAGCTGTTGAACTCGACCCCCTTCAACATCGCCGCGGCGCCGCCGGTGCGGATCGCGGTCGCGTCTGACGGTGAGATGCGGTCGATCTTGATCGGGTCGAACTCGTCGAACCCCTCTCCCTGCAGCAGCGGCAAGGTCGCGATGTCGTAAAAGGGATAACCCAGATAAGCGAAGAGCATCGTCCGCCGGTCGTCCTTCGGCAGCTTGGCGAGCGCCGCCGCGATCACCTCGTCGGTTTCGGCGTCGAGCGCGACGAGGTCGCGGCGCGCGGCGATCGCGTCGATCCATTGCCCCGGATCGGGATCGGTGGGCGCATCGAGGTCGGCGAGCCAGGCATCGCCCTCGCGCTCGAGATACTGCCCGAGCGCGGTAAAGATCGTCTCGCGCATCTCTTCGCAAACCGGATCGCGCTTCTCACGCGATGCCTCGACCGACGCGTCGAGTTCGCGCGCCAGAAAGCGCAGGCGGCGGATGCGGAAACCAAGATCATGCGTGCGGAAAAATTCGATAGCCTCGCTGCTCGCGCCAGTGCCCCGCTTGCCCGAAATCCGGTCGAGACCGCGCGCACGCGCCTCGGTCCACATCGCGATCCGGCGGTTGATCACATGCACCGGCCCCTCGGGCGGGACGAGCCGGTCGATGATATTGCCGAGTTCGTCGATCACCGCCGACAATTTGAGGTGCCCGTACGGCGCATAAGCGAAACCCGCGCGCACCGCCGCTTGATCCTGCGCCTTGGCGCGCCATTTCGCGAGCCGCGCCGGGGTCGGCGTGTCGAGGAAGAAGGTCGTGCCGAACAGCGCCGCGACCTGCTCCTCGACCTCGACCTTCATCGCGTCGATGATGTGCTGCATGCGGCGGATGCGCCGTGACATGCCCTCGATCATCTCGATATTCTCGCGGATCGGCTGCTCGCGCGGGATCGCCGACAGCGAGCCGAGGATCGTCGGCAGGAACCCCGGAAGCTGGCCCTGCTCGGTGGCTTCGCCAGGTTTGCCGACGCTGATCGCCTTATAATCGGGCTTCGGGTCGATATAGATGAAACGGCGGTCGACCTCGCGGCGCGCCGGCCGCTGCTTGAGCGCCGCGATCGCCGGGCGGAAGGGCGCATTCGCGAGCACCGCACCGTCTATCAGCACGCGGTCGGCGGGGTCGCTGTCGGGCACGCGCGGCAGCTGCGCGCGGATGAAGGCATCGCGGCCCGGCCATGCGACGCCGCGCTTTTCGAGCGCCGTATCGAGTTCGCGCAAGGTGAAGGGCGGGAAGGCGCCGGGGAAGCTCGCGGTCGCGCGCGCGGCGGCGACCAGCCCCGGCACATCGTCGAGGCGCCGGCCCGCGCGGCCATTCTGCCGGAAATGCATCATCAACCGATGCTCCTGCTCGGTCACGCGCGGCGGGCTGTTGAGCGTCAATTGCTCCTTGTGCCCGGCAAAGTCGGTCACCGAAACGATCAGGTCGACCGGCTGCGCCGCGGGCACCAGCGGCGGCCCATGTGGCCCCGCATCCATCGCGTCAAAGGCATCGAGCAGCAGATTGGAGAAAGTGGCGCCGCCGAAGGGCGGCTCGAACCAGCGCGCGCGGACGAAGCGCGACAGCTTGGCGCGAACCTCGTCCTGCGCATCCTCGCCGACGGTGCGGTCGATGGCATTGCCGCGCCGCTTCATCGCCCATCCGGCGATCGGCACCGCCCAGAATTTGGTCATGGCCGAGAGCGGTCGCGCATCGGGGTCGAGCAGACTGTCGACATCCGCATCGGTCAGCCACAGCTCGGTCAGCGGATCTAGCGACTTGCCCGTGGCGAGCGCGCGCGCGAGGAAGATGCCGTTGATCCCGCCCGCACTCGCCCCCGCGACGATATCGGGAAGGACGCGCAGCTTGACGCTGCCATGCTCGGCAATCGCGGCAAGCAGGTCGCGATACACCGCGCCCGACCCGGTGACCCCGTCGCCGTCATGAAAGGCGCGCGACGCCGCCGCGAGCCGCCAGATCTCCTTGGTGATCCCGTGCATATAGACGGCGAGGCTGATGCCGCCGTAGCAAATCAAGGCGAAGCGTAGTTCCTTTTCCCGCATTGCGAAGATGATAGCGTGCTTTGCACGGCCTGTCCCCCTCTCCCAAAGTCGAAGGTGAATTCGCCTTTTCCCTTGCTTTTGCGAATGTGTCGCACTAGCGCGCGCTCCGAAACAGGAGCTATCATGAATCGCAAAATCGCCCTCGCCGCGCTCGCCTGCACGGCGCTTTCCTCGCCCGCCTTCGCGCAGGGCAATGCGCCCGAAGCCGAAACGAACGAGGGCGAGGACGCGATCGTCGTCACCGCGGCGCGCACGATCCTGCCGCCCAGCGCGCTGCCGCTGACGATCGATATCATCGGCAAGGACACGCTCGACCAGCAACTCGCGATTTCGGGCTCGGTCACCGATGCGGTATCGAACCTCACCCCGAGCTTCTCGCCGACGCGGCAGAAATTGTCGGGCGCGGGCGAGACGCTGCGCGGCCGCTCGCCGCTCTATGCGATCAACGGCATTCCGCAATCGACCCCGATGCGCGACGGCAGCCGCGACGGCTTCACGATCGACGGCTTTTTCGTCGACCGCGTCGAACTCATCTACGGCTCGAACGCGCTGCAGGGCATCGGCGGCACCGGGGGCATCGTCAATCAGGTGACGGTCGGCGCACCGAAGCAAGAAGGCATTTCGGGCCGCGTCCTGCTGCAAGGCACCGCCGACGACGGGTTCAGCAAGGACGGCATCGGCGGCAAGATCGGCGGGCTGTTTCAGTACCGCGCGGGCCGTTTCGACGCGACCTTTGGCGCCGCATTCGAAAAGCGCGGTGCCTTTTACGACGCCGAGGGCCGCCGCATCGGCCTGAACCTGACGCAGGGCGAAACGCAGGATTCGAAGACGCTCTCGCTCTTCGCGCGCCTCGGTTACGAACTGTCGTCGACCGCGCGGCTCGACCTGATCGCGAGCCGCTTCGAGCTCAAGGGCGACGGCGACTATATCGCGCTCGCGGGAAGCCGCACGCTCGGCACCCCGACGACAGCGGTGCGCGGCGACCCGCCGGGCAAGTCGGCGCAGAACCGCACCGAGAGCGTCGCGCTGTCGCTGACCGACACCGACCTTGGCGGCGGCAATTTCGTCAGCCAGATTTTTTTCAACCGCAGCCGCGACACCTTTGGCGGCGAAGTCGCGACGCAGGCGACCTTCCAGGACCCGGCACTCGCCCCCGTCGGCACCCTGTTCGACCAGTCGCAAAATCGCAGCCGCAAGCTCGGCGCCAAATTGAGCTATGAACGCGCGGTTCCCGGCTTCGAGGATCTGACCGTCACGCTCGGCTTCGACGCGCTCGTCGACAAGACCGAGCAGGCGCTGATCGCCACGAACCGCGTCTGGGTGCCGCCGAGCGATTTCCAGAGCCTCGCGCCCTTCGGGCAGGCGAACCTCAAATTGTTCGACGGCATCGTCCGTCTCGCGGGCGGCCTCCGCTGGGAAAATGTGAAGATCAAGATCGACGATTTCCACACGCTCGCCGCGACGACCTTCGTCGCCTGCCCGGCCCCGCCCGCCACGCAGCCGGTGCCGTGCGGCCTGCCGAGCTATGGCGGCGTCGACGTCGCGGGCGGCAAGCCCAAGTTCGACGACCTGCTGATCAACGGCGGCGTGATTATCGAGCCGTGGACGGGCATCCGCGCCTATGCCAGCTATGCCGAGGGCTTCACCGTCCCCGACATCGGCCGCATCACCCGCGCGGTGAACCGCACCGGGGTCGACATCGACAGCTTCCTCGACATCTCGCCGATCATCTCGAACAACCGCGAAATCGGCGTCGAGCTGAAGCGCGGCCCGCTCGATGCGAGCGCGACCTATTTCTGGTCGTCGAGCGATAAGGGCCAGCTGCTAATCGCGCGTCCCGACCGTATCTTCGACGTCCAGCGCCAGCGCGTCGAGATCGAGGGGCTCGAGGTCAACCTCCGCGTCGCGCTGCCGATCGACGGACTCAAGCTCGGCGTCGGTTACGCGCATATCCAAGGCAAATATGACAGCGACAGCGCGAACCCCGACGGGATCGTCGATACCGACCTCGACGGCACGAACATCTCGCCCGACCGCCTGAACCTCAACGCGAGCTACAACAAGGGCCCGCTCTCGGCGCTCGTGCAGACGCAATTCTTCCTGAAGCGCGACTTCCACGGCAAGGCGAACCCCGACCAGCGCAACAATTTCGGCGGATACACGATCACCGACGCGAGCATCCGTTACCAGACGGGCTTCGGCGGGCTGAACCTGTCGGTCCAGAATCTGTTCGACAAATTCTATATCGATTATTCGAGCGACACGCGGCTGCCGACCGACAATCTCGCCTTCTTCGCGGGGCGCGGCCGGACGGTCACGCTCGGATGGGATTACCGCTTCTGATGATGAAGTTGCTCGACACGCTGCACCGCTGGACCGGCGGCCTGATCGGCCTCGTGCTCGCGCTGCTCGGCCTGTCGGGCACGATCCTGCTCTATGAGCATCTGTGGATCAGGTTTCCAGGCACCAGCGATCCGCTGCGCGGCGATCTGCCAACGGTCGCCGCGACGACCGAGAAGCTGATGGCGACGCCGGGCGCGCAGGGCATCATCTATGCCGACGAACGCTTCGGGCTCCTCCAGCTCCGTTTGGGTAAAGACGCCGGCGCCTATGCCAGCCAGTCGGGCGACATCGTCACGCGCTGGGCGAGCCAGTGGGAGCGGCCCGAGCTCTGGATCTTCGATTTCCACCACCATCTTTTCGCGGGCGACAATGGCGAATGGGTGATCGGGATCGCGGGGCTGTGCGGGCTGTTCTTCGTGATCAGCGGCGCCATTCTGTGGTGGCGCACGCGCAAGCCCTTCCAGTTCCGGCTGTGGCCCAAGCGGATGAGCCGCCCGTCGATCGTGTGGCAGCACCGCGACCTCGGCATCATCGTCGCGCCGCTGCTGCTGATCTCGATTGTCACCGGTACGATGATGATCTTCCGTCCGTTCGCGCTCGGCGTGGTCGCGCCCTTCGGTCCGGTCGCCGAGACCGCGAAAGCGCTCGACCCGCCGAAATATAAGGGCGGCCCGCTTGCCGCAAAGCCCGACTACACCGCGATGCTGACCGAAGCGCGCCGCCGTTTCCCCGACGCCGAATTCCGCATCCTCAGCCTGCCGCGCAAAGCCGGCGACCCGATCAGCCTGCGCATGAAGCAGCCCGCCGAATGGCTGCCCAACGGGCGCACCACGCTGGCGTTCGACGCCGCGACAGGCGAGCCGCTCGGCGCGCGCGATGCACTGAAGCTCGCGCCCGGCGCGCAGGCGTTCAACATGGCGTTCCCGATCCATGCGTCGAAGGTTGGCGGATGGACGTGGCGCATCATACTGACGATCTCTGGGCTTTCGTTGATCTTGCTCGGTAGCCTCACCGTCTGGACCTTCTGGTTCAAGCGGCCGACGCCCGTGAAGCGTAAGGCGAAGAAGGCGGCGCTGGCCTCGACCTGAACACCTTCGTCACCTCGGACTTGATCCGGGGCCCATGCTGCGCGCGCGGCAATGGATGCCGGATCAAGTCCGGCATGACGAAAGAATGGGAAGGGGCAGCCGCGCCGCTTTCCTATTTTACCCGCCGCCCTATATCCTGCCCCATCCATGACCCGCGCCCGCGTCCTCCTCCTCACCGCCGCCCTCGGCCCGCTCGACTATCGCGTCCCGCGCGAGAGCGAAGCGCCGCTCGGCAGCGTTGTGATCGCGCCGCTCGGACCGCGGCGGCTCGGCGGGGTGGTGTGGGAGGATGCGAGCTTCGGCGCACCCGAGGCGGTCGGCGATAATCGCCTGCGCAACCTCTACGAAGTCGTGCCCGTCCCGCCGATCGCGGCGCCGCTCCGCCGCCTCGTCGAATGGACGAGCGACTATTATCTCGCCCCGCCGGGCGCGGTCCTTCGCATGGTGCTCCCCGGGGTCGCCTTTGCCGACGCGCGGCGCCCGATCGTCGAATATCGCGCCACCGGTGACCTCCCCCCCCGCATGACGCCCCAACGCACCGTCGCGCTCGAAGCGATCGGCGAGCGGCAGGGCATGGTGCGTGAACTCGCCGCGCTCGCCGAGGTCAGCGACGCGGTGATCCGCGGGCTGATCAACACCGGCGCGCTCGAAGCCGTCACCGTCTCGGCCGACCAGCCCTATCCCGAACCCGACAGCGGCTTTGCCCCGCCCGACCTCTCCGACGAACAGACCGCCGCCGCGGCGCAGCTCCGCGACGCGGTGCATGCCGGGAAATTCGACACACTGCTCCTCGACGGCGTCACCGGATCGGGCAAGACCGAAGTCTATATGGAGGCGATCGCCGCCGCGATCGACGCGGGCCAGCAGGCGCTGGTCCTGCTTCCCGAAATCGCGCTCACCGAACCGATGCTGACGCGCTTTACCGCGCGCTTCGGCTGCGAGCCCGTCGCGTGGCACTCGGGGCTGCGCTCGGCCGAGCGCCGCCGCGCCTGGCATGCGATCGCATCGGGCGACGCCCGCATCGTCATCGGTGCGCGCTCGGCGCTTTTCCTCCCCTACGCCCGGCTCGGCGTGATCGTCGTCGACGAGGCGCATGAGACGAGCTTCAAGCAGGAGGATGGCGTCCATTATCACGCGCGCGACGTCGCGGTGATGCGCGGGCATTTCGAAGGGCTACCTGTTGTGCTCGCGAGCGCAACCCCCGCACTCGAAAGCCTCGCGATGGTCGAGGCCGGGCGCTACCGCCACATCCAGCTTCCCGCGCGCTTCGGCGGTGCGACCTTGCCCGATCTCGCCGCGATCGACATGCGGCAGGACCCGCCCGACCGCGGCCGCTGGCTCGCGCCGCCGCTCGTCGACGCGCTCGCCGACCGGCTCCAGAAGGGCGAGCAGAGCCTGCTCTTCCTGAACCGCCGCGGCTTCGCCCCGCTGACGCTCTGCCGCACCTGCGGCCACCGCATCCAGTGCCCGAACTGCACCGCGTGGATGGTCGAGCACCGCCTCGTCCACCGCCTCGCCTGCCACCATTGCGGCCATGTCATGCCGCCGCCGCGCCTTTGCCCCGAATGCGAGGATGAGGACAGCCTCGTCGCCTGCGGCCCCGGCGTCGAGCGCGTCGCCGACGAGGTCGCACTGCGTTTCCCCGAGGCGCGCGTCGCGATCGTTACCAGCGACACATTATGGTCCCCGGCAAAGGCCGCCGAATTCGTCGACAATGTCGAGGGCGGGCTGGTCGACATCATCATCGGCACGCAGCTCGTCACCAAGGGCTATCATTTCCCGAACCTCACGCTCGTCGGCGTCGTCGATGCCGACCTCGGGCTCGACGGCGGCGATCTCCGCGCCTCCGAGCGCACCTTCCAGCAGATCGCACAGGTCGCGGGGCGCGCCGGGCGCGGGGTGAAGCCCGGCGAGGTGCTGATCCAGACACGCGTGCCCGAGGCGCCGGTGATGGCGGCGCTCGTCGCCAACGACCGCGACGGCTTTTATGCGGCCGAGGCGGCGGCGCGGAAATTTGCCGGCGCCCCGCCCTATGGCCGCTTCGCCGCGCTCGTCATCTCGTCGGAGGATATCGAGGTCGCCCGCGGAGTCGCACAGCGGTTGGGGCAAAAGGCGCCCGTCGCCGAAGGCCTCGCGGTCTACGGCCCCGCCCCCGCGCCGCTCGCGATGCTGCGCGGGCGCCACCGTTTCCGCCTGTTGCTCCACGCGCCGCGCAGTTTCGACCTGCAGGGCACGATCCGCGAGTGGGTCGGCAGCATCGACTGGCCCACAAAAGCCCGCCTCGCGATCGACATCGATCCCTATAGCTTTGTTTAAGCGAAACAGAGCTTTACTGTAACGATAAGCGCTGGCAGCATCGCATGACTTATATGCGGGGGCGCAGAATGAAAAAATTTGGTTTGGCCTTTCTGGCCGGGGTAGCGATGCTCGGGATGACAGGGACAGCCGAAGCCAAATGGCTTCGCGCCGACACCGACAATTTCATTATTTACAGCGAAGGCAGCGAAAAATCGCTCCGCGACTTCGCGGGCAAGCTCGAGCGCTTCGATACGACGCTGCGCCTGCGCTTTGGCCTGTCGGGCGAAAAAGAGCCCAACCGGCTCACCGTCTATCTGGTCGAACGCGCCGCCGACGCCGGCAAGCTGACCGCCGGCCGGCTCGGCCCGTCAATCGCGGGATTCTACATGCCCGATGCCGAGGGCAGCTACGCCGTCTCGCACCGCGAGTCGACCATGATCAAGGACACCCCCGAATGGCAGCAGACGCTGTTTCACGAATATAGCCATCATTTCATGCGGCGCTATCTGCCCGCGGCCTTTCCCGGCTGGTTCATCGAGGGGTTCGCCGAATATTATTCGACCGCCGACTTTACCAAGGAAGGCAAGGCGGAGATCGGGAAGCCGCCCTATGGGCGCGCCTACGGCCTGCTCGAAATGCCGAAAATCCCGGCTGAAACATTGTTGTTCCAGCGGCCGACCACGATGAAGAATTCGGGGCAGATGGACGTCTATTACGGCCGCGCCTGGCTGTTGACCCATATGCTCTATAACGACCCGGCCCGCGCCGGCGATCTGGCCGCCTATATCGGTGCGCTCAACACGGGGGTCGAAGCGAAGAAGGCGGCGACCGACGCGTTCGGCGACCTCGCGCAGCTCGACCGCGATTTGAACGCCTATCTGGGCAAGCGGCTGACCTACCGCACGTCAGGCGAGCCCATGCCCGTCGAGGGTGCCATCACCATCGCCGCGCTGTCGCCTGCCAAGGATGCGATGCTGCCGCTGCAGCTCGAACGCAAAAGCGCGAGCGGCAACGAGGAACGGCTCGTTAAGGTACGCGACGACCTCGCGAAGCTGACGACGCAATATCCCGGTGATGCCGACGTCTGGTTCGAATTCGCGATGGCCGAATGGGACCGCGGCGACGAAAAGCGCGATGCGGCCGCGGCGCGCGCGGCGATCGACAAGGCGCTTGCCATCGAGCCGAAACATGTCCGCGCCAACGTCCTCCTCGGCCGCATCATGCTCGCCGCGCTCGCGGACAAGGACGATCCCTCGGCGGCCGACTGGAGCGCGGCGCGCAAGCCGATCGTCCTTGCCAACAAAACCAACCCCGACGACCCCGTGCCGCTCTATGCCTATTATGAGAGCTTCGCGGATCAGGGGATCATGCCGCCGGTGATCGCGATCGACGGGCTTGCGCGCTCGTTCGAGCTCGCGCCCGAAAATGGCCAGGCGCGCGTCAGCTACGCCTTTGCACTGGCGAATCAGGGCAAGTTCGACCGCGCCATCAGCCTGGCCAAAACCATCGCTTTCGATCCGCACGACGACGAAAATGGCCGGGCGCTGCTCGGCCAGCTCGAAAAGATGCAGGCGCGCGCCGAAGGCCGGTCAAAGGCCGACGACGCCGACGCCGATTGACACCGGGTCAATAATCGGGTTCGGCGCCGCCCAATACCTGCTGTGTCTGCGCCGCCAGCCACGCCATCGCGGCGGCCCACGGCTGGTGCCCGTGGCTGATCCGCCCGACGCCGAGCGCGGCGAGTTCCTTGTGCGTCGGTCCGCCCTTGCCGCGCAGGATGTTGACCGGCAGCGGCGAGGCTTCGCAGATGGCGCCAATGCATTTCGGATCGGCAAGGAAGGGCACGAACAGCCCGCTCGCGCCCGCGTCGGCATAGGCGTGCGCGCGTTCGAGCGTCGCGGCGACGAGGGCGTCGCCGTCGGTCGCCACATCGCCGCTCAGGAACAGGTCGCAGCGCGCATTGACGAACAGCCCGCTGTCGGCGGCGGCGCGGTAGCGCGCTGCCGCCTCGGCTATCGGCAGCAATTCCTTCTGCCCGGGCAGCCGGTCTTCCATGTTGATCCCCGCGGCGCCCGCTGCGCGCGCCCGCGCCACCGATGCGCCCACCGCAGCCGGATCGTCGCCATAACCCGCCTCCATGTCGATCGTGACCGGCAGGTCGGTGACGGTCAGGATGCGCGCGAGGTTGGCGAGCGCCGCATCGAGCGGGAAATTCTCGCCGTCCGACGATCCGTGCGCCGATGCGACGCCCCAGCTGCCCGTCGCGATCGCCTTGGCGCCCGCACCCGCGACCGCCTTCGCGCTCCCCGCATCCCAGATGTTGATCAGGACCAGCGGATCGCCGGGGACGTGTAGCGCGCGGAACTGGGCAATCTTGTCGGACATCAAAAACTCTCCCTCTTGAGCAATTCTTCCTTGATCGGCAGGCCGTAAGCATAGCCGCCGAGCGTTCCGTCGCTGCGTACCACGCGGTGGCACGGGATGAGTACCGCCACGTTATTTGCGCCGTTCGCACTTCCCGCCGCGCGCACCGCCTTCGGCTTGCCGACCGCGGCGGCGATATCGGCATAGCTGCGCGTTTCGCCTGCCGGGATTTTCCGGAGCTCGCGCCACACGGCTTCCTGGAATGCGGTGCCCTTCACATCGATCGGGATATGGTCGAAGCCGTTCACCGGGGCCTCGACCGCCTCGACGACCTGTTTGAGCAAGGCCGCAAATTCGTCGCCGCCCTCGACCAGTTCGGCGGCGGGGAAACGCTCTTCCAGCGCCTCGCGTCCTTCGTCGAAACTCAGGCGGCACACGCCCTTCTCGGTCGCCGCGACGAGCATGTCGCCGAGGCTGGTCGGCACGACCGCCCAATGGATCGTCGCACCCTTGCCGCCATTGACCCACGCCGACGCGGTCATCCCCATGCGTCCCTCCATATTCTGGTAGAAGCGCGATGGTCCCGAAAAGCCGGCGTCGTAAATCGCGTCGGTCACCCGGCTCCCGTCGCTCAGCGCCTGCCGCGCGCGTTCGTCGCGGAGCGCACGCGCATAGGCCGCAGGCGACAGTCCGGTGTGGCGGGTGAAGACGCGCTGGAAATGCGTCGGCGAATAGCCGGTGCGCGCGGCGAGGTCGGCGAGCGCGAGCGGCTCCTCGCTGCCCTTGATCGCCGCGAGCGCCTTGATCACCGCATTTTCGTCGCGCGCGACATCGTCGGGCAGGCAGCGCTTGCACGGCCGCAGACCCGCCGCGCGCGCCGCCGCTCCGTCGGCAAAGAAACGAACATTTTCGCGCAAGGGATGGCGTGCGGCACAGCTCGGGCGGCAATAGATGCCTGTCGTCAGCACCCCGGTGATGAAACGCCCGTCATAGGCCTTGTCGCGGCGGATCGCGGCGGCCCAGCGCTCGTCGTCGGTCATCAGATCGCTGCTCATGCCGCGTCCCTTTCGATTCGCGCGGCGAAACAGCCATGCGCGGCGTTGTGGGCATCGATATAGGATATGCCGGGGTCGGCGAACAGATCGCGGATCGCGGCGTCAGCCTCGCCCGGTCCGGCTAGCCGCGCGGTCTGCAGCATACCCTCGGCATCGAAAGCGCGCAGCGCGAGCGGGCGCCCCTCGAACACCGGCGGCAGCTCATCACGATAGGTCGCCGCTTCGACGCCCGGCCGCACATAGATCGCATAAGCGCTGCGATACGGCGTTTCGACATCATGGCTCGTGTGATGGAGCAGGATCAGCTCCTCGCCCGCCTTCGCATCATCGAGGCTGACGCGGCACGGAAAGCCGCGATCGGCCGTCGCGGTGACACGGCGTGCGTTGATCGCAGCGAGCGCCGCATCGTCGAGCGCAAAGAGCGGGGCAAAACTTTCGGGGTCTAGTCCCCGGATCGCATAGGTCATCGGAACATCCTTTCTCGGCTGTTGGACCTTCAATGCCACGGCGCGATTCGCACCGCGTCCCGATGCTTGCGTTCAAACATTCGCGCTCACTGTATTACTGTATTATATCATTGACTCACTGCGATGAAAGGCGCACTCTCCCGCAGCAAATTGGGGAATCCGCCATGGCTACCATCGACGCATCGATCGCATCCACACGGCCAGCGCGCCGTATCGACTGGCTCGGGCGCAGCGCGACCTTCTGCTATCTCGCGATCGCTGCGGGGCAATTGCTCTTCGTCGCCTTCATCCTGCTTTATTATTACCCGTCGACGCTCTCCGGCGATTTCGCCGCGTGGAACGACAAGCCGATCATCAAGGGCTTCGTTGCAGGCGACACCGCGGGCAATCTCTTCTTCGCGGTGCATGTGCTGCTTGCGGCGGTCATTACTTTCGGCGGCCTCGTCCAGCTTGTCCCGGCCATCCGGAACCGCCGGCCCGCGGTCCATCGCTGGAACGGTCGGCTCTATATAATCTGCGCGCTGGCCCTCGCGCTCGGCGGGCTGTGGATGACGTGGGGGCGCGGCACCTGGCTCAACTATGTCGGCGCAATCGGCATCACGCTCGACGCACTGCTGATCACCGGCTTTGCCGCGCTCGCCTGGCAAGCCGCGCGCCACCGCCAGTTCGCCGACCACCGCCGCTGGGCTATCCGCCTGTTCGCGGTCGCGAGCGCGGTGTGGTTCATGCGCGTTGGCTATATGGCGTGGGGGCTCGCGACCGGCGGCGCGGGGATCGGCAAGGCGATGGATGGTCCGTTCGACATCTTCCTCGCCTTCGCCAATTCGTTGCTGCCGCTCGCAGTCGCCGAACTCTATCTGCGCGCCGGCGCGCGCGGGACGCCGCTCGCACGGCAGGCAACCGCCGCGCTGCTCGGCGTCAGCGGCCTCGTCATCCTCGCGGGCAGCGCGGGCGCGTGGATGGTGATGTGGGGGCCTTACATCTAGGCGCGCTTGCCTTCGCGCCGCGAGCGGCTAGGTTCCGCGCCATGACCCGCCTCCTTGCGCTGCTGCTCGCCCTCGTCACCCTCTCGCTGCCACTGTCGCTCCCGGCGCACGCCGCCGACGATATCAGCGCCGCGTCGCGCAGCGTCGTGCGCGTCGTCACCGTTGCGATGGTCGACGGCGAGGTCGTCGGTTTCGGCCATGGCAGCGGCATCGCGATCTCGCCAACACGCATCGTCACCAACGCGCATGTCGTCGAATCGGCCGCCAAATATCCCGACGATGTCGCGCTCGGCGTCGTCCCGTCCGAGGGGCAGAAGAGCTTCGCGGGCAAGCTGATCGCGATCGACACCGCGCGCGACCTCGCGCTGATCGAGATTACCGAAGGCCGCCTGCCCGCCGCCGCGATCTACACCGGTCCGCTCGAATCGGGCGCCGATGTCGTTGCGCTTGGCTATCCGGGCAATGTCGATCTCGCGACCGCGCGCAGCGCCAATGATTATATCACCCCGCGCACCCCGACGCGCAGCGAAGGCAATATGTCGAACATGCAGTCGGTCGACGGGGTCGCGATGCTGATCCACACCGCGAAGATTTCGCGCGGCAATTCGGGCGGGCCGCTGGTCGACCAGTGCGGGCGCATCACCGGGATCAACACCGCGATCACCCGCGCCGACGATGGCGATTCGCCCTTCGCCTTTGCAATTTCCGGGCGCGAGCTCATGCGCTTCCTCGCCGATGCGAGCCAGCAATATACCAGCGTCGGCACCCCATGCCTGTCGCTCGCCGAGGCCGACGCGCGCGACCGCGCGGCGATCGACGCCGAATCGCGCGCAAGCGCCGAAGCCAATGCCGCAAAGAACGCCGCCGCCAAGCTCGACCGCGACTTGAAGCAGGCGCGCGCCGAGGAAGAGGCGCTGGCGTCGCGCGAAAACCGCATCGCGCTCGCGGGCGTCTTCTTCGTGATCGGCGCGCTCGCCGCGGGCGCGGGCCTGCTGTTCTACAACCAGAAGAATCTGCGCAACGCGAAGATCGCGGGCGGCGCGGGCGCAGTGCTGATGCTCGGCGCCGCGATCCTGTTCGTGACGCGCCCCGACGCGCACGCCGAACTTGCCGAGGAAACGGCGGTGGCCACCGCCAGCGACGCGCCGAAACTGGCGCAGGGCAGCCTGCTCTGCACCATCCGCCCCGACCGCAGCCGCATCACCGTGTCGGCGACGACCGACGTCCCGATCACCATCGGCAAGGGCGGCTGCGTCAACGGCCGCACCCAATATACGCAAGGCGCCGACGACCGGTGGCAGCGCATTCTCGTGCCGAACGAAGAAGCGACCGTCACCGTCGCGTCGATCGATTCGACCGGACGCGACTATCGCGTCGAGCGGTATCTGCTCGATGCCGAGACGATGACGAAGGCCCGCGAGACGCGCGCCGCGATCACGCTGAAAAGCTGCACCGCCAACCCCGACGAACTGGCCGGCCTCGCGGCGCAGCAGGATGCGATCCGCAGCGCGCTTCCCGCCACCCCCAACGAACGGCTCGTCTATCGTTGCCAGCCCGCGTCGGGTGCTGCGGTCAAAGCTGCGGCCGCGCCTTGAGGCGATAGCCCGCGCCGGGGCTGATCCAGATATAATTGCTCATCATCTCGCCGGCGAACTCGCCGTCGACCGTGCCGACCTCGAGCTGCAACGGATCATCGGGCCGCGCATAGGCATAGGCGCAGGTCTTGCGGTTCCACAGCGTCGCAACGAGTTCGTTGCGATAGAGGATCGCATAGCGCCCGGCATTGGCCGGCGCATAGGGTGCGCGGCCGCTGACGATGCGGAAACCCGCCATATAGGCGTCATTGACCACGCCGCAGAGCGCCTCGCCCTCGCGCGTCGCGGTCATGCGCAGCTCGGCGGCGAGCGACGGGCTGTCGCTGAGCGCGGTCAACTGGCGCACCTCCACCCGGCCATTCGCGCCCTCGCCGAGCCAGGTCATGATGCGGCAGGTACGCGCGGCGGTGTCGGGGTCATGGCACTGGATCTTGCCCGCGCGCGCCTCGGCGAACTGGTCCTTCACCGGCTTGTACGCCGGATCGATATCGAATGAGGCTCCCGACAGGAGCAGCAATGCGACGGTCAGCGACATGACGATCCTCCCTGCGCCGCAAATTGCGCCGGGAAAGTTGAGATCGGGTTAGGACCGCGCCCAGACGGGAAAGGTCGCGACGAGGAAGGCCAGAAGCAGCGCCGCCATTCCGAGGTCGGAGATCATCGCGACATTTTCCGAAAATTCGCGGTTCTTGTTCGTGACGTGCAACGCGCCCGCCATCGCATAAAAAAGCATCCCCGCGATCGCCATCGGCACCACCCAATCGGGACGCTTGATCGAGGCGATCGCGATCAGCCCGATCGTCAGATTCCAGAATCCCAGCTCCTGCGCGAGCGGAAAGGCCGCCTTGTCGGTGACGCCGAAAATGCCCGTCGCTGTCAGCTCGGGCTTCGCGATCTGCCGCACGCCCGCAATCAGCAACCGCACGCCGACGCCCCAGAAGACGAACCACTTGCCCACAAGCTGCCACAGCGACGCGGTCCCTGCCCCGGTCCAGCGTTCGATCAACACCGACGCCGCCGGCAATACCAGCATGGTCAACACTACCACCGTCAGATGCATCGCGCCCTCCCCCGGCCTGGACTTATCCCCCGCACGCCTTGAACAGCATCAGCGTCCGCTCGCGCGCCAGATCGGCGCTCGCCTCGTGATAATCCTTGCGCCGGTCGCTGTTGAACCCGTGCCCCGCTTCATAGACGAAAATCTGCGCGGTCGGATGATCCTTCGCGATCAGCGCCTCGACGCCCTCCATCGGGATGCCGTCGTCGAAGCGGCCGAAATGGGCGATGGCGGCGCAGGCGGGCGCCTCGTCCTTGAACGTCGTCGGCACCAGACTGCCGTAAAAGGCCGAGGAGGCCGCAAGGTCGGGGCTGATCTGCGCCATCCGCCACGCGACCGAGCCGCCGTAGCAATAGCCGGTGATGAACACGAGGCCCTTGCCCTTCAGCGCGTCGATGCACGTCTGCGCGTCCTTCAGGCTCTGCTCGAACGGGTGCAGCTCGCGCGCCAACTGCACCGCGCGCTGGAACTGTGGTCCCGAATAATCGCTCTCGAACCCCGGATGCTCGCGGTCGAAGAGCGCGGGGCTCAGCACCTCATAGCCCTCGGCGGCAAAATCGTCGCACATCTCGCGAATATGGTCGGTGACCCCGAAGATTTCCTGGATCAGCACCAGCCCGCCGCGCCGCTCGCCGTCGGGCAAAGCATGATAGACGGCGATCTCGGCGCCATCGTCCATCGTCATCCGGATCATCTCGCCCATCATCGCCTCCCATGTTAGTTCGTTGGCGACGGTTTATGGGAGGGAGACGGGAATGCAAGGCGATCGCGCCGGAAACTTCGGATTCGGGATCGCCGCGATCCTTCTGCTTGCTGGTTGCAATGCCGCCGACAACAAGGCGAAAGACCCCGCCGTGCTTCCTGCATTTGCAGACATCAAAGCGCTCACCGAGAAATCCTGCCTGTGCAAAATGGCGGGGCGCGACGCCACAGCGGTCGAACAGAAGCTCGAAAAATTGACGGCGCCGCTCCAGAAAGAAGGAGATGGAAGCGCCAGTTTGCCTCTGAGCAGCGATCTCTTTTGCTATCCCCAGCTTGGCGCACGAGCCTGCGCCGGCGAATATCATGTTGTCGCAACCGGCACGCGAGATTTCGTCTGCACGAGCGCGCAGGCTGATGATCTTGACGTCCTGTGGAATTCGGCCGGCCTCGATACGGATCGACGGACCACCCGCGCCGACGCAGCCCTGCAGAAACGCCTTTTGGCTATGCGCCGGGAACTTGCAGAGACGATTCCGCAATCCGCCTGCAACTAGTCCCACCCCCGCCTTGCATTGCAGCAAAATCGTTGCTAGGCGCGCCGCGACTTCGCGTGGGGGGCATTCGTCGAATATCCCCGAAAAGCGCGCGACCCATCCCCCACGGGATAGCAACAAAGGACTTTCACGCGTGGAGAATTCCGGCGGCATTCAGGGCAACATCACGGCGGGCCTCGCGGGCCGTTATGCAGTGGCTTTGTTCGATCTGGCCCGCGAATCGAACGCGATCGACGCGGTGGCCAAGAGCCTCGCGACGCTTCGTGCCGGTCTCGCCGAATCGGCTGACCTTACGGCACTGATCGCCAGCCCGGTCGTCGGCCGCACCGACGCGGCGAACGCCATCGGCGCCGTCGGCAAGGCGATGAAGCTCGATTCGCTGACCACCAAATTCCTCGGCGTGCTGGCCGAGAACCGCCGCCTCGCCGATCTGCCCAAGATGATCGACGCGTTCGACGCGATCGTCGCCGATCATCGCGGCGAAGTGACCGCAAAGGTCACCAGCGCGCACCCGCTTTCGGCCGCGCAGCTCAAGGAGCTGACCGCGAACCTCAAATCCCGTGTCGGGCGCGACGTCAGCGTCGCCACGACCGTCGACCCCGCCATCCTTGGCGGTCTCGTCGTCCAGCTGGGCAGCCAGCTGATCGACGGCAGCATCCGTACCCGTCTCAATAGCTTCGCACAGGCGATGAAAGGCTAAACCATGGAAATCCGCGCCGCTGAAATCAGCAAGGTCATCAAGGACCAGATCGCCAATTTCGGCACCGACGCAACGGTCAGCGAAATCGGTCAGGTTCTGTCGGTCGGCGACGGCATCGCCCGCGTCCACGGCCTCGACAACGTCCAGGCCGGTGAAATGGTCGAATTCCCCAATGGCGTGCAGGGCATGGCGCTCAACCTCGAAGCCGACAATGTCGGCATCGTGATCTTCGGCTCGGACGCCGAGATCAAGGAAGGCGACACCGTCAAGCGCACCGGCACGATCGTCGACGTTCCCGTCGGCAAGGGCCTGCTCGGCCGCGTCGTCGATGGCCTCGGCAATCCGATCGACGGCAAGGGCCCGATCAAGGCCGAAAAGCGCATGCGCGTCGAAGTGAAGGCGCCGGGCATCATCCCGCGCACCTCGGTGCACGAACCCGTCCAGACCGGCCTCAAGGCGCTCGACGCCCTCGTCCCCGTCGGCCGCGGCCAGCGCGAACTGATCATCGGCGACCGTCAGACCGGCAAGACCGCCGTCGCGATCGACACCTTCATCAACCAGAAGGAAGCCAACGCCGGCGACGACGAGAGCAAGAAGCTCTATTGCATCTATGTCGCGATCGGCCAGAAGCGCTCGACCGTCGCACAGATCGTCCGCCAGCTCGAAGAAAATGGCGCGATGGAATATTCGATCGTCGTCGCCGCGACCGCATCGGAGCCCGCTCCGCTGCAGTTCCTCGCACCCTACACGGGCTGCACGATGGGCGAATATTTCCGCGACAACGGCATGCACGCCGTAATCGTCTATGACGATCTCTCGAAGCAGGCCGTCGCTTACCGCCAGATGTCGCTGCTGCTGCGCCGCCCGCCGGGCCGCGAAGCTTACCCCGGCGACGTCTTCTATCTGCACAGCCGCCTGCTCGAGCGTTCGGCCAAGATGAACGCCGACAATGGTTCGGGCTCGCTCACCGCGCTGCCGATCATCGAAACGCAGGCGGGCGACGTTTCGGCGTACATCCCGACCAACGTGATTTCGATCACCGACGGCCAGATCTTCCTCGAAACCAACCTGTTCAACGCCGGTATCCGTCCCGCGATCAACGTGGGTCTGTCGGTGTCGCGCGTCGGCTCGGCCGCGCAGACCAAGGCGATGAAAAAGGTGTCGGGCTCGATCAAGCTCGAACTCGCGCAGTATCGCGAAATGGAAGCCTTCGCGCAGTTCGGTTCGGACCTCGACGCGTCGACGCAGAAGCTGCTCAACCGCGGCGCGCGCCTGACGCAGCTCTTGAAGCAGCCGCAGTTCCAGCCGATGCCGTTCGAAGAGCAGACCGCGTCGATCTTTGCCGGCACCAACGGCTATCTCGACAATGTCGCGACCACCGACGTTTCGCGTTACGAACAGGCGATGATCGCCTATCTGCGCAGCGACCATGCCGGCGTGCTCAAGACGATCCGCGACACCAAGGATCTTGGCGATGACGCCAAGAAGGGCCTGGTTGCCGCGCTCGAAGCGTTCGCCAAGATTTTCGCTTAAAGGTTTACGTCGTCCCGGCCTCGGGCGGGATGACGAAATATAGGGGCCTTCATGGCAAACCTGAAAGAACTCAAAGGGCGGATCAACTCGGTCAAATCGACCCAGAAGATCACCAAGGCCAAGAAAATGGTCGCGGCGGCCAAGCTGCGCAAGGCGCAGGCGGCTGCCGAAGCCGCGCGTCCCTATGCCGAGCGCCTCGAAGGCGTCGTCGCCAGCCTGGCGTCGAAGGTCGGCGGGTCGGACAGCGCGCCGAAGCTTCTGTCGGGCACCGGCAAGAGCGACACGCACCTGCTCGTCGTGCTAAACAGCGACCGCGGCCTCGCCGGCGCGTTCAACTCGAACATCGTCAAGGCGGCGCGCGACAAGGCACTCGAACTGCAGGCGCAGGGCAAGAAGGTTCTCTTCTACCTGATCGGCCGCAAGGGCCGTCCGGTCATCGCGCGCCTGTTCGCAGGCCAGATCACCGAGCTCTATGAGACGACCGGCATCCGCGACATCGGCTTCGACCAAGCGCACGAAGTCTCGGCCAAGGTCATGGAGATGTACGAAGCCGGCGTGTTCGACGTCGCGCATCTCTTCTATTCGAAGTTCCGTTCGGCGCTCCTCCAGGAAGCGACCGGCCAGCAGCTGATCCCCGTTCCCGCCCCGGTCGACATTCCGGCATCGAGCGGCGCGGCGGTCGAATATGAACCCGACGAGGAAGCGATCCTCGCCGACCTGCTGCCGCGCAACATCACGATCCAGATCTTCAAGGGCATCCTTGAAAACGCCGCGTCCGAACAGGGTGCGTCGATGACCGCGATGGACAATGCGACGCGCAACGCAGGCGACCTGATCAACAAGCTGACCATCGTTTACAACCGCACGCGTCAGGCGGCGATCAC
>Ga0209257_1001993_pt1 | contig 21934 bp, 20 predicted proteins | sample AraplaCvi_mCL_r2_FD_184277 | JGI IMG/M metagenome (GOLD analysis project Ga0209257, IMG submission 184277) | Arabidopsis root microbial communities from North Carolina, USA - plate scrape MF_Cvi_mCL_r2 (SPAdes) (version 2) | ecosystem: Host-associated > Plants > Roots > Endosphere | place: USA...
CGCGTCCATCAGGTTGTCGCGGCTCTTCACGAAGCCCGGTCGCTGGGCCAGCGACTGCAGCAGCAGGAATTCGGTGACGGTCAGCTTCACCGGCTTGCCGTCCCACAGGCTCTCGTGCCGTGCGGGATCCAGGGTCAGCTTGCCACGCTTCAGCGCCCGGGCCGCGGCGTCGGCCGCCGCTCCGGTCGCAGGCCCCGCCGCGTCGTCGGTCTCGCCGCGGCCGGCGCGCCGCAGGACCGCCTTCACCCGCTCGATCAGCAGGCGCTGGCTGAACGGCTTGTGGATGTAGTCGTCGGCGCCGAGGTTGAAGCCCAGGATCTCGTCGATCTCCTCGTCCTTGGACGTCAGGATGATCACGGGCATGTCCGACGTCCGGCGCAGGCGGCGCAGCACTTCCATCCCGTCCATGCGGGGCATCTTCACGTCGAGGATCGCCACGTCCGGCGGATCGTTCTCCAGCGCCGCCAGGCCGGAGGCCCCGTCGTAGTAGGCTTTCACAGTGTGGCCATGGCTCTCGAGCGCCAGGCTGACGGACGTGACGATGTTCTCGTCATCGTCGACCAAGGTGATCTTCGCCATGTGCGGTGGAACTCTCCTTAACCGAAGTGCGGGAAGGTATTGAGCCTTCACCGTGGCCTCAATGGGGCCGCGGCAAAAACTGAACAAAGTCAACGCGGCCTTAAACTGTTTGAGAGAACGTGATTCCCTTACGGGGGGATGCGTCCATGGGTGGTTCTAAAGTGCACTTCGAGGTCTTCATACGAAAGACGTCCGGCGCCCCGTGGACGCTCGACCTCGCCACCGAGAACCGCGCCGCCGCACTGTCCACCGCCAACGAGCTGATGGCCGAGGGCCGCGTGGCGGCCGTGAAGGTCACCAAGGAAGTCTTCGACGAAGAAAGCCGCGAGTTCCAGTCCGTCGTCATCCTGAAGCTGGGCGCCGCCGAGGCGACCGCCAAGGTGAAGCCGCAGGCCGACCCCCAGCCGCTGTGCGTCACCCCGCAGGACCTCTACACCATCCACGCCCGCGAGCGCATCGGCCGCCTGCTGGAAGGCTGGCTCGAGCGCAACAACGCCACCCCGTTCGAACTGTTGCACCGTCCCGACCTGGTCGAGGCGCTGGAAACCTCCGGCACCGACCTGCAGCACGCGGTCCAGAAGCTGGCCATCCCCGAGGCCCACGCCCGCTCGATGTCGGTGCATGAGCTGATCCGCGTCTTCCACACCCTGATCGAGCGGGCCGTCGAGCGGCTGCTGAAGGACCACCGCAAGGGCGTCCTGCCGAACCTCGACAAGGAAGGCTTCACCGCCGCGGCCGAACGCCTGGCCCAGGACCCCGAGCGCGGCTACCTCCTTGGCGCCGGCGTGGCCGCCTCCCTCGCCCCGGCCACCAACTGGTCGGACAAGGTCCACCGCCTGATGGACCTGGCCGACGCCGCGCCGGAGAAGGGCCCGGGCCGCGGCCTGGCCCTCAGCACCGTCCAGCAGCCGCTGGCCGAGATCCTCGAGGCCAAGCCCGGCATCACCGACATCCTGGGCAAGGGCCGCGACCTGGGCGCCAACCTGGCCGCCATGACCCGCCTGGCCGCCTACGATTCCGTCGAGCGCCTGATCCAGGTCGAGAACTCGGTGCGCAAGGTGATGCCGGAGCTGTCGCCGCTGGCGACCCGGCTGGCCAAGTGGCTGGGCGGCGAGAACTTCCAGGACACCCGCGCCGCCATCGGCCGGCGCATCCTGCGCGAACTGATCGGCCCGCGGCGGCTCTGCCCCGGCGAGGCGGCGCGCGAGATCGACGTGCTGCGGGCGCTGGCCATGTCGCTCACCGCCGCCGCCGGCAAGCTGCTGCCGCTCGAGGAGGTGCAGTCCGCCTTCATCGCCCGCTCCAAGATGCTGGTCACCGGCGACTTCGTGGAGGCCTACCTGGGCTCGGGCATGTCCTCCTACCAGGAGGTCGAGGCCCTGATCTGGCTGACCGAGAACGTCATCGGCGCGGCCAACAAGCGCCAGGCCGGCGGCTGGCTGAAGGCGGTGATCGCCTCGCTGCGCTTCGAGAAGGAAATGACCGCCCACGACGAGAACCCCGGCGCACGCCTGGGCCAGCTCGCCGCCCTGCACCGGGCCGTGGGTCGATGCGGCCTGGTGCCGGAGGACTTCCACCCGATCCAGGAGAAGCTGGGCGACATCGGCGGGCGCGTGGAGGCCGATGCGCGGCTCTCGCAGACCGTCGCACGCGCCAATGCTCCCCTGCTCCACCGCCTGACCCTGCTGCTGAAGCTGGCCTCGGGCGAGAATGCGCCGCTCGGGCCGGCCGCCAACCGCGCCCGCGCCGAGGCGCTGAAGCTGTTCAAGATGGACGAGACCCGCACGGCTCTCGCCAACGCCCCCGACCAGATGAAGCAGGTCCGCGATCTGATCCACGCGGCGGGGCTGGCGGCCTAGAGCCCCAACGCTTCCCTCAGCGCGCCCATCACCTTCGTCACGTCGTCGTCCGTCATCCCCGGGTAGAGCGGCAGGGAGAGGCAGCGGGCGTACCAGGCCTCGGCGCCGGGCAGCTCCAGCTCGCCGTAGAGCTCGCGGTAGTACGGCTGCCGATGCACCGGGATGTAGTGGACCTGGCTGCCGACGCCGCGCGCCTTCAGCGCCTCGACCACCTCCAGCCGCGAGCGCCCCGCGGCCTCGAAGTCGATCAGCACGGTCATCAGATGCAGGACGGGATCGCTCCACGCCGGCTGGGCCGCCTGGCGCACCAGCGGGGCGAGCGGGGCCAGCTGCGCGCGGTAGGCTGCGGCCAGGGCGCGGCGGCGCTCGGCGAAGCGGGGCAGCTTCTTCAGCTGCGACAGGCCCAGCGCGCAGAGGATGTCGGGCAGGCGGTAGTTGAAGCCCGGCTCGGGCATCTCGTACCACCAGGGCTCGGCGCCGGCGGGCCGCACCATGCCGTGCGAGCGCAGCACCCGCAGCCGCTCGGCCAGGGCCGGATCGTTGGTGGTGACCATGCCGCCCTCGCCGGTGGCGATGGTCTTCACCGGATGGAACGAGAAGGTGGCCATGGCCGAGTGGCGCACATCGCCGACCGTCTCCGCCACATTGCCGAAGCGCATCGTCGTTCCCACGGCGTGCGGCGCGTCCTCGACCAGGACGGCGCCCGCCGAGGCGGCGAGTTCCGCGAGCGCCGGCAGCTCGGCCGCGTCGCCGCGCAGGTGCACCGGCAGCACCGCCCGCAGCTTCCGACCGTCCAGCCGCTCCATCGCCTCGGCCAGCGTCGCCGGCGTCATCAGCCCGCTGTCGGGGTCCACGTCGGCGAAGACCACGTCGGCGCCGACGTAGCGGGCGCAGTTGGCCGTCGCCAGAAAGGTGATCGACGGCGCGATCACCACCTCGCCCGGCTTCACGTCCAGCGCCAGCATGGCCAGGTGCAGGGCCGCCGTGCCGTTGGCGCAGGCCACCGCATGCCGCGCGCCCACGGTCTCGGCGAAGGCCCGCTCGAACGCCTCGACCGTCGGGCCTGTGGTCAGGAAATCGCCGCGCAGCGCCTCGGCCACGGCAGCGATGTCGTCGTCCTCGATGGTTTGGCGGCCGTAGGGCAGCACGGCGTCGGCCATGGTCCTAGTCGTCCGCCCGCCGGCGGCGGTGCGGCTTGCCCTCGTCCAGCATCGCCAGCAGGCCCGGGCCGTCCAGCCAGTCGTCGTTGGTGTCGCTGGCGTACGAGAACTCTTCCGGCAGCCGTCCGCCCAGCAGCGGCTCGCGGGTGTATTCCACGAAGGCCGGCTCGATGGCGTAGCGGTCGCCCAGGTCGACGGTGTTCCGCGCGTCGTCGGCCGAGATCATCATCTCGTGCAGCTTCTCGCCCGGGCGGATGCCGATCACCTTGGTCGCCATCCCGGGCGCCATGACGGCGGCGATGTCGGTGATCTTCATCGATGGGATCTTGGGCACGAACACCTCGCCCCCGTGCATGCGGTCCAGGGACGAGAGCACGAAGTCGACGCCCTCTTCCAGGGTGATCAGGAACCGCGTCATCCGCGGGTCGGTGATCGGCAGCTCGGCCGCGCCGCGCTGGATCAGCCGCTGGAAGAACGGGATCACCGAGCCCCGGGAGCCCACAACGTTGCCGTAGCGGACCACCGAGAACCGGGTGCCGATGTCCCCCGACAGGTTGTTGGCCGCCACGAAGGTCTTGTCCGACGCCAGCTTGGTCGCGCCGTACAGGTTCACCGGGTTGCAGGCCTTGTCGGTGGAGAGCGCCACCACCTTCTTGACGCCATTGGACAGGCAGGCGCGCACCACGTTCTCGGCGCCCATGATGTTGGTGTGGATGCACTCCGACGGATTGTACTCGGCCGCCGGCACCTGCTTCAGGGCCGCCGCATGGATCACGATGTCGACGCCCCGGAACGCCAGCGCCAGCCGCTCCCGGTCGCGCACGTCGCCCAGGAAGAAGCGCATCACCGACATCTTCTCCGGCCCGAAGCGCTCGGCGAGGTCGATCTGCATCTCGCTCTGCTTCAGCTCGTCGCGCGAATAGACGATCAGTTTCCGAGGCTTGGCGCGTTCCAGCACGGTCTCGATGAACCGGCGGCCGAACGAGCCGGTGCCACCGGTGACGAGGATGACCTTGCCGTCGAGGTCGAGGTTGGTCGGCGCAAATCGGCCCAAGGGGCGCTCCGCAGGCAGCTGTTGGGCGGCACTCTCGCTGCGCCGCGTAAAGAGACCGCTAACCATGATCGGCGATACCCGGAGGGATGGATCGCCGCCTCTTCCTCAGCCTGATCGCGCTCGCCGCCGCGCCGACGGCCGCCTGGGCGTCCGGCGGCGGCGAGAAGAAGAAGTCGGGCGGCGGGTCATACGTGCAGGTGCAGACCCTGCTGGGCACCACCCTGCGCTCCAGCGGCCGCCGCGGGGTGCTGTCGGTGGACTGCGGCCTGGACGTGCCGGACGCCCGCCTGCGCGAACTGGCCGAGCAGTCGACGCCGCGCCTGCGCGCGGCCTATGTGCAGACCATCCAGTCCTACGCCGCCGGCCTCGGCCCGGGCGCTCTGCCCAGCGCCGACTACATCGGCCAGGCCCTGCAGCGGCAGACCGACGCCATCCTGGGCCGACCCGGCGCCCGCGTCCTGCTGGGCGCCATCGTGGTGAACTAGGCATTCCATTGCTCCCCTTTCGGGGGAGCTGTCGGCGAATGCCGACTGAGGGGGTCCTCAACCGCGTTCTGAGCGGACCCCCTCCGGCGCTGCGCGCCACCCCCCGACGGGGAGGAATTCCCGTTACATCGCCGAGATCCCGCCGTCGAGGCGGAGTTCGGCGCCGGTCATGAAGCGGCTCTCGTCCGAGGCCAGGTAGAGGACCGCGTTGGCGATGTCCTCGGGACTGCCGATGCGGCCCAGCGGCACCTGGCGGGCCAGCTTGGCCTCGGCCTCTTCCTTGCCGAACCGCTGGCGCAGCGGGTCCAGGATCGGCGTGTCGATGAAGGTCGGGTGCACCGAGTTCGACCGCACGTCCAGCCCCTGCTTGGCGCAGTGCAGGCCGATGCCCTTGGAGAGCAGCCAGACCGCCGCCTTCGAGGCGTTGTAGACCGGGGTGTTGTGGCCCGCGATCACGCCGGCGATCGAGGAGATGTTGACGATCGAGCCGGGCTGGTTCTGGCGCAGGTACTTGAGCGCGTGCTTGGTGCCCAGGAACACCGAGTCCACGTTGACGCTCATCACCAGCTTCCAGTCCTCGTAGCTCAGCTCCTCGATGTTGCCGCCCCGGCTGATGCCGGCGTTGTTCACCAGGACGCTGATGCCGCCCATGGCCGCGTCGGCCTCCTCCAGGGCGAAGATCCACTGGTCTTCCTTGGTCACGTCCAGCGGGAAGGCGAAGGCCGTGCCGGCGCCGTGCGCCGCGTTGATCTCGGCGGCCACCGCCTTGGCGCCCTCGGTGTTGATGTCCGCCACCGTCACCTTGGCGCCCTCGGCCGCCAGCTTGCGGGCGAACGCCGCGCCCAGCCCCTGGGCCCCCCCGGTGATGAAGGCCTTCTTGCCCGCGACGCGTCCCGCCATATCGCCCTCCCTTAGCCCTTCGCCACGTCGTCCATGAAGGTCGCCAGCGTCACGTCCAGCTCGCTCACCCCGTCCACGTCGTGGGTGGCCAGGACGACCTCCACGCGGTTGTAGACGTTGAACCATTCCGGATGGTGGTCGAGCTGGTCGGCCTTGATCGCCACGCGGGTCATGAAGCCGAAGGCCTGGTTGAAGTCCTTGAACTTGAAGGTCTTGGCGATGGCGTCGCGCTCGCCCTCGACCGTCGTCCAGCCTGAGAGCTGCGCGAGCGCCGCCTCGGCGCCGATCTTCGCGGGACGGGTCATGCGGGCTGCTCCGCGTTGAAGCTGAGGCCGGTGGCGACGGAGAGCTCGGCCAGGGTCTGGTCGACGTCGACCACCTTGATGGCCTTCATGCCCAGGCCGGCCGCCGGCTTGCAGTTGATCCCCAGGTCGTCGAGGTAGACGCAGGCTTCCGGCTTCACCCCCAAGAGGTCGCACATCATCAGGTAGATCTTCGGATCGGGCTTGCGGACGCCGGCCTTCGAGCTCTCGATGATCGCGTCGAACAGCGGCATCACTTGGGCCATGGCGCCGGCCGCCTTCTGGCCCTCGTCCTGGCCGGGGCTGTGCATCGACACCACGTTGTTGGTGATGCAGCCGACCTTGAAGCGCGCTTTGCACGCCTTCAGCGCCGCCACCATCCGCGGCCGCAGCTCGCCATTCAGCCTGGGCAGCACGTCGGCGCCGCGCAGCGGGTGGCCCAGGGCCGTGGATTCCTCGAGGAACAGGGTGTCGAAGCGGGCGGCGTCGATCTCGTTGCGCTCGAACAGGGCCCAGGCGTTGCTGTCCGGGTTGGTCGAGTTGACCCGCCGGACCAGGTCCTTGGGCAGGCCGCGCTCGGCCTCCAGGCGGTTGAAGGCCTCGAACGGCGAGGTGGTGAACACCCCGCCGAAATCCCAGATCACCGCCTCGACCGCCACTGCACCGTTCCTCGACCAATTCTTGAGCGGGCGGACGCTAGAGAGGCGACGACGGACGTGCAAGTAAGGCGGATGCTTCCTTCCCGGTTTCCCCGGCGCGTCCGGCTCGCGCTCTACGCCCTGGCCGCGCTCATCCTGCTGGTCCTGTGCTCGATCCCGTCGGAAGACCTGCCCGACCCCGGCACGGGCGACCGGTTCGAGCACACGGCCGCCTGGTTCGTGCTGACCCTGACCGGTTTCGTGCTCGCGCCCCGCCGCCAGCTGGCGATCCCGACCTTCGCCCTGGCCTATGGCGTGGCGATCGAGGTGCTGCAGGCGGTGATGCCGTTCGGCCGCCACGGCGACCTGCGCGACCTGCTGGCCGACGTGGTCGGGATCGCCCTGGCCTGCGTCGCCTGGTTCGCCCTGCGCCGGATCGCGCCCCGCCTGGCCGACGCGGCCTGATCGACGCCGGCGGACCGGGGCATTAAGACAGGCGCCATGTCCGAAGCGCCTCCGCCGCACATCTACCTCGCCGTGCCCTGCTACGGCGGCCAGCTCACCCTGCATTTCGTCAGTTCGCTGCTGCGGCTGCAGGACGCCTGCCGCGCCCGCGGCGTGGGCCTGCACATCGAGATGATGGGCGGCGAGGCGCTGATCACCCGCGGCCGTTCCCGGCTGGCGGCGCAGTTCCTGGCCCACCCGAGCGCGACGCACATCCTCTACATCGACGCCGACATCGGCTTCGGGCCCGAGAACGTCTTCCGGCTGCTGGACGCCGACAAGGACGTCATCGCCGCCGTCTGCCCGCTGAAAAAGATCGACTGGGAGAAGGTCCGCGCCGCCGCCAAGGCCGGCGTGGCCGACCTGCAGGCCGCCGCCATCGGCTATGTGGTCCGCTTCCTGCCCACCGCCGACAAGAGCGTCGAGGTCGAGGATGGGATGGCCAAGGTGTCGTACGGCGGCACCGGCTTCCTGATGATCAAGCGCGGGGCGATGCAGCGGATCGTCGACGCCCACCCCGAGCTGCGCGCCAAGATGGGCGACATGGCTGACGCCCTCGCGCCCGAGGCGGTGATGGTGTTCGACACCATGATCGAGCCCGAGACGGGGCAGTACCTCTCCGAGGACTACGCGTTCTGCCGCCGCTGGCGCGACCTGGGCGGCGACATCTGGGCCGATTTCGAGGCGCGCCTGACCCACGTGGGCCACGCCGCCTACACCGGCAGCCTCATGCAGGCGCTGCGGGGCGGCGGCTGATCACTCCGCGGGGGCCGGGGCGAGGCCGCCCCCGGGCTTGGGTTTCTCCGCCGGGACCGGCGCGGTGGCGGCGCGGCGCGCGGCGAGTGCGGCGCGGGTGGTTTCGTAGCTCGCGCGGTTGATCCCGTAGAGGGCGTAGAAGCCCACCGCGATCACGCCCGGGATCGCCGCCATGATGCTGTCCCAGAGCGCCAGGTTGAAGAGGACGTCGGACGGAACGTCGGCGGCGCTCTTCGCGGTCTTGGGAAGCTGGATGAGGGTGATGACCGCGCCCGCCACGGCGGTGCCCACGGCCAGGTCGATCTTCCCGGCCAGCGTCCGGGTCGCGTAGAGCACGCCCTCCTGCCGGACGCCGAACTTGAGCTCGTTCTCGTCGGCCACGTCGGCCAGGGCGGACATCACGCTGATCTGCAGGATGCTCACCGAGCCGTACTGCACGGCGGCGAAAGTGATCAGGATCGCCGCGAGGCCCGGGGTGTCGGGCGTCAGGATCCCCATCATGCCGAGGACCAGCGGGATCGGCGGGACCAGGGCGTAGGCCAGGGCCGACAGGATCATCGTCCGCTTCTTGTCGATGCGACCGTGCAGGCGCGGCGCGAAGATGAAGGCGGTGAGATAGCCGGCCAGGCTGCCCAGCACGAACCAGCTCAGGGTCTCGCTGCTCAGGTCCCAGTAGAACGTCGCCGCATAGAGCCGCAGGCCCTCGCGCACGCCAATCATCAGCGAGACGAAGAAGTAGGCCGCCAGGAGCCAGACATAGTTGATGTTCTTCAGCGCCTTGAGCAGGTCGCGCCCGAGCTCCCGGAAGCTGAAGCGGGCCGCGTCGGCGGCCGGCTGCGGGAGGAAGCGGATGCGGTCCTTGGTGAGCCAGGCGGAGATCAGCAGCATCGAGCCGGTGATCAGGCCGATGGCCAGGGCGTAGCTCGGCCAGGGCTCGGGGTTCAGGAGTCCGCGCGGGTAGTCCGTCGTTGCGGGGAAGAACAGGCGCAACGCCATGATCGTGGTCAGCGAGCCGCCGGCCCAGTTGAAGAAGCTGTAGTAGGCCATCACCTTTGAGCGCTCGGTGTAGTGGGGCGAGAGCTCACCCCCCAGCGCCAGGTGCGGCACGTAGAAGAACGCCATCGCCTGGCGCATCAGGATGACGGCGAGGGCCAACCAGACGAGCAGAGCCGTGTCGCTCAGCCCCGCCGGCGGGCTGAAGATCGCCCACGCAGTGATCCCCACCGGGATCGCCGAGGCGAACAGATAGGGGTGCCGCCGGCCCAGCCGCGACCGCGTGCGGTCCGACAGCGAGCCCACGACGGGGTCGACCAGCGCGTCCAGGATCAGGCTCACCGAGAGCGCCAGGCCCACCAGATGCGCCTCCACGCCTTTCACCTGGCTGTAGAACAGCAACGCGAAGCTGGACACGGAGTAGAGGGTCACCATCTCGGCGCCGCCGCCGAGGCCGAAGCCGAGCTTGGTCTTCAACGGCAGGCGGTCGGCCGCGGCCGGCGCATTCTGGGTCATGGTTTCCTCCGGCGCGCTCTCGAGGGCGCGCTCGCGGTCAAAGCTGATCCCAAGGCGGATGGTCCGTCAATCGAAACGTACCGTTATTTCGATAACGCAACACGACGTCACGGTCGCGTTCGCCGGCCTGACGTTCGACCCTGAAGTCTGCTAGAACGCGGATGTGGCGCCCTGAACCCGTGTCTCAGGGGCAATTTCCTTCCCGTATTCTCAAGGCGGCTCCGCGTTCCATGCCCCAGTCACTTCCCGCCGCCCCTGCCGGTCACAATCGCGGCGCCGAGCATGACCTGGAGATGCTGCGGCGCATCGACGACCGCCTTCGCTGGCTGGCGACCTGGACGATCCACAACGCCAACCACCTGCGCGAAAGCCGCGACGGGCTGAAGGTGGGCGGCCACCAGGCCTCCTGCGCCTCGATGACAACCATCCTGACGGCGCTCTACTTCCATGCGCTGAAGCCCGAGGACCGGGTGGCGGTGAAGCCGCACGCCAGCCCGGTGTTCCACGCCGCCCAGTACCTGATGGGCCGCCAGACCCGCGAACAGCTGGAGGGGTTCCGCAGCTTCGGCGGGGCCCAGTCCTATCCCTCGCGGACCAAGGACAAGGACGACGTCGACTTCTCCACCGGCTCGGTCGGCCTGGGCGTGGCGATCACCGCCTTCGCCGCGCTGATGCAGGACTACCTCTCCGGCCACGGCTGGCTGGCGGCCGAGCGGCGCGGCCGCTTCGTGGCCACCCTGGGCGACGCCGAGCTGGACGAGGGCAACATCTATGAGTGCCTGATCGAGGCCTACAAGCACGACATCCGGAACTGCTGGTGGATTGTCGACTACAACCGGCAGAGTCTCGACGCGACGACGGCCGACCGCATGTTCGACCGCTTCGACGACATCTTCGAAACCGCCGGCTGGCGGGTGGTGACGCTGAAGTGGGGCAAGGCCCAGATGCGCGCCTTCGCCCGGCCCGGCGGCCAGGCCCTGCGCGACTGGATCGAGGCCTGCCCGAACGCCGAGTTCGCGGCCCTGACCTACCAGGGCGGGGCGGCGTGGCGCGAGCGGCTGATGCGCGACATCGGCCGGCAGGCCGGCGTCCGCGCCCTGCTGGAGAGCTTCTCCGACGCTGAGCTGCACCAGCTGATGATCGGCCTGGGCGGCCATTGCATCGAGACCCTGACCGAGGCGTTCGACGCGGCCCAGGACGACACGCCGACCCTGTTCATCGCCTACACGGTCAAGGGCTTCGGCCTGCCGCTGCAGGGGCACAAGGACAACCACGCCGGCCTGATGACGCCCACCCAGGTCGAGGCGCTGCGCCAGTCCATGGGTGTCGCCGAGGGCCAGGAGTGGGAGCCGCTGGCCGGCCTGTCGCCTTTGGAAGCCGAAGCGGTCAGGGCCTTCGTCGCCGCCGCGCCCTTCGCCCAGCCGGCCGAGCGGCGGTTCACGGCCCAGCCCGTGCCCGTGCCCGGCCGCGCCGAGTTCCCCAGCCCGGACGGCGCCGAGCAGTCGACGCAGCAGGCGTTCGGCCGGATCCTGCTGGACCTGGCCAAGAGCGGCCATCCGCTGGCCGACCGCATCGTCACCACCTCGCCGGACGTCACCGTCTCGACGAACCTCGGCGGGTTCGTGAACCAGCGCGGGCTGTTCCGCCGGCGCGAGACCGCGGACGTGTTCCGGGAGGCCCACATCCCGTCGGCCCAGAAGTGGGCGGGGCGGACAGCCGGCCAGCATGTCGAGCTGGGGATCGCCGAGCACAACCTGTTCCTGAACCTGGCCGCCTTCGGCCTGTCGGCGCCCCTGTTCGGCGAGCGGTTGCTGCCGATCGGGACGGTCTACGACCCCTTCATCAGCCGCGGCCTCGATGCGCTGAACTACGCCTGCTACCAGGACGCCCGCTTCATGCTGGTTGCAACGCCGTCAGGACTGACACTCGGCCCCGAAGGCGGCGCGCACCAGTCGATCTACACGCCGCTGATCGGCATCGGCCAGCCGGGCCTGACCTATTTCGAGCCGGCGTTCGTCGACGAGCTGGCCGAGGTGATGCGCTGGTCGTTCGGCCATATGCAGGCCGACGACGGCGGCTCGGTCTATCTGCGCCTGACCACGCGGACCCTGGCCCAGGTGGAGCGCGCCGACGACGCCTGGCGCGAGGATGCGCTGAAGGGCGCCTACTGGTTGAAGGCGCCGGGCGCGAGCGCCGACGCCGCCATCGTCTTCTGCGGCGCCGTGGCGCCGGAGGTGTTGCAGGCCGCCGAGCAGCTGGCCGACGACATCCCCGACCTGGGCGTGCTGAACGTGGTCTCGCCCGGCCTGCTGCACCGCGACTGGATGGCCAGCCGGCGCGGCCGCTGGAAAGGGCAGGGGCGCACCGTCAGTCACGCCGAGGCCCTGCTGGGCCGGCTCGCGCCCGGCGCGGGCCTGGTCACGGTGGTCGACGCCTCACCGGCGACGCTCTCCTGGCTGGGGGGCGTCCTGGGCCAGCGGGTCTCGAGCCTCGGCCTCGACAGCTTCGGCCAGGTGGGCGACCTGCCCGACCTCTACAGACACTACCGCCTGGACGTGGACGCCATCGTCGAGGCGTGTGCGGACTTGTTCTTGTAGTAGCGCCCCCTCCACCACTTAGTGGTCCCCCTCCCCCGCTGGCGCGGGTGAGGAACTGAGGCCGATCGTGATGCCAGTTCCTCCCCCGATTTCGGGGGAGGGGGACCACGAAGTGGTGGAGGGGGCGCTGCAGCTACCCCAGCGCCCGGTCCAGGTCCGCGATCAGGTCGTCGGCGTTCTCGACGCCGACGCTGAGGCGGATCAGGCCGTCGACGATGCCGATGCGCTCGCGCGTCTCGGCCGGGATTGAGGCGTGGGTCATGATGGCGGGGTGCTCGATCAGGCTTTCCACGCCACCGAGGCTTTCGGCCAGGGTGAACAGTTCGGTCCGCTCCAGCATCCGCATGGTGCCGGCCAGGTCGCGGTCCAGCACCACGGTGATCATTCCGCCGAAGCCCGACATCTGGCGCTTCGCCAGCTCGTGCTGCGGGTGGCTCTTCAGACCGGGGTAGACGACCTTGGCCACGTCCTTGCGCGCCTCCAGCCACTCGGCGATCGCCTGGCCGTTCTCGCAGTGGCGTTGCATGCGGAGCGCCAGGGTCTTCATGCCCCGGAGCGTCAGGAAGCTGTCGAACGGCGAGGCCACCGAGCCGATGGCGTTCTGCAGGAAAGTGATCCGGTCGCGGAACTCCGCGTTGTCGCCCACCACCAGCGCGCCGCCCACCACGTCGGAGTGGCCGCCGATGTACTTGGTCGTCGAGTGCATCACCGCGTCGAAGCCGAACTCCAGCGGGCGCTGGATGTAGGGGCTGGCGAAGGTGTTGTCCGCCGCCGCGATCAAGCCGCGGGCCTTGCAGAGCGCGGCGATGGCCTCCAGGTCGGCCAGCCGCAGCAGCGGGTTGGTCGGCGTCTCCACCCAGACCATCCGGGTGCGGGGCTCGATGGCCGCCTCGATGGCCGCCACGTCCGCCAAGTCCACATAGCTCACACGCAGCCCCGCCGAGCGGGTGCGCACCTTGTCGAACAGCCGGAACGAGCCGCCGTAGAGGTCCTCGCTGGCGATGATGTGGTCGCCGGCGTCGAACGCCTCCAGCAACGTGGCGATGGCCGCCAGGCCCGAGGCGAAGGCGTAGCCTTTGGTCCCACTCTCCAGGTCGGCCAGGCCGCGCTCCAGGGCGAAGCGGGTCGGGTTCTGGCTGCGGGAATACTCGAACCCGGTGTGCACGCCCGGGCTGGACTGCGCATAGGTCGAGGTGGCGTAGATCGGCGGCATCACCGCCCCGGTGGTGGGGTCGTGCTCCTGGCCGCCGTGGATGGCGCGGGTGGCGAAATCCAGCCGGTTCTTGCCGTGCGCCTTGCCGGCGGGGGTCTCGTCGCTCAAGCGGCCTTCCTCAGGTAGTTGATCAGGTCGATGCGCGTGATGAGGCCCAGGAACTCCTTGCCCTCCATCACGATCGCCACCTCGTCGCGTTCGAATATGGGGAGCAGGGCGTCCAGCTGCTCGCCAGCCTGCAGCGTATGCAGCTTGGCGGTCATAGCTGTCGAGACGGGCTGGCGGAAACGGGCGTCCTGGCGGCGGTCCTCGACGGCTTCCAGCAGGTCGCTCTCGTCGATCAGGCCGATCAGCCGGCCCTCGTCCAGCACCGGCAGCTGGCTGACGTCGGTCTGGCGCATGCGGTTGTAGGCGGTCAGCAGCGTGTCGTCGGGGCCGACGGTCACGGCGTCGCCCGGCGTGCGGGCGATCAGGTCGCGCAGGTCGCCGTGCAGCTCGCGGTCCATCAGGCCCTGCTCGGCGACCCAGCTGTCGTTGTAGACCTTCGACAGGTAGCGGCTGCCGGTGTCGCACACGAGCGTGACCACCCGCTTGGGCTCGGTCTGCTCGCGGCAGTAGCGCAGGGCGCCGGCCAGCAGGGTGCCTGACGACGAGCCGCCCAGGATCCCGGCCTTGGTCAGCAGCAGGCGCGCCGTGGCGATGCTCTCGGTGTCGGAGATCTCGTAGGCCTTGGACACCAGGTCCAGGTCGCAGTTGTCGGGGATGAAGTCCTCGCCGATCCCCTCGACGACCCAGGAGCCGGGCTCCACCGTCTCGCCGCGCTCGACCAGGGGGGCAAGGATCGAGCCCACGGGGTCGGCCAGCACCATCTTGGTCTTCGGCGAGGTCCTGGCGAAGAAGCGGCCCAGCCCGGTCAGAGTCCCGCCGGAGCCCACGCCCACGACCACGGCGTCCACGTCGCCCTCCATCTGCTCCAGGATCTCGGGGCCGGTGGTGGTCTCGTGCGCCCGGGGGTTCGCCGGGTTGGAGAACTGGTTGATGTAGACGGCGTTGTTCAGCTTGGCCGCGATCGCCAGGGCCATGTCCTGGTAGTACTCCGGGTGGCCCTTGCCGACGTCCGAGCGGGTGATGCGTACGTCCACGCCCATGGCGCGCAGGTGCTGGATCTTCTCCCGCGCCATCTTGTCCGGCACGATCAGCAGGAGCTTGTAGCCCTTCAGCAGGCCCACCTGCGCCAGGCCCAGGCCGGTGTTGCCGGCGGTGGCCTCGATAATGGTGCCGCCCGGCTTCAGCGACCCGTCGGCCTCGGCCGCCTCGATCATCGAGCGCGCGATCCGGTCCTTGATCGAGCCCCCGGGGTTGGCGCTTTCCAGCTTCACGAACAGGCGGCAGGGGCCGGTGTCGAAGCCCGTCAGCTCCAGCATCGGCGTGCGGCCGATCAGGTCGAGGGCAGAGGTCGCCGGCGGCGGCAAGGGTTGGTCGGTCAAGCGGCTATCCGGATCGAGTCAGGTGGGATCGGTGGGGCGCATATTGCGCAACGCCCGCCGGAAGGGAAACGCGCAGCCCGAATTTCCCTCCCCAACGGCAAGAATAGTCTAGGTCGACGGGCTCCATACACCCTCCGCCGCTGCGCGGCGCGCGAAGTCGGGGAAGGTGCGCGGAGGCCGCCCCAGAGCCTGCTGAACGCCGTCGGCGACCGGAGTGTTGCGCCCGTCCAGCACGGTGGTGAAGAGATACATCACCAGGTCCACGGACTCGGGCGGCAGGTCGCCGGCCTCCAGGGCGGCGCGATAGTCGGCGACCGGAACCTCCACATGGCGGATGTCGCGACCGGTGGCGCGGGCGATCTCCGTCACGGCCTCGGCGAAGGTGAGCGCCTGCGGGCCGGTCATTTCGTAGAGCCGCCCCGCGTGGCCCTCCTCAGTCAGCGCCCGGAACGCCGCCTCGGCGATGTCGTCCGCGTCCACGAGGGGATCCGGCGCCAGGCCCGACGGGGTCACCACCTCGCCGGCCAGCACGCCCTCCAGGAAGAAGTTCTCGCTGAAGTTCTGGGCGAACCAGCTGCAGCGCAGGATCGTCCAGTCCAGGTCGCGGCGCTTCAGCTCGTCCTCGCAGGCCTCGGCCTCGGGTTCGCCGCGGCCGGACAACAGCACGATGCGGCGCACGCCCGCCGCCTGGGCCGCGTCCAAGAAGCCGCGGATGACGTCGAGCGAGCCCTCGATCGCCAGGTCCGGCACGAAGGCGACGTAGGCCGCGGTCGCGCCATCCAGCGCGGGCGCCCAGGTCTCGGGGCGCTCCCAGTCGAAGGCCGGCGTGGCGCTGCGCGAGCCGATCCGCACGGGCCAGCCGGCGGCGGTGAGGCGCTGGACGATGCGGCGGCCGGTCTTGCCGGTGGCGCCGGTCACCAGGATGAGGCTGTTTTCGGAGGCGTAGGTCATGGGTGGCTCCATCTGCGATGTGAGTAAGTCTCACATTTGCAAATGTGATGAAAGCTCATATTCTGGCATGGCCGCTATCGAGAAACGCATGACCGCCGAACAGCCCGCCGCCGCCGCCAGGGGCCGCTCGCCGATCCAGGCGCGCAGCCGCGAACGGGTGGACCGCATCCTGGCCACCGCCACCGAGATCATCGGCGAGCGGGGCAGCGACCATATGAAGATGAGCGAGTTGGCCATCCGGGCCGGGATCTCGATCGGCTCGCTCTACCAGTACTTCCCGGACAAGGCGGCGGTGATTCGGGCGCTCACCGAGCAGATCGGCGCCGGCAGCCGCCGCTGCATCGAGGCGGCGCTGACCCCCGTGCGGACCAGCGCCGAGCTGGGCCGGGCCTATGGCGACCTGATCGACGTCTACTGGGGCCTGTTCGTCGCCCAGCCGGCCATGCGCGACATCTGGGCTGGCGTGCAGGCCGACCGCGAGCTGATGGCGCTGGAGCTGGCCGAGAGCCGCGCCTGCGGCGAGATCCTGGCCGCCGCCATGCTGCGCGCCCGGCCCGACGCCGACCCCGACGCCGTACACACCACCGCCTTCCTGGTCTGGCAGCTGGGCGAGGCCGCCATGCGGCTGGCGATCGCCCTGCCGCGGGGCGAGGCCGACGCCGTCGTGGCCGCCTACAAGCGGATGAGCCAGGACGCAATCCTCACCGCCGGCTGATCGGGAATGTAACCGTTTCGTACGGCGCCCGGCTGGAAAGCGGCGGTTAAGGTCCCCGCCTGCAACGTCTCGCGGCCCTAGGAGTCCGGCCCCTTGAAACGCTTCCCCCTGAAACGCGTCCTCGTCCTGGCGGCCGGCGCCGCCCTGGTCGCCGCCTGCCAGCCCGCCAAGCCTGCAGCGCCCAAGATGACCGCGAGCGCCAAGTTCAACACCGACCTGCCCATGAGCGAGTACATGGGCCATTTCGTCGACCCGGCCGCCTTCATGTACTGGAAGGGCTCGGGCACGGAGATCACCGAGGCCGGCGAACGCGACCTGTCGCCGACCACCGACGAGGGCTGGGACGTCCTGGTCTCCGGCGCCACCATGCTGGTCGAGGCCGGCAACACCCTGCAGCTGCCCGGTCGGGTCCGCGCCCCGGAGGCCGACTGGAACAAGTACGCCCAGATGCTGAGCGAGCGGGCGATGATCGCGCGCGCCGCGGCCGAGAAGCACGACAAGAAGGCGGTGTTCGACGAGGGCGGCCGCCTCTACGAGGTCTGCGTCGCCTGCCACGAGCAGTTCGTGATCCAGCCGGACCTCAAGGCCAACGGCCCGGCGAAGGGCGATCCCTTGCCGCCGATCCCGGAGGCGAAGGCGAAGTAACTACCAGTCCGAGAGCGGCCTCACGCACCGGCCGTGCGGTCCGCCCATGGTGTCCAGCGGGCGCGCGGGGCTCATGCCCTCCAGGTCGCAGCGTTGGCGGTCGGGGCTGCCGAGCGCGAGCGGGCCGCCGCCGTAAGGACCGCCATACCAGCCGCGGCCGTATCCGTAGCCGTTGCGGGTGTCCTGGAAGGCCAGGCTGACGCGCCCGTTCTTGCCCACGGGAATCTCCGTGCGGCCGTAAACGCTGCGGTAGCCGCCGGTGCCGACGGCGACGCCGACCTCACCGTGCGGCTTGCGGTCCTCGCCGGGCACCACCCCGTCGACGGCGTCGTCGCGGCGCGCGTCGGGGACCGGCGAGCTCTTGATGTAGGCGTCGATCTGCTCGGCCGTGCTCATCGGCGCGGGGGTCGTCGAGGCCGTGGCGACGGGCGCGTCGGGCTCGGCGGCGAAAGCAGGGGCCGCGATCAGGGCGGCCAGCAGGGCGAGGCGGATACGCATACGGTGATCTCCTACGCCGCGCACTCAGCGCGCCAAATGCGGCGAACGTATTGCAGAGCTATGGCCGAGCCTGGCTCGCCGGCACATTGGCGACGATCCCGGCCTCGTTGCCCGGTTCGCCGGATGGGATCAATTCATAGAACCCCGCCAGCCGCAGCTTCACCACCACGGGCTTCTCGCTGGAGTTGGAGAACTGCCAGCCCTGTATGCCGTCGAATGGGGCGGTCAGAGCGCCCTGTTGCTTCAGCCCGAACGCCTGCCGGTAGGTCGCCACGGTCATCGCCTCGCCGGGCTTGGGCGTGGTGTGGCCGTGCTGGTCGAAATGGAAATCGCGTGGCTCGTCCGTCCCCACGACCTCCCAGGAATAGATTAGGGTGGCGTCCTTCCGCATCCGCACCTTGTACTCGAGCTCGGACCGGTCGGCGCCCGCCAGGAAGTCGCCCAGCGGGATCTCGACGACGTCGCTGCGGAAGGGGGCGTCGTACTCGCGGGCCCGCGCCGCGCCGCCGGTGTCCGCCTTGCGGTCCTCCGGGGCCCAGAGCCGCGACAGGCCCGACAGCTTGCCGACGCCCAGCGGGTCGCGATTGAACTCGGCGGGCAGGATGGCGCCCAGCACGATCAGCACTGCCAGGGCCAGCGCCCCCAGGATCGCCAGGATCAGGCGGCCCCTGGACATCGGTCGCGTGGATTGCTCGCTCATGAGACCGCTCCGCCGAAGATGTAGCCCGCAACCTGCTGGCCCGCGAGGACGAAGCCCGCCAGCATCAGCAGCACGTTTGCGCCGGTCGCCGTGCGCTCGAAGGCCGGGGTCCCCCGCCACAGCGTCATGGCCGCCAGGATCACCGACAGGGCCAGGATCTGCCCCAGCTCCACGCCGACGTTGAACGAGACGAGGTTGGTCAGCAGGCCCTGCGGATTGAGCTTCAGCTCCTGCAGCTTGGTGGCCAGGCCGAACCCGTGGATCAGGCCGAAGCCCAGCACCGCCGCCCGCTGGTCGGGCTGCGCGCCGAACAGGGTCTTCGACCCGCCCAGGTTCTCGAACGCCTTGTAGGCCACTGACAGGCCGATCACCGCGTCGACCAGGTGCGGGTCGGCATGGAGGTCGAAGAACACCCCGGCCAGCAGGGTGATCGAATGGCCCAGCGAGAACAGGCTGACGTAGAGCGCGATCTGCCGGAGCCGGAACAGGAAGAAGATCACCCCCACCAGGAACAGCAGGTGGTCGTAGCCGGTCACCATGTGCTTGGCGCCGAGGTAGATGAAGGGGATCGGGTCTGACCCGCGCGTCGCCGCGACGAAGGCCGCGTCCGTGCCGCCGATGTTGTGCGCCAGCGCCGCGCCCGCCCAGGCCATCGCCGGCGCGCCCGCGGCGAGGCCGGCGAGCCACGCCCGTTTCGCGCCCTTCCCCATGCCTTGCGGATACCGTGGTTTCGAGACCACGGCGAGGCCTACGACCAAAGTCCTAGGACTTCGGTCCAATATCGGCGGCCGGTGGCGGGTGGTAGATCGGAAGGGCAGGGCAGGCGGCCGCGGCCGACTTGCCGGGGGGCTCAAGGCCGCCGGCTGATCCCGCCGCCCGTCCCACCAGGGCGGCAGCCGAGGATCGCGAAGACGTCGGGCGCGGCGGTGACGCCGCGCCCGCGTTTCTCAGGCTAGAACGACTTGCGGACGGTCGCGCCGTAGGTGCGGGGCGCGTTGGTCAGGAAGCCGTAGCGGGCGCGCAGGCCGCGCTCGCGGTCGATCGAGAGCTTGGCGCGCTCGTCGCCCAGGTTGTTGATGAAGGCCGCCGCCTCCCAGCCGTCGCCACGCACGCCGATCCGCAGGTTGAGGATGTCGTACGACGGCAGTTCCAGCGGGAAGATCAGGCTGGTGGCCGTGCCGCCGCCCACGTTCGGGAAGAGCGCGACGGTGCGCGGGTTGTTCTCCTGGTCGGAGATCTGCGTGTAGCGCTTGCCCACGTGCTGCCAGGTCAGGTTCGAGAACCCTTCCAGGCCGGCGGCGACTTCCTGCTCGTAGCCGACGCTGACCGAGCCCTGGAATTTGGGCACGGTCGGCAGGCGGTTGCCATCGCGCAGGCCCTGGATCGGCTTGCCGGCGGCGTCGTTCAGGCTCGAGGTGAGCTGGGCGTCGTTGTACGAGGCGGTCGCCGCGATGTCGAAGTGGTCGGTGACCCGGTAGGCGAACTCGGCGTCGAAGCCGACCGACTTGGCGCTCTTCACATTGGCGATGATCCGCGACGAGCACGAACCGGCGTCGATGGTGGCCTGCAGGTTCGAGATGTCGGCGTAGAAGCCGGCCAGGGTCAGCGATCCGCGGCCCCCGCCCAGGCGCGCCTTCATGCCGGCCTCGTAGTTCCACACCGTCTCGTTCTTGAAGCTGGGCGTCGACAGCGCGTTGAACGTGGCGAAGTCGGCCGGGGTGCAGAGCGGGCGGTTCAGCGGGTCGTTGATGCCGCCCAGCCGGAAGCCCTTCGACACCTGGGCGTTCAGGGTGATGTCGTCCGTCGCCTCGAAGGCCACGATCACGCGGGGCGCCCAGGCGTCGGCCTTGGTCTTGCCGGGGACCGCGATGGTCTTGTCGGCGAAGATGCCGTCGAAGGTCAGCGTGCGGGTTTCCTTGTAGTCCGCCCAGCGCAGGCCGCCGGTGATGTCCAGGCGGTCGGTGACCGAATAGGTCGCCTCGCCGAACACCGCGAACTGCTTCTGCTTGTAGGGCACTGTCGAGTAGTAGAGGTGGTCCGTCGGGGCCACGTCGCTGGCGCTCGGGATGCCGCTGGCGGCGCTGAAGCCCTGGACGAACAGGTCCTGGGCGTAGTCGCGGTCGATGTGCGAGTAGAACGCGCCCGCCACCCACTGGAACGGGCCGTCGCCGGTGGAGCCAATCCGCGCTTCCTGGGTGAAGGTCTTGGCGTCGGTGGTGTCGGCGAGCGGCGCGTCGATGTTGTAGACCGCGGGCGACAGGCCGATGGAGCCGCCGGTGATCGAGCCGGTCAGCGCCGTCGCGTCACGCAGCACCAGCACGTCGCGGTCGCTGTAGCTGGTGATCGACGTGAAGCGCAGGTCGCCCATGTCGTACTGCACGGTCAGGTCGCCGAGCAGGAACTCGTCCTTGAACTTCTCCTGCAGCTGCGTGAACTGCTTCGTCCCGCCAAGCTGCACCTTCGGGCGCGTGGTCGTGAACTCGTTGCCCAGGATGTTGTAGATGTCGACGCGGTTGAAGCCGTCGACGTCGATCTTCTGGTAGACCACCCGCGGGGTGATCGAGAGGTTCTCGGTGGGCTTGAACAGCAGGGCCGCGCGGACGCCGTAACGGGTGCCGTCGTTGACGTCCTTGTCCACGCTGCCGCCGGGCTGGACCGCGTCGATGAAGCCGGGGAACTTCTCGGCGTAGGCGCTGATCCGCAGGGCCGCCTGCTCGTTCAGCGGCATGTTGACAGCGCCCTTCAGGTTGCCGCCCGTGGAGCCGCCCTGGACCGTCGAGGCGGTCGCCTCGACCGTGCCCGAGAAGGCTTCGAGGTCAGGCTGGTTGGTGATGTAGCGCACGGTGCCCGACAGCGAGCCCGAGCCGAACAGCGTGCCCTGCGGGCCACGCAGCACTTCCACGCGGTTCAGGTCGAACAGGTCGAGGTCCGGCGTGAACAGCGACATCGAGATCACGGATTCGTCGAGGTAGACGCCCACCTGCTCCTTCACGCCCGGCTGGTCGCGGACGATCTGGCCGGCCGAGATGCCGCGGATGGCGACCTGGCTCTGGCCGGGGCCGAGGTTCTGGACGGTGAAGCTCGCGACGGTGCGCGACAGCTCTTCGACGTTGGTGATGCCGCGGTTGCGCATCACCGCTTCGCTCTGCGCCGCGACCGAGAAGGGGACGTCGATCAGCTGTTCGTCGCGCTTCCGCGCCGTGACGACCAGCTCCTGGACTTCGGCCTCGGCCTCGGCCTCGGCGGCGAAGGCGTGGCCGGCGGGGAGGCCGATGACGAGGGCGAGCGCGCTGGCGCGCGCGGTCAATGCAAGCTTACGGGTATTCATGGGGTGGTCCTTCCGCAACCGCAGCTTGCATTGACCGCGCGCGCCAGCGCGCTC
>Ga0209257_1001996_pt1 | contig 21890 bp, 15 predicted proteins | sample AraplaCvi_mCL_r2_FD_184277 | JGI IMG/M metagenome (GOLD analysis project Ga0209257, IMG submission 184277) | Arabidopsis root microbial communities from North Carolina, USA - plate scrape MF_Cvi_mCL_r2 (SPAdes) (version 2) | ecosystem: Host-associated > Plants > Roots > Endosphere | place: USA...
CGCTTCGAACCGCCTTCGCCCGCGCTCCGCGCCGAGCGGCTGGGCGCGGTTGCATCTATGATCTATCTCCTGTTCACCAAGGGGTATGCAGCTGCCTCGCACGAGGCGGCGCGGGCCCGCCCGCTCTGCAACGAGGCGATCCGGCTGTCCCGGCTCCTCCTCGACCTCTTCCCCGAAGAACCCGAGGTTCTGGGCCTCGCCGCTCTCCTTTTGCTGCAGGATTCGCGGCGGGATGCCCGCTTCGACGCCGCCGGCGGCGTGGTTCTCCTCGAGGCGCAGGACCGGAGCCGCTGGGATCGCTCGGCAATCGTCGAGGCAATCACGCTGACCGACCGCGCCTTTCGTATGGGGAAGCCGGGTCCCTATCAGTTGCAGGCAGCAATCGCGGCGATGCACGCCCGCGCGCCCACCTTCGCCGACACGCGCTGGGATCAGATCGAAGGCCTGTACCGGGTGCTCGAAGACATGTGGCCAACCCCCGTCGTCGCCCTCAATCACGCTGTGGCGATCTGGCGGTCGCGGGGCCCGCGCGAAGCGCTTGCCCACGCCGAGCCCCTCGCGACGGCGCTCGACGGCTATTTTCATTATCATGTGGTGCTCGGCCAACTGCAGGCAGCGCTGGGACGAAGCGATCAAGCCGCGGCGGCCTTTCGCCGCGCGCTTGGACTCGCCGAAAGCGCCGCCGAAGCCGCGCAGATAAGGGCCTATGTCGATCAACTGTAGCTGGCCCCCGAACTCCTGCGCTGAATGGCGCTGTTACCTTTTGATACGGGAAGTGTGCCAAGCGCTGCGATAAGCGCCCCTGAGCCCGCATTCACCCGAAAGGTCCGCCCATGTTCCGGTTGCTTGCTGCAAGACTCGCGTGGCACCTTCGGTTGCGCGAGCTTGCGACCATCCGTTCCGCCTCGGTCTATCGCGTCGCGGACCGCCTTATCCTGTGCCCGCAGCTCCTGACGAAGGCCGGATTTTTTCTTGCAGGTCCGCCTGCCGCGTTCGACTGGCCGATCGGCCGCGAAGCCATGATTGCTGCGATCGAAGAGGCGCTCGCCGCATCGGGCCGGATCGTGGCGACACCGCACCGCGACGCCTATGATTTCGGGCCCATCGTCGCGGCGGCGGGCTTGAAAAGCCGCAAGGCGTTCATGGCCAGAGCCGTGCTGGTCGACGTCACCCTCGAGAAGGATATCCTGCACGTGCTGCCGATGGTCAACCACGGCGCCCGACGCGGTTTCGAAGGGAGCGGCGAGGGGCATTGGCTCGAAGCCGAAGATCTGGCGGGAGCCGCCGACCATCTTCTGGTGCTCCTAGAAGATGCATGCGCCGAGGTGGCCCCCCGTTGACACTGCGACGCCGGGCCATGCCGCGCTTCCCCGCCCTCGAAACCCGGACGCGCTAATGTCCGGTGGCGGATTTTCCGACCTCAACCATCGTTAATGGCGGAGACGAATATTCGGGGGACTGAAATGGGGATTTCGAAGCTTGTCAGGCCGCTGTTGCGCTGGAGCCTTGCGGCGGCCGCGTTCGCGTTCGCGGGCCCTCTTGCGGCGCAGATCACCTTTTCGGTGACTCTGCCAAAGTCCGCCGCGAGCGAGCCCGTCACCGGCCGCCTGATTGTCGTGACAACCCGCCGCAGCGAGGAGGAATCGCCGGTGCGCGCCGAGCCGCGGGAAATGATCGGCATGAACGGCCCGCCGGCCTTCGGCATGGACGTCGAGAATCTCAGGCCCGGCGCAACCGTGACCCTCGATGCCACCTCGGACGGCTTTCCGTTCGGGCTCGATAGTCTCCCGGCCGGCGACTATCGCGTCCAGGCGGTGCTAATCCCTTACAAGAAGGCGAAGCGCGCCGACGGGCATACAGTCTGGGTGCCGATGAGCGACCAGCGCGTTATCGCGCCGCTGTTTCCCGGCAATCCCTATAGCAGGCCTGCCGACGTCCGACTCGACCCCTCTGCCAATGCGCCTGTGGCGCTGGCGCTCACCGAGACGATCGGACCGATCGCCCGCGAAGCCGATACACCATGGATCAAGCGCGTTCGCATCAAGAGCAAGCTGCTGTCGGATTTTTGGGGGATGCCGATGTATATCGGCGCCGAAGTGCTCCTTCCCAAGGACTTCGACAAGCATCCGGACGCGCGCTATCCCGCCATCTACACCTACGGGCATTTCGGCGGGTCGTTCAATTTCGACACCGACCCCGCAAGCGACAGCGAGGCCGCGCGCCGCGCCGCTGCCGATGCCAATGTGAAAACCGGATATCAGTTCTACCAGGCGTGGAACGGCGACGATTTTCCGCGCATGGCCGCGATCACGCTCGAGACGCCGGGACCCTATTTCGTTGAATCCTATGCCCTGAATTCTGCCAATAACGGTCCCTGGGGCGACGCGATCACCAAGGAGCTGATGCCCTATCTCGAAAAGAGGTTTCGCCTGATCGACCAGCCCTATGGCCGCATCGTCGAGGGCGCTTCGACCGGCGGCTGGGAAGCGCTCGCGCTGCAGCTCCATTATCCCGATCTGTTCGGCGGCGCATGGGTGTTCAACCCCGACCCCATCGACTTTACCCGCTACCAGCTCACCGACATCTACAAGGAGGACAATATGTTCACCTTGAAGATCAACGACTGGATCACGAAAGAGAAGCCGTTTCGCCGCAGCCGAGAAGGCCAGCCGCTCGTCGACCTGCGAACCCTCGCAGCGCTTGAGGCGATGCTCGGCTCGAAAGGCCGCTCCGGCTATCAACTCGGCATCTGGCAGGCGACGCACGGCCCGGTCGGCCCCGACGGCTATCCCGTCATGCTGTTCGATTACAGGACCGGCGTCATCAACAAGGATGTCGCCAAGTACATGCGCGAGCAGGGCTTCGACCTGTCGGCCTATACCCGTGACAACTGGGCGACCCTCGGTCCGAAGCTTCGCGGCAAGCTCAATTTCTTCGCGGGCGAGATGGACGATTTCTACCTCAACCTCGCGGTCTACCGGTTTCAGGACATGGTCGCCGAGGTTGCGGGCAGCGATTATCCGATCCGCTTCGAATATGGGCGGCCGAAAAAGGGGCATAACTGGCACCACACCGACTGGGCCGGCGTCGTGCGCGAGGTTGCCGGGCACATCCGGAAGAATGCCCCCGCGGGGGCAGCTGTCGATCAATGGAACTACTGAGGAGAGGGCGGATGGTCGAAATCGGGGGAAGGCGTCTCGCGCTCGTGGCGGCCGGGTTTGTCATGGGGGCGGCGGCACCGACGGCGCTCGTGATGGCCGACAGCGGACCGCCGAAGGCGGCGTTCGACGAGATCAGCGTCAAGCGGATCAACATCGTCGAACCCGACGGCAAATATCGCCTCGTCCTGGCCAATTCCGATCGCTTCCCCGGCCTGTTCATGGAGGGCAGGGAATATAAACACCATAGCCGCGACGGCGGCGGGATGCTCTTCTTCAACGATGAGGGCGACGAGGTCGGCGGGCTGACCTTCGGCAGCAAGACGGTGGGCGAAAATCGCCGCGCCTCCGGTTCGCTGATGTTCGACCAGTACAAGCAGGACCAGACCGTTGGCATCCAGTATAGCGAGGCGGACGGGAAACGCACCGCGGGGCTTCGCGTCTGGGATCGCCCCGACTGGTCGATCAAGCCGCTCATGGAAATGAGCGCGCGCGCCGCGGCGGCATCCGACGAAGCCGGCCGGGTCCGCATCCGCGACGAAATGCGCGCCTATGCCATGGCGAATGGCGGGGCGGGGGCCGAGCGCGTCTTCGCCGGCAAGACGACCGACGACGCGATCGTTCGGCTTGCCGACAAGAGCGGCAGACCCCGGCTTCTCCTCAAGGTCGGCGCTGACGGTGAGCCGAGCATCGAGTTCCTCGACAAGGCGGGGAGGGTCGTCAAGCGCATCACGCAATAGCCTTCCCATCTCTGCGCACCGGCCGGGACACGGTTCCCGGATCCCCCGATCTCGCCTAATAACAAATTGAAATATAACAGAAAAATATTACAGAATTGTCATTTTCTCTTGACCAGCAATCCGAATGCTGATGCCATGCCGACATGGATCGTCAGGCCCAACTCCGCTGGTTTGCACGCGAGGTGCTTCCGCACGAGCCCGACTTGCGCAAGTGGCTCGCGGCGCGGGTTCGCGGTCTCGGCTCCTGCGATGTCGATGAAGTGGTGCAGGAGGCTTACGCGCGGCTCTGGACCGGTGATCCCGAGACGATCCGCAACGCGCGAGCCTATCTCTTCGTAACTGCGCGCCATATCGTCGGCGAGCATCTTCGCCGCTCGCGCATCGTCGCGATCGATTTTGTGGCGGATTTGGATTCGCTGAACATCATTGACGAAGAGATGAGCGTCCACCGGCGTCTCAGCGGACAGGAAGAACTGGCGCGCCTGCACGAAATATTGCAGACGCTGCCGCCAAAATGCCGACAGGCGTTCGAGCTGAAGAAGTTCCAGGACTTTTCGCAGCGCCGGATCGCCGAACATATGGGAATAGCCGAGAGCACGGTTGAGAAGCATCTCTCCAAGGCGCTTCGGCTCGTTTCCGACGCAATGAAGGAAGCGCCAGGCGGCGCACAGGATGGAAGACAGCGTGAGCGCAGGTTCTGGAAATGGGGCTGACATCGACGCCCAGGCGACAGCCTGGGTGGTTCGATCGGCCGAGCGCCCGCTGGGCAGCGCCGAACAGCGACAGCTCGACGCATGGCTTGAAACCGACAGTCGCCACCTGGGGGCCTATGTTCGCGCGCAGGCGATCTGGCTCGATATCGATCGGGTCGCCGCGCTCGACAGCGGAACGGTTCGGGAGGTTCCCGAACCCGTTCGCGAGCGCCCCTGGCGACGCTATGCGATGGCGGCATCGGTCGCGCTGGCAGCCTTCGTGGGCACTGCGGCTTACGATCATCTGGCCGGGCGGATATCGACCGACCGCGGCGAGGTGCGCCGGATCGCGCTCGACGACGGCTCGATCCTGACGCTCAACGGCAATTCGGCGGTGCAGGTCCGCTATGAAAAGGACATCCGGCGCGTCATTCTCCGCCGCGGCGAGGCGTCGTTCGAGGTTGCCCATAACAAGCAGCGCCCGTTTGTGGTCAGTGCCGAAGGGCTCGATGTCCGGGCGGTCGGGACCGAATTTGTCGTCGGTATCGAGGACGATGGCGTCGAGGTGACCGTCGAGGAAGGGGTTGTAGCCGTGGGCGGCAAGGCGAGCGGCTCGGCCCATCCGCGTTATGTGCGCCGCAACGAACAATTCGTGTCGGCCGCCACCGGGCCGCGCAAGGCGGTCCTTGATCCCGCCGACGTCGAACGCCGGATCGCCTGGCGCAACGGTATGCTCGTTTTCAACGGCCAGCAGCTCGGCGCGGCGGCCGCGGAAGTAAATCGCTATTCGAGCCTTCGCGTCGTGATCGACGATCCGACCCTCGCGCGAGCGGAATTTATGGGGGTGTTCAAGCTCGGTGATGCGCAAGCCTTTGCCGGCGCTGCCGCGCAAGCCTTCAACGGAGAGGTCGTGCGCCGCGGCAACGACCTCGTTCTGGTGCGCCAGCAGAATTCTCCATCGCACTAGTGGCGGATTCTTTCGCTCCGTCGCTCTCATGTCAGGGAAGCGCGGGATCGCTTCGGGGCATAGGAGTATGCGATGAGGTGGGAACAGAATAATCGTAAGACCTTTCGGTCGGCCTTGATGCTTGGCGCTGCTGCGACGCTGCTGTGGGCAGCACCAGCGTCCGCGCAGAGCCGGCAAGCCTATTCCATTCCGTCCGGCGACGCGGCCGCGGCCGTCCAGCGTCTCGCAGTGCAGTCCGGACTGCAGATCATGGCCCCCGACGACGATCTGTCCGGGGTCACGACGAATCGTGTCACCGGCTCCTTCACGCCCGTCGAGGCGCTGCGACGGATGCTCGCAGGCAAGGGTCTCGAAGTCATCCAGAAGGGCAATGTCGTCGTGATCCGGCGCGCCGCTCCTGCGTCCGAACCCTCCGAGCCGTCTGAGGCGGCGTCGGGGCCCGAGCAGCGCGACGCCGAAGATATCGTCGTCACCGGCTCGCGTATCGAACGGGCCGGTTTCGACACGCTCCAGGCCGCTTCGGCCACCGATGCCGCCGAAATCCGGCGCCGCAGCTATACCAATGCGCTCGAGGTGCTGCAGGATACGCCAGGCTTCGCGCCGGCGGCCAGCAGCCAGATCGGGACCGCGCAGGGGAATCTGGGCATTGCGCAGAGCTTTGCCGACTTTTTCGGGCTTGGCTCGCAGCGAACGCTGACCCTCGTCAACGGTCGCCGGTTCGTCTCGTCCAACACCGTGTCGGGCAATGGCGAATCCGCGTCACCCGGATCGCAGGTCGACCTCAATCTTATCCCGGTCGGTCTGATCGAGCGCATCGAGACGGTCGCAATCGGAGGGGCGCCCGTTTACGGATCGGATGCCATCGCCGGCACCGTCAACGTCATTCTCAAGCAGGATTATGAAGGTCTTCAGCTTACCGGCCAGGCGAGCCTGTCCGATCGCGGCGATGCGGCCAACCAGATGGTCAGAGGTCTCGTCGGCCGCAATTTTGACGACGGCAGGGGCAATATCGTGCTCGCCGGCGAGTATGTCCGGCAGGAAGGCATGGTTCTCGCGGACAGGATGCCCTTCCGCTTTCTCGCCCCGTCCGGGAATAGCGACCGGACCGATGGAATTCCGGCCCAGCAGGTCGTAGAGGCGCTCCGTTACGCGGCGCTGACCGATGGGGGACTTCCCTATTCGGCAGGGGTGCCGATGGCAGCGACCTATCTGCGCAATTCGGCCGGGCAGCCCGTCATGTTCGGTCCCAACGGCGACCTCGTTCCGTTCACGATCGGAGCGCCATTTCCCGGATCCTCGACGCAGGGCATTCCGATCTTCGCCGATGGCGGCGACGGGCTCGATCCGGCGCGCTACACAAGCCTCCTGTCACCGAATGAGCGTTATCTGTTCAACGTCATCGGCAACTATGATCTCTCCGACAGCGTCAACTTCTTCGTCGAGGGCTCTTACGCGCATACGAGCGGGACAAAGCTCAGCGACCTGTTCCAGTACGCGGCACCCAACATCCTCGGCGGTCCGGCGATCACGGTGCGGGCGGACAACCCGTTCCTCAGCCAGCAGGCGCGCGGTATCATCGCCGCAAACGGCCTCACAAGCTTCCAGATCAACCGCAATTTCAACGATGTGATCGATCGGCGACCCGCAAAAACCGAACTTGACGTCTTCCGTATCGTTGCCGGCTTCAAGGGCGACTTCACGGTAGGCGATCAAAAGTGGAACTGGGACGCCTCCTACAATTATGGCCGCAGCCGCAATCGATCGGAGTTCAACCAGATCAATCTGACCCGGCTGATCAATGCGATCGATGCGGTCAGCGATTCGTCGGGCAATATCGTTTGCCGGGTCGGCGGCGACTGCGTGCCTCTTAACATCTTCGGCGAGAATGCCGCGAGCGATGCCGCCGTCGACTATGTCGTCGACAAGGGTGTCGGGATCAGCCGGAACTCGATGGAAGTCTTCAGCGCCAACCTCGGCGGCAAGCTTCCTTTCGGCGTGGCAGAGCCGATCGCCTTCAGCCTTGGGGTCGAGCACCGTACCGAGAAGGGATCGTTCAGCGGCAACGACATCATCAATGCTGGCATCACGTTGCTGAACGGTGCGCTCCAATATCCCGACGCACCGGTAGGCGGCTTCAACACCGATGAAATCTACGGGGAAATCGTGGCTCCGCTTGTTTCGGACGCGATGAATCTTCCCCTCGTGCGGTCGCTGCAAGCAGAAGGCGCCGTGCGCTATGTCGACCATAGCGTCGCAGGCGGCGACATCACCTGGTCGCTTGGTGCGCGCCTTCAGCCGCGGCTGGGAGGCATCCTCGACGGGATCACCTTCCGCGGCGTCTACACCCGGGCTATCCGCAATCCATCGATCGTCGAGCTTTTCCTCAGTCCGACGCCTTCCGTTCTTTCGGCGAACGACGTCTGCTCGGCGAGCCGCGTGAATTCTGGACCCAATCCCGAGGTACGCCGCGCCAATTGCGCTGCCGCGCTCACGGCCGTCGGCGCCGCTCCTCCCGGGAGTTTCGTCGCCACCACCAACGGTGCGTCGCCCTTCGGTGTGCTCACCGGCAATGCCAATCTCGATAATGAAACGGCGAGGTCCTACTCGTTCGGCCTTACCTACCAGCCGCCGGCGGTCCCGGGCCTCCGGATGGCGGTTGACTACAGCCATATCCGCTTGCGCAACGCCATCTCGGAGTTCGATCTGCGCACCTCGCAGGCCGCTTGCTACGACAGCCCTGCTTTCCCGAACGAACCTGCTTGTCAGGCTTTCAGCCGCCTCACCGCCGCCCAGGCGGCACAGCAGTCCGCAGCGACGGGACGGCAGCGCATCGCCGGCGACATCGCGGACGGTTTCACCTCGACATATTACAACAGCGCGTCACGCGACTTTGCAGGGATTATCGGCGAGATAGACTATCGTTTCGGCGTACCCAATATTGCGGGTGACGAGCCCGGCGAACTCCGGCTGGGCGTCAAGGCATTCCATATCGCCCATTTCCGGACCCAGACGTCGGGCGGCTCGCCGGTGATCGAGAATGCCGGCACGCTCGGATCGCCCAAATGGGACGTCAACGCGCGGATCGGCTATTCCTTCCATCCGTTCGACTTCGACGTTCAGGTTCTGTGGACGAGCAAGTCGGTCCGCGACAACAATGCGACGATCGAAGACACGCCGGTCAATGACTTCCCGGCCTACACCCTCGTCAACACGACCTTCGGGGTCGAGGTCGCCGATGGGTTCGCGCTTCAGTTCAGTGTCCGCAATCTGTTCGACCGCAAGGTGCCCTACGCGGCCACGGTCTCGCGCTCGTTCAGCGTGTTCGATCCCATCGGCCGGACCTTTACCGCGAGAGCGATGGTCAATTTCTGAACCTTAGCAGGGCGGGGCGGGCGCTCGCGCCGTCCCGTCCCCGGAGGACCGAATGCGCGCTTTCGCGACCTTGTCATTTGCCGGGCTGGCGAGTCTGCTCGTCGCGTTGCCGGCGAGCAGCACGCCGGCCGCAGAATATAGCATCGAACAGCTCATGGCCTCGGAGGTCATCGGCGGTCTGTCCTGGTCCCCCGACGACAGCAAGCTGATCTTCACGAGCAACCGCTCCGGCATCGCCAACATCTATGAAATGCCGTCAGGCGGCGGCGTGCCAACCCCGCTCACCAGCTCGGTCAAGGAAACGGTCAGCGCGATCGGATATTTTCCGGACGACGAGCGCATCCTCTTTTCGAGCGATCAGGGCGGCAACGAGCTCGCGCATATCTACGTGCGCGAACGCGACGGCACCACGCGCGATCTGACCCCGGGCGAAAAACATGTCGCGCGGTTCGTTGAATGGGCGAGGGATGGCAAGAGCTTCTTTGTCCAGACCAACGAGCGCGACCCGCGCTACTTCGATCTCTATGAGGTCGGGGTCGAAGGCTATGCGAAGACGCTGCTGTTCGAGAACGACAAGGCCTATCAGGTCCGCGCGGTCAGCCCCGATCGCCGCTATGTGGGACTCAGCCGGATCGTCGATAATGCGACAAAACATTGCTACGTCTATGATCGGACCGCGGCGAAACTGATCCAGCTCACGACCGATGGCCAGCCCGTCTCGTGCGAACCTCAGACCTTTACCGACAAGGGCGCGCAGCTTTTCTACACAACCGATGACGGCGGCGAGTTCGTCTGTCTCGTGCGCCAGGATCTCGCCACGGGCGAACGCGCCACGGTCTTCAAGCCCGACTGGGACGTCGAGAGCGCGAGCCTGTCGCGCGACGGTCGCACGTTGATCGTCGCCGTGAACGAGGATGCGCGCTCACGTCCATACCTCCTCGACGCCTCGACCTTCAGGCCACGGCGCCTTGCCAACCCGGCACCAAATGCAAGCGCCGGCCTGATCCTCGCGAACCATGGTGAAAAGGCGCTCGTGAGCGTCTCGAACGGCGCCACGCCGGGCAAAATCCTGCTGCTCGACCTTGCTACGGGCAAACGGACGCCGCTTCTCGACGCGCGTGCGTCCGGCGTGGCGCCCGGCGATCTGGTGGCGGGTGAGGTCGTGCGCTTCAAATCCTACGATGGCGTCGATGTGCCGGGCATTCTTTACGTCCCGAAGGGCGCCAGAAAAGGCGATGCGCTTCCGGCCGTCATTCACGTCCACGGCGGACCCGGTGACGAAAGCCGGATCGGCTATCGCCCGTTGCAGCAGTATCTCGTCAATCACGGCTATGTCGTGTTCGAGATCAACAATCGCGGCAGCAGCGGCTCCGGACGCACCTTCTACCATCTCGACGATCGCAGGCATGGCGATGCCGATCTCGACGACGTCGTCGCGGCGAAAGCGATGCTGGCGGCCACGGGCTTCGTCGACCCCGGCAGGGTCGCGGTCCAAGGCCAGAGCTACGGCGGCTACATGACGCTGGCCGCGCTCGCCTTTCGCCCCGACGCCTTCGCCGCCGGAGTCGACATCTACGGCGTATCGAACTGGGCGCGACTGCTCGCCAATACGCCGGGATGGTGGGAGGATCTGCGCCGACTACTCTTCACCGAGATTGGCGACCCCGCCACCGACGCCGACTATCTTCGCAAAATCTCGCCCGTCTTTCATGCCGACAATATCAGGAAGCCGCTGCTCGTGCTCCAGGGCGCGAACGATCCGCGCGTGCTCCCTGTCGAATCAGAGGATATCGTTGCGAAGGTCAAGGCGAACGGCGTGCCGGTCGACTATGTCGTCTTCCCCGACGAAGGCCACGGCTTTCGCAAGAAGGCGAACCAGATCGTCGCCTATCGCAAGATACTCGAATTTCTCGATACCCATGTGAAGCATGGGCCGGCCGGGGCCGGCAAAGCTCGGCCGGCGGCAGTGTCGCCGCTCGGCGACTTTCCGAACGGCCAGTGAACGACTTCCGTCTCAGTCGCCGCGAACTGATCGTCGCCGGGGCGCTCGCCGTCGCGGTGCCGGCACGGGGTGCACCCGCCGACGAAAGCGCCAGACTCCATGCCTTTTTCGAGAGTGTCTTTCAGCGCGATCTGGCGCGTGACCCCGCGGCGCAGTCGGCATTGGGGGTAACGGCCGGGACCGCGGGCTGGTGGCCCGACGTCAGCCAGGCGCGCGCCGATGAAAATGTCGCCCTCGTACAGCGCGACCTCGCCGAACTCCGGCGCTTCGATCGCGCCGCGCTGCCAGCCGAGGCGCAGATCAGCTACGATCTGTTCGCCTATGACGCGGAAGAGGCGATCGAGCGCCACCGCTGGCGTGGCAACCATTATCCCGTATGCCAGATGCGCGGGCCGCAGCGCGACATTCCGCAGACACTGATCAACAATCATCCCGTTGCAAGCGTCGCCGACGCGGATGCCTATATCGCACGGTTGCACGCGGTGCGTCCCTATCTCGCCGCGGTCGTCACCGAGCTCCTGCGGCAAGAAGCGCAGGGAGTCGTCCCGCCGCCCTTCTCGGTACCGCTCGTCGTCGGCAACTGCGAGAAGCTGATCGCCGGCGCACCCTTTCAGCCAGGCCTGCCCGACAGCCCGATCCTTGCAGATTTCCGCGGCAAGCTCGTGAAGCTCGGAGCAGGGGACGCCGAGAAGGCGAGGTTGCTGAAAGCCGCTGAAGCCGGGCTCCTCGACGGCTTCGGCCCGGGCTTTCGCTTGCTCATCGACCATCTTGGCAGGCTGAGCTGCGATGCGAACTGCAACGAAGGCGTCTGGCGATTGCCCGATGGCGACGCCTATTATGCCGCGCAGCTTCGCTGGAACACGACGCTGCCGATTTCGCCCGCCGAAGTGCATCGCATCGGCCTCGAAGAAACCGCGCGCCTCCAGGAAGAGATGCGCGCGGTGGCCAAGCGCGCAGGTTTCGCCGGCACGCTGCCCGAGCTATTCGCGCATGTTCGCACCGACGACCGCTTCTATTATCCCGACACCGCGCACGGCAGGGCGGCCTATCTCGACGCGATGCGGGCGAAGATCGCCGCGGTGAGCGCGCGCCTCGGCGAACTGACGAGCCATGTGCCTGGCGCCGGCGTTCTGGTGAAGCCGGTCGAACCCTGGCTCGAAGCATCGGCAGGCACCGCGGGCTATTTCGCCCCGTCGGCCGACGGATCGCGCCCCGGGATCCTCTATGTGAACACGCGCGACATGCGGAACCTGCCGATTTTCGAACTGTCGGCGCTTTCCTACCATGAGGGGGTACCCGGCCATCATCTCGAGAAGGCGGTGACGCGCGGGCTGGCCGGCCTGCCGAAATTCCGTAGCTTCGGCGGTTATACCGCGTTCAGCGAGGGCTGGGCACTTTATGCCGAGCAGCTTCCCATCGACATGGGACTCTATGACGATCCCTGGCAGGAGTTCGGGCGCCTTTCGATGGAGTTGATGCGCGCGGGTCGCCTCGTAACCGACACCGGCGTCCATGCGCTGCGCTGGAGCCGCGAACGGGCGGTGGCGTGGCTCGACGAGAACACGCCGTCGAACCACGCCGACAATGTCACCGCGATCCAGCGCTACATTGTCACCCCGGGCCAGGCATGCGCCTACGAGATGGGCAAACTCAAAATCGTCGAACTCCGCGATCGGGCGCGGACACAGCTCGGCGCGCGATTCCATCTCGCCCGCTTCAACGACCGCGTGCTCGGCTGCGGGCCGCTACCGCTGCCGATGCTCGAAACCCGCATCGATGCGTGGATCGCCACAGGAGGAAAAGCATGATCGGCCGCCGCCACTTTCTCGGATCGGCGGCGCTCGTCGGCGCGACACTGATCGCGCCGCCCCTTTTCGCGATCGAGACCGACGAGGACGCGCGGCTCGATCTCTTTTTCGAGACAGTCTTCCAGCGTTCGCTCGCCCGCAGCCCGACGCGCCAGTCAGCGCTCGGCATCCGCCGCGACCAGGATAAGTGGGACGACCTCAGTGAAGCGCGCGAGCTCGAGGATCAGGAACTGCGCAAGAGGGATAAAGCGACCCTACAAGGCTTCGACGCGGCGAAGCTGTCGCCGCAGGCGGCGCTCAGTCTTCGCATGTTCGAGCGCTCGACCGAGCACGCGATCCGCGATTTCCGATGGCGTCATCATGATTATGTGATGACCCAGATGGGCGGTATGCACACCCGCGTCCCGAGCACGCTCACCAACAGCCATCCGATCGCGACCAAGGCCGATGCCGAAGCCTATATCAAGCGGCTCGACGCCGTCGCGCCGCTGATGGCGCAGGCGGTCGAGCGGATGGCGGCGCAGGAGGAGAAGGGAATCCGCCCCCCGCGCTTCGTCTATGGCCTCGTCCTCGAACCCTGCCTCAACCTGCTCAGCGGCGCGCCCTTCGAAGGTGAGGGCGACAGTCCGATCCTCGCCGATTTCCGGGGAAAGCTTGCGAAGGCGGATCTGTCCGACGCCGAGCGCGCTGACCTCCTCGCACGCGGTATCGCGGCGCTGCGGGGCGGGTTCGCGGCGGGCTATGGCGCGTTGATCGCGCATCTGCGCGCTGCCGAAGCGAAAGCCGACGAAAGCGCGGGTGTCTGGAAGTTGCCCGATGGGCAAGCCTATTATGCGGCGCAGCTCGAAAGCTATACGACCTTGCCGTTGAAGGCGGCCGACATCCATGCGCTGGGCCTGAAAGAAGTCGCCGGCATCCACGACGCGATGCGCGCGATCATGAAGGTGGTCGGCTTTACAGGAGACCTGCAGGCCTTCTTCGCCTTCATGCGCAGCGATCCGCGCTTCTATCATCCCGACACCGAGGCCGGCCGCGCCGCCTATGTGGCCGAGGCGGAGGCGCTGCTGGACGAAATTCGCGCCCGCCAGGGCGAGCTGTTCGAACATCTGCCGAAAGCGCCGGTCGAGGTTCGCGCAATCGAGGCGTGGCGCGAGAAATCGGCGCCAAAGGCGCATTATCGCAACCCGCCGCAGGACGGATCGGCGCCCGGCATCTTCTATATAAACCTCGCCGACATGAAAGCGCAGCCGCGATACCAGCTTGCGGCGACGCTCTATCACGAGGCCATCCCTGGACATCACATCGAGACTTGCGTCGCGCACGAGATGGACGGGCTGCCCAGGTTCCGCCGTTTCGCAAGTATTGCCGCCTTTTCGGAAGGTTGGGGTCTCTATTCGGAGCTGCTGCCGAAGGAAATGGGGCTTTACGCCGATCCCTATTCGGACTTCGGACGTCTCTCGCTGTCGCTGATGCGCGCGTGCCGCCTCGTGGTCGATACCGGAATCCATTCGCTCGAATGGTCGCGCGAGCAGGGCATCGCCTATTTCGATGCGAACATGCCATCGAGCCACTATGACAACCAGCGCGAAGTCGAGCGCTACATTGTGCTGCCGGGGCAGGCGACCTCCTATTATATAGGAATGCAGAAGATCATCGAACTGCGCGCGCGCGCGCGCGCGCGCCTCGATGACCGGTTCGACCTCCGCCACTTTCACGACGTGACGCTCGGCGCCGGACCGCTGCCGTTGCCACTGCTCGAAGAACGTATCGACGCCTGGATCACCCGAGGCGGCCGCGGGGATGTCGCCTGACCCGACCGCGACGGCCAAAGGTGCCGACGACTCGCGCTTCGGTCCGGACCGCGGGCAGCGAGCGCACCGAACGCGGTGATGCGCGGGCATGCCGATCGCTGGCGGTGCGCATTTCTTGCGCTATTCGCCGCGGCGCGCGGCCGTGGACCCCGCCCGCAATCGCTCGCCGCGGCGCCGCAAGAGTTCGGCAGCGCCCAGCAGCAGCGTCGAGGCGATCACCAGCAGTGTCGCCGCCGCCGCGATGGCGGGGCTGACCTGTTCGCGCACTCCTTCGAACATCTGGATGGGCAGCGTGCGCTGCTCGGGTCCTGCGATAAACAGCGCGACCGTGGCTTCGTCGAACGAGGTCATGAAGGCAAATACCGCGCCGGCTGCGATCCCGGGCGCGATGAGCGGCGCCAGGACGCGTGCCAGCACCGTTGCCGGCCGCGCCCCGAGACTCGCCGCGGCGCGCAGCAGTTCGAAGTCGACGCCGCTGAGCGCCGCATGCACGACGATCACGACGAAGGGCAGGGCCAGCGCGCTATGCGCGACGATCAGCCCGACCGGTCCGTTCACTAGCCCCAGCGGTGCGAAAAGGAAGTAGAAGGCGATCGCGACGACGACGACCGGCACGGCGAGCGGCGCCGTTATGATCGCCACGATCGGCACCTTGGCACGCGAGCGCATCGCGGCGAGCCCGATCGCTGCGAGTGTCCCGAGCGGCGTGGCGATCAGCGTCGTCGCCGCAGCGATCTTCAGGCTGTTGCCGAAAGCGCGCGTCCACTGTGGCGACTCGGCAAGCACCCGGTACCAGCGGAGCGAAACCGCATCGTGCGGAAAAACCAGAAAGCTCCCCGGGTTGAAGGACAGCGGGATGACCGCCAGGATCGGCAGGACCAGAAAGGCGAACACGAGAGCGCAGAACAGGATCAGCAACACCCTGCCGATCCGGTCGGGTCGTGATCGGTAGCTGCTCATGCCGGCACCGCCCGGGCGAGGGTTCGGCCGGCGAGGAGCATCAGCAGCAGCGGCGCGAGCAACAGCAGGCTGAGCGCTGCTGCCATCCCCCAGTTGAGCGACTGGTTCGTGTAGAAGGCGATCGACGCGCTGATCATCTGGTCGGCACCACCGCCCACAAGCGCGGGCGTGACATAATAGCCGAGTGCAAGCGTGAAGACGATGATCGCTCCCGCAGCGACACCTGGCAGCGTTTGCGGCAGGTAGATCCTGAGGAAAGCACGGAGCGGCGAGGCGCCGAGCGAGCTTGCCGCGCGCATCGTGACCGGCGAGATACCCTTCATCACGCCGTAGAGCGGCAAAATGAAGAACGGCAGCAGCACGTGCGTCATCGCGATATAGACCCCCAACCGGTTGTAGATGAGTTGCACCGGCGCATCGAGCAGACCGATCGCCTGCAGCAGCGAGTTGATCACCCCGTCGGTCTGCAGAAGCACGGCCCAGGCAGCCGTGCGGACGAGCGCGGAGGTCCAGAAGGGGAGGAGTACGAGGATGAGCAGCGGATTGGCTCGGCGCTCAGGAAGCGATGCGAGCAGATAGGCGACCGGGTAGCCGAGGATGAGGCAGAACAGCGCAACGAGCGCGCTGATCTTGAACGTTCGCAGATAGATGGCGGTGAACACGGCCTGCTCGGGCGCGACGCCGACGATGCGGTCGTCCCTGTCGAGACGCCGGTCGAGTGCCGCGAGCAGATAGTGGCTGGTCAGCGGTCCATCGGCGTGACGCATGGCCGCCCATATGGCGGGCCGGCCCCAGCGCGGATCGATTCTCGCCAGCGCCGCAACACTGTTCCCAGGAGCCCCGGCCAGCAGCTTGTCCGCGGTCCCGTAAAGCAGGGTGCGCGACCCGACCACGTCATAGTTGAGGCGATTGGCGACGCGATTGAGCGTTCCGTTCCGGCGGGCGGCCACCATCTCGCGTGCAACCCGCTGCGCGAGGACATCGGGCGGCAGGCCGTTGCCGTGCCAGTGCCGCAGCGCGGCGGCACTGTCGGGCCAGACGGTCTGCAGCTCGCGGTCGGTCACGGCGCGTGACAACATCAACACCACCGGCAGGATGAAACTGGCGAGCAGGAAAATGAGAAGCGGCGCGACGAGCGCGAACGCCCACCAGCGCCGCCGCGGTTCGGCGGGCTTAGCGCGCGACCCAGGCATTGAACCGCTGGGTGAGCTGATCGCCATATTCGACCCAGAAATCGGCATCGAGCTCCAGCGCATCGGTCATGTTCGCGGGGTCGCTCGGCGTATTCTGCTTGAGCTTCGGATCGACGATGCGGTTCGCCTCGACACTGGTCAGGCCGGTCGGGATATAGCGCGCGAGTCTTGCCTGGTTCTCGGGGCGCGTCATATAGCGCAGCAGCTGCGCCGCCTCGGCGCGGCGCGGGCTGTTGGCGAGGATGACCCAATAGTCGACGGCGTAGATATTGCCGTGCCAGTCGAGCTTGAAATTCCTGCCTTCGGTCCGGTTGGCGACGATCAGGCGCCCGGGGCTCGTCACCGACATCACCACCTCCCGCGAGCCAAGCAGATCGGGAACCTGCGAGATCGACGACCACCAGATCACATGCGGCTTGATCTCGTCGAGTTTGCGGAACGCGCGGTCGACGCCCGCCGGCGTGCGCAGCGTGGAATAGACCTGCCCGGCAGGAACACCGTCGGCCATCAGCGCGAACTCGAGCGAATATTTAGGCGTCTTGCGCATGCCGCGCTTGCCCGGGAAGCGCTTCACGTCCCAGAAATCGGCCCAGCTCTGCGGACCCGCCCCCTTGATACGGTCGCCGTCGTAGCCGATGACATAGGACCAGAGCATCGCGCCGACCCCGCAGTCATGGGCGGCCGATGGAATGAAGGCGTCGCGGCCGCCGAGCGCGGCCCAATCAAGGCGCTGGAACAACCCTTCCTCGCAGCCCAGGATGAGGTCTTCGGTCTCGACCTGGACGATGTCCCAGCTCGCGTCGCCGCCGATGACCTTGGTGCGGATCACGCCGAGGCCCCCGCGCCAGCTGTCTTCGCGCAAGGGGATCCCGCTGCTGGTTGTAAAGCTGTTCCAATAGGCCTTTCTGTGCGCGTCCTGCGAGGATCCGCCCCAGCCGACGACGGTAAGCGGGCGGACATCGGAGCCAGAACCGCACGCGGATCCGGCAAGCAGGGCCAACGCACCCAGCAGGCGAAGCGCGACCTTCATGCCCCGGTGTCCGTCGAGGCGAGGGCCAAACCGGCCGCCGGAAAGGCGAAGCAGCGATCGCGGCACCAGCCGACCGGCAGCCGCTCGGCGACCGCAACGCCGGGTGCGCTCGGCGCGCGGATCAACAGCGAACCGCCTCCTTCGAGGCCGACGCGGATCCGGCTGTGGTCGCCGCGATAGACCAGCTCGTCGACGCGGGCATCCAGCGTATTGCAATGTGCAGGTCGATCGGCCCCGGTCCCCACATGCTCGGGACGGACCGCCGCGATGACGTCGTCGCCCGGCGCGATGGTGCCGGTTGCGGTCGCGGTCACCATTTGGCCCCCGCGCAGGCGGATGCTGCATTCGTCGCCCTGGCGCGCCACAAGCGTTCCGGCGAGCAGATTGTTCTCACCGACGAACCCGGCGACAAATGCGTTCGCCGGGCGGTCGTAAATTTGCGCAGGGCTGCCGATCTGCTGGATCGATCCCTCCGCAAAGACAGCGACGCGGTCCGACAAGGTCAGCGCTTCGTCCTGGTCGTGCGTGACGTAGAGGATTGTGAGGCCGAGCGCCTGCTGGATGCGCTTTATCTCCGACTGGAGATGCTCGCGAAGCTGACGGTCGAGCGCGCCGAGCGGCTCGTCCATCAGCACCAGATCGGGTTCGAAGATCAGCGCGCGGGCGAGCGCAACACGTTGCCGCTGGCCGCCCGACAAGGCATCGGGGCGCCGGCTGCCGAGCCCGTCGAGCTTCACAAGCGCGAGCGCGGCATCGACCCTTGCCTTGGCGGCTGCCCCCTTGATCCCGCGGACCGCCAGCGGAAAGGCGAGATTCCCGGCGACGCTCATATGCGGGAAGAGCGCATAGTTCTGAAACACCACGCCCATGTTGCGCTTGTACGGCGGCCGATCGACGAGCGACCGGCCATCGAGCAGGATATCGCCCGCGCTCGGGGTCTCGAAGCCCGCGAGCATCATCAGGGTCGTCGTCTTGCCCGAACCCGACGGCCCGAGGAGCGTCAGGAATTCGCCGCGCGCCACCTCGAGGTCGAGCCCCGCCACGGCGGCGCGCCCACCGACGCTGTAGCGCTTCTCGACGCCGCGGAACGCGACAAGAGGCCCGCTGGACGACGTCATCAACCGGCCATCGACCGGTAGACTGCCCCAAGCCGCGCCACCCCTTCGGCGATCTGCTCCGCGGTCGCGAAGCTGAAGGCGAGGCGCACATGGTTGCGGGGAACGCCGGCGCCGCTGCCCGCGAAGAACCGGCTGCCTGCGATAAGGTGGATCCCCGCCTCGCCGGCTTTCACCGCGAGCAGGTCGCCATCCACCTGCGGGGGTAATGTCAGCCAGACATAATAGCCGCCATCGGGTATCGCGATCAGCGTGCCGGGCAGTTCGCGCTTCACCGCGGCAATGATTGCATCGCGCCGCTCGCAATAGGCAGTCTGGACGCGGGCAATGTGCGCGGGAAACGCGTCGGAACGAGCGAAGTCGTAAATGATCCGCTGGATGAGCGGCGACGAGCCGCCCTCCGATTTGAGCTGGATCATCCGCGCGATCAGCGACGGTTCGGCGGCAACCCAGCCGATCCGCAGCCCCGGCGCCACGAGCTTCGAGAATGTACCGAGATGGAGAATATTGCCCGAGCGATCGAGCGCCTTCAGCAACGGCTCGTCGGGCCCTTCGAAACGCACGCGGCGGTAGGGGCTGTCCTCAAGGATCGGAATATCTCGCGCCTCGGCCAGTGCGACCAGCGCGGCCCGCCGCTCGGCCGACATGGTGGCGCCGGTCGGATTATGAAACTCGGGAATATTATAGATGAATTTGGGCGGGGCCTTGCCGGCCGCCGACCGGGCGTCGAGCGCCGAGGCGAGCGCGTCCACGTCAAGGCCGTGCGCATCCTGGCCGATCTCGATAAACTCGGCCCCATGGTTTCGAAAGATCGGGATTGCCGTGAAATAGGTCGGGGCCGTGACGACGATCGCGTCGCCTTCGTCGAGGAGAAGCCGGCAGACGAGATCGATACCCTGTTTCGCGCCATTGGTGACCAGGATATGGTCGGGCGTCAGCGCACAGCCGTCGGAATTCATCCAGGTGGCTAGCCATTCGCGCAGATAGGGCTGACCGCGGCCCGATGCATATTGCAGTACTTCGTCGCGGTGCGAGGTGAGCGCGTCTGCTGCGTGCTCGGCAAGGTCGGGCAGGAGCTGCGGCGCGGCAAAGCCCGAGTCGAACAGGATCGTCTGTTCGCCGAATTCCGACGGAAAATGCGGCGCGGGCATCCGGGTCGACAGCGTCCTTGCCCGACGCGCCAGACGATCGTCACTGAACAAGATTGGCCCCTCCTCGAATGCTGCGCCCGGACATGCAGCGCGCCCTGCCGAAGACGATGGTCCGCGGTGAGAAATCCGCCATCGCGGCGAGGTCAAAAAGCAGATGGCGGATTTGCCGCGCCCGTCGCTCGTTCAGGCGGGAGGCAGCAAATGGGGCTGACGGAATTTTTCAAAAGCAGCGGCCGGGCCGCGACCCTCGCGGCGACGCTGTTGATCGGGAGCGCGGGCGCGCTTGCCGCGCCTGATGCGGCGGGGGGCGACCCGTTTCCAAGTACCTATCATGCGGCTGCCGCGCCGCCCTTCGCGATTGTCGGTGCAACGGTGCTGACAGGGACGGGGGCCGAGATTCCCGATGCCGTCGTGCTGGTCCGCGGCGGGGTCGTTGAGGCGGTGGGCGCAAAGCTTGCCTTGCCCGATGGCTATGCCGCGGTCGACGGGCGCGGGAAGTGGGTGACGCCTGGGATTATCGACGCACATTCGCATCTTGGCGTCTACCCGTCGCCCGCAACCCCGTCGCACGACGACGGCAATGAGGCGGTTGCGCCCAATACCGCCGAGGTATGGGCCGAGCATTCGGTGTGGCCGCAAGACCCCAAATTCCGGCTCGCGCGCGCCGGAGGGGTGACCAGCCTGATGATCCTGCCTGGGTCGGCCAATCTGTTCGGTGGCCGGTCCGTTACCCTGAAGAACGTACCCGCGGTGACGGTACAGGGCATGAAGTTCCCCCATGCGCCTTACGGTCTCAAAATGGCGTGCGGCGAGAATCCGAAGCGCGTCTACGGTGCCAAGGGGCGCTCGCCCGCGACCCGCATGGGCAATGTCGCCGGCTATCGCAAGGCGTGGATCGACGCCGCAGAATATGCGCGCAAATGGGAAAAATGGGAGAAGGACGGCCGCGCCGGCGATCCGCCCAAGCGCGACCTGCAGCTTGAAACGCTGGCCGGCGTGCTGAGAGGCGAAATCCTTGTCCAGAATCATTGCTATCGTGCCGACGAGATGGTCGTGATGATCGATGTCGCGCGCGAATTCGGATACCGGATCCGCGCCTTTCATCATGCGAACGAGGCCTTCAAGATCGCACCTCTGCTCGCGAAGGAGGATATCTGCGTCGCGACCTGGGCAAACAGCTGGGGCGCGAAAATGGAATCGCTCGACGGGATCGAGGAAAACGCGCCGATGATCGACGCTGCGGGCGGCTGTGCGATCATCCACTCGGACGATGGCCTGCTGATCCAGCGGCTGAACCAGGAGGCGGGAATCGCCATGACGGCTGCCAACCATGCGGGACTCTCGATCCCGCGCGGCGAGGCGATCAAATGGATCACCGCCAATCCTGCCAGGGCGATGGGAATAGCGGACCGCGTCGGGACACTCGAACCCGGCAAGATGGCCGATGTCGTGCTGTGGAGCGCCGACCCGTTCAGCGTCTATGCCCTGGCCGAGCGCGTCTGGATCGACGGCGTGCCCGTGTGGGATCGAGCCGACCCGCGCTACCAGGCGCCGTCCGATTTTCTGCTCGGGCAGCCGGGGCAGGAGTCCAGCCGATGATCCGCGCGTTCGTCGCCGCGCTGCTTGCATGTGCCCTCGCGGCGCCGGCCGGCGCCGAGACCGTGGCGATCACGGGTGGCCGCGTCGTCACCGTGGCCGGGGGCGGCGACATCGCGAAGGGAACGGTTCTCGTTCGCGACGGCCGGATCGTCGCCGTCGGTGCGAATGTCGCCGTTCCGCCCGACGCCAGGATCATCGACGCGACCGGCAAGGTGGTAACCCCCGGGCTCGTGGCATCGGGCACGGCGCTCGGGCTGATCGAGGTGCGCACCGTCGAGGCCACCGACGACCG
>Ga0209257_1001998_pt1 | contig 21872 bp, 20 predicted proteins | sample AraplaCvi_mCL_r2_FD_184277 | JGI IMG/M metagenome (GOLD analysis project Ga0209257, IMG submission 184277) | Arabidopsis root microbial communities from North Carolina, USA - plate scrape MF_Cvi_mCL_r2 (SPAdes) (version 2) | ecosystem: Host-associated > Plants > Roots > Endosphere | place: USA...
GTTCCCATCGGTCGATGTCGGGCGTCCAGGTCGCCAGTCCCGGCGGAGCGCCAGGCGTCCAAGGCTCGCGCGGCCCGAACGCCGACGCCATCCAGCCGTCGTGGTAGATCGCCCGGCTTCCCATGATCTCGAAGTACTGCGTGTGGAGTCGGCCTTGCGCCGCCGGGTCGTTGAGCGAGTAGGCGAAACTCACGCCATCGATCTTGTCCTGCTGGAAACCATTGACGATCAGCGGTGGCGTGATGCCCACGATTTCGTAAATGGTAGGAACGACGTCGTTGACATGATGGAACTGCGTCCGTGGCGTCGCATCGGGTTTGATCCTGGCGGGCCAGCGGATCGCCATCGGATTGCGCGTCCCGCCCAGGTGCGATGCGAGCAGTTTCATGCCTTTGTACGGTGTGCTGCCCGCCCAGGCCCAACCGGCGTGGTACTGGTTTTCGCATTTGGATGAGCCCAGCGCATCGAGTCCGCCCATCTCGTCAAGTGCGGCGATGTGTTCGGAAATCGTGCTTGGAATCTGGTTCTGGGCCAACAGTTCGCTGATCGTGCCGAGCTGGCCTTCGCCGGACGATCCGTTGTCGCCCCAGATGTAGAACACCAGCGTGTTCTCGCCATAACCCAGTCTGTCCACTTCATCGAGGACGCGCCCGATGTGGTGATCGACATGCTCGGCGTATCCGGCGGCCACTTCCATGAGTCGCCGCTGATAGGGTTTTTCGTGTTCGGGAATTTCGTCCCAGGCTTGCAGCGATGCAGGGCGGTCTGTCAGTTCGGTGTCGGAGGGGATCCATCCGCATTCCTTCGCGCGCTTCCACACGCGCTCGCGGTAGGCGTCCCAACCGTCGTCGAACTTGCCCTTGTAGCGATCCGCCCATTCCTTGTGGACGTGGTGCGGGCCATGGATCGCGCCGCTTGCCCAGTACATCAGGAACGGCTTGTCGGGCTGGAAGGACCGATGCTTGTTCAGCCAGTCGATCGCGTCATCGGCAAGATCCTCGCTGAGGTGGTAACCCTCTTCGGCGGTCTTCGGGGGACGTACGTACGTGGTGTTCCGCACCAGGTTTGGTTCGTACTGCGATGCCTCCCCGGCGAGGAAGCCATAGAAGTACTCGAATCCCAGTCCCGTGGGCCAATTGTGGAACGGGCCCGCGGGCGTGGTTTCCAGGGCCGGCGTGTTGTGCCATTTCCCGAAGGCCGAGGTGGAATAGCCGTAGTTCTTCAAAACCTCGGCCACCGTCGCGCAAGACATCGGAATGATGCCGGAGTAGCCGTCCCAGTCGTTCGCCAGTTCCGCGATCTGGCCGTTGCCGATGTGATGGTGGTTGCGACCGGTCAGCAGCGCGCCGCGCGTGGGCGAGCACATGGCCGTGGTGTGGAACCGGTTATAGGCCACGCCGGCCTTAATGATGCGGGCGAGGTTGGGCGTTGCGACTTCGCCGCCGAGCGGTGAAGGCAAACCCGGACCGGCGTCGTCCACGAGGATGATCATTATGTTCGGCGCGTCATGGGGAAGGCGGGCCGTCGCGGGAATTGGCTTGTAAACCGATTCCTGCATGGTTCGCCCGGCGGTGCTGCCGGACGGCGCAGGAGGAAATGGCAGAATCGGCTGCGGCGGAAGCGAGTGAAAGGTGTCACTGCTCATGTGAAGCTCCTTGGTCGCCACGGGCATCGCCGATCGCCCGGAAGGCGCAATGCTCGCTTAGGCCCGTAAGGTCCTTGTGAAGGCGCTCGTCGACACCCAACCGTGCAGGCAGATCGCCCGGTGGTGCTATCGTCCGCTTTCAGTACGACGCGAAGACCCAGCCGATTGGCCTGTCGAAGGAGCATGTCCTTGTTTACATGGGAACCGATCGCCATCGACGAGTTGCAGGCGCTTGTTGCGGCCCAGTTCGAGTCGTGCCTTCCGGCGCAGAAGGCTTTCTTCAGTGCGTGTCGGGTCGAACCGTATGCCGTGCCGTTCGAGCGCTCTGGTGAACTGGAACGGGTGTGGGTCGTCGCCGAACTGCCAGCCGGGCTTCTCTATTACGAAGACGTAGAGGAGGGCTTCGAGATCGGCAGGCTGGATGCGGATGGGGTGCTGCACGACAACGGGTGCAATCAGTTGGACCTGTCCGCCGCGATGATCCGGTGGGGGAGTTAGCGCGGACATCCGTCATTGCATTCCCACCGTCGCAGCCTTTGAGAAGGCGCGATGTTCCGATGTGATACGGCAGGCATCGGGTGATCGGGGCTTCAACCCGTTACAACCGGCTGCCGGACGTTCCCTCCATCAACCGCCCGAACCGCACATGAGCCCATCCAGCATCGATCCCTCGCTCGTCTTCGCCTGGCAGGCGGCGCACTCCATCGCGCGGGGATCGCCGGCGCCGGTCCATGACCGCGGCGGCTACCGGGTCGATACCGGCTCCGAACACGAAACCAGGCGATGGATCTTTCCGCGCCTCGGCGACGGCGTCCGGGAGATCGGACGCGAGGTCGCGGCGCCGCGGCATTTCATGAAGGTGTGCGTTTCCGACCAAGCGCTGCGGGATGCGTTGCCGCCGCATTGGGAAGTCGAACCTCCGGGGTTCTTCATGACGACTGCAGTTGCATCCGCCGACACGAAACCCTTGCCGGAGGGGTACCGGCTGGAACTGCATCACGTCTGGCCGGTCACGCACGTGTCCATCATCGCGCCCGATGGCGAGGTGGCAGCGAGCGGATCCGCAGCGGAAACGTCCGATGTCTTCATCTACGACCGCATCGGAACCGCGCAGGAACATCGGCGCAAAGGGTTGGGCCTGGCGGTGATGGCCGCGCTCGGCACGGGCCGGAAATCCATCGCGAACCAGCAGCTGCTGGCCGCGACGGAGGATGGCCGCAAGCTGTACGAGACGATGGGTTGGACGGTGCTTGCGCCGCTGGCGACGGCGTCCATTCCCGAAGGTTGATGGCTTCATTGGCGATATCCACAACTACGGGAGGGATCGATGGGAACGTGGTCGCACGAACCGTTTGGAAACGACTCCGCATGCGATTGGGCCTACGGGCTCGTGAAGCAAAAGCATTTCACCAGCGTCGAAACTGCCATTCGTAGCGTCCTAGACGAGGGGGATGGATATGTGGACGCAGACGTCGCCGTCGAAGCTGTCGCTGCAGCGGAAGTTCTGGCGAAGGCGCTTGGGCGGGGCACGCAGGCCGACGTTTACACCGAAGAGGTCGACGCATGGCTTGCTTCGATTTCGATCAAGCCATCTTCCGACCTGGTCGACAAGGCGAACGCGGCACTCGGCCGCATCCTGGAAAGCGAGTCGGAGCTGCGTGAGCTTTGGGAAGAGAGCGACGAACTCGATGCCTGGGAATCCAGCATCCGGACACTCCAGGCCGCGTTGAGCGCGTAAGTCGCGCGGGCCCGGACGTCCTTCTGGCGATAGCAGGCATCGGACAACCCCACACCTCGCCGTCGCGCGTTGGACGAAGGGTCCGCTAGCCTTCGAGGTGCGTATGTTTCGCGTCGCCAGCTGGTTTTCCGTCGTCGCGGTGCTGGTCATGACCCTCGCCACGCTCGCGTTGCTGACATTGCCTCGGGATCCGCTTCGCCAGCCCGGCGTGACATGGAGCTGGGGATTCCTGAGCGGATATTCGGTTCGCCTGCTCGATTCGGGGCGGTACGTGCTCGTCGACTGGTGCGACGTGTGCGTGCCGGAGCGAACGTTCGGCACATGGCGCGAGACGCCCGGTGGTTTCGAACTGCAGCCTGACTCCGGCCGGCCGTCGTGGCGGCTCGAACATGCCGAATATCGGGGATGCGAACGGTTGGCGGGTCCGCCGGTCGTTCGCGGTGGCGAGCCGCTTTACTTCCGTCGCGAAGGGGATCGTTGCGAGCAGCGACACTGATCGCGTCGGTTTCAGCTACCGGCGCGGGGGCGTCCGCTTGCCCAGCGCAACGCGGATGCTAATGTCCGCCCACCACTTCAAGCGGTATGCACGGATGAACTCCGCATCGCGGATACACGGTTCCATTCTGGTGGCGCTGGCATCGGTCGCCTTCCTGTTCGCGGGCGCGGCTGTTGCCGACGCTGGCGACGAGCGCGTGGAAGGCGTTGGCCCCTTGCCGCAGGGGCTGTTCGTCGACGTGGACAAGGCCGCATTCCAGCGGGGCGAGTTCGTCGCCCGCGACGGGACCCGAATCCGGTACCGCCTCCTCGCGCCGCTGTCGGCAGAGACCGGCAAGCATTATCCGCTGGTGGTGCAGCTGCATTCGTCCGGCGGCGTGGGCAGCGACAACGAGACGCAGCTGGAACGGCCCGCGCTGAGCTGGGCGATGCCGGCGATACGCGAACGCTACCCCGCCTGGGTGCTGGTGCCGCAGTTCGAACAGCGCAGCGCGAACTACGATTCCCCCGACGTTCCCACGGTCGCGGTGGCATCGCCGGCCGTGCCCGCGATGCTGGAGCTGGTCGAGGAGGTCGCGAAGCAGTACGCGGTCGATCGCGATCGCATCTACGCGGTCGGCTTTTCGATGGGCGGCTCGACCGCGTGGCTCTCGGCCGCAGCACGACCCAAGATGTTCGCGGCGATCGTGCCGATCAGTGCCGTCGCTCCGGCAAACGACGCAGCGAAGGCGTTGACGAAGATGCCCGTGTGGGCGATGCACGGCGACGCGGATAACGAAAACCCGATCGACGCCGACCGCAGGCTGGTCGCGGCCATCCGGTCGCACGGGGGCAGGCAGGTGCGCCTGCGCGAGTACGTCGGTCTGGACCACCGGCTGCCGGCCGATTTCTATCCGGGCGAATGGTGGCGCGACTGGCTGTTCGCGCAGCGCCGGCATTGAGCGAAGCGGTTGGCTGACACGGATCCGCACGCCATTGGACGTGCGGATCCGCCATCCCATCAGGCCACGCTCGCCATTTCTTCGCGCAATTCGCGGGTCGCCTTCACCATCGCGATCAGCGCCTTGCGCACCTCCGGCCAGCCGCGCGTCTTCAATCCGCAGTCGGGATTGACCCACAGCTGTTCCACCGGAATCACCTCACGCGCGCGTTCGAGCAGGCCGGCGATCTCCTCGACCGACGGCACGCGCGGCGCATGGATGTCGTACACGCCCGGGCCGATGCCGTTCGGATATCGGAAGCGTGCGAACGCATCGAGCAGTTCCATGCGCGAGCGCGAGGTTTCGATCGAAATCACGTCGGCATCCAGCGCGGCCACCGATTCGATGATGTCGTTGAACTGCGCGTAGCACATGTGGGTGTGGATCTGCGTCGCATCGTCGACGCCGGACGACGCGATGCGGAACGCTTCCACCGCCCAGTCCAGGTACGCCGCCCAGTCGGCGTTGCGCAGCGGAAGCCCCTCGCGCAACGCGGGTTCGTCGATCTGGATGATGGCGATGCCGGCGTCTTCCAGGTCGCGAACTTCCTCACGCAATGCAAGCGCGATCTGGCGGCAGGTGTCGCGGCGCGGCTGGTCGTCGCGCACGAACGACCACTGCAGGATCGTCACCGGTCCGGTGAGCATGCCCTTCACCGGCGCCTGCGTGCGCGACTGCGCGTAGGTCGCCCAGTCCACGGTCATCGGAAGCGGGCGGCTTACATCGCCGAACAGGATCGGCGGCTTGACGCAGCGCGAGCCGTAGCTCTGCACCCAGCCATGCGCGGTGAAGGCGAAGCCGTCCAACTGTTCGCCGAAATACTCGACCATGTCGTTGCGTTCGAATTCGCCGTGCACCAGCACGTCCAGCCCGATGATTTCCTGTTCGCGCAGGCAGTTGTCGACTTCGCGTTCGAGGAACGCGCGATAGTCCGCATCGCTCACGCGGCCGGCCTTGTGGTCCGCGCGCGCCTTGCGCACCAGGCCCGACTGCGGGAACGAGCCGATCGTGGTGGTCGGAAGCGGCGGCAGGCCCAGGCGCTGCTGTTGCAGGCGGGCGCGTTCGGCGTACCGCGTCGCGCGATGGGACATCGCCGGCGTCAGGCCGCGTGCGGCTGCGCGTACCTGCGCATTGAACAATCCGGGCGAGGCGAGGTGCGCCGCACGCGCCGCGCGCGATGCGATCAATGCCTTCTCGGCCGATGCGCGACCGGATACGACATCGGCCAGCACGCGCAGTTCGACCAGCTTCTGCTTCGCGAACGCCATGCCGCCGCGCAGCGTGGCGGGCAGTTTCTTTTCCTGGTCCAGATCGATCGGCACATGCAGCAACGAGCACGACGGTGCGATCCACCGCACCGCCGAACCGGCGCGCGCGATCTTCGACAGCGCGGCATCGAGATCGGCACGCCACACGTTGCGACCGTCCACGACGCCAAGGCTCAACGCACGGTCGGCGGGCCATGCGGCCAGCACCGCGTCGAGCTGATCCGGTGCGCGCACCAGATCCACGTGCAGGCCCGCCACCGGAAGCGAGGCGGCCAGCGCGAGGTTGTCGTCGAGGCCGCCGAAGTAGGTAGCGAGCAGCACATCGGGGAACGCATCGCCGCTCAATGCCTCGAACGCGCGACGGTAGGCCTCGCGGTCCGGTTCGCCCAGATCGAGCACGAGGCACGGCTCGTCGATCTGCACCCACTGCGCGCCTGCTTCCTTGAGCCGCGTCAGCAGCTGCGCATACGCGGGCAGCAGCGCGTCGAGCAGTTCAAGTGGGCATTCGTCATCCACGCGTTTGCCGAGCTTGAGGAACGACACCGGCCCCAGCAGCACGGGGCGCGCGTCCAACCCGAGCGCGCGGGCCTCGCGCAGTTCCGCCAGCGGCTTGTCTCCGCGCAGGCGGAAGCGCTGGTCGTGGGTGAACTCGGGTACGAGGTAGTGGTAGTTGGTGTCGAACCATTTGGTCATCTCCAGCGCGTGGAGATCGTGGCCGGCATCCTGCAGGCCGCGTGCGAGCGCGAAGTAGCCGGCCAGCGGGTCGGCATCGAACAGGTCGCGATGCGACGCCGGGATGGCATCGAACAGCACGGCGGTGTCGAGGACGTGGTCGTACAGCGAGAAGTCGTTGCACGGCACGACATCGACGCCTGCCTCCTGCGCGAGGCGCCAGTGGCGTTGTCGCAGTTCGCGGGCGGTGTCGTGCAGCGACTGCGCCGTGGATTCGCCCTTCCAGAAGGATTCGAGCGACTGCTTGAGCTCGCGTCGCGCGCCGATGCGCGGGAAGCCGAGATGGGTAACCTGGATCATGTGAGTACCTGCGATGCGTGAGCAATGCGCAGGGCAACGAAGGAGGGCACGCACGCGCACGACCCGTCGCCGGACCGTGGTGAACCTGCCTTCGACCTTCGCCCCCGCGGGCGAACCTCCGTGCGGCCGAAGCCGCGCGGAGGGGTCGGACGGAGGCAACGCCTCCGGTCATGGCAGGTCTTCGGGCTCAGGGCGTGGATGCGTCTGGCGACGCGTCCTCCTACTGGCCATCGCTTCCCGGGCGAACCCAGTGCATGGATGGCGGTCGTTCCCAATACCGCTGCGGGGCAGCTCCGGATTCCAACCGGATTCCCTCTGGTCGAGCCGGTTTTACCCGGTCCGAGTTGTCACATCGCTATATCGGGATAAAGCGATGATCACCGCGACGCGGGTACGTTAGCGGTGCGGGCAACGATGGTCAATCCATCGGGGCAGGCGTACGAGTTCGGAACCTGAGCCCGCTCCGCAGCCGCTTCACTCCGACCTCATCATCGGCACACGGGGCTTCGCGATAGTCGCCCGGGGCAAGGACCGGCGGCAGTCATGCACAACGTGCTTTTCATTCTGATATGGCCTGTGGCCGCCGTGTGCGCATTCCTGCCGCGCTCGCGGTTCGTTGTCGGCCTGGTCGTCTTCGTGGTGTGTGAGGCGTCGCTGTGGCACACGACCATGAAGGCGATGAGCGCACCGGACTGGGACGAAAGCGCCGGCGACTGGCTGGTGCCTTTCATCATCTCCCTGCCGGTTCCGGTTTTTGCCGCACTGATCCTGGTGAGAGTGATCTTCTGCTTCGTGCAACGCGTGTTGTCGAAATACCTTCCCGACGACGTATGAGCGCAGCGGATCTGACTCCGGCGAAGCCCATGCTTCAGCCAGCCGACAGCAAAAGCGCGCCGCGTTCACGCCACGCCGAAAAGCTTCCACGCAGCATGCAGGCAGGTCCTGCCCACACGGTTGATCGATGAAGCCGCTCCTGCATGCCGCGCTGTACCTCGCCCTGATCGCGCCCGTTTCCTTAGCGCAAACCTCACAACCTGTAGCGTCGCCGCTGCTGGGCGCCAACGACGCGCAGCTTGCCGGCGACCTGAAGGACGATGCCAATGCGGCGGCGCGATTGCGGGCGCAGGTGCTGCTGGATCGCGCGCATTTCGGCACGGGCGAGATCGACGGCCGCTGGGGCAGCAATACCGAACGCGCGATCGCCGCGTTCCAGCGCAGCCGCGACCTCGATGCGAGCGGCACGATGGACGACGCGACATGGCGCGCGCTCACCACCGATGCATCGCCCGTGCTGGTCGAATACCGCCTCACCGCGCAGGACGTGGCCGGTCCATACACCACGATTCCCGGCGACATGATGGAGAAAGCCAAGCTGCCGCAGCTTGGCTTCGCGTCGCTCGCCGAAAGCCTGGGCGAGCGCTTCCACGCCAGCCCGGCGTTGCTGGCGGCGCTCAATCCGGGCGCGGACCTCACGCGCGAAGGCACCACGCTATGGGTGCCGAACGTGCAGGGCGAGGCGTTGGCGAAGGCGGCGTCCGTGGTGGTCGACAAGTCGGATTCGTCCGTGATGCTGCGCGACGAAAACGACCGCGTTTTCGCGCGTTTTCCTGCCTCGACCGGTAGCGAGCACGATCCGCTGCCGATGGGCAAATGGACGATCAAGGGCGTCGCCCGCGATCCGCATTTCCAGTACAACCCGAAGCTGTTCTGGGATGCGGATGCGGGGCACGCGAAGGCGAAGATCGCGCCCGGCCCGAACAATCCTGTCGGCGTGGTCTGGGTGGACCTGAGCAAGGATCACTACGGCATCCATGGCACGCCGGAACCGGGAAAGATCGGCAAGACCGAATCGCACGGCTGCATCCGCCTGACCAACTGGGACGCCGCCGCGGTGGCTGCCGCGGTCGGTCCGGGCACGCCCGCGGTGCTGCAGCAGTAACGGATCGAACGCAACGGAGGCGCGCATGAGCAAGGCAGTGCTGCTGTTCCTCGTGGTCGTGCTGGCGGGAGCGAACCTGGCGCTGCTGCTGTACGGGCGCGATCGCGGCGACGTGACGCGCGTCGTGACGCCTGCGCCCGCGGTTCCGGTGGCTTCGATTGCGACTTCGTCTCGGCCGGCTCCGGTGGCGCCACCGGAGGTCCGCGCGTCGACGGCGCCTGCGCCTGCGCCGGCAGCAGCACAGCCCGCACCGCCTGCAGCCGCTGCGACGCCGTTCGCCGCAGACGCTGGCGCGTTGACGATTCCGGTGCAGGGCGTCTTGCCGGCGCAACTGCGCGATACCTTCAGCGAGGCGCGTTCGCAGGGACGCGTGCACGAAGCGCTCGACATCATGGCGCCGCGCGGCACGCCGGTACTCGCGGTGGCCGATGGCACCGTCGAGAAACTGTTCACCAGCGTCCCCGGTGGCCTGACGATCTACGAGTTCGAACCCACCGGCCGCTATGCGTACTACTACGCGCACCTGGACCGCTACGCCGACGGGCTGCAGGAGAAACAGGCGATCAGGCGCGGCGACGTGATCGGCTACGTAGGCAGCACCGGCAACGCCGATCCATCGGCCCCGCACCTGCATTTCGCCATCTTCGAACTGGGCCCGGAACGGCAGTGGTGGAAGGGCACGGCGATCAATCCGTATCCCGTATTCACCCAGCCCAACTAACGATGCCCCGTAGCCCCGGCAAGCGAAGCGCAACCGGGCTTTTCGACCGGTGTCATGGCGACAGTGGCCTCCGCTATATCCGAAAAACGGACATAGGATCGTTCCCGACCCTTCGGCATACTGCGCCGTTGTCCTGTCGGACTTTCGGAAAGCCATCAGTGGAAGAAAACACACCTGCCGGAGCGCCGCCGGGCATGGTCCGGATCGATCCAGAAGCCGGATTTGCCCCACTGCTGGTGGAGGGTTTCATCGGTCTCTACGGGCCGGATTCCAGCTTCGTCGTTGCCACGGCGGACTGCCTGACGCGCCGCTTCATTCATGTCCTCATCCAGTCGGGGAAGCTGGCCCCTGAAACCGTTCCGCGCCAACTGGGAGGAGATCAGGCGCGCGGTACGCTGGAACATCTGGTCGGCGTCCTCGAGCGTCGCGGCGCGGAGAAACCTTCGGTTGCGTTGATGCAATCCGCACTGGGCCACGTCCAGCCCCGGACGTTCCAGTCGCTCGCCCAGGCCACCCTCGGGGTGGCGCCTACCGAACGGTGGCTCATGCTTTTCGAGCAGGGGAAGTTCGTGGAGTGCAAGGCGCTGCTTGTTGCGAGCTAGCGGTTGCCCGGCTGAAGCGGCGAGATGTTGATCATGATGGTGGAGGCGTCGGCTTCGGGGATCCCGGGTGCGCTTCGCTTACCCGGGCTACAAGAGCTGGCGCTGTCGGACGAACTACGGACGGAGTCGGAGCGATGAGGCATGTTCCCGCGCGAAAGAAGCTGCTCGATCGCCCTTTGACGGGTGAGTCGATCCACATCGCGATGTCGCGGATGTTTCCGCGCAGGAACGATTACGGCACCGCTTCGTTCGAAGAACTGGTGCCGGAACTGGATGCGGTGGATATACGCACGCTTGGATCGTTCCGGCGCCTGATGCTGGGGCATCGCCGGAGATTGCTCAGGGTAGATCGCGGCAGGCTCGCCTTGTGGGAGCAGCGCCATTTTTCCGAGGACTTTGGAGCTGCGTTCGTCAGGGATGCAACCCGGCGCCAGTACTGGTTCGCCTTTCCCGCGCTGGTGCGCATCGCGATGGAGATGGAGTTCGGCGAAAGCGTCGTCGTGGAAGAGATCTGCGACGTTCCGTGATCTCGGCGGCAGCGCCTCAGGCGTGCGCCATCACATAAACCCGCAGCGGATTGGCCGGGTCCGACAGCAGCTTCATCGTCAGCAACAGCGACATGGTGACCAGCAGCGGGCGGATCATCCGTCCGCCCACGCGCATCGCCAAGTGCGCGCCCAGCTGGCCGCCGGCGATGCTCGATATCGCCATCAGCAGGCCGAGCGTCCACATCACGTGGCCGCCGATGATCAGCGTGAGCACCGCGGCGATGTTGCTGGAGAGGTTGAGGAACTTGGTGTGCGCCGTCGCCGACACCAGGCCCAGGCCGAACAGCGCGACCAGCGCGGTGGTCAGGAACGAGCCCGTGCCCGGGCCGAAGAAGCCGTCGTAGAAGCCGATCGCCGACACGATCGCCATCAGCGCGATCGGGCCAAGGCGGCCCTGGCGGTCTTCCTCGCTCGCCTTCGGGGCGAAGAGGAAATACACCACCATCAGGATCAGCAGCATCGGGATCAGGCCCGAGAGGAACGCGGGATTCAGTCGCTGCAACGTCCACGCGCCCAGCACGGAGCCGAGGAAGGCGCCGATGGCCGGCTTCATGAAACGGCGGAAATCGATGCGTCCCTTGCGCGCGAACGCGACCACCGCGCTCGCCGTGCCGAAGCTGCTTTGCAGCTTGTTGGTGGCGATGGCGTTGACGGGCGGAAGGCCGGCGGCCATCAGTGCGGGGATGGTCAGCAATCCGCCGCCGCCGGCGATGGCATCGATGAGACCCGCGACGAAGGCGACCGCCATCAGCAGGGCGATCGTGTCGGTGGCCAGTTCCATCGGGGTTTTCCGCGCTCAGGGGTGGGCATTGTAAGGCGCGGGATGAGCCCGCGCTTCTGCTCCTCCCCGGCATGCAGGGGAGGGGGCTCAATCACTGCCCGTTATACGGCCCTTCGCCGAACGCGATGTCCCAGCAGAACACCACCGCCGCGAGCATCAGCGCGGCATGCAGGCCAAAGGTCAGCAGCATGCCGACGGTGAGGCGGCCCAGCGGTATGTCGGTGATGCGCGGACCGGTGCGCATGAACAGTGCGTGCCAGGCCAGCAGGCTCAGTCCCGTGCCCAGCGCGATGCGCAGCGTGCGGGTAATGGAGCGCGAGATGCGATGGTTCAGCGCTTCGACCGGCGTTTCGGGACGCACGTGGAGCACTTCGCAACCGGCTTGCCCCAGTTGCGCGCGGGCGATGCGCTCGGCCAGTGCGTGGTCGGGGAAGCGTCCGAACACGCGCGTGGTCGTTTCGCCGCTGTGCGGATGCCGGAAGGTGACGAAGTAGCGTGGTGCGTCCACGGACAGCCTCGGCTGTGGGGGGATGCCGGCGCGGTCCGCGTGGACCGACATCGTGTTTGACGTGAGGAACAGGCTCGACCGGACATCCGGCGACCGGCATCCGGCCTAGCGGAAATCCCGCGATGGCGACTGCAGTTCGCCCAGCAGGCCGCTCAGGTCGGTCAGTTGCCCGGCGATGAGGTGTTCCACGCCGTCCACCCGCTCCCAGCGCCCGCGCACGGCCAGCAGGGTGGAATCCAGCAACGGCTTGCGCTGGCGCGCGGCGAGGTCGGGCCAGACGATCACGTTGATCATCCCGTGCTCGTCTTCCAGCGTGACGAAGATCGTGCCCTTGGCCGTGGCGGGTCGCTGGCGCTGCGTGACCAGGCCGGCGACATGCACGCCGCGGCCGTGGCGCGTCTCGCGCAGGTCGCGCGAGCTCCTGATGCGCCGCGCATCCAGTTGCGGACGCAGCAACGCCATCGGATGCGAGGACAGGCTGAGCCCGGTGGCGCGGTAGTCGGACAGGATCTCCTCGCCGATGCGCGGCATGGGCAGGTCAATGCCGTCTTCCTCCGGGCTGCCGGGCAGCAGCGGGCGGCGCCGTTCGAGACCGGCGACCGACCAGCGCGCCTGGTGGCGATGGCCGACCAGTCCTTTCAACGCATCGGCTTCGGCCAGCGCCTTGCAGGTTTTCTCGTCGAGACCGGCGCGTTGCCGCAGGTCCTGCAGGTCGGTGAACGCGCGACGCGCACGCGCGGCGGAGATCGCGTTCGCCGCCGCTTCGGAAAGCCCCCTGACCTCGCGCAGCCCCAGGCGGATCGCCGGCTGCGTGCGCGCATCCCCACCGACCAGCGTGCAGTCCCAGTCGCTATGCATCACGTCCACCGGCAACACGTCCACGGCTTCGCGCATCGCACGCGCGCGGGCCTGTTCGTCGGCGAATTCGTCCGCCGCGCGTTTCGGTGCGCCGCGCCGGGCGTCCTGCACGATCTGGCTCGGCGAATAGAAGCCCATCGGTTGCGAATTCAACAACGCGCAGGCGAACGCCGCCGGCTCGTGCCGTTTCAGCCAGCAGCTCACGTACACCAGTTTCGCGAAGGACGCGGCGTGGCTTTGCGGGAATCCGTACGAACCGAAGCCCTTGATCTGTTCGAAGATCTGGTCGATGAACTCGGGTTTGTAACCGTTGGCGAGCATGCGCTGGCGAATGAGTTGCCGGTGCGGTTCCATGTCGCCGCTCACGCCCCAGGCGGCCATCGAACGGCGCAGCTTGTCGGCTTCGCCCGGCGTGTAATCCGCCGCGGCGATGACCAGCTCCATCACCTGTTCCTGGAACAGCGGAACGCCGAGCGTGGGCTTGAGGATTTCCTCCAGCTCCGGCGACGGATACTCCACTTTTTCCTGCTTCATCCGCCGCTTCAGGTACGGATGCACCATGCCGCCCTGGATCGGGCCCGGCCGCACGATCGCCACTTCGATCACCAGGTCGTAGAAGCATTCGGGCTTCAGTCGCGGCAGCATCGTCATCTGCGCGCGCGATTCGATCTGGAACACGCCCACCGTGTCGGCGCGCTGGATCATCGCGTAGGTGGGTTCGTCGCCCGCGGGAATGGTGGCGATGTCGAGCTTGCGGCCGCGGTGTTTGGCTACCAGATCGATCGCCTTGCGGATGCAGGTCAGCATGCCCAGCGCGAGGCAGTCGACCTTCAGCAGCTTCATCGTTTCCAGGTCGTCCTTGTCCCACTGGATGATGGTGCGGTCGGCCATCGCGGCGTTCTCCACCGGGACGACGGTGGACAGCGGCGCTTCTGAAATGACGAAGCCGCCGACGTGCTGCGACAGGTGGCGCGGATGGTTTTCCAGCTGCGCCGTGACGGCGAGGATGCGCAACAGCAGCGGGTTGTCCGGATCGAAGCCGGTTTCGATCAGGCGCTGTTGCATTTCGGTGCCGGCATTTCCCCAGCCGTAGCAGCCGGCGAGCAGCGCGATCTGGTCCGGCGGCAAACCGAAGGCCTTGGCCACATCGCGCACCGCGCTCTTGCCGCGATAGCGGATCACCGTCGCGGCCAGCGCGGCGCGTTCGCGTCCGTACTTGTTGTAGACGTACTGGAGCACTTCCTCGCGGCGTTCGTGTTCGAAATCCACGTCGATGTCGGGCGGCTCGTCGCGTTCGCGCGAGATGAAGCGCGCCATCAGCAGGCGGCTTTCGGTCGGATTGACCGCAGTGATCTCGAGCGCGTAGCAGACCGCGGAGTTGGCCGAGGAACCGCGGCCCTGGCACAGGATGTTGCGGCCGCGCGCAAAGCGGACGATGTCCTCGACGGTGAGGAAGAAGGCTTCGTACTTCTTCTCGGCGATGAGCTCCAGTTCCGATTCGATCTGTTCGACCACCTTCGCCGGCGCGCCCTCCGGCCAGCGCCGCTGCATGCCGGCGAAGGTGAGCTTCCGCAGGTGCGAGGCCGGCGTTTCGCCTTCGGGCACCAGTTCGAACGGGTAGTCGTAATCGAGGTCCTCATCGAGCTGGAACGTGCAGCGCGCGGCGAGTTTCACCGCGTTGTCGAGCAGTTCGTGCGGATGGATGTTCGCCAGCGTGCGACGCGCGCGAAGATGGCGTTCGCCATTGCGGAACAGGTGCGCGCCGCATTCGTCCAGCGGCAGCGTGTGCCGGATGGCGGTCATCGTGTCCTGCAGCATGCGCTGGCGACGCGTGGCCATGTGCACATCGCCGGAAGCGATGGGCGTCATGCCCAGCGCATCGGCGAGCGACAGCAGCATGCGCAGGCGTGCGTCGTCGTCGTCCTCGCGATGAAGTTCGACCGCCAGATGCGTGCGTTGTCCGAACAAAGCGCGCAGCCAGCGTCCGGCGTGTTCGTCGGGATTTTCGCCGGGTGCATGATCGGGCAGCCACAACGCGAACACGCCGGGGTCATCCTTGCCGAACACCGCTTCGACATCCGCGCGCGACAGCTTGTACGTGCCTTTCCCCGCCGCACGACGGCCGCGCGTGATGAGTTCGCACAAACGGGTGTAGCCGGCGGCCTTCTCGACGAGCAGTACGAAACGCGTGTCGTCGGCGAGGCGGAATTCGCTGCCGACGATCAATCGCACGCCGGTAGCGTTGGAGGCTTCCAGCGCGCGCACGATGCCGGCGAGCGAGCATTCGTCGGTGATGGCCAATGCCTGGTAACCGCAATGGCGCGCGCGTTCGAACAGCTCCTCCGCACTCGCCGCGCCGCGCAGGAAGCTGAAGTCGGACAGGCAATGCAGTTCGGCGTAAGGCGGTGCGTCGTCGTCGAGGTCGTCGTTGGCCGCATGGCGAAGGCGCAGGCCGACCTGCATCGCACGCGGGATGCGGTCGCCCGGCGTCTCGCGGTCCACGCCGCCGATGGCGTCGTCCCAGCTCATGCGAACCAGCCGTGCAGCATCCATTCGCCGCGTTTGCCCGGGTCGGCGAAGGCCCAGGCGCGCTGGCCCTGCGGGGTTTCCAGGACGTAGTAGTCGCGGCGCACGTCCTCGTCGTCCCACCAGCCGCTTTCCAGCCGTTCCGGACCGGACACGATGCGCAGGCCATGCTGGCGCAGCGGCACCGGATGCGGCAGCAGCCAGGTGGGGCGGGGCGGACGTACCGGCGCGGGTGCGTTGCAGGCGGCGTCCTCATCGGCGTCGGCCATGCGCCATGCGCGCTCGGGACGCGGATCGCCCGTCGATGCGATGCGGTACACCGCATCGTCGCCGAGCCGCGCACGCAGGCGTTCGCGCAACTGCGGCCAGGGCATCGCCTGCGACGGACGCGTGTCGAACAGGTCGCGCGCGGCCGGCACGAACGGCGGCAGTTCGCGCGCGAGCAGGCGCACACCGACGACGGGCTTGTCGATCGACGCCTGTTCCAGCCGGTTGCGCGCGATGTCCATCAGCAGCGCTGCATCGCGTTCGGCGGCAAGCATGCCGACCTGCACGTCGGTATGGCTTTTCTCGCGCACACCGGCTTCGCGCTTGAGAACTTCATGCTCCAGCCGGATCACGAACCGTTGCACGCCGCCGTCGCGCGCGGACAGATACACGGCCAGGTCGCCGACCAGTCGACGCAGCGGGAACAGCAGCGCCTGGTGGCTTTCGACCTCGTAGCCCATCTCCACGCGCGCATCGAAATGATCGGGCGGCTGGTAGCAGTCCAGCGGATCGTCGGCGGTGCCGTACAGACGGTCGAGGTGTTCCAGCAACGGCAGGCCGAAACGGCGACGGATGCCATCGCGCGGCAGCTCGCGCAGTTCCTTCAGCGAACGGATGCCCATGCGGTGCAGGCGCACGCCGGCTTCGTCGGGCAGCGCGGCGCGGCGGATGGGGACGCGGTCTAGCGTGGGCGCAAGCGCGTTGCGATCGGACAACGCGTATCCATCGCGCAATCCCGCGAACACCTGCGCGGCGCGCGGTGTCGGCGCCAGTGCGATGCGGTGCTGGAAACCCAGTGCGTCCAGTTCGCGCCGCAGCTTCGCTTCCAGCTGCGGCCAGGGGCCGAAGAGGCGGAAGCTCGCGCTGGCTTCCAGCACGATCGCGCCCGGCCACTGCGCGCTCACCAGCGAGCTGTGGCGATAGGCCCATGCGGCGAGGAAACGATGCGCGCGCTCATCGCGTTGCGGGTCGTGGTCGTGCAGCGCCGTTTCGGCGGACACCGCGTTCGCGGCGGACAGACGCATGCCGGGACGCAGCCCGGCCTGTGCGGCAGCGGCATTCACCGAATGCAGCGTGCGCAACTGCGCGGGGCCGGTAACCAGCGCGAGCGGACGCGCGGGGTCGTCGACGTCGCGAAGAACGGCGTCGAGCGCCAGATGCGGCAGGCGGATGCAGGCCCAGAGCACGATGCGACCTCAGCCCGGCAAGGCGGTGTGCGAAGGCGGCGCGAATCCTTGCGAAGGGACCTGGCCGCCGCGGCATTTGCGGATGCGCCAGTCGTCCTGCACGCGCTCGATGCGCAGTGCGGCGGGCGAGGGGTTGTCGGCGTGCCTGCTGTCGCGCACGGCGAAGCCGAGGCATTCGCCGGTATCGGCCGCGACCTGCAATCGCCGCAGCGACGGACCATCGGCGCTGGAAGGCCAGCCCAGCACGACCGAAAACGCGGCACTGCGCAGGCATTGTTCGAAGGCCCACAGCGCGCCGCGCGATCCGCTCTGTATGGCGGGCTGCACGATCTCCAGGTATCGCAGATCGACGCCTGCGCGTTGCCATGCGGGCGCATACGGACAGAACGGCGGCGCGATCAGCGCGACCAGCCGGCCGGCCTGCGTCATGCGCGCGAGGGTGGGCATCAGCAGCGTGAGTTCGCCCACACCTTCGGCTGGAATCAGCAGCTCGGTCAACGCCTTGTGCGGCCAGCCGCCGTGCGGAAGCAATGCATCGAGCGCGGCGAAGCCGGTCGATTCGCCCAGCGGCGCAGGCGCGGCCTGGCGCCCCGCGCGCCAGACGGTGCGCGCGGACAACAACGATTCGAGCGGGACGACCTGTGCGCCCATCAGTCGGTGCGCACCAGGCCGCAGTAGAGCCCTTCGATGGCGAAATCGCTGCCGGGGGGCACGTCGATGGGCGGGTAATCGGGATTGCGCGGCAACAGGCGGATGCCGCGCGTCGTGCGCTCCAGGCGCTTGATGGTGATTTCCTCGTCGATGCGCGCGATGACGATCTGTCCGTCGCGCGCATCGGACGCGCGTTTCACCGCGACGAGGTCGCCATCGAATATGCCTTCCTCGCGCATCGAATCGCCCTGCACGCGCAGCAGGTAGTCGGGCACGGTGGCGAACAGCGCGCGGTCGACGTGCAGCGCGCGTTCGATCGCCGCATCGGCTCCGATCGGCGCACCGGCGGCAACGCGGCCGAGGACGGCGAGGGTGAGGCGGTCGTCCTGTCGCGAAGATCGCGACGAAGGCAGCCGGATTCCGCGCGCCTGGTTCGGCCGCACCTGCAGATGCCCGGCTTGTTCCAGGCGCTTTACGTGCTTGTGCGCCGCGCAGGCCTGGCGGAAGCCGAACGCATCTGCGATCTGCTGCAACGTCGGCGGCAAGCCTTCGGCGTCGGTGTGGTCCTGGATGAAGGCGAGGATCTGCGCCTGGCGAGCGGTGAGGTCGGACATCGATACGGGCCTGACAGAGGTAAAAATCTATTTACCTTCGTGGCCGCGGGCAAGCCCGGGCTTGGGCCGATGAAAGCGCGGCGCCGTATCACGGACTGCGACTTCTTCTCAGTCAATGGCTTGCGCCGCTTTGCTCCAGTCGATTGACGACTGAATATCCTCCGCCGCGGGGGCTGGTCGTTGGCCTGGTCCACCAAATGCGCAAGCAAGCCGGCCTTTAGGAGGCGTCAATGCACTATCCCATCGCGATCCAACACGGCGACCACACGCATGCATTCGGCGTGATGGTTCCAGATCTGCCCGGCTGTTTTTCGGCAGGCGACACATTGGAAGAGGCGATCACGAATGCAGCCGAAGCGATCGCGCTTTGGATCGAGGACTGCGACGCATTCCTGCTTCCGGTGCCTTCGTCGGTCGAGCGATGGGTGAACGATGCGGATTGCAAAGGTTGGACCATTCAGCTGGTGGAAATCCGGCCGCGATAGACGACACGATCTAACGGGGACATTCCCCCGTCGCGTGTTGCTGATGCCGTCTTCGCAATTGAACTGATCCCTTTCAGACGGTTCCGATAGTTCTCATCTCCAAGCATCGAGATGCTTTGCAGTCTCCGGCTACAAAGGGACTGCCAATTGAACAAAGTATCGAAGAAGGCCGCCTTTCTAGTGTCCCATCCAATTCTTCTTCTGGGACTCGTCTTTGCATGGGTGGCTGGATTTGTTGGCTACGGCGTACAACGGTGTCCTGCCAATTCAGATGGTGGTGCGATGGGCTTGCTCTTCGCAGTACTTCTTCCGGCAAAATTCTGGCCAATAACATTGGTAGTTCTAGCTGCGACAGTCATGGCGATGGCTTTTATTCCGTGCTTGTCTCGACTTCATCCCTTGAAAGCCGCCATCGTAGCGATATGCGCCGGTCCTGTTTCATACGTTTGCTTGGCGCTTATTGGATCATTGCAGACAGAATATTCCCGCTGCCATTTCGGCTTCTAGGCTGATGGGCGAACTTCTGAAAACAACGCGTTGATCGCGCCGTACGCCATGCGCTCGCCCGGCACGACGCGGCCGTCCTGCAGGAAGGCATTGGCGAGCGCGCCAACGTGTGCGAACACCGCTTCGGCGATGTCCGAGCCCGCGCTGAGGCGGCGCACGCCGAGGACTTCCATTTCCTCCAGCGGCGGCAGGCCGGGGCGCAGCATCACGTTGAGCGGCAGGCCTGCGCTGGAGGCGATGTCGCCGATCGCGCCGGCCTCGGTCACGCCGGGCACGAACAGGCCGTCGGCCCCGGCTTCGCGGTAACGCGCGGCGCGTTCGAGCACCATCGCCACGCGCGCTTCCGGCGGCGCCAGCCCGCGCAGGTACACGTCGGTGCGTGCGTTGACGTAGACGTCGAGCCCGCGCGAGGCCAGCGCGTCGCGGATGCGCGACAGCTTCGCGCACAACGCGTCGGGCGATCCGCCGCCGTCTTCGATGTTGATACCGACCGCGCCGGTTTCCGCCGCGCGCACGACATTGGCCGCGACGACGGCCGGATCGTCCGAATAGCCGCCTTCCATGTCCACGCTCAGCGGCACGCGGATCACGCGTGCGATTTCCTTCGCCGTGTCGAGCAGGCGCTCGATCGGCAAGGCGTCGCCATCCACGTAACCGCGTGCCCACGCCACGCCCGCGCTGGTGGTGGCGATGGCGGGCGCGCCGAGGCTTTCGATCAGGCGCGCGCTACCTGCGTCCCACGCGTTGGCCAGGCGCAGCACGCCCTGCGTATGCAGCGTGCGGAAACGGGACGCGTGGTCGTCATTGCGCGTGTGCATCGAAGGCCTCTTGAGACGTTTTGTGGGGAATCGATATTCGCAGCGGCGCGTGTGCGTTACCGGCCGTTTTCGGACGTCGTAGTGGCGGGCGCGCTCGTGGCCGCCCTCGCGTCCCAGTCGCGCAGCGCACGTTCGACCGCATCCACGCCGATCACGGCGGCCTGCGCATCGACCTGGTCGAGCACGTCCTTGTCGGTGTGAATCACCTGCATGACCTTGGCCGGCGGATGGGCCTTCTTGCCGGCATAGGCATCGAGCACCTGCGTGATCTCCGCGGCGCCGACCAGCGAATACGACACCGCCGGCCAGCCGGCGCGCAGGAAGGGCAGGTGATCGGTCGGCGGATACTTCTCGCCCGGCGAGAAGCCCAGTCGGAGCGCCTGCGTGGCCGCGCGGCTGCTCTCGACCAGTGCCGGCTGCGCCTGATCCGGCGCCATCATCCACAGCGTGTCGCCCCAGCCGAATACGTCGAAGTTCACGTACAACGCGGGCTTGGTCGAAGCGTCGGCGACATACGCCTTGGAACCGAGCAGGCCTTCTTCCTCCAGGTCCCAGAAGGCAACGGCGACGCGGTGGTGCTTCAGCGGCTGGTGCTGGAAGCGCTGCGCCAGCGCGAGCACCGCTGCGCTGCCGGAGGCGTTGTCGGTCGCGCCGTGGCCGACGGCGACGCGGTCCGAATGCGCGCCGATCAGCAGCAGCGGGGCATCGGCCGGACCTGCGACGTCGGCGATCAGGTTCATGCCGGCCTTGCCGTTGGCTTCGAACGGCGCCTTGCGCCAGGTGAGGTCCAACGCGTCCAGGCGGGCGCCGATGGCGTCGCGGCGTTGCGCGTTCTCGCCGGCATCGCTGATGGTGCGCACGTCGGAGAGCCATTGCGTGGCGGCCGGCGGAGTGGGGTGCGCAGGGCTGGAGGCGGTGTGGGAGGTGGTGGCGACATCGGAAGTCGCACAGGCGCTGAGAAAAAGGATTGGAAGCGTCGCAACCAACAGTCGGTGCATGAGTGGGGTCCCCGATTAGAATCGGGTTCAGTGTGCCCCATGCCAGGGGACTTGGAATGGGCCGGAAGGCCATCCATCACGGCACGGCACGCGCCTACCAACGGGAGCAGGAATGGAGATCCGGGTTTTCATCATCGACGACCATGCGCTGGTGCGAACCGGCCTTAACCTCATCCTGTCGTCCGAGAACGACATCGAGGTGGTCGGCGACGCGGAGAGCGGCGAAGAAGCGTTGCCGCTGATCCGCAAGCTCAAACCCGATGTGGTGCTGTGCGACCTGCACCTTCCGGGGCTGAGCGGCCTTGAAGTGACCGAGCGCATCGTAAAGAGCGAGCAGGGCCCGCGCGTGATCATCGTGTCGGTCCTGCAGGACGGGCCGATGCCAAAGCGCCTGCTCGAAGCCGGCGCATCGGGTTACGTGGGCAAGGGCGGCGATGCGGCGGAGTTGTTGCGGGCCATCCGCGAAGTCGCGCGCGGCAAGCGTTTCCTCGCCAGCGGCATCGCGCAGAACCTCGCGCTCGCCGGCCTCGATGGCGGCGCTTCGCCGTTCGACACGCTGTCGCCGCGTGAGATGGAAATCGCGCTGATGCTGATCCAGGGCCTGCGCCAGGACGCCATCGCCAAGCGCCTGAGCCTGAGCGCGAAGACGGTCAACACGCACAAGGCGCGGTTGTTCGAGAAGCTGGACATCAACGACACCATCG
>Ga0209257_1002000_pt1 | contig 21864 bp, 20 predicted proteins | sample AraplaCvi_mCL_r2_FD_184277 | JGI IMG/M metagenome (GOLD analysis project Ga0209257, IMG submission 184277) | Arabidopsis root microbial communities from North Carolina, USA - plate scrape MF_Cvi_mCL_r2 (SPAdes) (version 2) | ecosystem: Host-associated > Plants > Roots > Endosphere | place: USA...
TGACCAGCGTGAAGAAGGTCACCGACATCATCGCCGACATCTCGGCGGCGTCGCAGGAACAGAGCTCGGGCATCGAGCAGGTCAACAACGCGATCACGCAGATGGACGAAGGCACGCAGCAGAACGCGGCGCTGGTGGAACAGGCGTCCGCCGCCGCGCGCAGCCTGGAACAGCAGTCCGAGCAACTGGTGCAGACGGTGGCGGTGTTCCGTCTTGCGCACTCGGCGCAGAACGTGCGCGCCGCGCAGGCGACGGTGGTGGAAATGCCGTCGGCCAAGCCGTCGCGCGCCCGCGCCACTGCACCGGCCGCCAAGCCCGCCGCCCGCAAGGTCCGCGCCACCGCCGCCGCGAACAGCGCGGACGGGGATTGGCAGGAGTTCTGATGTTGTCCCGTCCCCTCTCCCGCGTGCGGGAGAGGGGTTGGGTTGAGGGGTGAGGCATGCCGTTTACGCGGCACTGCCGCGTGGCATGCCGAACGACCGGCCATGGATGGTTGGGCCGGGCGCCCCATTCCCGAAACGTTTCGCCAGGGACGGCAGAAGTGCGCGAAGCAAGTCGGTTCGTGCTGATCCAACGCAATACACCGGGCGAAGCGGCGCTGTGCACTTCACCCCTCCCCAACCCTCCCCTGCAAGCAGGTGAGGGAGCCAAGAGCAGTAACGAGCCCCCATGCGCCCCTCTGCCCGCACCTCCGAAGACCGCGAATTCACCTTCGACGACCGCGACTTCCGCCGCGTCTGCAAGATGATCCGCGAATACGCGGGCATCCACCTGCACCCTCACAAGCGCGACATGGTCTACAGCCGTCTCGCCCGCCGCGTGCGCGCGCTCGACATGGACCGCTTCGGCGATTACCTCGATTACGTCGAGGCCGATCCCGACGCCGAGCTGCAGGGCTTCATCAACGCGCTCACCACCAACCTCACCTCCTTCTTCCGCGAGTCGCACCACTTCGACATGCTCGCCGAGCACCTGCGCGCGCATTGTCGCGACGGCGCCTCGATCTGGTGCAACGCCGCCTCCACCGGCGAGGAGCCGTACACGCTGGCGATCACCGCCTGCGAGGCGTACGGCACGATGACCCCGCCGGTGCGCATCCTCGCCACCGACATCGATACCAACGTGCTGCAGACGGCCGCGCGCGGCGTGTATCCGGTGGAACGCATCAACAGCCTCTCGTTGCAGCGCCGCCGCCAGTTCTTCCAGCGCGGCAGCGGCGACAACGCCGGCCTGTGCCGGGTGAAACCGGAACTGCAGGCGCTGATCGAATTCCGCCCGCTCAACCTGCTCGACGACGATTACGGCCTGCGCGGCGGCTTCGATGCCGTGTTCTGTCGCAACGTGATGATCTATTTCGACAAGGCCACGCAGTACCAGGTGCTCGCGCGCATCGCGCCGCTGATCGCCTCCGACGGCCTGCTCTTCGCCGGCCATTCGGAAAGCTTCGGCCACGCGCACGACCTGATCACGGCGTGCGGTCGCACCACCTACCGGCCCGCCGGTGCTCGCAAATAACCCGAACCCGCCGATGAACGCCGCCACGATCACCGCACGTCCCGCCGTCGAGCCGGGAAGCTATTTCGATCCGGTCCTGCAGACCGAGGCGATCAAGCTGCTGCCGGCCGACTACCGCGTCACCGATCGCCCGATCGCGCTGGTCACGCTGCTGGGCTCGTGCGTGGCCGCGTGCCTGTACGACCCGCTGGTGCAGGTCGGCGGCATGAACCACTTCATGCTGCCCGGCGGCGAAGCCGGTTCGGTGTCCTCGCGCTACGGCGCGCACGCGATGGAACTGCTGATCAACGACCTGCTCAAGCGCGGCGCGCGACGCTCGCGGCTGATGGCGAAGGTGTTCGGCGGCGGCAACGTGCTGTCGGGCTTCTACAGCGATCCGATCGGCACGCGCAACGCGGCATTCGTGCTCGAGTACCTGGCCGCCGAACAGATTCCCGTCACCGCGCAGGACCTTGGCGACATCCACCCGCGCAAGGTCTGCTTCTTCGCGCAGACCGGGCGCACGCTGGTCAAGCGTTTGCCGTCGGCGCGCAACGACGTGATCGTCGACGCCGAACGCGCCTACTACGGCCGACTCGCACGCGAACCCGTCGCCAGCGGCAGCGTGGAGCTGTTCTGATGCACGCGGCAGTCCGTACTCCCGCACGCGGCCCGATCCGCGTGCTCGTGGTCGACGACTCGGCGCTGGTGCGCCAGTTGATGACGCAGTTGCTGGAGGCCGATCCGGGCATCCAGGTCGTCGGCTCCGCGGCCGATCCGTACATCGCGCGCGACAAGATCAAGCAGCTCGATCCGGACGTGCTCACGCTCGACGTCGAAATGCCGCGCATGGACGGCCTGACCTTCCTGCGCAACCTGATGCGCCTGCGGCCGATGCCGGTGGTGATGGTGTCCACGCTCACCGAGCGCGGCGCGCAGGTGACGCTGGACGCGCTCGCGCTGGGCGCGGTGGATTTCATCGCCAAGCCCAAGCTCGACGTCGCCCGCGGCCTGACCGACTACGCCGGCGTGCTGATCGAGAAGATCAAGCATGCGGCGAAGGCGCGGGTGATCGCGTCCACGCCCGCGCGCATTGGCGGCGAAGCGATTGCGACGCCCGCGGTGGCCTATCGGACGACGCATCGCCTGCTGGCGATTGGCGCCTCCACCGGTGGCACGGAAGCGATCCGCGAAGTGTTGTCGCAGATGCCGGCCGATGCGCCGGCGACGGTGATCGCGCAGCACATCCCGGGCGCGTTCAGCGCGCCGTTCGCCGATCGCCTGGACAGGCACAGCCGCATGACGGTGATCCACGTCGAGCGCGACCAGGAACTGCTGCCGGGCCATGCCTACGTCGCACCGGGCGGTCGTCACCTGCGCGTGTATCGCAGCGGTGCGCGCTGGCATTGCCGGCTCGGCGACGACGATCCGGTGCGCCGCCATCGCCCGAGCGTGGATGCGCTGTTCGATTCGGTGGCCGAACACGTCGGCGCCAATGCCAGCGCGGCGCTGCTGACCGGCATGGGCGACGACGGCGCGCGCGGCCTGCTCGCGCTGCGCAAGGCCGGCGCGGCGACGATTGCACAGGACGAAGCCAGCAGCGTCGTCTGGGGCATGCCCGGCGCCGCGGTGGCGCTGGGCGCGGCCCAGGAAACGGTGCCGTTGTCGCTGGTGGCGCAGAAGCTGCTCGCGGGGACGGCGCACGAGTAAACGCAGACAACTCCCTCCCCTGCGTGCAGGGGAGGGTTGGGGAGGGGTGGCGAAGCCGCACAGCGGCGAGCTTTCGCTGTTGCTTGTGATGCGCTTTCGAAAGCGCTTCTGGCCGCCACTTCACCCCTCCCCAGCCCTCCCCTGCACGCAGGGGAGGGAGCAGAAGCAAAAGGCGCACTCCGTCACACCCATGCACCGCTCCACAAATCAAGTGCATTTCACCTAAAGCACCCGCCCCACCCGCCGTTATCTAAGTTGCCCCATTCGGTGAGATCGAAGATGGATTCCCGCGTACTGATTCGCCTTGCAGCACCGCTGGTGCTGACTTCCCTGCTCATTGTCGCCGAAGCGATGGGATGGCCCTCCGCCGTGCAGTGGGGCGCGCTCGTCGCCATGACGCTGGCGTGGCTGGGCTTCGCCTGGACCATGCAGCGCCCCAGCCACAACGATTCGGCGATGCTGCGCGAACAGACGCGCCTGCTCGACGACCTGCGCAACTTCGTCAATTCCGAAGTGCAGGGTTCGCGCGGCGAGATCGAACGCACCCGCACGCTGATCCGCGAATCCGTCGCCAAGCTCGGCACCAGCTTCGAAGCGGTGAACCGCAAGTCGCGCGAGCAGAGCGAAGTGGTCTCGCGCATCATCGACCGCACCGACGGCGAACACGGCGGCGTGGACGTCTCGCGCTTCGCCCTGCAGGCCAGCCAGCAGATGGAACAGCTGGTGGAAGCGCTGGAAGCCGTGAGCGGCCAGAGCACCACCACCGTCACGCACATCGACGCGATGGCCGAACACCTGGACGGCATCTTCGCGCTGCTGGAAGACGTGAAGTCGATCGCCGACCAGACCAACCTGCTCGCGCTCAACGCCGCGATCGAAGCGGCGCGTGCCGGCGAAGCGGGCCGCGGGTTCGCGGTGGTCGCCGACGAGGTGCGCAACCTCTCCGAACGCTCCACCGCGTTCAACGAGCAGATCCGCAAGCTCGCGCACAGCTCCAAGGACGCCATCGCCCGCGTTCGCGACACCGTCACCACCATGGCCTCGCGCGACATGGACCGCTCCCGCGGCGCCCGTGCGGAAGCTGCGGCGATGCTGGAACGCGTGGACGGCATCAACCGCGGCCTGGGCAACGGCATGCGCGAGATCGCCGACTGCGGTCGCGCCATCGACGGCTCCGTCGCCGAGGCCGTGCGTTCGCTGCAGTTCGAGGACATCGCCACCCAGGCCCTGGGCGCGGCCAACACGCACCTGGAGCGCCTGAGCGCGATCAACCGCGAAGCCACCGCCCTGCACCAGCTGCTGCACAACGCCGACCGCGCCGACGCCGAGGTCCGCCAGGCCCTGGCCCAGCTCGGCCAGCGCATCGCGCAGATGAAGACGGATTGGGAACGCCCGCCTCACAAGCCCGTGATGCAGCAGACGATGGATGCTGGTAGCGTCGAACTCTTCTGAAGCCGCTTCCATGTGACGGGATGAACGCGATCCCTCCATCGCCGACGGGACCGACCGGGTCTTCGGGGCAACACCCAGACGGGCGCGCAGGTTTGCGCGCCCGTTTGCGTGGGCGCAGCGGGTTCCTGCTCTCGGTGGCGATGGCCGCATTGGCTGTCGTGTGGATGGCGCTGGTCGCGCCCGCGCTGGCGCTGGAACTGCGTCGCTTCTTCGGCGACGCCGCGCACTGGATCGCCAACGCGCTGTCGCTGCCGCTGGTCGCCATCCTGCTGTTCGCGATGCTGCGCCGCACCTGTTCGGACACGCGCGAGGTCGAACTGGCCACGCACCTGCAGCAACAGCAGCAGGAACTGCACGCGCTCACCGGCCGCCTGATCGACGTGCAGGAAAACGAACGCCGCACGATCTCGCGCGAACTGCACGACGACATCGGCCAGGCGATCTCGGCGATGAAGATGTCGGCGACTTCCATCGAAGGCGAGGACGAGGACGGCAGGCGCGAGATCGTCGAGGAAATCGTCGGGATCGCCGATGCGACCATCGCCAAGCTGCGCGACATCTCGATCCTGCTGCGTCCGCCTCAACTGGATGCGCTTGGCCTGGTCGCCGCGTTGCGCTGGCAGTGCGAGCGCCTGTTCCGCAGCGGCATGCCGGCGCTCGAGCTGGAACTGACGCCCCTACCCGAGCGCCCGGATCCTGCTGTCGAACTGGCGTGTTTCCGTATCGCGCAGGAAGCGTTGACGAACGTGCTGCGCCATTCCGGCGCGACGCAGGTGACGGTGCTGCTCGCACCGCGCGGCGACCAGATCCTGTTGTCGATCATCGACGATGGACGCGGTTTCGATCCGGACGACGTCCATGGTCTGGGCCTGATCGCCATGCGCGAACGCGCAACGCACCTGGGCGGCACGTTCGATATCGAAACCGTTGCCGGCGCGGGGACGTGCATCCGGGCGTGTTTGCCGGTGCATGTGGGGCGTCGCTGAATCCAGCTTCGCAGGATGGGTTGAGCGAAGCTGAACCCATCCTGCGGACTACATCACCGTCATCCCGGCGAAGGCCGGGATGACGTAGGAATGGTCAGCCCCGCCTGGCCTTCCACGCCGCCAGCAACACCGCCGCCGCCGACGCGACGTTGAGGCTTTCCACCAGGCCCGTACCCGGAATCGACAGGCGCAGATCGCAGGCCGAGGCCAGTTCGCGATCCATACCCTCGCCTTCGGCGCCGAGCACGTAGATCGTGCGTTCGGGCAGCGGCGCGGTGAACACGTCGGTGCCGCCCTTCACCACGGTTGCCGCGAGCGTGAAGCCGGCGCCGCGCAGCTGTGCGATGGCGTTGTCCTCGCGGCCCAGGCGTACCAGCGGCACGGCTTCGGCGCCGCCTTCGGCCACGCGCGCGGCGGCGCCGGAGAGCGCAAGGGTGGAATGCTTCGGCAACAGGATCGCCGAAACGCCGAAATGCGCCGCCGAACGCAGGATCGCGCCGAAGTTGTGCGGATTGCCGACGCCGTCGAGCCAGATCGCGCATTGCGGGCCGGATGGCAGGTCGCGCAACCATGTCGACACAGACTGCGGTTCCTCGCGCAGCACGTCGGCGACGACGCCTTCGTGGTGGCTGCTGGCGGCGAGCTTGTGCAGGTCCAGTTCGTCCACCACGCGATACCCCACGCGGTTGGCGACGCACCACTTCAACAGCGGCTGCAGCGCGGGAATGCGCGCTTCGGCCAGGTACAGCTTGCGGATCGCCTGCGGGCGGCGCGCGAACACGGCGTGGATCGCGTTGAGACCGTACAGCCGCAGCTCCGCGCTGCGGCGTTCGCGCGCGGGATGCGATGCGTGCTCGCCTTCGTGCGCGTGCAGGTCGTGCTCGTTCTCGAACGGATGGGCATCGCGCGCGCGAGCAGCCTGCGCCGGCGCGTCATGCACATCTCGGTCGCGGCGGAAGCGCGTGGTGTTGTCCTCGAAACGTTCCTTGCGGCTGCGCACATGCGTGCCGCCCCACGGGGACGCGGCATCGCGCGAAGGCGGGCCGGGAGGGCGCGGCCCGCGTGGCGGGCGATTGGGCGGATCACGGTGTGTCACACAAACTCCTTCTCACTTTCGCGAACACACGAAGATCGTGCGGTTCGCCGTTCTTCACGAGGGCGCAGCGGGCCACGCCCTCCTCGATGAAACCGTTCTTCTCAAGCACGCGCGCGGACGCCTGGTTGAAGTCGAGCACCGTCGCCTGCAGGCGGTGCAGCGACAGCCGCTGCATCGCCCACGGCGCGTACAGCGCGACCACGCGCGTCATCAGTCCGCGATCCCACATCGACTTGCCGAGCCAGTAACCCAGCTCCGCCGATTGCCCGCGCTCGTAATCGCCGGGCCGCGCGGCGATGCCGCCGCAGGCCTGGCCATCCACTTCGATGGCGAACACGGGATCGTCGAGATCCACGATCTCGCCAGCGAGGAAGCGTTCGCCGTCGCGCCGCGTGTATGGATGCGGGAAACGGCTGCTCAGGCCGCGCACGACGTCGGCGTCGTTGGCGTGGTGCAGCAGGGAATCGATGTCGCCCGGACGCCAGGACCGCAGCACGAAGCCCTCGCCGATGAGGCGCTGCGATTCGAACGGGGAGCTGGGGGCCAGGGCGGGCATGCGCACAGGGTACGCGTACGGCGGGCCGGAAGGCGGAACGCGTGTTCAGCTGGGCCCGGCGCTCGTAGCCCGGGTAAGCGAAGCGCAGCCGGGGAACAGGTTGCCGCGACGTTTGCCCCGGGTGCGGCCTTCGGCCTTACCCGGGCTACAAAGGCCGTGGCGGGATCAGCGCATCAAGCGTGCCCACCCACCGAAGGCGTGCTCGCCTCCAGCTTCTCCAGCTCCTGCGCGACCGCTTCGGGCGAGCGCGTGTACTTCGCCAGCAGCACGTAGAACGCGGGCACCACGAACAGCGACAGCAGCGTCGAGAACGACACGCCGAAGATCACCACGATGCCGATCGTCGCGCGGCTCGCCGAACCGGGGCCGCCGGCCAGCACCAGCGGGATCGCGCCGACCACGGTCGCGATCGAGGTCATCAGGATCGGGCGCAGGCGCACCGAAGCGGCCTCGACGATCGCCTCGCGGATGGTGCGTCCCTCATCGCGCAGCTGGTTGGCGAACTCGACGATCAGGATGCCGTTCTTCGCCGCCAGGCCCACCAGCATCACGATGCCGATCTGGCTGAACAGGTTGAGCGTGCCCCCGGTCGCGGCCAGGCCGATCAACGCGCCGAGCACGCCCAGCGGCACCGTCAGCATGATCACGAACGGATGGATGAAGCTTTCGAACTGCGCGGCGAGCACCAGGTACACCACCAGCAGCGCCAGCGTGAAGGTCAGCAGCACCGCGCCGCCGGCCTGGATGTACTCGCGCGATTCGCCCTTCCAGTCGATCTGCGCGTGGTCCGGCAGCTCCGTGCGCACGCTGTCTTCCAGCCACTTGATCGCCTCGCCCATCGGATAACCCGGCGTGAGGCCCGCACTGATCGTGATCGCACGCAGGCGGTTGAAGCGGTTGAGGCTGCCCGGTTCGGCCAGTTCGCGCAGCGTCACCAGGTTCGACAGCGGAATCAGCGCACCGTCGCGCGAACGCACCTGGATCGCCGCGAGATCTTCCGGCGAAGCGCGCAGTTCGCGGTCGGATTGCACGATCACGTCGTATTCCTCGCCGTTCTGCACGAACGTGGTGACGCGGCGGCTGCCCATCATGGTTTCCAGCGCATGGCCGATGTCGGTCACCGGCACGCCGAGGTCGGCGGCGCGCTGGCGGTCGATCTCCACGCGCATCTGCGGACGCGTTTCCTTGTAGTCCGAATCGACCGAGAAGAAGCCCGGGTTGGCTTCCATCTTCGCGATCAGCTTGTCGCGCCACTGCGCGAGTTCCGCGTATTCCGGGCCGCCCAGCACGATGTTGATCGGCTGGCCGCGCGAACGCACCAGGCCGCCGGAGACCTGCGGCATCGCGCGCACGCCTGGCAGCTTGGACAGCTCGCCGCGCAGCGAATCGGCGACTTTCGCGGTGGAGACGTTGCGATCCTTCCAGTCCTGCAGGAACACCGCGATGCGGCCGGTGTGCATTTCCTCGCTCGCGCCGAAACCGCCGGGCACGCGCGGGTTGTAGCGCTGGATGGTTTCGCCCTTGCCGGTGTGCGCGGCGACGATCTTCTCGACCTGCTGAACCTGGTTGACGGTGTAGTCGAAGCCCGCGCCTTCCGGGCCCTGGATCATGATCTGGAAGTTGCCGCGGTCCTCCGCCGGCGCCAGTTCCGAGGGAACGAGCTTCAACAGCAATGCGCTGATGAGGAAGGTGGCGACCATCACGCCGACGACGAGCATCCAGATCTTCGACGTGCTGCGCGAGGTCGTGCGCGAGATCAGCCCGCGGTAACGCGTGGTGATGCCGTCCAGGCGCGCGTTCACCCAGCGATGGACGAAGTTCGACTTCTCCTGGTTGTGCGGGCGCACGAGCTTGGAGGACATCATCGGCGTCAGCGTCAGCGCGACGAAGGCCGAGATCGCCACCGCACCGGCCAACGCCACCGACAGCTCGCGGAACAGGCGTCCCGTGTTGCCCTCCATGAAGCCGACCGGCAGGAACACCGCGACCAGCACGGCGGTGGTCGCGATCACCGCGAACGCCACCTGCTGCGTGCCGCGCTTGGCCGCGACCAGGCGCGGTTCGCCCAGGTCGGTGCGTCGCTGGATGTTCTCCAGCACGACGATCGCATCGTCCACCACCAGGCCGATGGCGAGCACTAGTGCCAGCAGCGTGAGCAGGTTGATCGAGAAACCGAACAGGTACAGCGGAATGAACGCGGCGATCAGGCACACCGGCACCGTCACGGCGGGGATGAGCGCGGCGCGGAAACTGCCGAGGAACAGCCAGATGACCACCAGGACCAGGATGATCGCCTCGATCAGCGTGTGGTACACGCGTTCGACCGCCGACTCGATGAAGATCGTGGTGTCGAAGGCGACGAAGATCTTCGTGCCTTCCGGCAGCGTCTTCTGCACCTTCTCGGCTTCCTCGCGCACGGCGCGCGCGACGTCGAGGCTGTTGGCGGTGGAGGTCTTGACGATGCCCAGGCCGATGTTCGGCTCGCCGTTGCTGCGGTAGTACGCGCGGCGTTCGGCCGAAGCCAGTTCGATGCGCGACACATCGCCCAGCCGCACGATGTAGCCGTCGGTGCCTTTGCCCAGCGGGATCTGCGCGAAGTCTTCCGGCTTCTGGTAGCTGCGCGCCACGCGCAGGGTGAAGTCGCGCGCGTTGGATTCGATGCGGCCGGCGGGAAGCTCGACGTTCTCCGCTTCCAGCGCGTTCTCCACTTCGTTGACGGTGATGCCGCGCGCGGCGAGCGCGTCGCGGTCCAGCCACACGCGCATCGCGTAACGCTGCTGGCCGCCGATGCGCACCTGCGCGACGCCGTCGACGGACGAAAGACGGTCCACGACGTAACGCTCGGCGTAATCGGACAGCTGCAGCGTGTCCATGCGCGTGGAGCTCATGTTCAGCCACAGGATCGGATCGGCGTCGGACTCGACCTTCTCCACTTCCGGCGGATCGGCTTCGTCGGGCATGCGGTCGAGCACGCGGCTCACCGCGTCGCGCACGTCGTTGGCGGCGGCTTCGATCTCGCGGTTGAGCGTGAACTCGATGCTGATCGACGCGCGGCCGTTGACGCTGCGCGATTCGATGGACTCGATGCCTTCGATGCCGGCGAGCGCGTCTTCCAGGATCTGCGTGATGCGCGTTTCCACCACCGCCGCCGAAGCACCCGGGTAGTTCACCTGCACCGAGACGATGGGCGGGTCGATCGCCGGCAGTTCGCGCAGCGTGAGGCGCGAGAACGCCATCACGCCCAGCACGATGATGAGCAGGCTCATCACCGTGGCGAACACGGGACGGCGGATCGAAAGGTCGGACAGGTTCATGGCGTGCGCCCCGGGATCAGCCGGCCTTGGCCGTGCTGTTCTTGGAGGCCGAGCCCACCTCGCCCGCCGGCGCCTTGTCGCCCGCCGAATCGACGATGCGCGCACCGGCGCGCAGCTTGCCGGTGCCGTCCACGACGATGCGGTCGCCGACGTTCAGGCCTTCGGCCACTTCGGCCAGGCCTTCGCGACGGCTGCCGATCTTCACGTCGACGCGTTCGACCGAGGAATCGGGCTTGACGCGATAAACGAACGAGTCGGTGCCGACCTGCACGATGGAGATTTCCGGCACTAGCAACGCCTGGCGTTCCGGACGCGACAGCCGCACCTGCATCAGCATGCCCGGGCGCAGCGCGCGGTCGGGATTGGCGAAATCGCCGCGCACCACGACCGAACGCGTGGATTCGTCGACGCGCGCATCGATCGTGCTGACCTGGCCTTCGAACTTGCGGCCGGGGTACGCGGTGCTCGTGCCGGCGACCTGCTGGCCGACGCCGAGCGTGGCGATCATCGCCTCCGGCACGGGGAAATCGACGTAGACGCGTGCGGTGTCGTCGAGCGTGGCGATCGCCGTGCCCGGCGTGACCAGCGCGCCGGGGCTGACCTGGCGGATGCCGAGCACGCCGGCGAACGGCGCGCGGATGACGCGGTCGCCGATGTCGGCGCGCATCTGCGCGACGCGGGCGCGTGCGGCGTCGCGGATGGCGCGTTGGGTGTCGAGCTGCGAGCGTGCGATCAGCTGCTGGCCGGCCAGTTCGTTCTGGCGCTGGTAGAGCTGTTCGGCTTCGTTCGCCGTGGCCTGCGCCTGTTCGAACGCGGCTTGCTGCTGGCGCCCGGTCAACGTGACCAGCGGGGCGCCCGCGGCGACGACATCGCCGCTTTCGAAATGCACCTGCTGCACCGTCTCGCTGACCTTGGCGCTGACGGTGATGGATTCGCGCGCTTTCACATTTCCCAGCGCGAGCAGCGTGTCGCTGAACGGCTGCATCCGGACCTGCTGCGTGGTCACCGGAATGGGACGATCGCCGTCGCCGCCCTTGCGCTGTTCGGCGCCGTTGCTGCCGCATGCAACGGCCGCGCCGGCGAGGGCCAGCACGAGGCCGGCTCGGAGGGCGCGAAGATTGAATCTGGAACAAGGTCGCATGCGGCTGCCTGGAAAGAACGGACGGGTGATGCCTGGAACGCGTGATTGGCCCGTTTTCCGGGCCCGGGGATTCTAGCCGTGGAGGATCAACGCCTGCGTAGCCCATTGGTTGACCACTCATTGCGCAAACGCGGCCAGTCGCCAGACCCCGCAAGGCGACGCCCGACCGGCGGTGTGGTTTCCCTACGGAACCGAACGGGATCTGAAACCGGACTGTGGCACTCTCCGATGACGGTCTCGTTGACGGCCGCGACTGGGGCTCCCCAGCCCGCGATGTGGCCGCTCCGGCCCGTGCTCTGCGTCCTCGCTCCAGGCCATCGCGTTCCAACCGCCGGCGTTCGAGCCCTTCCGCGCTTAGGAGTTCCCCATGATCCACGACAGCATCCTCGACACCATCGGCCGCACCCCGGTGGTGCGCCTGCACCGCCTCGCGCCGAAGCACGTCACGCTCTACGCGAAGGTGGAAGCCTTCAATCCCGGCGGTTCGGTCAAGGATCGCCTGGCGCTGGCGATCATCCTGGACGCCGAAGCGCGCGGCCAGCTCAAGCCCGGCGACACGGTCATCGAAGCCACTTCCGGCAACACCGGCGTCGCGCTGGCGATGGTGTGCGCCGCGCGCGGCTACAAGTTCGTGGCGGTGATGAGCGATTCGTTCTCGATGGAACGCCGCAAGCTGATGCGCGCGTACGGCGCGAAACTCATCCTCACGCCCGCTGCCGAGCGTGGCAGCGGCATGGTGCGCCGCGCGGCGGAGCTGGCCGAAAAGCACGGCTGGTTCCTCGCGCGCCAGTTCACCAACCCGGCCAATCCCGCGTATCACCGGCAGACGACGGCGGCGGAGATCCTGCGCGATTTCGCCGGCCGCAGGCTCGACCACTTCGTCACCGGCTGGGGCACGGGCGGCACGCTCACCGGCGTCGGCGAAGTGTTGAAGGTCGCGCGGCAGGAAGTGCGCGTGACCACGTGCGAACCGGCGGGCGCTTCATTGCTCGCGGGCAAGGAATGGCAGCCGCACAAGATCCAGGGGTGGACGCCGGATTTCGTCCCCGAGGTTCTGAATCGCGACGTCGCCGACGCGATCCTGCCGATCGACGACGTGCTCGCGCGCGACACCGCGCGTCGCCTCGCGCAGGAGGAAGGCATCTTCGTCGGCATCTCCGCTGGCGCGACCGCCGCCGCTGCGCTGGAAGTGGCACGCAATGCGGACGAGGGCGCGGTGATCCTCACGATGCTTCCGGACACCGGCGAGCGTTACCTCTCCACGTTCCTGTTCGAGGGCGTGAACGAGGGGTCGGATGATGAGTGGCTGGCTTCGTTGGGGTGAAGAATGCCGGTCGCGGTGATCGAAAAAGGTAACCGGCGTGCCGGCGAAGGCCGGGTGAGGTTTGAGCCCCTCTCCTTCGGGAGAGGGGTTGGGGTGAGGGTCGACGTGCGAGCACGCTCGCACTCACGTTGCTCGCTTTGAGCGGCCATGAAAAACAGATGGTTCCAGCTTTCGCTGGAATGACGGTGGGATGATGTCGGTGCAACTGGTTGCAGATGAGGTGAAGGCCTGGGTCCCGGCCTTCGCCGGGATGACGGTGAGGTTTGAGCCCCTCTCCTGGTGAGGTTCGAGCCCCTCTCCTGGTGAGGTTTGAGCCCCTCTCCTTCGGGAGAGGGGTTGGGGTGAGGGTTGGGACGTGCGAGCACGCTCGCACTCACGTTGCCCGCTTTGAGCGGCCCGGAAACAGATGGGTTCCCGCTTCCGCGCTGCAATGACGGTGGGATGATGTCGGCGCAACTGGTTGCAGATGAGGTGAAGGCCTGGGTCCCGGCCTTCGCCGGGATGACGGCGCTTCGGGAGCACCAATGCCCATCGAAATCCTCGAAACCGACATCACCACGCTCGCTGTCGATGCGATCGTCAACGCCGCCAACGAAACCTTGCTCGGCGGCGGCGGTGTGGATGGCGCGATCCATCGTGCCGCGGGGCCGGGTCTATTGGAGGAATGCCGCGCGTTGCCGCAGGTACGCCCCGGTGTGCGTTGCCCGACGGGCGAAGCGCGCATCACCGGCGGACATCGTTTGCCGGCACGCCAGGTGATCCACACCGTGGGACCGGTGTGGCGCGGCGGCGGTTCGGATGAAGCGACGTTGCTGGCGTCTTGCTATCGCGCGTCGTTATTGCTCGCGGACGGGAGCGGCAGTGCGTCGATCGCGTTTCCGGCGATCAGCTGCGGGGTTTACGGGTATCCGCCGGAACTGGCGGTGGAGGTCGCCGTGCGTGAAGTGCGCGGCTGGCTGGATGCGCGCGATGCCGAAGCACGCGTGGTGTTCGCGTGTTTAGGACGGGAGATGGCGGCGTTGTATCGGGCCTCGGTGCGTGGGTGAGCGTGTCGCTCGACGTTTTACGAGGACAGTAGAACCGTCGACCCGGGTAAAACCTGATTAGAACCGTCATCCCGGCGAAGGCCGGGATGACGGTTATATGGGCATGGCCGGTCGTTCGGCAGGCCACGCGGAAGTGCCGCTACGCGACGTCTTCGATCACGCAGCTATCGCCATCCATGGCGCAACGCATCGGCTTCGGATCGCCCTGCCCGGCCATCCATGGCCGGTCGTGAGCCCGCGCGCGAAGCTTCGCTTCGCAAACGCGCGGGCTCACCCCTGCGGAATCCCCGCCATGTCGGGCAGATGATGCGCGATGCCCTTGTGGCAATCGATGCACGTCTTCTCGCGCGTGACCAGCCAGCGCTGGTGGATCTGCGCCGCACGCGTGCTCTGGCGCGTGAGGTCCATCGATTCGTAGTTGTGGCAGTTGCGGCATTCCAGCGAGTCGTTCGCCTTCAGGCGCGCCCATTCGTGCATCGCCAGTTCAAGGCGATGGTCGAGAAACTTCTCGCGCGTGTTCACCGTGCCGAAGACCTTGCCCCACACTTCCTTCGACGCCTGCATCTTTCGCGCGATCTTGTCGGTCCACTTGTGGGGCACATGGCAATCCGGGCACGTCGCGCGCACGCCGGAGCGGTTGCTGTAGTGGATCGTCGTCTTCAGTTCCTGGAAGACGTTGTCGCGCATCTCGTGGCAACCGGTGCAGAACTTCTCGGTATTCGTCGCTTCCAGCGCGGTGTTGAAGCCACCCCAGAACACGATGCCCGCGATGAAGCCCGCCGCCACCAGGAAGCCCAGGCTGTAGTGCATGCTCGGCCTTCGCAGCGTGAGCCAGATCGGCTCGATCCACGTCCACACGCGCTCCCGGAGACGGCGCATCACGGCGTCCCCTTGGCGGCTTCAGCGGTCGCGGTTCCGGCTTCGGCCGCCGCGAGCACCTGGTCGATCGTCTGGAAGGTGTTGTTCACCAGCAGCGGTGCATCGGTCTGCACGACATGACACTGGTTGCAGAAGTATCGACGCGAGGAGATCGTCGCCAGGAACTGGTCGTCGCGGTCCATGTAGTGCGTCACGCTGACCGGCGGCGCCTGGAATTTCTCGGCGTTCGCGCGCGCGTGGCACAGCATGCAGCGGTTGGAGTTCTTGTCGACCTGGTAGCCGTCGATCGCATGCGGGATCGTCGGCGGCTGCATCGGATACGCACGCTCACGCTTCACGTCCATGTTCTGGACGCGCCAGAGCGGCTGCGGCGCGGCTTCCTGGTCGACGGGGATGCCGCGACGCAGCGCGTCGACCTGGCGACGATCGGTGCGGCCCAGCGCGGAGTCCGGACGTTCCTTCGGCGCCCGGTGCGCGGCAGCCACTTCACGGTCGGCCTCGCGCTTCTTCTCGCTGCCGCTGCCGAACAGCCAGCCGGCGATGAACACCAGCACCAGCACCGCGACGGTCATGCCACCGGCGATCCACAACGGGCGGTTTCCCTTGAATGCCTTGCTCATGGCCGGACTCCTATGCGCCCAGGATCTTGACCGCGCACTTCTTGTAGTCGGTCTGCTTGGAGATCGGGTCGGTCGCGTCCAGCGTCACCTTGTTGATGAGCTGGCCGGCATCGAACCAGGGCACGAACACGACGCCTTCGGGCATGCGGTTGCGTCCACGCGTCTCCACCCGGGTGCGCATCTCGCCGCGACGCGACACGATGCGTACGTCGTCGCCGCGCTTGAGCCCGCGCTTGCGCGCGTCGTCGGGATTCATGAACACCATCGCGGTCGGGAAGCTGCGGAACAGCTCCGGCACGCGCATCGTCATCGAGCCCGAATGCCAGTGCTCCAGCACGCGACCGGTGACCAGCCACAGATCGAATTCGTTGTCCGGCGATTCCGCGGGCGGCTCGTACGGCAAGGCCCAGATCACCGCCCGGCCATCCTTGTTGCCGTAGAAGCGGAAGCCTTCGCCCGGCGGGACGTAGGTGTCGCTTCCTTCGCGATAACGCCAGCGTGTCTCGCGCCCGTCGACCACCGGCCAGCGCAGTCCGCGCGTCTGGTGGTACGCATCGAACGGCGCGAGGTCGTGGCCGTGTCCGCGACCGAACGTCGCGTATTCCTCGAACAACCCCTTCTGCACGTAGAAGCCGAAGTGGTGCGATTCGTCGTTCTGGTACCTCTCGGCGATGTCCGACAGCGGGTAGCGATCCACATTGCCGTTTTTGTACAACACGTCGAACAGCGTCTTTCCCTTGAACTGCGGGTTCGCGGCGAGGATGTCCGCCGGCCAGCATTCGTCGGTCGTGAATCGCTTGGAGAATTCCATCAACTGCCACAGGTCCGAACGCGCCTGCGCCGGCGCGCTCACCAGCTGGTGCCAGAACTGCGTGCGACGTTCGGCGTTGCCGTAGGCGCCTTCCTTTTCCACCCACATCGCGGTGGGCAGGATGAGGTCCGCCGCCTGCGCGGTCACCGTCGGATACGCATCGGACACGACGATGAAGTTGTCCGGATTGCGATAGCCCGGCCACGTTTCCTCGTAGAGGTTCGCCGCGGCCTGCATGTTGTTGTTGACCTGCACCCAGTACGCATTGAGCTTGCCGTCCTTGAGCATGCGGTTCTGTTCGACCGCGTGGTAACCGGGCTTTGGATTGATGATGCCGTGCGGGATGTTCCAGATCTCTTCGGCGTGCTTGCGATGCTCGGGGTTGGCCACGAGCATGTCCGCCGGAAGACGATGGCTGAACGTACCTACTTCGCGCGCCGTGCCGCAGGCCGAAGGCTGGCCGGTGAGCGAGAACGGGCTGTTGCCCGGTGTCGCGATCTTCCCGGTCAGCAGGTGGATGTTGTAGACCATGTTGTTGCACCACACGCCGCGCGTGTGCTGGTTGAAGCCCATGGTCCAGAACGACATCACCTTGACGTCGGGATCGGCGTACAACTCGGCCAGCTTCTCCAGCCAGCCGCGTTCCACGCCGGTCATCTCAACCGCCTTGTCCAGCGTGTAGGGCTTCACGAACGCGGCGAACTGGTCGAAATCGATGACTTCGCCGCCGTTGGCGTCCTTGGCGTTCTTCGCCTTCATTTCCAGCGGATTGTCCGGACGCAGGCCGTAGCCGATGTCGTCGTTGCCGCGCTTGAAACTGGTGTGGCGATCGACGAACTGGCGGTTGACCTTGCCGCTGGTGATGATGTGGTTGGCGATGTAGTTGAGGATGACCAGGTCGGTCTGCGGCTTGAAGACGATGGGGATGTCGGCCAGTTCGAAGCTGCGGTGTTCGAACGTGGACAGCACCGCGACCCTGACGTGCGGATGCGTCAGGCGGCGGTCGGTCACGCGCGTCCACAGGATCGGGTGCATCTCGGCCATGTTCGAACCCCACAGCACGAACGCGTCGGCGGCCTCGATGTCGTCGTAGCAGCCCATCGGTTCGTCCATGCCGAAGGTGCGCATGAAGCCCATCACCGCCGAGGCCATGCAGTGGCGCGCGTTCGGATCGATGTGGTTGCTGCGGAAGCCGGCCTTCATCAGCTTGTTGGCCGCGTAGCCTTCCCAGACCGTCCACTGGCCGGAACCGAACATGCCGATGTGGTCGGCCCCCTTCTCCTTGAGCACGCGCTTGAACTGCGCGGTCATCACGTCGAAAGCCTCGTCCCAGGTGACTTCGGTGAACTCGCCGTCCTTCGCGTAGGCGCCGTTCTTCTTGCGCAGGAGCGGTGAGGTCAGTCGGTCGCCGCCGTACATGATCTTGGACAGGAAGTAGCCCTTGACGCAGTTGATGCCGCGGTTGACTTCGGCATGCACGTCGCCGTGCGTGGCGACCACGCGGCCGTCCTTCACCGCGACGTTGACGCCGCAGCCGGTGCCGCAGAACCGGCACGGCGCCTTGTCCCACTTCAGCGCGGTGAGGTCGCCTTCGGTCAGCACGTTGGCGGTATCGCCCGGCAGCGGGATGCCGGCGGCGGCCGCCGCGGTGGCGACGGCGGTATTGCGGATGAATTCGCGGCGGGTGGTCATGACGCGGCTCCGGAAGCCTTGAGTTCGGGTGCGGAACGCAGCGGCGCGTCGAGCGCATCGCGCGGTTCGGCGTGGTGATAGACGAGCGCGACGTTGAGCACGCCGGGCAGCGCGCGCAGCGCGTCGACGCGGTCGAGCACCGCGTACTGTTCGGGGCATTCGCACAGGACGACACTGCGCGTTTGTGCGCGCACGGCGAGGTCGAGGTCGTCGTGCGCGGCGATGTACTCGTCGATCGTCGCGGACGCTTCGATGCGGTGCTGCACGACGAAGCTGGCGATGTGGATGTCGCGCTGCTCGTCGGCGGCCGGTTCGAGTCTGGACGGGTCGAGTTTCATGCGGTCTCCGGAACCTTTTGCGTGGCGAGCGGCGACAGCGCGACGGCTTGCGTCGGGCACACGCCCACGCATGCACCGCAACCGGTGCAGCGCGCGGAATCGATCGAAGGCAGCGGCACGCGCGAGGTCACCGGGAAGGCGATGGCCCGTTCCGGGCACGCGTCGCGGCAGCTGGAACACACCACGCCGTTGCGCGGCAGGCAGCGATCGCCGATGAGCGCCTTCAGCGTCCAGGGTTGTTCGGATGCGGAACGGTCGAGCGCGCGCGGCGTGCAGGCGTCCTCGCATTCGCCGCAGAAGGTGCATTCGCCCAGGCGCGGATCGAACACGGGTCGGCCGCCGGCACCGCGCACGATCACGCGCTCCGGGCAGCGATCCACGCACGCGCCGCAGGCGGTGCAGGCATCCAGGAACACGTCTTCCGGCAGCGCCCACGGCGGACGCATCGGCGCTGCCGCCGCCCGCCGACCGAACAGCAGCGCGCGTCGCGACGGGTCTGGATTCGGGGGATTCGGCGAGCCGGACGACGCCATGTCAGTGCCCCGACGGCGGCCCGGAGACCAGCATCTGCCAGAACCAGACGATGAAGCCGTAGCTGGCGACGATCAATACCGTCAGCAGCGGGAAGATCACCGCCGTGAGCAGCAGGAAGGCCGTGCGTTCTCTTCGCTTGATGACGTTGTCATCTGGCTGGTCCATGGCCGGCTCCTGCGCTGTCTTCGCAATGCGAATGCACCGTGCATCGGTGCGCGACATCCAGTCTGCGGACGGGGAGGTGCGAGTGCCTTGACCTCGGTCAAGGAGGCTCGTCGTTACAGCTTCCTCGCCCCTGCGGATCCTGGTCTACGCGGCGTGGAGGCTGCGTATAGGCGCTGTATACGCGCAGCGTGCGTGCCGTCGTCATCCGTTGGCGCGCGGTCGCCGACGACGAGTCGGCTAAAAGAAAAGCCGGCACAAGGCCGGCTTTCCGATACCGCTTGGCGATGGACGCCGGTCGCTTACGCGGCCTGCTTCCACTGGCCCAGCGCGGCCAGGCCGTTGTCGCGGGCGCGCTCGTACACCGTCTGCTGCGCGCGGGCGAAGTTGTTCACCAGGTCCTGCGACCACAGCTTCAGCGCGGCGGCCTGCATCGCGCGGCCATACGAGAACGACAGCGGCCACGGGTTCGGACCCATCTGGTTCATCGCGTTGAGGTGCGCGGTGGCGGCTTCGTCCGACTGGCCGCCCGACAGGAACACGATGCCCGGCAGCGTGGCTGGCACGGTGGACTTCAGGCACTGCAGCGTGGCGGCGGCGACTTCGTCGAAGGACACCTGGTCCGGGCAGGTGGTGCCCGGCACGACCATCGAGGCCTTCAGGATGGTGCCTTCCAGCATGACGCTGTGCTCGTACAGCGAGGCGAACAGCGAGCGCAGCGTGACTTCGGTGACCTCGTAGCAGGTCTCGATGTCGTGGCTGCCGTCCATGATCACTTCCGGCTCGACCATCGGCACCAGGCCCTGCTCCTGGCAGAGCGCCGCGTAGCGGGCCAGCGCGTGGGTGTTGGCGTCGATGCAGGTGCCCGACGGGATGTCCTCGCCGATGTTGATCACCGCGCGCCACTTGGCGAAGCGGGCGCCGAGCTTGTAGTACTCCTCCAGGCGTGCGCGCAGGCCGTCCAGGCCTTCGGTCACCACTTCGCCCGGGAAGCCGGCGAGGTTGTGCGTGCCCTTGTCGACCTTGATGCCCGGGATCATCCCGTTCTGGCTCATGTACTTGGCGAACGGCACGCCATCGCTGGTGGACTGGCGGATGGTTTCGTCGAACAGGATCGCGCCGGAGATGTACTCGTTCAGCTTCGGCGTGGTGAGCAGCAGCTCGCGATAGCGGCGGCGGTTTTCTTCGGTGTTCTCGATGCCGACACCGGCGAAACGCTTGGCGCAGGTGGCGCCGGACTCGTCGATGGCGATGATGCCCTTGCCCGGGGCCACCATGGCCAAGGCGGTTTCGGCAAGCTGTTCGATGCTCATGGGTCGTCCTGCGGGAGCGGTGGGAAGCCGATCATTATAGACGCGTCCCGCTGCAAAGAACCGGTCAACGCGGCGAGAAATCAACCACTTGCAGACCGGACACCCCGGATTTCAATACCACTTGGCATGTATGCGTTTACATGCCGGGCTGGCCGGCCAGGGCTTCGCGCAGGGTCCGGTTGGCGGCCTCGCGCGTGATGACGAACGCACCGGCGTCGTCGATGCCGGGCACGAAGCCGGCATTGGCCACATGCGCGGCCTTGAGGGCGGCGATGCGGCGATAGCACGCGTCCATCGACCCCGCATGCGGGCAGCCGAGCAGGTGGTAGAACTCGTGCACCGTCGCCTTCGACGGCGGCACGAACAACTGGTTGAGCGAGGCGCTGGTGGCGACAACGTAGCCGCGCGTGTGCGTGGCATCGTCGACCATGCCCAACACCTCGGGCATCACCAGGCCCCACAGCGCATCGCCCGCATTCCTGTCCACGAAGGCGACGAGACGGTCGCATGGCGCTTCGAGCTCGCGATGCGCGATATCGTCGAACAGCCGCTCGTGCGTGAAGCCGGCGCGATGCCACGGACGCGACCACGGCACCACGACTTCGATGCCGTAGCTTTCGAATTCCTCGTTGACGGCGTGGATCAACGCGTCGATGCGCCCGGGCGCGACGCCTGGCGCATGCAGCACGCAAACGCGCAGCTGCATCGGCGGTCCGTAATCCAAAGCGTAGCGTTCGCGCGTGTGCGTGCCGACGCTGGTGCAGCCGGCCAGTGCGATGGCGCATCCGCACATGACGACATGGAAGAATGCGACGACCGACCGCTTCGCGTTTCCGGACATGACCGCGCCCCCACGACGGATTCATCGTGGAGAACGCCGTGCTGCGGTCCGTGCGGACAGCGCGACGCCGCTTCGGGCGTCACGCTCCGGTTGTCATCGGTGTCAGGCGGTCAGAGCTCGCCCAGGCCCTCGGCGTTGCCGCCCTCGCCCACCTGCAGCAGGCGCAGCGTGTTGGTCGCGCCGAGCTGTTCCATGTGGTCGCCGCTGGTGAACATCACGCGTTCGCCGACGCTGAGGTGGTTCTGCTCGAACAGCTCCTTCACCGCCTTGCGTGCGGCGTCGCGCGAAGTCAGGCCGCGACTGTCGAAGTTGTGCGCCACCACGTCGCGCATCAGGCCCATGCGGCGACGCGCGCCGTCGTGGCGCGAAAGCGCGTAGATCGGCACCGACGAACGGAAACGCGACAAAAAGCGCGCGGTGCCGCCGGACTCGGTCATCGCGATGATCGCGCGCACGCCGATGTGTTCGGACAGGAACATCGCGGCCATCGCGATCGCCTGGTCGGCGCGTTCGAGGTTGCGCGGCGCGGCTTCGAAATCGGTGTCGTGGTTGAAC
>Ga0209257_1002002_pt1 | contig 21836 bp, 19 predicted proteins | sample AraplaCvi_mCL_r2_FD_184277 | JGI IMG/M metagenome (GOLD analysis project Ga0209257, IMG submission 184277) | Arabidopsis root microbial communities from North Carolina, USA - plate scrape MF_Cvi_mCL_r2 (SPAdes) (version 2) | ecosystem: Host-associated > Plants > Roots > Endosphere | place: USA...
TTGGCCCTGGCTGTCCATGGTGACGAGGCCGGTCGCGGACGGATTCTCATTCATCGCCGCGCCGGGCGCATCGAGCTTGGCACCGAGCGCCGCCTTCACGTGATCCTCGGTCACGAGATCGTCGGCCGGCTTGCTCGCGTCGCCGCCCGGCTTCATCCAGCCGTTGCGATCGGCGATCAGGCCGTCGATCGCCTTCGCGACCTCGGCGGAATTGCCGGCATCGATGCTCTCCAGCGCCTTCACCATCTGTGCCGTCAGCACGCCGCCGGAAGAAGGCGGCGCCGGGAAGTAGAGCTGCCGGTCGCCGGCATCGATCGAGGCCGGCGCATAGAGCACGGTCTTGGCCGCGCGCAGATCCTCGATGGTGAGCGGCGCGCCGATCGACTGCGCGGCATCGGACAAGGTCCGCCCGAGCTGGCCGCTGTAGAACTCGTTGACGCCGCCGATCCGGATTCGCTCCAAGCTGGCGCCGAGATCGACCTGGCGCAGGTTGTCGGTTTCGCCGAGCGGTGCGCCGCCTTCCTTGGTGAAGACGGCGGCCATATTGGGATCCTCACCGAGACGTGATCCCGCCGCCTGGAGCTCGTTGGCGAAGGCGCGGCTGACGGCGGTGCCGGTGCCGGCGAGATTGGCGCCCGGCGTCACGAGCTGGGCCCAGGGCAGCCGGCCGTAGCGCGCATTGATCGCCGCCATGCCACGGACGTTGCCCGGCACGGCTACCAAGCCGCCCTTGGCGGCCCGCGGCAGGAAGTCGAACACCTCGGTCGTCTCCTTGTCCGCGTCGTGCACCAGGCAGACGCCGCCGCCGCCCAGCCCGGCCGCGGATGGCAGGGTGACCGCCAGCGCGAAATAGGCCGCGACCGCCGCGTCGGCGGCATTGCCGCCATTGGCCAGCACGTCGCGGGCGACCAGCGCCGCTCTGGGCTCGTCGCTGACCGCAGCGCCGCGCAGGTCGGAATCGAACCAGCCGCCGCCGTTGAACGGCCCGTTGTTGTTCGGGTTGCCCTGCGCCCGGGTCGATTGCAGCCGGTCGTTCGAGGAAACCGCGGTCCGGGCAACCGGTCCGGAGCCGCAGGCCGACAAGGCCGGCAGCAGCGCGGCGATCATCAGCAGCGCCTTCGCCCGGTCATGCCGGAAACCGCCCCGAATCCACCCAGTGGGGCCGGCCGGGGCCACCCTGGATCGAGCAGGTAAAGTATGATAGGCGCTAGGCATGTTCTGCTCTCCCCAGGGATCCACGCGGTTTGACGTCGTTCCGCGCGTGCAACCGGCCCGAACCGGAACCGTTCTTTCGGAACCCGGCGCCGAGCCGGGGCGAGCATAGAGAAGGACCGAGGATTTGATCAACCGACTGCTTGTTCGCGTTGGTTGCCTGGTGGCCGTCGCGATTCTCAGTGCGGTTCTGGCACTGGTCCAGCCGCTACCGGCCGCGGCACAAGGACGCGGCGTGTCGCTGATCCGCGACGCCGAGATCGAAGCCACGATCCGCGCCTATGCCGAACCGGTGTTCAAGGCCGCCGGGCTCGATGCCGCGGCGATCAAGGTCCATCTCGTCAACGACAACCGGATCAACGCCTTCGTCACGCCGGGGATGAACATGTTCATCAACACCGGCCTGTTGATCCGCGCCGATACGCCGAACCAGGTGATCGGCGTGATCGCGCACGAAACCGGCCATATCGCCGGCGGCCACCTGGTGCGGATCCAGGACGAGATGCGCAATGCGACGATCGAGAACATCCTGGCGATGATCGCCGGCATCGGCGCTGGCGTCGCGACCGGCAATCCCGGGGTCGGCATCGGCACCATGGCGCTCGGCCAGAACGTGGCGCTGCGCAACATCCTGAAATACAGCCGCACCCAGGAGGCTTCGGCCGACCAGGCCGGCATGGGCTTCCTGGACGACACGCATCAATCCTCGCGCGGCATGCTGGAATTTTTCGAGAAGCTCGAAAGCCAGATGCTGCTCAACACCGAGAGCCAGGATCCTTACCTGCAGACCCACCCGCTGACCCGCGACCGCGTCGATTCCGTGCAGCAGCATGTCGACCACTCGCCCTACAGCGATGCCAAGGACCCGCCGGCGCTCATCGAGATGCACCAGCGCATGCTGGCCAAGCTCAAAGGCTTCCTCTGGCCGCTCGACCAGGTGATGGTGGCCTATCCGAAGACCGATACCTCGCAGCCGGCGCGTTACGCCCGCGCCATTGCGCTGTTCCGCGTGAGCCGGCTGAAGGAATCGCTGATCCTGATGGACAGCCTGCTCAAGGAATCGCCGGACGACCCGTTCTTCCTCGAGCAGAAGGGCCAGATCCTGTTCCAGAACGGAAGGCTCGCCGACGCGCTGCCGCTCTATCAGCGCGCGGTCGAGCTGAAGCCGCAGGAGGCATTGCTCAGGCAGGAGCTGGGCCAGGTCCAGCTCGAGACCGAAGACCAGCGCTATGTGAAGCCGGCGGTCGCCAATCTCGAATTCGCCGCCGGCATGCAGTCCAACGATCCCGGCGTCTGGCGCCTGCTCGCGATCGCCTATGGCCGCGACAACCAGATCGGCCTGTCGCAGCTCGCCCAGGCCCAGGAGGCCATGGCCTCGGGCGACAAGAAAGAAGCGCGGCTGCAAGCGCGCCGCGCCGTGAAGATCCTGCCCAGCGGCTCGCCCGGCTGGATGCAGGCCCAGGACATCATCTCCGCCGCCGGTGGACCGGACGGCGACGACGACGAATAAGCTCTCATGAAGGAATGCCGATGAAGATTCTGCTCGCCGCTGTCGCGGCGCTCTCGCTCACCCTGCTCTCGCCGCGCGCTTTCGCCGAGGACGCGGCCGTCACGCCCGAGCAGAAGACCGAAATCGAGAAGATCGTGCACGACTATATCGTCGCGCATCCCGAGGTGATCCGCGAGGCAATCGAGGCGCTGCAGGCCAAGGAAGAGCAGAGCAAGAGCGATGCCCAGACCCAGGCCGTGCTCGAGAACAAGGACGCGATCTTCAACGATGCCGACACGCCGGTCGCCGGCAATCCGGTCGGCGACGTGACGGTGGTCGAGTTCTTCGACTACCACTGCCCCTATTGCAAGGCGGTCGCGGGGCCGCTCGACCAGCTCCTGAAAGAAGACAAAGGTGTCCGCCTGGTGCTGAAGGAGTTCCCGATCCTCGGCGAGGATTCGGTGCTGGCCTCGCGTGCCGCCTTGGCCGCCGTCGGCCAGGGCAAGTACTGGCAATTCCACCAGGCGCTGATGGAGCATCGCGGCAAGTTCGATATGGAGGTGATCAAGACCATCGCCGCCAAGGTCGGCCTCGATCCCGCCAAGCTCGAAGCCGACATGGGCAAGGAGCAGATCGAGCCGAAGATCTCCGCCAATCACAAGCTGGCCCAGACCCTGGACATCAGCGCGACGCCGACCTTCGTGATCGGCGACCAGGTGATCGAAGGCGCGGTCCCGCTCGAGCAGCTCAAGGAAATGATCAAGAAGGCGCGCGGGAGCTGAGCCCGAGCCGCCGGAGCGCCGCCGCTCGCACGGGATTTCCCTTTGAAATAAGCCGGTTGGCCCGTTCCATACGGGAAAAGCGGCCGGTTTTGTTGCGATCCGCGGGGGCGCTGGCTATAAGGGCCGATTGAAAGCCGCGCCGGGCGTTTCCGGCGGGCGTCTCTGGAGCGATTCTTGGCGAAATCCGCAAAACGCGAAACCACCGATCTCCTGGTGCTGAACGGGCCGAATCTCAATCTGCTCGGCCGGCGGCAGCCGGAGATCTATGGCCGCGACACGCTGGACGACATCGCGGCGGCGGTGGTCGCGCGCGCCAAGGATTTCGGTCTCAGCGTGGACTTCCGCCAGTCCAATCACGAAGGCCATCTCGTCACCTGGGTTCAGGAGGCGCGCGACGCCAACCGCGGAATCATCATCAATCCGGGCGGCTTGAGCCACACTTCGGTGGCGCTGCTCGATGCGCTGATCTTCGCCGAGCTGCCGGTGATCGAGGTGCATCTCTCCAATATCCACCGCCGCGAAAGCTTCCGGCATCATTCCTTCGTCAGCAGCGCCGCGCAGGGCGTCATCTGCGGGCTCGGGCCCCAGGGCTATCTGCTGGCGGTCGAGGCGATGGCCGGGATCCTGAAAAAAGCGAGCGCGGCCAAATCCAAAAAGAGGCGTGCATGAGCAAGTTCGACGTCGATGAAGCGCTGGTCCGGAAACTGGCCGCGCTCTTGAAGGATACCGGTCTCGCCGAGATCGAGTTCGAGAGCGAGGGCAAGCGCATCCGCGTCAACACCGGCGCCGGCGCGCCGGCCGTGCACATTCCGGTCGCCGCACCGGTCGCCGCAGCCCCTGCCGCACCGGCCGCTCCCGCGGCGGGCGGCGTGCCCGCGGGCGCCCTCACCTCGCCGATGGTCGGTACGGCCTATCTCGCACCCGAGCCGGGCGCTGCACCCTTCGTGAAGGCGGGCGATCGCGTCAACAAGGGCCAGACCGTGCTCATCATCGAAGCGATGAAGGTGATGAACCCGATCCAGGCGCCGGTCTCCGGCACCGTGAAGGACATTCTGATCGCCGACGGCCAGCCGGTCGAGTTCGGCGAAGCGCTCATGATCATCCAGTAGCCGTATGTTCGAGAAGGTCCTGATAGCCAATCGCGGCGAGATCGCGCTTCGCATCCATCGCGCCTGCCGCGAGATGGGCATTCGCACGGTGGCCGTGCATTCGACGGCCGATGCGGAAGCGATGAGCGTGCGGCTCGCCGACGAGAGCGTCTGCATCGGCCCGCCGGCCTCGCGCGACTCCTATTTGAACATGGCGGCCATCATCTCGGCCGCCACCATCACCGGCGCCGACGCGATCCATCCCGGCATCGGCTTTCTTTCGGAGAACGCCGCCTTCGCCCAGATGGTGGAAGAGCATGGCATCACCTTCATCGGCCCCTCGCCGGAGCATCTCGTCATCATGGGCGACAAGGTGCAGGCCAAGGATGCGGCAAAGCGCTTCGGCATCCCGGTGGTCCCCGGTTCCGACGGCGAGATCAGCGGCGAGGCGGAGGCGAAACGCATCGCCCAGGAGACCGGCTATCCGGTGCTGATCAAGGCGGCGGCCGGCGGCGGCGGCAAAGGCATGCGGGTCGCGACCTCCGAAGCCGAGCTGATGGCCGCCTATTCGATGGCCCGCACCGAGGCGAAGGCCGCGTTCGGCAACGACGCCGTCTATATGGAGAAGTATCTCTCCCATCCGCGGCATATCGAGATCCAGATCATCGGCGACAGCCACGGCAACGTGGTGCATCTCGGCGAGCGCGACTGCTCGCTGCAGCGGCGCCATCAGAAAGTTCTGGAAGAAGCCCCCTCGCCCGCATTGAACGCCGAGCAGCGCGCCCGGATCGGCAAGATCGCCGCCGATGCGATGCGGACCATGGGCTACAAATCGGTCGGCACCATCGAGTTCCTGTTCCAGGACGGCGAGTTCTACTTCATCGAGATGAACACGCGGCTGCAGATCGAGCATCCGGTGACCGAGATGATCACCGGCATCGACCTCGTCCGCGAGCAGATCCGCGTCGCCGCCGGCGCGCCGTTGTCCTTCACCCAGGAAGACGTCGTGATCAACGGCCACGCGATCGAGTGCCGCATCAATGCCGAGGACCCGGAGACCTTCCTGCCCTCGCCCGGCCGCGTCACCGATTACCATCCGGCCGGTGGCCTGGGCGTACGCGTCGATTCCGCGCTCTATTCCGGCTATCGCGTGCCGCCGAACTACGACAGCCTGGTCGCGAAGCTCGTGGTGCACGGCCGGAGCCGCAACGAATGCCTGATGCGGCTGCGCCGTTCGCTGGAGGAGATGGTGATCGGCGGCATCAAGACCAACACGCCGCTGCACAGCCGGCTGATCGCGGCGCCCGATTTCATCAACGGCGCCTACGACATCCGCTGGCTGGAAAAGTTCGTCGCCGGCGAGGTCTGAGCACGACCTCCGGGCTCCCGGAGTCCGGTCGGGCGCACATCCGAGTATTGCAAGGAACCGGCGTTTACCGGATTGTAATGAATCCTCGCCAGAGTGCCGGGCTCTCAATTCCCATACTCCGAGGCGCCAGCATGAAACTCTTCGCACGGAAGTCCGTCACCGAAGCCAACGATCAGGCGGAGGTCATGGCCCTGCTCAGCCGTTATGCCGGCATCGGGCTGTGGGATGCGCGCCTGCATAACGCCGATCCAATGCATGCCCAGAGCTCATGGCGCTGGTCGGAGGAATTCCGCCGCCTGCTCGGTTTCGACCGCGATGACGTGGCGGGATTCCCGAACGTTGTCGGCTCCTGGGCGGACCGGCTGCATCCCGAGGATGCGCAGCCGACCTTCAAGGCGTTCATGGCATGCCTCGGCGACCGGTCGGGCCGCACCGGCTACGACGTCTCCTACCGCCTGAAGATGAAAGACGGGACCTATCGCTGGTTCCGCGCCATCGGCGGCGTTTCGCGCGACGCCACCGGCTTGGCCGAACGCGCCTGCGGCGCGCTCATCGAGATCGATTCCGCGAAGAACGCGATGGAAGTCGCCGAGCTGCTCGGCCGCAACGCCGGCGTCGGCCTGTGGGATGCGAAGATCCACGAAGGCGACCCCATGCACAAGGAAAGCCATTGGACGTGGTCGCCGGAGTTCCGCCGGCTGGTCGGATTCGGCCAGGACGATCTGGTGGGCTTTCCGAACGTGGTCCATGCCTGGGCCGACCGCCTGCATCCGGAGGACGCCAAGCCGACGTTCGACGCCTTCATGGCCTGCCTCAACGACCGATCCGGCCGGACCGGCTACGACGTGACCTATCGGCTGAATATGAAGAACGGTGACTATCGCTGGTTCCGGGCAGTCGGCGGCGTCAGCCGCGACCAGAACGGCGTGGCGCTGCGCGCCTGCGGCTCGCTGATCGACGTCGATGGCTTCAAGAACGCGGAGATCCAATCGACGAAGTCCGAGGCGGAACGGCGCAGGAGCATCAACTCCATCGCCGAGACCTTGGAGAGCAGCATCAGCGGCACGGTCGAGCGCGCGAAGTCGAGCGCGCAGACGGTGGCGGAGGCTGCCGGCCAGCTCTCGGCTTCGATCACGGAGATCAGCAGCCGGACCAACAACGCCGCCGATGCTTCGTCCAACGCATCGGCCGAGGCCGCGCGCACCGGCTCGACGGTGAAGGCGCTCGCCGCCGCCGCCGACAAGATCGGCGCGGTGATCAACCTGATCAGCGAGATCGCCAACCAGACCAACCTGCTTGCGCTCAACGCCACGATCGAGGCGGCGCGCGCCGGTGAGATGGGCAAGGGCTTCGCCGTCGTCGCGTCGGAAGTGAAGTCGCTGGCGAACCAGACGGCCAAGGCGACGGAGGAGATCGCGTCGCAGATCTCGGCGGTCCAGCAGGAAGCGAACAACGCGGTCAGCGCGATCACCTCGATCGCGGAAATCATCGGCAAGGTGCAGGAGATCTCGAGCGGCATCACCGCCTCGGTCAACCAGCAAGACAGCGCCACGCGCGAGATCGCGAGCCGGGTCACGCAGGTGGTGAGCGAGATCGACGAAGCCTCCCACACCATCAACCGCGTGACGCGGGAACTCCGCGCCTAAAATCTCGGTTGGTCACAGGTCTGGTCGCCTGGACCGGCGCCATCCGCCGGGAGCGGCCGGCGGATGGCGGCACCGCCAGGAGGGACTCACCTCCCAGGTATCAAGTCTGCGCGATTTCGGCGCCGCGACGCATTCGCGGTGGTAAAGCGGCGCGTGCCGGTGCTAGCCTTCCAATAGAAGCAATAGAAATTGCGTGGACACCGACCGGGATCGATGTCGAACAGGGCAAAGCCGGCCAAAATCACCGCGGAGATGCTGCTCCGGGCCTACGCCATCGGTATTTTCCCGATGGCCGAGGCGCGCAACGACCCTGAGCTCTACTGGATCGATCCCGAGGCGCGCGGGATCATCCCCCTCGATTCCTTCCATGTGTCGCACAGCCTCAGAAAGACGATCCGCAACGGTCCGTTTACCGTCACCTGCGACATTCGCTTCGAGGAGGTGGTCGAGGCCTGCGCGGCCCCCGCCCCCGGACGCCGCCAGACCTGGATCAACCAGACGATCTTCGATCTCTGCTGCCAGCTGTTCCGCATGGGCCATGCCCACAGCGTCGAGACCTGGCTCGACGGCCAGCTGGTCGGCGGACTCTATGGCATCAGCCTCGGCGGCGCCTTCTTCGGCGAGAGCATGTTCTCGACCGCGACCGATGCCAGCAAGGTGGCCTTGGTGCATCTGGTGGCCAGGCTGCGCCAAGGCAATTACGGCCTCTTGGACACGCAATTCGTCACCAAGCATCTCTCCGGCTTCGGCGCGCTGGAAATTCCGCGCGAAGACTATCGCAAGCGCCTGACCGCAGCCCTCGCCCGCCAGGCGCATTTCTCGATCGACGTCGATCCGGAATCGCTGGAAGCGGTGCTCGGCGGGAAGTAGGGCGCTGTTCTTTTTTGCGCTGGATCTTCTGTTGTGTTCGCGATCTGCGGCTTCACGGCTGCAATGCCCCCCCTCTTACTCCCCCTAAAGGTGGGAGAAGAGCACTGGCAGCGTGCATCACTCGGTTGTGCCGGTTACTCGGTGGAAGATTCAGCGCTCAGGCGAACTCGGGATTACTGCGGGGCGGGCTCGGCGGGTTTCGGGTCCGCGGGCTTTGCGTCCGGGGCTGCGCCCTCTTCGGGGGCGTTTTCGGCGGGCTTGCCGTCGGCGTTCAGGCAGTCGAGCACGATCAGGTCATAGACCGGATGCTCCATGGCCGAGAGTGCCGGGGTCGAGGCGAACATCCAGCCGGAGAAGCGCACCACCGGTTTCTCGTCGGGCTTGGTCTCGACCACCTCGAGGAAGGCGGCCGCTTCCGGCGTCTCTTCGGGCGGATGCTTGTCGCAGGCGCGCGCGGTGATCTGCAGCGCACCGAAGGTCACGGTGCCTCCGACCGGCACCTTGATCTCGGAGACCCGGGCGGTGATCTTGTCGAGGCCCTGGAGCAGCACCGTGTCCATCGGAATGGCAGCCGCGGGACCAGCCGTGAGCGCGAGCGGCAGCGCCAGCGATGCCGCGGCGAGAGAGAAGCGGAACAAGCTCATTTCGGCTTTCGATAGGGGTTCTTGAGACCTTCGACCATGGCGTTGAAGACGGCGCGGATCTGCGCCTCGTCGCAGCCCATCAAGACCGCGTCTTCCAGGGCGTCCTGGGCAAGACCGCGGATCTCCTCGAGGTTCTGGTTCAAGACTTTGATTTTTTCAAGGCAGGAGACCGGCTTGCCGTCCGGCTGCTGCCAGGTCGGCGGTGAAAAGCCTTTATCGTCGGTCTCGCTCTCGGCCATGGACATTATGTTAGCAGTCGCCCCGGCCCCGACAAGAGCCTGGAAAAGCCTTTACTGCGTCTTCTCTTCGCTCTTGTCGCCGCCGCCGCCGGACAGCGCCATGCCGATCAGCTTGTTCAGGCTGAGCGCGCCGGTCGCGTGGCGGAAGGTGTCGCCGTCCTTCAGCATCGTGTCGTCGGCGCCGAGCTGCAGGTTGACGTAAGGATTCCCGAGCAGCCCGTCCTGGTCGACATTGGCGCTGGAATCGGTCGGCAGCTTCACATTGCCGCTGATGTCGAGGGTGATCACCGCCTGGAAATTCTCGGCATCGAATTCCTGCTTCACCACCGAGCCCACCTTGACCCCGGCCGCGCGCACATCGGTGCCAGGTGCGATCGAGCCGCCCTGATCGAGGCGCATCACCAGGTGATAGCCGTTGCTCGTCTCTTTGACGCCGGAGGCCGAGTAGACGATGAACAGGAACGCGGCTGCGGCCAGCAGCACGACGGCGCCCATCACGGTTTCCAGCACATTGCGCTGCATCTCTCGCTCTCCCCTTAGAGGCGCGCCGCCTCATCCAAGGTCGAGCGCTGCATGGATTTCTTCCGGCCCGTCACGCCCATCGGACTCAAGCGGGCGTCCAGGGCTCGTAGTCGCCGGTCGCCTTGGAGCGCTGGCCGCCCATCAAGGTGTGCCCCGGCGGCAGGTAGGCCTGACCGGTGCCGGTCAAGTTCGGCAGGTGCGGTTTCTGCCAGGCCTTAGGGGTCGTGCCCTGAACCGGCGGCTCGGCCAGGTTCCAATGCAGCCAGGCATGCCATTCCGGCGGGACCTTGCTGGCCTCGGGCGCGCCCTTGTACATGACCCAGCGGCGCTCCCGCTTCTTGCCCTTGGTCCGGCGATCGACGTAGTAGCGGTTGCCGAACGAATCCGTCCCGACCTGTTCGCCGTGCAGACGGGTGAAAAGCCAAGTGCCGAACGACATGGGACTCCGAAAGGTTGAGGACGGGGCCTGAAATCGGCCGGCACTATAGCCAGCGGGCCCCGTTGAAGCAAGGCAGCCGGAACCCCGCCGAACACCTGCAAATACCCGTCATTCCAGGGATTTTTCCATCACCAGGTAGGTCGGCGCGGTGAATCCCGAATGACTCCGCCGCGCGGTTTCCCGGTAACCCAGGGACCGGAACAGGGCGATGTTGCCGCCGAGCGCGATCCGCACCTGGACCTCGGCGATCTTCAGGCCGCGCACGCGGAGAAACCCCTCGCCCGCCAGCATCAAGCGCCGCGCCATCCCCTGCCGCCGCAAGGCAGGATCCACCGCGAGCCGGCCGAGATAGCCGCGCCCATCCTTCTCCTCGGCGATGAGGCAGCCGACCGGTTGATCGCTTTCAATCGCGAGGAATCCGCCGCCACCCGCGAGCTTGGCGGCGATGAGCTCCGGTGTCTCGACGAAGACGCTCGATTCCGGCTGGAGCACGCCCCGGTATTCGCCGAAGGCGCGGCGCATGACGGCGAGCAACGTGCCGGCCTCCGGCTGCGTCGCGGTTCGGATGATCGGTTCGGGCATCGCTGGACAGTAGCGGAACCGGCTTGCGATAGTCAGCCGGCTTTCCGGAGGGGCATCCTGAATACCGACACGCCTACCGACCATCAGGGGCGGCGCTATGCGATCGGCCTGACGCTGATCCTGCTCTGCGCCACGTTCTTCAGCCTGATCACCACCTTCTCGAAGTTCGCCTATGAGGCGGGCTCGAACCCCTTGACCGTGGTCGAGGTGCGGTCGCTCGCCTTCATCCTGGTGGTCGCCGTTTACCAGCGGCTGCAGGGCCGTGGCCTCATTCTGCCCCGGCGCACCTTCATCGCCACGTTCCCGATGGGGCTCGGCATCCTCATGATGTCGGTCGGCTATCTCTCGTCGGTCTACTTCATCAAGGTCAGTCTCGCGGTGGTGCTGCTCTACAGCTTTCCGCTGCTGGTCGGCATTCTCGCCGCCGTCTCGGGCCGCGAGCGGATTCGCCTGCCGAAGGCGCTGGCCTTGCTGGTCGCCTTCGCCGGCCTGGTGATGGCAATCGGGCTGGAAGGCGGCAGCATCGATTGGCGCGGCATCGCCCTGGTCCTGATGGCCTCCCTGGGCATTGCCGGAAACCTCACTTTCAGCGGCCCTTACCTCGACGGCGTGAACAGTCTCACCGTCAACATCTGGAACAATCTCTGGGGCGCACTGGCGCTCGGCGTCTTCCTGGCGCTCAGCGGCGGCATCGCCCTGCCGCAAACGGGGTTCGGCTGGACCATGCTCGGCGCGGTCATCCTCTGCTACATCCTGGGCCTCGGATTGATGTTCGGGGCGCTCAAATACCTGCCGCCGAGCCAGGCAGCCCTCATGCTGAACCTCGAGCCGGTCATCACCATCGTCGTCGCCGTCGTCTGGCGACACGAGGCGCTCGTACCCCTGCAATGGTTAGGGGTCGCTATCATGTTGGCAGCCTTGTGCTTTTCCGCCCTTCGCGGTGCGAAGTCGGAAGCTTGATCGGCGTTTTTCGCGGCTTTTCCCGGCCGCGGATTCACCGACGCGGCGGTTTTCGCGGGGGAGCACAATATCTAGGGCCGTCAACCTCAAAGATCGCCAAATCTTGAAATTTCTCCATTGCGCCACGCCGTAACCCGGACGCAATATCTGGCGGTAGGCGCCGGCTGGGTCACCAGTAATAGCGCGCCACATCAACCCCTTCGATCACTTTGCTGAAGCGATTTCTGCAGAGGGAGGGGGATTCTCTTCGGGGCAGGGGTTAACCGGGGGCGGTTAACCACGGTTTCGATCACATGACCACGAGTGCAGCAGGGGTCTGAACATGCGCATTGAACGCCGTTTCACCAAAGCCGATCAGTCGCCTTACGCGGAGATCAATTTCCAGCAGACCACCAGCGAGATCCGGAATCCGGATGGCTCGGTCGTGTTCAAGCTGGAGGGGATCGAGGTGCCCGCCGACTGGTCGCAGGTGGCGAGCGACGTCCTGGCGCAGAAGTACTTCCGCAAGGCCGGAGTCCCCGCGCATCTCCGCCCCGTGGTCGAAGCCGACGTTCCGGAATGGCTGTGGCGCCAAGAGGCCGACCGCGAAGAGTTGATCAAGCTCCCCGCCAACGAGCGCACTACCGGTGAGAAGAGCGCCAAGCAGGTGTTCGATCGCCTGGCCGGCACCTGGACCTATTGGGGCTGGAAGGGCGGCTATTTCGATTCCGAAGCCGACGCCAAGGCCTTCTACGACGAGATGCGCTACATGCTGGCGAAGCAGATGGCCGCGCCGAACAGCCCGCAATGGTTCAACACCGGCCTGCATTGGGCCTATGGCATCGACGGTCCGTCCCAGGGCCACTATTACGTCGACTTCAAGTCAGGCGCGCTCACCGCTTCCGCGTCGGCTTACGAGCATCCGCAGCCCCATGCCTGCTTCATCCAGTCGGTCTCCGACGACCTGGTGAACGAAGGCGGCATCATGGACCTCTGGGTCCGCGAGGCGCGGCTCTTCAAATACGGCTCCGGCACCGGTTCCAACTTCTCCAAGCTCCGCGGCGACGGCGAGCGCCTCTCCGGCGGCGGCCGTTCCTCGGGCCTGATGTCGTTCCTGAAGATCGGCGATCGCGCCGCCGGCGCGATCAAGTCGGGCGGCACCACGCGCCGCGCGGCCAAGATGGTGACCGTCGATCTCGATCACCCGGATATCGAGGCCTATATCAACTGGAAGGTCACCGAGGAGCAGAAGGTGGCCGCCATGGTCTCCGGCTCCGCGCTCTGCAACCTGCACCTCAACCGCGTGATGCAGGCCGCCCATGCCGGTGAAGGCGAAGGCCGCTTCGATCCCAAGCAGAACCCGGCGCTGAAAGCCGCGATCCGCGAGGCGCGCAAGGCGACCGTCTCGGAGAACTACATCCAGCGCGTGATCCATTTCGCCGAGCAGGGCTATCGCCAGATCGAGTTCAAGACCTATGACACCGATTGGGACAGCGAGGCCTATCTCACCGTCTCCGGCCAGAACTCGAACAACTCGGTCCGCGTCTCCAACGACTTCATCAGCGCGGTCGTCAACGACGGCGACTGGAACCTGATGCGCCGGACCGACGGCAAGGTGCACAAGACCCTGAAGGCCCGCGACCTCTGGGAGAAGATCGGCTTCGCCGCCTGGGCCAGCGCCGATCCCGGCGTGCAGTTCGACACCACGATCAACGAATGGCACACCTGCCCGGAATCCGGCCGCATCAATGCCAGCAATCCGTGCTCGGAATACATGTTCCTGGACGACACGGCCTGCAACCTCGCCTCGCTCAACCTGATGACCTTCCGCGCGGACGGGCAGAGCCCGTTCGACATCGCGGCCTATGAGCATGCGGTGCGGCTCTGGACCGTGGTGCTCGAGATCTCGGTCTTGATGGCGCAGTTCCCGTCCAAGGAGATCGCGCAGCTCTCCTACGAATTCCGCACCCTCGGCCTCGGCTACGCGAACATCGGCGGCCTCCTGATGCAGATGGGCATCGGCTATGACAGCGACCAGGGCCGCGCCCTGACCGCCGCCCTGACCGCGATCATGACCGGCGTCTCCTATGCGACCTCGGCGGAGATGGCGGGCGAACTCGGCGCCTTCCCGAGCTATGGCAAGAACAAGGACGCGATGCTCCGCGTCATCCGCAACCACCGCCGCGCTGCCTATGGCGAGACCCGTGGGGAAGCAGAGGGCGGCTATGAGGGCCTCTCGGTCCTGCCGGTGGCGCTCGACAGCGCCAACTGCCCCGACCAGCGCCTGGTCGAAGCGGCCAAGCGGGCCTGGGACCAGGCCCTGGCCCTGGGCGAAGAGCACGGCTATCGCAACGCGCAGGCGACCGTGATCGCGCCGACCGGGACGATCGGCCTGGTCATGGATTGCGACACCACCGGCATCGAGCCCGACTTCGCGCTGGTGAAGTACAAGAAGCTCGCCGGCGGCGGCTACTTCAAGATCATCAACCGCACCGTTCCCGATGCGCTGAAGACGCTCGGCTATGCGGCCAGCGAGATCGAGGAGATGGTGCGCTATGTGGTCGGCCATGCGACGCTGCGCGGCGCGCCCGGCATCAACCACCAGACCTTGAAAGCCAAGGGCTTCACCGACGTGGCCTTGGATGCGGTCGAGAAGGCCGTCGCCACCGCCTTCGACATCCGCTTCGTCTTCAACAAGTACACGCTCGGCGAAGGCTTCTGCCGCGACGCACTCGGCTTCACCGAAGCCGAACTGAACGAGCCGACCTTCGACATGCTGGCGAGCCTCGGCTTCTCCAAACCCGACTACGAGGCCGCCAACACCTTCGCCTGCGGGGCGATGACGCTGGAAGGCGCGCCGTTCCTGAAGGACGAGCACCTGCCGGTGTTCGACTGCGCCAATCCCTGCGGCAAGATCGGCAAGCGCTATCTCTCGGTCGAGAGCCATATCCGGATCATGGCGGCGGCGCAGAGCTTCATCTCCGGCGCCATCTCCAAGACCATCAACATGCCGAACCGCTCCTCGGTCGAGGCCTGCAAGGACGCGTATATGCTGAGCTGGCGGCTGGGCGTGAAGGCCAACGCGCTCTATCGCGACGGCTCCAAGCTCTCGCAGCCCCTCGCCTCCTCGGTGCTTGGCGATGAGGACACGGTCGAAGACGTGATCGAAGCCACCCCCGCCGCCCGCGCGCCGATCGTCGCCGAGCGGATCGTCGAGCGGGTGATCGAGCGCGTGGTCGAGAAGGTGGCGGAGAACGAGCGCGCCCGCCTCCCCGAGCGCCGCAAGGGCTATACCCAGAAGGCGATCGTCGGCGGCCACAAGGTCTATATCCGCACCGGCGAATACGAGAACGGCAAGCTCGGCGAGATCTTCATCGACATGCACAAGGAAGGTGCGGCCTTCCGGAGCTTGATGAACAACTTCGCGATCGCGATCTCGATCGGCCTGCAATACGGCGTGCCGCTCGAGGAATATGTCGAGGCCTTCACCTTCACCCGCTTCGAGCCAAACGGCATCGTCGAGGGCAACGACGTCATCAAGATGGCGACCTCGATCCTGGACTATATCTTCCGGGAACTCGCGGTCTCCTATCTCGGCCGCAACGACCTTGCGCATGTGAAGCCGGACGATCTCGACTTCGACGCCATGGGCTCGGGCGAGTCCGAAGTCGCGATCCGCGAGAACGAGAAGTCGGACCGCGGCCTCGAAGTGGTGAAGAAGATCGCCTCGACCGGCTTCGTGCGCTCGAACCTCGTCCTCTTCCGCAATGTCGGCAACACCGCTCTTGCACATGACCATCACGAGCACGAGCATGCCGTGGTGATGGAGCGCAACGGCGCCCCGGCCAGCCCCGGCGTCCAGATCGCGGTCGAGGCGGCGGTCACCGCGGCGGAGAGCGCGGTGGTCGGCCAGACCGTCGCCAAGGCCGTGGACCATCGCCTCGCCAAGATCCGCGAAGCCCGCATGAAGGGCTACGAGGGCGATTCCTGCGGCGAATGCGGCAACTTCACTCTGGTCCGCAACGGCACCTGCATGAAGTGCACCACCTGCGGCTCGACCAGTGGGTGCAGCTAAGACCCTAAGCCGCGTCAGTTAAGGCCCCAAGCAACGGGCCCCCGGAGAAATCCGGGGGCCCGATGTGTTTGTCGGAACCCCGCTACCGCGTGAACCGCGCGCCGTTGATCGCGGCGGTGCTGCCGCATTTCACGCCGGGATCGAAGCGGAGGCCGCAGGTTTCGACCATCCGGCGCGACGGCAGATTGCTGGCGCCGACCAGTTCATAGATGCCGTCCGCATCGAGCTCCGTGAACACGCGACGCACCATCATGGCGTTGATGATGTTGCCGAGCTTCTTGCCGCGCTGCGATTCAGCGACCGCCACGAGGCCGCCCCAGGCCTGCCGGTGATACGGGCTGAAGGCGTTGTGCGGAAAGTAGCCGTAGGCGACGGCCGTGATCGTGCCGGTCGCATCCGCGACCGCGCTCAGCGTGCCGGCCGCGCATTCTCCCGTCAGCAGCGATCCGGAAAACGGCACGACGCCGCATTCGGACATCAGCCGCTGCATGGCGACGATCTGCGGGGCTTCGGGATCGCGCGGGATCTCCAGCGCGGTGAAGCCGTCCGGCAGGCCACGCGCAAGAATGGCCGTCGTTGCTTCCATGGCCGTGGGCCGATCCGCCGTGAAGACGTCCCAGGTGTCCAATCGGTAGCCGATCCTGGCCAGCCGGTCGGCCAGGCCGTCCAGCTCGGCGACCGGAATCATGCGGAACGAGCAGACGCCGTCCCGCGCCAGGATCTCTTCGATCGCGTCCCAGCCGAGACGCTCCACATCATCGCAGCCGATCAGGCGACCGGATTGGCAAGCCCCTGGTGTCTCGCGGATCCAGTCGGCCGCCGTTTCCGCCCGCGCCTGCAAGCCCATCTGAAGCTCGGTCCCGAAATAGCCCGACATCCCCCGCCCTCGCGCAATTTATGCTCCATATTCTCGCCGTCGTTCCGTTCCCGGTCCAGCAATCCGGGGCGCCTGGCTGCTGTTTCAGGCGTGACGGCGCTGGTGCTTTCGGTCAAAATTATCGTTTAACCTTCGGCGTCCCCGGCAGAACTCCGTGCCGGCGCGCCTGCAGCGAGGAGATCATCCATCAATTCGACCATCATCCAGCTCGAGCGGTCGCAGGAGTCCCAGGCCGCCACGGCCGGGACCTGCCGGATCTTCCTCATCCACAATCCGATCTCCGGCCGCCGCCGCGGCATCTTGCGCCAGGTCCTGTCCCTTCTGCAGGAGCTGGGCTGCCGCGTCACCGTGCACCACACCTCCCATCCGGGCCATGCCAAGGAACTGGCGGCGCAAGCCTCTGCAGCCGAATACGACCGGATCGTCGTCTCCGGCGGCGACGGCACGATCAATGAGGCGATCAACGGGCTCACCCCGCAATCGCCGCCGCTCGCCATCATCCCGCGCGGCACTGCCAATGTGCTCGCCGCCGAGATCGGCCTCGGCGCTGATCCCAAGCAGATCGCCGCAACCATCGTCAACGGCCTTCCGCGCGCGGTCAGTGTCGGCGAGGTCAACGGTCGCAAATTCCTGCTGATGGCGGGCGTCGGTTTCGATGCCGGCGTGGTGGCGACCGTTTCCTCCAGGTTGAAGCGCGCGATCGGCAAAGGTGCCTATGTCCTCGCCAGCCTGGTGCAGATGATCCGCGGCGACTTCGTGCGGTTCTCGGTTCTGGTGGACGGCGTTCCCCATGACGCCGCCTCCGTCGTCATCGCCAACGCGCATTACTACGGCGGCAAATTCGTCTGCGCCCCGGAGGCACGGCTGGAAAGCCCCGTCCTGCAAGTTTGTTTGTTCGAGCGGGGCAGCCGATTCTACGTCGCCGTCTATGGCCTGGCGCTGACCCTCGGGCTCCTGCCCAAGGCGCCCGGCTATCGCATCCTGCCGGCGAGCCGGGTCGAGATCCGGCAGCCCAGCGGTGCGCCCATCCAGGCCGATGGCGATTTCATCGGCCCGACGCCCGCCGCGGTGCGCATCCTGCCCCACGCCCTCCGGCTGGTCTATCCGCTGCAGAGTCGCTGACGGCCGGCGCGCCCCAGAGGGCGCTGTTCGCCGGTCGGGGCATATCGGGACATTTCAGGTCACACCGGCCCCTCGGACAGATTTAACTACGTTTCGGCTCGAAAGCCGCGCAAATCCACGATTAGGATTTTGTGCATGGGCAAATCAGGGGGTCGAATCATGAAGTTGCGTATGGCACTGGCCGCGGTCTGTCTGGCCGGCGGCTCTCTCCTCGGTTCGGCGGTGGCGCAGGCGGCGACCTACGACCTGGCGGCCGATCTCTACACCATCAACCAGCCGGGCAGCGCCTGGTCGGCGACCTATTCCGGCGGCGGGCTCGCGCAATATCCGAAAGCTTCGGTGGTGAACAACAACCACCTCTATTCGGCGCTTCCCACGGAAGGGATTATCAGTGCCGGCGGTTCGGGCAACATGAATGTCAACACGCCGTTCATGTTCAGGGCGGCGGTGAACGGCTCGGCCACGGATCCCGACCCGAGCAACCATACCCTGACGGATGGCGACTTCATGGCGGGCGACGCCGTGATCCACAGCCCGAACAGCGGCACGCTGACCATCACCTGGAAGGCACCGAGCGCGGGCACCATCAGCAATCTCGATTTTTCGGTCTGGTATGCGCATTCCACCCAGCCGACCCGTTCGAACGACGTCACGTTCAGTTTCGGGAGCCTGGTGTTCAACGACCTGCACACCTCGGCCACGGACAACCCGGCACGGCCCGGCACGGCGGTGATCAATGGCGGCGGGTTCGCGGTGGCGGCCAACCAACTGCTGACCTTGACCCTGGCGAAGAGCGCCGCGGCAGAGTTCGGCTCGCTCAGCGGCGTAGCACTGAGCTTCGCGTTCCAGTCCGCGGTCACGCCGATTCCGGCGACCCTGCCGCTGTTCGGCGCAGGTCTCGCCGGCCTCGGATGGATCGCGCGGCGGCGGCAACGGCAAACCGCCTAGCGCAGCGCGCACCGATCAAGGGAAAAGGCCGCCGCGTGCGGCCTTTTCTTTTCTGCCCGAGCCAGGGATAACATCGTCAAGCTCAACCGACATGGCGCGTTTCCGTGACCGAACCGGCCTATATCACCCGCGCCGACCTGGCCGCCGACCTCCGGCGCCTCGGCGTGCAGGCGGGCGACATCGTGATGGTGCATGCCGCCTGCCGCGCGGTCGGGCCGGTGCTCGGCGGGCCGGACGCGATCATCTCCGCCTTGTGCGAGGCCGTCGGGCCTGAGGGCACACTCATGGCCTATCTCGATTGGGAAGCGCCCTGGGAGGACTTCAAGGACGCGGAAGGCCGCATCCCCGATGCGCTGCGGCCGCATGTGATGCCGTTCGATCCAGCGCGGACCCGGGCCGCGCGCCAGAACGGCGCACTGCCGGAGTTCCTGCGCACGACACCGGGCGCACGGCGCAGCGGCAATCCCGGCGCCTCGGTTACGGCGCTCGGCGCCAAGGCGGATTGGCTGACCGCCGATCACCCGCTGGATTACGGCTATGGGCCCGGCACGCCGCTCGCGCGCCTCGTGGAAGCCAAGGGCAAGGTGCTGATGCTCGGCGCCCCGCACGACACGATGACCCTGCTGCACCATGCCGAGCACCTGGCCAAGCTGCCGGGCAAGCGCGTCGTTCGCAGCGAGGTGCCCTTCGCGACACCGGAGGGCGTCCAATGGCGCACGATCGAGGAGTTCGACACCGGCGAGCCCTGCGTCGCCGCTCTGCCGCAGGATTTCATCGCCCAAATCGTCGGCGCCTATCTCGCGACCGGCGCCGGACGGCAGGGCCGGGTCGGAACGGCCGAGTGCGTGCTGGTCGAGGCCGCCGCGATCGTGCCGTTCGCGGTGAACTGGATGGAGCGGGTGGCCAGGTGATCGCTATTTCGAAATTTCGTAGGAAACGACGATATCACGACGCCGCGCGAAAAGATCACAACTCTGCTCGCTGTCAACGCATTGCGTAACGGCCCGGACGATCATTGTGCCGAGCGAGCCGCAGTCGCCCTTCTTGCAGACATAAGAGCCGTAGCGCCTCCCGTCCTGTGAAACGACGAAGAGGCCATCCCCGCCCTCCGGCAACTCCTTCAAATATTCCTGAAACGCAGCCCAGACACCGGAAGTGATTTTCACCCGAGATTCTTCAGGCAACGCAGCAGAAGAAGCAAAGACAGAGACGACGAGTGCGGCGATGCATATCCGCATTAGGCCCGACATCGCCGTTCAATGCCCCACCAGCGGAATCGACTTGCCGTCGATCCGCTTCACGTCCAGCGCAAACACGTCCAGGCCCTCGACGCAGCCGAGGTTGACGCGGTAGCCGTCCTTCCCGTCCTCGCCGTCGGCGATGTAGACGAAGGTTCCGCAGGCCTTGCAGAAGTAATTGTTGAGCACCTTCTCATTCCAGAGATAGCAGCCGAGATCCGCGGGATCGTCATGCGGCGTGAAGTCCGCGGCCGGGATGTAGCGCGGGCTGAGCCAGGCCGCGCGGCGGACGCAGAGCGAGCAGTCGCAGCGCGCAGCCGTCGTGATTTCGGGACTGCGGAACGAGAAGCGGACGCGGCCGCAATGGCAGCGGCCGTGATAGCCGATCACTCGTCCTCTCCCTTGTCGATCGTTGCCGGCTTCAGAACGTGCTCCGGCCGCATCGCCGTCCATTCGAGCAGCAGGTCGAGGGCCGGACACATTTGTTCGCCCCATGCGCTCAGCCGGTATTCCACTTTAGGCGGCATCTGCGCATAGACCTGGCGCTCGACAATACCATCGCGCTCCAGCTCCCGGAGCTGGTTGATCAGCACCTTCTGCGAGACCCCGGGTATGGCGCGCTCCAGCTCCGAGAACCGCAGCGTGCCGCGGTCGAACAGATGGAAGATGATCACCATCTTCCATCGTCCTTCCAGCATGCGCAGTGCGCCTTCGACGCCGTCCGCAGCCATCTGCGGCGTGACGTCGGCGAGCTTACCTGTGGGTGAGTACCCCACTTTCTTGTCCGTTCTTGCCATCCACCCAATGTACTTCTATCTGCCCAAGCAGCGCAATTTTCGGAGAGTTCGATGCCGTCGCACGCTGCCTGGCCGCTTCCCAACACCGTCCGCAACTTTCTCGAGGTCTCGGCCACGGAAGGTACCGCGGGCGCGGGCGACTGCTTCACCGCCGACGGCGTCGTGCTGGACGAACGGCGCACCCATGTCGGGCCGGCGGCGATCGGCGCCTGGGCCCGCGACGCCTATGCGCGCTATCGCTTCTCCCTCCAGGTCCGCAATGTTGCCTGCACGGATGAGGGTGTTGCCGTCACCGCCCAGGTGTCCGGAAACTTTCCGGGCAGTCCGGTCGTCCTTCGCTATGACTTCGCGCTCGGCGCGGAAGGCAAGATTCGCCGGCTCGAGATCGCGCCTCCCGCCGCGACGGCGGAGTTTGCCGGAAGACGCGTGCTGGTGACCGGGGGCAGCCAAGGCATCGGCGCCGCCCTGGTCGGGCGCTTGCGCCAGGCCGGCGCCGCGGTCTTTGCCACCGCCCGCAAGCCGCCGTCGGATCTCGCGCAGCCGCATCTCTTCCACGCGGCAGACATCACGTCTGCCGAAGGCTGCCGCTCCGTCGCGGAGGCCGCGCTCGGTCTATTCGGCGCCGTCGATCTCGTCGTACACAATGTCGGCGGCTCGTCCTCCCCCGGCGGCGGCTATGCAGCGCTGACGGACGAGCATTGGATGCGCGATCTCAGCGCCAATCTCCTCGCGGCGGTGCGCATCGACCGGCTGCTGCTTCCGGGCATGATCGCGCAAGGGCATGGCGTCATCGTCCACGTCTCTTCGATCCAACGGGTGATGCCGCTGCATGAGTCGACCCTGGCTTATGCCGCGGCGAAGGCGGCGCTTACCAACTACAGCAAGGGTCTATCGAAGGAGATGGCGCCCAAAGGTGTGCGGGTCGTGAGCGTGGCGCCGGGTTTCACCGAGACCGCAG